>Ga0179593_1645551_pt1 | contig 12966 bp, 14 predicted proteins | sample CZODoug2_1_08_16_FD_185931 | JGI IMG/M metagenome (GOLD analysis project Ga0179593, IMG submission 185931) | Vadose zone soil fungal communities from Angelo Coast Range Reserve, California, USA - CZODoug2_1_08_16fungal (PacBio error correction) | ecosystem: Environmental > Terrestrial > Soil >...
CCTCATGAATTTCGAAATAAAAAGAAGTTAAAGAGAAAGGGAAGGAGGATTTTGGATCAATGTCGGGTCTGTCTTTCTGTCCTAATTTCATTGATCGCGCGGTGTGAAAAAAGGAGAAAAAGAAAGGGAAGGAGGGAAAAAGGTAAGAAATGCATACCTCGCCAAGATCTTCGCCGAGTTTTCGCCGGCGACCAGGTGGTCCCCGAAATCGAGAAGTAGAGGAAGAAAAAAAAAAGCAAGGCATGCGACCTCGAACTTCCGCTCCTGATTCGACCTGATGCTACTCAAAATTACAAAGTAAGGGAGAGGGAGAATAAACGGCGGTTTCTGATATTTGAATCCGCAAAACCATCGGGTAGGGGAAGGGGGGCCAATCGGGTTATGTGTGGGGGGGTTTTAACTTTCCGGCGCGGCAAAAAAAAAGGAGAAGATTCTTGCCTTTGTCACCGCCTGTGATTGAGACGAGGGATTGAAAAAAAAAAGAAAGACAGGCACTATCAGGCGTTCCTTGCGCTCCATGCAAGTGCGGCCGGCAGGGGAGTGCCGTTCAATTGGAGAAAAGAAAATAGATCGCAAGTCCACCGAATGCTTTTTGACGAAATCCTTCTTCCTTGGTCATGTGCGGCCCCATCGGCGCCGTGAGGAAAAAGTACATCAATAGGAAAAGGGAGAAGCCGCTCCTTGAGACGCGCACCTTCCCCTTCCAACCGCGAGAAACCAGAAAAAAAACCGCGACAATGAGGAACGAATGGCCTCTCCGTTTTACCAGATCAACTGGTTACCGCCCGAAAGAGGAAGGAATAAGACGTTCAAATCTGCGAGGGTGATTTTCCTCTTGCCTGTCCGACGAATAGAAAGAAAAAGAAAAATCGTCCATGTCCTGGTCCTTGTCGTCGATTCGGAATGACGAAAAGGGGGTCACGAAAAAAGAGGGCGAAGGCGGAAATTTGATGTTGGGTTTCGTAGTTCGCGTGGCGGAAACGAAAGGTAGGAGCGGGGAAAAAAAGAAGCCAGGAGGAGTGTCCACGATACCCGGCTGAAGCGCCGCCGGGAGATAGGAGAGAAAGGAGGCACCTTACTTCGGCGAGCAGGCTGTGCGCCTGCTATTGCTTGCAAAAGGCCTGGAAGGAAAGGGAAAAACGGGTCATTGCAATCATTCGGCTCTCAAAATATGGAAAGGAAAAGAAGGGAACCGCAGGCAGCATCATATTCTAATTTCCGAAATGCGTCAATGAAACACGATGGGGGATTCAAGGGAAAAAAAAAAGACCCCAAAATTGACGATTACTCCTTCAGCGTGGCGCGACGAAAATAAGGAGGGGGCGGAAAAAAAAGGGAAGGGGAAATGCAGCGTAGGTTTTTAACTAGGCGGCGTTTGAGTATTCACGACAGCGATTTGGGGGAAAGGAGGGGGAAAAAGGGAGGACAGATAGCCCTGAATTGCGGTTCTTCCTCCTGAAGCCGCTCAACATGGCGGGACATCAATACCAAACACGGAACGCCGGGTTCCCGGCCTGTACAGATTGGCCGTTGCGGATTACCTTTTTCGTCGGGGGTACTACCAGGGGAAAAAAGTGTGATCAGAGCCAGTTTCGAGTTGGTACATGGTGTTGAGGCCTGCGGAAAGAGGGGGGGAAGCAAGCAGAAGCCGCATGTTGCGCAAGCTCCTGCAGGCATCGGGGGGGAGGAAAAAGAGAAGGAAAGACAGTCGCGCTCATCAAATTTCGGGAAAAAGAGCATGGGATAGCACCCGATGTGGCCGGAAGCTCCTGTCTTTCTTCTACAAAAAAAAAAAAAAAAAAAAAAAAAAAAAAGAAAAGAAAAAAAAAGAGACGGCGCGGCGGTTGCGTTTTCCGCCCTCATGTGCCTTCCTTGCGCGCCGGTTGACGCGCCGGGAAGGGGGGCGGTTTTTTTTATGCCGTGCTTTCAAAAAAAAGGGAGGAGGCCCTCCGATGGCGATCTTTCACACGGCCTGTATGCGTTGATTTTCACGGTACGTCATGCCCGTACAGGTTGTCAGCCAAGGGCCAGGGATACGCGGCCGTGATGTGGGTGGGAAGCCATGTCCGACAGAAGGTAGACCAAGCGTAGCAGGCCCCCCAAGCAGAAAAAAGGGGAAGGATAGAATCAAGGCGCGCCTGCCATTCCGGGGCTTAAACCTCATCACGAATCACTTGAAACAGTGTGGTAAATTCATGAAAAAGGGGGAGGGAGGAGGGGGGCGGTCCGCGGACCGTCAACCGATATGGCTCCTCTATTCGACTCGCTCCAGGGGGGAAGGGCCCAGAAGGGAAAGAGAAGAATCCCGATGTCAATGTCTTGTCAGCACTGTTCGTCCCTTCGAGGTCTCAGCTGGTAGGGGCAGGCGCGGCATGATCAGAAAAAAAGAAGGAAGAGAAGGCCCGCGGATTTCTTCATCGGCGCTCGACGAATGGGGGAAAAAGGGAAAGGAGTGAAGCACTCTTTGAGGATTGGGCGAACTCGGTCCTTCCCATGCTGCCCAGGAGCGGCCGCCGCCGTTGCGACCTTTGGGGGGAAAAAGAGAAAAAATGGAGAAAATACGGGAAAGGGCGGGCTCAGCTGACAGGCTTCTGCCCTGTATACCGGGCTCGAAGGTCAAGAAAAGGAAAAAAAGGCGAGCGCAGGTGTGCATCTGCTCTCACCTGATCTGCAACGTCGGGTCCTTGCAACGAGCGTTCTAGGAAAAGAAGGGGAAGGAATCGCTGTCGCCGTCATAGTCAAAAACTCGTCGATTGTCGCTACTGCTCGGAGACCGGCCGAAAAAAGATAAGGGGAAGCAGAAGGCACAGTGTTTGCAGCTCCGTAACACCTCTGTCGAGCCGCCCGAAAGAGAAAGAGAAAAAAAGAATGGAGGAGGGATGGCGCCGGATCTCATCGATCAACCCCTCATCTTCCATCCCGGATGAGTTTACAAGGGGATGGCCTACGATTCGCGTATGGGCCTTTGCTCTACCCCGCCGAACATGTGAAAGGAAAAAATTTCGGGGGAAAAAAAAAGTCGGCGGATGATGCTCTCCCCCTAGCCACGATCTGTCAATCGGCAATGACCAGTACAAAAAGAAAGATGAGGGGGGGAAGGGAAAAGGAAGGAAAGAGATTCAACAGGGTCCCAGTATTATTGCTTCGTTTGCGCGTCCGTACGGTGCCAGCAGCCCCCCCACAATATAATCGAAAGAAGGGGGCGAGGGGACAACCCGCCCGAGCTGCCGCGCATGCACGTTCGTCATCGCTGCGCGAGCTTGCCGCGACGATCTAGGAGGGTGTCTGAAGAAAAGAAAAAGAAAAAAACACAGAAAGGTGCGGTGCCGCTGCGCTGTATTTTTCGTATAGGAGTTCGGTGACACGACGAGCCGGCGCGGGAAAAGGGAAAGGGGGAGGGGAAGGGGGAGCGCGTTCCCATCCCATTAATCACTATAGGCAATGAGGGGAAAAAAAAAAGGACTGGGGGTCGCGGCCACCACACGTCCCTCCCATTCCAGCGGTCCTAACGCTATGGACTGGCGCAGTGCGGGAAAAAAGGCGCGCGGCCGTTATGTCGCCATTTTCCTGGCGGTGAATGAGAAAAGGAGGGGGGGGGCTCCATTCCACGGCCCATCATAGCCTATCTCTACAGCTCTTCGCTCAGGGCCTGGGCGCAGAAGCCGTAGGGGGGAAAGAGAGAAATACAGAAACCTTGCCTTCCGGAGGCTTGCCGACGCCTGCGATTGGTCATCGGCATGCCGAATCTATCCTCCACAAAGAAGAAAATGCGCGATGAAATCATCTCCGTCTTCCTGGCCCCTCCGAAGAGGCGGATCGAGGAAGAAGAAGAAAGGCGGGAGGACACGCCCGCGCGAACGCTTTTCTGCTGTCTCTGATGGGCTCTTTGAATTCTAGCCACACCGCGGCTATTGGGGGAAAAAGAAGAAAAAAAGAAAGGGGACAGAGAAGACACGCGCGCAGGTGTCCTCTCTTCCGAGAGAGGGGAAGGAAGAGGAAAGAGGGGAGATGGGGAGTGACGTGTGTGTCCTCTACCCAATCCTATCTTCCCTAGACATCAATGACCTAGGCGACGGCGCCGTGCTCATGGATGGAACGGAGGGAAAAAGAAAAAAAAAAAGAGAGGGATGAAAGAGCGCTGCTCGTTTTTTCACCGTTCATCCTCTACGGACCAATCGCACGCTATCGGAACCAAAAAAAAGGTGAAGGCGCCGCGTTTGATCGACTAACATTCTAGATCGTCCGCGGCTACGCTCGCGCTCGTATGCCCGACCGTGGGCACACTGAGACGGAGCAGGGAAAAAAGAAGGAGTGGGGGGGAGTGAGGCGATCTTTGGGGGGTTTGGGTGGATTTTTGGTATTCTGCTGGCGCGTCCGACGAGAAGCCGAAAAGGGGAATAAGGGAAAAGGTCTCCGTCCGAGACTTGTTCCCAAGAATCTTTTCTGTTGGTACTGGTCAGGGACGAGTTGGGGGGAAAAGGGTAAGGAAGAGAGCCTCATGCGCCGATTCGAACTCAACCTCGACCTTTTCTCGACATGGCGGCGGGTCGCCACGGCACCAGGAAAAAAAGGAGAAAAAGGGAAAAGAAGGAGGGGTTGATCGCTGCTGATTCCTAGTAAGAAAAAGGAGGGAGGCGGAGGCGGGCGTCGGCGGCTCGCCGCGGCTGTTCCGGCGCTTGCAAGCAGATCCGGAAGGGGGAGAGGCGTCGTCTCCACAGGTAGTCCGCACGACGGTTTTGCTAATCGCGACCGCGATGCCGTCACATGCTGTAGAGAAGTGGGCAGGACCGACGTTGACACGCCAAAAAAACATGAAAAAATCGCTGTGAGCGCCGCTGCACACCTGCGCTCGAAAAGAGGGGGGGAGGGGGCGACATGGCGTAGACCCTTTATCCGGCCAGAGCCTGTCTCGCGCCGCCCCTTACCGGATTGTCGCAGGGGAAAAGAAAAAGAAGAAAGGAGACAGGCGGCGGCCATCTTCTGCTGGGCCGCATGGAATGACCTAGTCTCTCCCCATTCTCATAATGATTTCTGCACGATTGGCCTTCGAAGATGCTGGATGAAATTTCCGTAAAAGCAGGAGCGGCATAGCCCCGGGACTATTTCTGTTTAGCCGACGCTGCACTGAGAAAAAGAAAAGGTAGGAAAGAAGTGCAGCGGCCATTCGGCGCCTGCGGTTGTCACTGGAGATTTCGGGCCCTGCCCTCCCTGGCGCGATCGAATCAGAGAGAGAAAAGAAAAGCAATTCTACCGTAACATGCCTCCTCGCCTAGCGCCGCCATGAATTTAGCACAACTTATTTCCAATTCGGAGGGGGGGGTCCCGCCCCTGAAATTTCATGTCTTGCCTTGATCTCTCTGCAGGAAGAAAGAGGGAGGGTGGATGGATTAAACCACAATAACGGAGCGTATCCCTTTCATTTACGACCATCTTCTTATCAGACCTGTACGAATTAAAAGAAGAGAGAAAATGGAGAGGAGAGAATAGAGGGAAGCATACTTTTTTAAACCCATACCGTGATTACTTAAATCAACAATCAGGTTATTTGGAGAAGGAAAGAAGAGCGCGCCAGGAAGTCACTTCTTTCTGCACACTCACACTCGCTCCGGCATGTGCGGTTTCCGCTAGGGAGGGGGGCTTATCGCAGAATCCATTTGTGCCTTATCCCCAGAAGGGAACTACTATGAGGGCCTCGATCGAACTTGATGAGCGCGAGCGGGTGGTAAAAAAAGAATCACGATGCCAGATTTTGCGCAACCATGGTCTTCTGGCTTTGCGGACCCACGATAAAAAAAAGAGAACTGGCCTGTCCCGGATCACAATCGAGTGCCATGGCGGCCACAAGTCAAATGTCCGTTTGGAAAAAGAGAGCGCGCACACGGCCCATCTTTACCGGCGTTTAACTCCGGCGTCCGTGGGGGGAAAGAAATGCGCGGCTTCATTCTTGAGAACCGAAATTAGGCTCTCCGCCCTACTGGCCCTGAGCCAGTGCGGGGAAAAAGGGGAATCGAGACCGCCGCCAGTAAAACCGTACCTGTCATCACCTTCGATATGCCAGTTGGCCGGCCGATTGAAGAAGAAGAAAAAGGAAATAATGTCAATTTTGTGGATCTTGCAGGCACGTTCGTGCTACCGTGAAGCACAGCGGGGGTGCATTGACCATGAGGGAGGAACAAAGGGAAGAGGGGCCTCCTTTGGACTCCCCTTCATCCGCTCTGCCTGAAAAAAGGGAGGGAGGACGAACCGTGCGGACTTTCCTGGGCTCGACACACAGCGGATAAGAAGAAAAAGGAAAGAAGGGGCGAGAGTCTCCGGCTGCCCCTCTTCCTCAGGGCTTGTTACAACGCCATCCTTAGGAAAAAAGAGATGAAGGAGAAGGTTGCCGCACGCCGAACTACTAAACCCCCATCTAATATTCCGCACGGCGACGCACACCGATCGACGTCGGAAGAAAAGGAAGGATATTCCTTAAATCGACGCCCGGACATGGAAGATTTCTGTTGGCGGCGATGGCTCGGAAAAAAAGAGAGGGGAAAGCGGGCCGTCGGTTGAGTTGGCTGCGGTGAACCTTGCTCTGTTACAGGGAAAAAAGGGAGGGAAAGGGGGGGGGGGATATGGCGCAAGTGTTGTGGTTGCGCGCGTGGAAGGTGTGCTCGTCTCAAGGACGTGCTCGATAAAGTGGGTCTCAAGAGGGAAGGCCATTGAGGAAAGAAAAACAGGGAGGTAGAAAAAAGCAGTACCGGATGCCCCTGGAAGGCGATCTATGATACTACAATCATCGCATATTAAATAACGGCACTCCCCTGCCGCACTGGAGAAAGGGAAGGGGGGAAATAAAGGGAGAGACATGTCCCTCAAGGCGTTGACCAAGCCCGATTCGAAATTTCGGGGGAAGGGAGGAGGGAAAAGGGGAAAATGGGTTGCGCTCTTCACATCTCAGGAAACCGCCGTAATTCGCCTATCACGGAAATCATGAGTAACGAGGGAAAGGAAGATACAGGAGACGAAGTTCGCGGTCTCTCCTGATGGGGGTTCGTTACAGCACGGTCCGATATTTCAGACGATGGCAAAAAAGAGGGAGAATCTGGGCCGGTATGCATTTCGTACCTGAGCTTCCTCTCACGGGAAGGGGCCAGACAAAGAAAGAGAAAAAAGAAAATTGAAGAAAAGAAGGCGCTACCATCATAACTTCCATTCCCCGCATCCTGCCTCAACGTGCGTGTGAGGGAGAATATCATGAGGATCCTCGAAAAAAGGGGAAGGGAGAGGAGAAGAAAACACTTTAAGCGCGATGCCTGTGGATGACTTTAAGGGGAGGAGAAGAGAGGAGGCCGATTGCAATTGATCTCTCTTTCCATCACCGTTTTTCTGCCTGTCTGCCCTTCCCCGGAAAAAGAGAAGAGGGAGAAGAGTTTCGTCGCCTCGAACCATGTGTTCCCGCCTCGAAGAAGTGAAGGGACCGGAAAACCCCCAATCCCATTCGATAACCTCGAACTTTCTTCCGAGAAAAAGAGAAAGAAAAAAGTAATAATGAATTTCCGTATCGTGCGAATTAACAGGCGTTTCCTGGATGTGAAGCGCCGCAAAAAAGGTGGGTTAAGAAAAAGGGGAAAAGAGGGAGGAGGAGACAGAAATTCGAATCGTGCTTTGCACCGCCTTGATGTTACGAGGTGCGTCATCAGAGAAGGAGGGGAGAGAAGAAAGGGGAGGAAGGGAGTTCCGTTCATTTCATATGCGTGAATTGTCGTACCTCCGATCGCCTTCCACACCAAAAGGAGGGGGGCGAGGTCTGCCATCGCGCCATCGAAAACTACCTCAATGGCCTCCCTCTGAGACCCACGTTAATCGAAGAAAGAAAGGGGAAAAAGTGCCCGAAATAGAACACACTCAACCCCCTCTACATTTAGGAACGAATCGGTCTCGCCGTTACCAGACACTGGTTCACCGGAAGAAAGGGGAAAAAGAGGAGAGGGTGATTTGCCAGCGTTTCCTATATCCTACTAAAAAATCGTTCCATTCCTTCGTCTATTTCACGTAATTACCTACCTTTTTAAGCTCCCTCACATATTCTTCCCGAATCGGTTTGAGCGAGGGGGGGGGGCGTAGTTCGGCGGCGTAATCTTCCTCTTTCTAAAGGAAAAAAACAGGAGGAAGAAAAGGGGAGGTGGGAAAGAAAGGCCCCTCGGAATCTGCCTCCGTGTAGAATCGAGACCGGCGGCCCTTTAACCTAAAGAGAAGGGGGGGGGGGGGAGGACTCCCGCGGCCTGCTTCGAGCCCAGGAACTTCCGCCGGTTCAGTGCATGCATGCGCGATAAAGAGGGGGGAAGAGAGAGGAGAGCCGTCCAAAGCCGGCACCGGCATGTCATCATCAAGAGAAGGGGGGAAAAGCTGTGCAGGACACGGTAGCACCACGTGCCTTCACCTCCCCAAAATTGACGATTACTTCAAGCGTGTGCAGCGACGTAAAGAGAAGAGAAGAGAAGGGGGGGGGATGGAGAGGAAGGTTTTAGCGAGGCGTCGTTTGATATTGGAAAAAGAGGGGGGGGGGGGCCGCCTGGTCAGTGCCAGTAGGGCCGGATTCCTGACTTTCGGTTCCCAAAAAAGGGGAAAGGGGAAAGGAAAAGGACCCACACCCGGGTTCCCGTCCGTAAAGGATGGGCACGTGTCGCGATGAAAAAGACAAAGGGGGAAAAAGGGTGAAACATGTCATCGCTTGTGGATCGACCGGCCATTTCGAGTTGGGAAAGGGAAGGAAGGAGGAATCGTTGTTCCGCACGCCGAAGCCCATGGTTGCGCAAGATCAGGTTGAAAAAGAGAGGAAAAAACCCCTCTCCGCCATCAGCTATTCTAGGTGCAAGGGAGGAAATAGGCACGGATTTGCCGGTAAATCTCATGGGCCTTGTCTTCGATAATGTGCAAAGACCACAGTCAAAAGGGAAGGGAGGGTGAGTGTGGCATCACTCATGTGACGTTCCTTCTCTGCCTGTTGGGGAGAATAACCGATTTTGTTGAATGCCGTAATCGGTCTCGGGTTTAAAAAAAGGGAAAACAGAGGGGAGGCGGGGGGGAGTGTCAAGGACTCATGCCGTACAGGTGATCAGCAGATGGTCGCACTCGGATAAAAGAAGGAAGAGGAAGGGGAATCGACAAACGGTAGCGTTCCTCTATATCAGGGCTCGGAAAGGGAGGGAAATAATACACGAAATCGACTTTAAATCAGTTGTGTAATTCTGCGGCAGGGGAGGGAGGGGAAAGGTAGAATTGGAGGGAGCGACCGTCAACCGATATGGCTCATCGATTTCTATCGCTCCATCGGAAGGGAAGGGGGGAAAAAAAGCAGGACCAGAATCTTCCGCTGCGAATTCTTGCATCACTTGTCGTCGTCGAGGTTAGAAAAGGAAAAAAAAGGGAGAGATAAAGACTTACCTCTTCTTGGCTTATCCTTCCTAGCATTACCGCGGATGAGGAAAAAGAAGGAGAGGAAGGAGGAGAAGGAACATCGTCAGCAATCTCTTCTGAGAATGGTGCGAGAACCGGTCCTTCCTGAGAAAAAAAAAGGGGGGGGGGGGAGGAGAAAGAAGAAGAGATAAAAATTGGCGATCAATCCGGTAAAGGGCGGCGCAGCGAAGGCTTCTGCCCGTATACCGGGCTAGCCATGTGAAAGAAGGGGGAAGAGCGGGGGGGGGAAGAGGCGCTCAACCGCGCTCTTCAACTTCGTTCCTTGCACCACGAGGAAAGAAAAAAAGGGGAGGGGAAAGCGCTGGTCGCCTATCATAGTCCAACAAACGTCGAATTTCGGCTCCTGCGCAGCCGCGCACCTAAAAAGAGGGGAAAAGCCGCGGCTGAGCCTCCGCCGCACCGCCTAAAAAGAGGGGAAGGGGGGGGGGAATAAAGGATCGCATCGATCAACCCCTCATCGCCATCCCGGATGCTGACCAAAGAAAGGGAGGGAAGGGAAGGGAGACGACAAAGCCGCCCATGTCCGAAAAGTCGAGTTTGCTGTTTCCAAGAAAAAAAAAAAGAGGAAAAGAGGAAAGGGGAAAAAGGAAAACCAACAAAAGATTCTTGGAACAAGTCCTCGGCGGCGGACATTTCCCTCTAGGAAAAAAAAGAGGGGGGGGGCCGCGTCCGTACTGCCAGCCTCCTCCCCCTCACCAAAGATCGCGCATCCACCGAGGGAAAAAGAGAAATAAGAAAGGAGCCTCGCCTCTAGCGTCGGCCGCGACGATCTCTGAATGTTCGTCGAGAAAAAAAAAAAGAAAAAAAGGACGGAAGAGAAAGAGGGCATTGTCGTATAGGATTTCTGTAACGAGCGAGCCAGCTCGATTGACATCACCGAGATCAGCGCATTGGGGAGGAAAAAGAGAAAAGGGAACGGAGACCGTCGCCTCGGTCATTGAATGGTCTCCGACCCCTCGAGACTGTGGGTCGAAAAAAGAAAAAAAGAACTACCATTCCATCGGGGCTAACTGCGATTTCTGGCGCAGTGCCTCGACTCGATGACATAAAGTTATTTCGTGCCATTTCCGGTCGGGTGGAAAAAGGGAGGGGGAGAGCATGAAACACCCATCAGAGACTAGCCGCGGACAGCGCGTCCGCGCAGGCGCGTTGCGCCAAAGGGAAGAAGGCCAAAAGAAGGAACTGTAAGGAGCGGCCAGGACGCCGTGCGATGAGTCTCGCCGCAGGAGGGAAAGGGCGGGGGAAAAAAGAGAGAGAGATGAGACCGGCGCGATGACATCATCGCCTGCGTCCTGTCCGCCTCCGGAAGCTGCGTATCGGGAGGAAAAAAGAGGAGTAGGGCGACAGCGCCCGCTCTAAGCGCTGTCGCGGTCTCGTTCTGATGGGCTCTTTGAATGCGAGCCACCAAAAAAAAGAAAAGAAAAAATGGGAAGAATAAAAAGGCGCGCGCAGGTTCATCGATGTCGAGGCACTGCGCCCGTCCATCGCGTGCTGCCCGCTGGAATTGGGATGAAAAAAAAAAAAGAGAGGAGGAGGGAGAGTACACATCAAAGGACCGAGCGCGGCGACGTTGATCCTGGTATTTAACTCTCGAACCGGACTTCCACATGGCGCTGATCAAAGGAGAGACGGGGAGAGGTGCGTTCACAAACCAAACAGAACACTCTCCTCTACGACCAATCGCCCAGGAGGGAAAAAAAAGGGAAAAGGGAAAGGGGGGAGAGACGAACATCCACAGAGATCTTCGCTGCTCACGCTCGCGCGCTGATGCCGACCGTGCCTGCGCGTCGCTCTGGAGAAAGAAAAGAAGAAAGGGGGGGGGGGGGGAGGGCTGCTGGCGCTCGACCTCACACCTGACGCAATCATCCTGACACTTGTTGACAGAGGGGAAGAGGAAAAAAAGGAAGGGGGAAATGGAACTTGCCTATTTTGACAGAACTCGTGCTCGGCGCATCATGCGCCGATGGCTGAAAAGGGAGAGACATGGCGGCGGTGTCGCTCCAGGCCATCGCGAAGCGTAGCCAGCCCCTGTCAGCATAAGAAAGGAAAGTCCTTAGTCCATCAGGAAGGAGAGGGAGCACGGCGGCTCTCCTCCTTGCTGTTTCCCGGCGCTTTGCAACCTAAGGAAAGGAAAAGAGGGGGAGAGGGAGTACCGGTCTCCGAGCATTTAGCCGCTCGACGGTTTGTCTTGATCGGCGACCCGATGCGTCAAAGGGAAGGGGGAAGGTAAAGACGGGGGGCAAGATCGCGTGAGCGCCGCTGCACACCTGCGCTCGCCGCTGTCGACTGATACCCCTTAGAAAAAAAAAGGGAAGGAAAGAATGTAGAGGGCGCCCCGCCCTTTACCGGATTTTGGATCGCATTTTGATCGATCTTCTTTATGACCGAGGGAAAAGGGAGGGGAGGAAGAGAGAGGGGGCAGAATGGAAGGACCGATTCTCGCCCCATTCTCGGAAGATTGGCCTGCACGATTGAGGAGGGGAGGAGAGATGAAGGAAAATCCTGCGGTCCGCCGGCAGTATCGCCCTTACGAGGTCTGATCTAGCCGAACGCTGCGCTTAAAAAAAAAAAGAAGAGGGGAGAGAGAAGAGGAAAGGAGGGGGGGCACGGGAGAATTCGGGCCCTTCCCGCCCTGTAGCGATCGAATCGATAGGCCAATCGGTTGACGGTCGGAAGAAAAGGAAAGGAATAACGAACGACTTCCGCCATGAATTAACTCTTATTTCTCAAGTATCTTTATAGTTTTCCGCCCCGGAGGAAATGGATCTCTCTTCCTCCTAAAAGGGGGGAGAAATATGACATGTCTGAACATGCTTTCCACCACATCACTGAAAAAAAAGAGGGAGTGATAAACCTGTACTGCATGACGTACCGTGAAATCACCGCATCCAGCCGTGTGAAAAAGAAAGGGGGGGAAAAAAACGAGACCGTATTACGGCATCACAAATCCGTTTATTGTTCACGCGCCGGAAAAAAGGGGGAAAAGAGGAGGAAAAAAGCACACGCGCGCCGTCATTGCGGTTTCCGCGATGGAGGGGGGGGGAAGGAGCGCAGAAGCCCTGCGCTTTCCCGGCCACATCGGCATACAAGACATAGAAAGGGGAGAGATTGGTCCGCGATCCTTCGGACCACGATGACAGGGGGAGAAACCATGGGCTTCTGGCTTGCGCCCCCGATTCCGCAGGCCTTAACACCAGGAAAAAAGAAAAAAAGGGGGGGGGAGGGAAAAGGGAAAACATGTCGTACCAGACGAAAGGTCATCGCGCACACGGCCCCATCTTTCCGGGCCGGGAACAAAGGGAGGGGGGGGGGGATGGGGGGGAACAAAACAAACCCCCCCCCGCCATGTTGCGCCGGCTTCGAGGGCGGAGAACCGAAAAGAGGGAAAGGGGGCAAGGGGGAGAATGTGCGGCACCCCAATCCATGTCTGGAAAAAAAAAGAGGGAAAAGGGAAGCTGCATCACCTGCGATAGCCGATTTGGCCGCCGAATTGTACGTCGCCAGAGG
>Ga0179593_1686706_pt1 | contig 12966 bp, 14 predicted proteins | sample CZODoug2_1_08_16_FD_185931 | JGI IMG/M metagenome (GOLD analysis project Ga0179593, IMG submission 185931) | Vadose zone soil fungal communities from Angelo Coast Range Reserve, California, USA - CZODoug2_1_08_16fungal (PacBio error correction) | ecosystem: Environmental > Terrestrial > Soil >...
TATCCGTGGGTAAACGCGGCCAAAATTTCATGCAACTCAGGAGACTTTGTTAAGTCGCCCAGGAAGAGCCAGAAAAGGAAACGGGACTATGAATCGTGCGTACACAGACATGTGAAAGTGGAGATTAAAAACGAAGATCTAGGGGGGAGAAGAACGAAAATGGTATTTGCAGGGTGTCTCACCAGGTGTTGGCCACGTCAGAGAGGAGGGGGCTTTGCAGCGGTCGAGCTATCAAGGGGGGCCGGAAAGGGATAAGGTGGGGGAGTAGAATGAAGGTAACTTCTCCCTGGCAAAAAAAAGTGACTTACTAAATTTTTTCACCAAAGGTCTAATGGGGGATTTCTAAGGAGGTACCTCTACGAAAAATTCCCGAGGAGGGGGGTCGGGATCAAGTAGAAGATAAACGGGGAAGGCTCTCGAATCATTCGCCTGATCCCAACAGACGCCGTCAAAGAGGGGCAAGGTCTTACCAAGGGAGCAACAAGAACGGGGAAGGAACGCCCGTTGAAATCGGGGGAAGAGTCACAATGTAGAGGTCACAGTAGTCCCAGGCCTCGCGGGACGGGGTGAACTGCGGCGATGAGAGACGTATCCGTGCGGGGCACGAGGGGGAAAAATGGGGTCGGCCGCCGAGGAGACATGGGACGAAGTAAGAGCGAAGGGGGCAAGACCACTACGGGGGGAATTAATAAAAAACACGAAAGTAAAGTGCGGCATGCGCCAAAAGTAGGTAAGGGAAAAAGAGACCTTTCGGGTCCGAGGAAACGACCAGGAGGGGACAGGGTGTAAACACTCACCGGCGCTTCGACTTTAAAAGAGAGACATATCGGCTCGATATTGCTCAAAAGGAGAGGAAAAGGGGGGAACTCGGGAATGGAAGTGAACTGTTGTTCAATATCTTATGAAGAGCCCATCTCTGGGCACTTGTTTGGGACACCAGATCTTAGAGGTAATCTTCAAGTGTAAGGAGAAGATGCTGAAGGCTCTGAAAAGCACGCCTGTCGGGGGACCAAGGCTGCAGAAGCTCGACAGAGCTGAATAAGGCCACGCTGCGCGGCAGAAAGGCAGCAAAGAGGAAGGTTTCGGATGCGCCAAGCGAGTGAAAGTCGGTGCAGACGCCAAAGGAAAGAATCAAGGCCGTGACAGGTTCCTGCTTCCCGGGGGGAAAAAGGGGGGGGGAGCACTAGCAAAAAAGGGGACCCAAGAGTGGGAAGCTTCGCGCGAGGGGCGTCTGGGGCCTGTGGAAGGTCTCCTGAGAAGGTTGAAAAGGGGGGGGGGAAAAAAAGTAGTTAGGAGGCAAGGGGAACCGGCCATACCGGAACGGCTGAATAAGAATACCTAGCCTAACTTTAAAGGGTCTACAAAAATGAGATGTTCTTGAAAGTCAGGAATGCAGAATCACCCATGGGAAAAAAATAACCGTCTCTCAAGCTGAGAAAAAAAGCAGCGAACCGAGAAAAATTTAAAGGGGAGCAGACTCTTTTTTCATAAAATGGAGAACGGGAGAGTAGCGCCGAAAAAGGGCGAACCTACCCTCAACTAGTTATCGGTTCCAAGGAAGAAGAGCATGCGCAAGTAGAGGATCGGGGGACTAAAAAGAAATCGGAAAAGGGAATGGTCTATCAAAAGCAGACATCAACCTGCTTGTGATACCAAAGAGAGGGGAAAAAGGGGACGTACCTGTGTACATCGCCCAAAACCTCTCGGAAGGAATCAGGTCCGTAGGAGGGCAATAGAGGAAAACGGAATAGCTCTACACCAAAAAGCAATGCCCTAAACGCGAGGCCTGCATGCAAAACCGCCCCACCTCAAGAGGAAGAGAATCATTACTAAGGGGGGGGAGAAGTGCAAAACCGCAAGGGAAAAAAACAAAGAACGTGGGCTGAGGAAACGTAGGTTCCCAGAAAACGAGCAACTTTTCAGAACGGGGTCTCGACGGGGATGGGGAGAGGGGAAATGCTCAAAGAAAACAAAAGGAGGGAAGGCCGAACGAGGGGGATGGCCTGACCACGAGGGGTTGGCCCGCTCGACCGAATCAAAGGGCATAAGTACGAGTCGCGCACGGTCAAGAGCGGAGGGGGGGGGGAACGGTTCCTTACAAACAGCCCGAGGAGGTTGGAGGGCAAGCGCAACTCTCCTGGGTCCGCAGTCGGCATCGAGACAAGGAGGTAACCAACTGCGAGACCTTCTGCAACAAAGGGGTAGGACCGAATGCCAATCTAGGGGGGTTCGGGGATGACTCGGATTGGGGGCGCTCTGTGATGGAGTTTTATGGGAGAAGAGGCCTGGGCGTTTCATACGCCGTGTGCGAAGAGACGGGTCATGCGGTTCGGCACGGGGGGGGCGGGAAGGTGATGAAACTTATAGAGAGAGGAGGGGCGGAGGGAACTGGAAGGGGCATCTATCTAAGTGCTCGGGGTGGATGGGATTTGAGGGAGTGGGCAGGAATTCGAGCTCAACTCCAGGGAGGTCGCTGCAAGGGGGACGGCGGGAAGAAGATAGACTCAGGGAAATGGATAAAAGACTTGCTAAGCGGGGCCTACGGCGAAGTAGGGATACGTGGTCGCTCTCTTTATCTGATGAAAGGACCTCTCCGAGCGCCGGAATCGGGGGGAGAAAATAAAAACCGGCAATAATGCAGAAAAGTAGTTGAAAAGGGCGACGCACCACGACACGGTGGAAGCGGTCTCGGAAAGCTGGATGCAAGAAAACCAGGGAGCGTTTCACGACGAGCCCTTACCCAGAAAGGAAAAGCGCTATGTGGAACCAAGAAAAGATGCCCGGAAACCACTGTCTGGGAGCGTCCCTTAATTCAACACGAATGCGGGGGACGCGCACAAGCTGACCTGCCGGCGCATTCTCGAAACTTCCACATTCGAGAAAAAAAAATCTGTAGGGGGAGGATATTGAGAAAGGACCGGGAGGCGCGGTTTCTCTGGGAAAAAAAAAAGCCCATCTGGAAATCGTCGGGCCTCTCCAAGAAGGAGTGGGAGACCATCGATTCGTCCTCGAGCGTGGCCTGTGGACGGAGGAAGCCAGCTCGATGGAAGAATGAAAGAGCCAAGAAAAGCGAGGAAAAGCTTGCCTATAAGAGAGGCGTGTCCGTGGCCACGACTCGGAAGGAAGCCTTTGATCGTGAGGATGCGGTTGGGGGCGGGGCCGTTTCTGGAGGGGGATCGAGACTGAGCGGGGGAAAAAGTCACAGCGCATCGCACGAATAACGAGACCCTCTCGCCCGACAGGAGTCCCAGTGGGATCGGCATGTATCGGTCCGGAGAGCGCATAGGTGCAGGGTAGAGGGGAACTACCGCACTCGTTGAATTAATAAATCCCGCAAAAGCGGCGGGCCACCTAAGAAAGGACCCTCTCGATACATTTGATAAAGAAGGTACACCGGGCCGACAAAAAACTAGAAAACGGGCACGGCACAAACCGCCCAAGAAGAACGCATGACCGCAATAAGACGCTCGAACACTGGCGTCAAACGCCCAGGAAAGATGGAGCCCCTCCAATCCACGCGACCTCAATCGGCTTCAAATCTGAGAAAAAGAAAAAACAGTTCACAGCTCGGCATGGCCAACCTACGACTGTAAAGGCCGTTTCTCGCAATCTGGGACTGGGTGAGGAATCAGGACGACAGAGGGATCACGAAGGAGGAACACACACAACAAGACGGCCTGGAAGGGGCGCGGCCGGGCCGTTGGGGTGGAATCCCCCCCTCTGACGACCGGGCAGAAGAGTAATTTAATCCGAGTTCGAACCAAAGGGTTGGGGGTAAAAAGGACATCCCCTGGCACTGCCGCGCCCGGGGAACCTGCAAAGGTGATTGTCTATCTATTCTAATCGCTACCAAAAACGCACCTGGAACCTCCGCGATAACTTCTTGAGAACTTGCCTCAGGTCCGGCTAGAGACGGCTACGCGCAGTCAAGCGAGGGGTAAGCGACGGTTGATCAACTCAAATATACCCGCTTCCGGGGAGTTGTGGGGTCGGTGGAGACACCGGCCGACTGCACGCTCGGTATGCCTTATGTTTGGTGGATCTCCATTGGAGCGAAATTTCCAAAAAGCGGGTTGGGGTGATGCGAAACAACATGTCGTCACATGTGGGTCATGGGGTAAGGCCTAACGGAGATGCATCAGCGAAAAACTTAGCTGAAAAGGGCCGGTCGACTCCTGACCGAAAAACGCTGCCACTCTCAGCAGTGGGCATTGACAATTTGGCTGAAGGACAGATGTCTGGAAAGCCCTGATAACTCATGCAGGGTATCGGATCAGGGATAGGCTCGGAGTACGTGAGGGAAGAGTCGCTCTAGCGGAGTCTACTTGGGTTGGATTCACACCATCGCCTGAAGATCGTGAGCCTCCCGGCATCGAGGGGGGGTAATCTACTAAAAATGAAAGGACTAAGAACAATCAACGCTTTCGTCACTGTATTGTTAGACACCCGGGTGAGAAACCTTAAGAGAAAAGACCTTTTGTATTTCTCAGCCGGTCGCAACCACCAGCTTCTCGCCCGGCTATGTCTAAGAACGCCTTCCGGACCAGAAACGGGTCTAAATTCCCCGATCGGAATGGGCTTATTGAGGGTCTTGACGCGTAGGTCTCACATGGCGACTCATCTTAGTAAAGGGGGAGTCAAAGGGCCCGCAGAGGATGGTTTGCTGTCTAAAAAGTGCATCTTTACAGTGAGCAGCTGCGGGGACGGGCGCCTGGTAAAGAGGGCGCCCGAGCGTGGCAAGGTTCAGAGGAGAACTTAGCCGCTTGGTCAAGAAGCCAGGGGTCGGGAATATCGAAGCGCAGTAGCCCGCAGCTGGCTTCCTTAACAGTCTCACCCAGGCGAGGATCAAAACATCTGGGAAAGATTTGGAGCTTCCCTCAGGGGTGAAAAACGCCCATGTCGTGGGATGACCATGTCACTTCTTCCGCTCGTTGAAGAGAAGTATAGGTCGTCACCGATCTGGGGGTAGCTAAAAGAGGAGGTTGGGGGTTGACAAACAGCTCAAACCTGCGTCAGAAACAACTTTGGCGCATCGCCGAGAAGCGGGGGGGTATTCGAAAAAGCTCGGAACAATCGGACTTTTCCATGAGTAAAAGCGGAAGATCCCTCTCTTTCATGCCGCACGGAAGCGAGCGGAGTAAAAGGTGCATTGGCTCCGGAAGACAAAAATGCAGGTTTTGCCCCTTATCTGCGCATCTGGAAGGGGGTGGCAAAGAAAAAATTGGGCAGTTTGATATGGCTGAAAGCACGAAGTCGGGCCCTGGGAGCAGTCGCATGATCTTACGACAGGGGGGAAAATCTGAAAGCCGGAAACCACAAAGGGAAACCCTGGTTTGAATGTCGTCGATACGCGCAACACGCGCCCGTCGGGGTGCGTGGAGTCAAATTTGACGACGGAGACGTCGGCCCAACGGCCGTGGTCAGGGCACGGGCCACCAAGGGATCAAAAAAAAAGGCATAAGAAATGCGGGGGCAACATGTTGCGATAGAAAGAAAGGATAAACGAGGGGCCTAACTAATCGCGGTGGTCAAAAGAGCAAAAGTCCGTGGTGGGGGGGCAGGCTGATCGCAGTGGTCCCTCAAGAGGACTTCACAGTGGAAGGCCCGGCGGTCTTCTCATCCTGACCATCTCCTGCGTTGTCGGACTTACTGGTTAAATTGCTGCTCTCTCAACCACAACCTAAGAGATGACCTTTTTAACACGCATTCCGTTAAAAAAGATCTGATTCGCCTCGCGGGAAGCGCGAACGTGGAACACGGCCGTCCGAGGAGCACCAAAGAAAAGAACTTCCGAGTCACCAGCGCTAATCGACATTGGATCGGAGTGAGGCTGAGAGGGGAAAAAAAGGGGGGGCCCCGGCCCTCGTGCGGCTTTCCCGTTAGTGGTCGCTATCAAGGGGCCCATTGGACAGAGGGTGGTAGAGGCCTTATGGTTCTATAACGTCAAAGGACTGAAGGCGAAAAAGGAGGGCGTTGAAGAACAGACGGCGACCCTGCATCACAGGGGAGACGCTGTGAGGGGTCGGCTAGTCCCTGCAAGGTACAAACGCGCGAGAACCTCCGGCCGGAGGGTGAATGTGGCCATGCATAACTGTGCTCAACGAAGTCTTGGCCAGAAGAAAATCCCAAGCGAGAGATCTCGGGGGATCTTCATAAAATGACCGTCGACAACAAGGTGCTTCGTCTGATAGAGGAGGGAATATTCCATGTGGCTAAATAGGGTCAAAGCGACGATACATACAAGAGTGCGGAAGCTTGTTCACAGCACCCAAGGATCAAAAGCGTGAAGGAATACCCCCACAGCAATCTCGGGCGAGGAGAGCTCGGGGGAACGAGTGACCGCACCTCCTTAGGACCCACCACCGAGCGATCTGAAGGAGGGGACGATCCTCTATCTGCTCACGAGCGAAATCTGAAACAGGGGGGGGATCATTCTGAAAAGACAACATGGATTGGAGCCAGCGCGTGGAGGATGGGACGGCGCCCATTCGAGGAAGAGCCGGGTTTTCTAAGGGAGCCGCTGCATCCCTACACTCAGCCATCCTGAACGCTCGCCCGCATCTAAAAAGGAAAAAGACGGCCGAGGAGCTTCACGGCTGCGGCAGAAGCGTCCCGGCTTCTCCGGGTAGCGACCGAGATGCTCACTGGAAGGCAATATGAAGAGCCCCATTGAAAGAAGTCCGTCGGAAAAAAAGAAGATCCTTTAACGGAAAGGCTACTGCAGAAACTCAAGAAAGTCCCACGATACGCTGGGCCGGCCAGGTCTCTCGAGAGAGCGTGGTGAAAAGTGGACTAAGGGATGAAAAGTGGGCGAAAAGAGCGGGTCTTTTTCTATTAGAGGTCAAATTCTACAAACTTATCCTCAATGCTGAACTGAGACCGAAAAAGCCCCAGGAGACTAAGAGAAGCGTCGCTGCAACCGGGTCGAGATCATCTTCAGGAAAGAATCGTACTCTCATCCGAGGGGGAACGGGCGGAGAGGGGAGTAGGCAGTGAATCTCTCGAGCCGTAGAAGGCGGTCTCTCCTTTATACGTTCGCGTCACTCGCCGGAACAACTTCTCCGAGAATAAAAGAAATCAAAAACATCGCTGATCGCGCGTCGCGGTCAGCAAAAAGAGGAATCGGGTGGCAGACGATCCGTCTCAGCAGGGCGTGTCGATCCATTCTCATATCAAACCCTGCTTGATGAGCGCAACGAAGTTCTGAAAAAGAAAGGGGGTCAAAAAAAACTCCGGAGAAAAACAAAGGCAGTGTCATTTACAGGCAATGTCGTTGAATCTCTACGGCAACATTAGAACAACAACCCTAATCATAATACACGAGGAGCTTTCGAAGGGAAGATCCGAAAAACTCGGGGCGGATCATTAAGGAATAGGGGCGACGTGAACCGCCCTATCAACCCGAAATAAGGCAGACGTTGCCACACGCTCTTGTAAAGGACTGCGCGGGCCGCGGAAAAGAGAACAAAGGTCCGGGGGCACTTTGAGCGTGTCCAGAGACCGGGTGTCGATAGGAAGAGCAATCACCCTTACGGGACGGCAAAGGATTTTATGGAAGTGCCTTTTACAACGTACCTCCATGGATGGCAAGAGTCCGTACGGCCGCGCTCGGCTGTTAGGGTGTCCGGACAACCCCAAAAAAACGTCCCCAAGAACGTCTGGTCAAAAATCTGTCAAGAGAAGGAGGCTCTTTCGGCGCGCGGACAAGGGAAGGAAAAAAAAGAATGCGAGCACCGTCTAGAAAAAAGACATAGGAGGAGCGAAGTCTATGGGGGGTTGAAGAAGCCGGGAGGGACCTGCAGCATGGATTGGAAAGGGTATCATCTGACTGGCGTTGGGGTTCACGCCAGCGGTTCGGGTAAATTGATCTGCTGCAAGGCAGGGGAATGGGCAAGGGGGCCAGATAAGGAAGTGAGGGCGGGACGAAGTGGGACTGCTGACACCTGAGGGGCGCACGTGGAGCGTGGTCGTGGGGGAGGGGATCTGCCAGGAGGAGAGAAAAAACGCGGCGGGGACGGGAGCCGGACCTCTAAGAGCATGTGGCAGGGAGAACATGTCCTCTGATATGAGGTTGTGGGAGGCTCTGGCTCTTCGCGAAAAGAACCCGGGCCGGGTTCGTCGCAGGGATCCACTAAAAAAACCATAACGCGTCACGGCTTCCAAAAGTGCGCGCATAGAGACTGCTCTGCATCTGGGGGAGCCCAGCTTGGGGCTTGGCTACTACGACATCAAACCCCCGCGCGGCTTCTCTCGGCTGTGCGGAAGAAAAAAAAGAGCCACGCTCAAGGGTCCTGGCAAACTGGGGGCAGGATTAACATATGTGCTTGAAAAAAAACTCAAGCTGCCACGATCCTAAAAAAGGAAAAAACATTCCGGGACTATAGAGGAAAGGAATGAGGTATGTGAATAAGCAGAGGCAGACCTTCTCGTGGCTCGGGAGGGAAGTGAAATCGTTTTAAGAAGCCTCTCCCAAGTAGCAGTGGGGCGCCATCGCGAGATCGAAGGAGAGGAATTCCGGACCGGCGGGCACGAGGAGGTGCGGGGCCACGCTCACGGTGGGGCACCTCCATCTTTCCTGCCGACGATCGGAGTGTAACGGTTTGGGCCGCAAACGGCGTCCAAAAGGGAGGACAGAAAAGCACGTGAAGGGGAAGTTGGCTGGGTGAAGGAGTATCTCGAGACAGGAGGGTCCCTGGCGCGAGAGACGCTGACCACAGCGACCTCCAAGGCAAAATGGGCCCTCAGGAATGCGCATCTCCATGAGCGCGTGCATGGAGATGTCCAGAAAAATCGGGGACCGGGAAGATGGTGGCTTTTGTGTGGGGAAAACTGGCCTATCCAACTATCATCCCGCCAGAGAACAACCCGATAGAAAAAAAAGCTCGTGCGGAAATTCCAGGTCGTCCAAACGCGTGCTATTAAGGAAGTCCTTTTCACCTACACAGGCACCGAAAGGGTCGACAATGAACCCATAAAAAAGCTGGCCGAACCAAAAAAAGCCCAGAAAAAAAATCACCCAGTACCAAGAATGTACTTCAAAAAACAAGAAAGAATCTTCTGCATGGCCTCCTTACGGGGGACGGTGGCGAGAAAGTGACGTTTTCGAAGGGGGGGGAAGCGCCGAAAAAAGGGATTGCGACCGAAAAAGAAAATACAATACTCTATGTCGCTGCCGGGGGGGCGGAACCGTCGGTTGTTTGGTCCGACCTCCCGCGCCAGAATCAATCGAGCAGAGTACTAAGGTCCGGGAACAAATCAGTTTTAACCGGACATGTACGCCGCCCTTCCCTTCCTCAAAGGCCGCCGCCGGGTGATGATCTGCAGGAAAAGAGGGAGACCGTAGTTGACCTGGCAAGAACGGAGGGGACACATTTGTTGCTTCCTTTGTGTACGGCATGAAAAGAACGGACGAAGAGCGGAAAAGCGCCAAGGGGAAGGGCGTGTTTATACAGTCAGGGGGGACAAACATGATCCTCTTCCTGCTTGGGGGGTCGGGATAAAACAGCAGCAGGACGGGGAATGAGTCGGGTGTAGAAGCAAAGGGGAAGTCTCTATGTGGACAACGATATGAGGAAAATGAAGGCCACGCGGGGATATGTGGCTCGAGCCGAGTGTCAACGGGGGGAAAGGGAGGAAATTTACGGTCCGGAAGCGGTCCATATTGGATTATACCTGAAGGGAGCGACACGTCGAAAACGATACCGGCTCGTGCAATCAGCTGGGGGAGGGACCGCTGTGCAAGATGCCGATGAGTGGCGCGGCACAGAAGAACAACGGTCATGGCGGGGGGTTGATCTCTCAATCCGACAAGGGGGAAAAGGTAAAGACTGCACAAAAGAATCGACGGGTGTGGAGGAAGGCACCGTCAAGAGGAAGAGAAGATTTAGAAGGCGACAGCCGCTTATTGACGGCGACGCAGGGATCATGAAGGGAGGAAGAGCTTCTCCTTTCAGGGCCAAGGCTGGGAGCCAGACTGCCCTTAACCTCTCCTGAGTTCGAAATCAGAAAAAAAAAGGCGGGACCCCGTGTGACTTGCCGCAGCCAGACTCAAAAGAAAAGCTCTAAAAATTTCGGGAGCTCCAGGCGTGAGTGCGCGCGTCGCGCTATACCAGGCCAAACCGGGTGAATTGTCTGGTTGGTCGGGAAAAGATAGGAGAGATCGTACGGGGAATCCGCTTATTACAGGAAGCAATGCCACATGGGGGAAAAGTACGGTATTCTGCGGAGAGGTGAAAGTGAAGACGCGATCTAACCGTGGATCCGGATCGCGGGGGGTCACGGTTCCGCAGGGGGTGTCTCTGAGCTGAGACGAAGGGGGGGGAGGGGACCAGAGGCGACGATGGGCCCTGACTTGGGGAGAAAAAGGAGAAGTTTAACAGATCACCCTGCGAGATTCGCTCGGCCGATCGGGTTGCTCCGTAACATAATTCCAACGAGAGGGGAGGACAAAAAAAAAGATGTCGAAGTGATCATGAAGGAGTACATGTTCGGGGGAATTCAGCTCTTTTACTCGAGGGCACTTTATCTTCACAGAGAGCGCGGGGGTTGGAAAAGAATGGAAGTAGGTTTGGGGTTGGAAGTGACAGAGAAAAGGATATAAAAAGAGTGGAGGAAACCTAGTTTTTGTATGCGGAGACCGCTCGGCGGGGTGGGACAAGCTTCAGGACTCAAAAAGGATTGAAGTCGGGACGGACGGGCAAGAGGGACTGGCCAAGAAAAATACGGCGATCTGTCGCCTAAGGGTGAAACAGGGGATCTAGTTCATGGAAATCGAGAAGGTTGGCCCCGATTGAGCAATTTTGATTTTGGAGCCAGTAGGGTTCGGGGAATTGTGAGAGCCGCAGCACTATTTCGGGTGAGCGTCTGGTAAAGAGGCGCATGATAGGAGCCCGTCCAGCTGACGTTACGGGAAAAGCTGGTGCCGAGCCAAGTCGGAGACTCTGATGTAGAGGAGGGCACGTTCTGACGACGGGACTGCGGGGAACACTCTTCGGTGAAAGAAAAAAGGGGCTAGAAACAATTGATTCGGAATTATCAGGCAGGGGGTAAACCGGCATAACGCGCCACAGCCCGTGACCGGCCGCTATAAGGGGAGAAGGTGCCCTGGTCGAAGAGGTGGAGTGAGCGGGGGGGGAAGGACGTCACGGAGCTGGTGTATCGGCGTCCACTCCTGGGGAAGGAAGCGGGGGAAAGTCGGGGGGGGATCGTCACCGGGGGGCGGGTGCACGAACCGCTCCGATGGCAGACACGAAGAAAACGCGAGAATGAAACGAGCACGAGGGGAAAATAGAGAAGTATTGCCGGGGGGAGGGGGGTGTGGCTCATTCCTTGGCACGCAGGAATTTGGGCAGAGGACAGAGGGGTGAAAAGAGAAGGGAACCAAAAGAGCGGTCACCAAGGGAAGCCGATTATCACACAAGAAAAGGCAAGGTTACGATAGCTGACCCTCATGGTAAGGGAAGAATGAGGGGGAAGGGACCCGAAAAGGAAATGGCCGGGGCGAGAGCAAGTTGGGGCGGGGGCCCTGCATAAATGGGGAAGGGGACTTAATTTCCTAACGTATCACGGCAGGGACTTAAAGACGACTTTTGAAAAAAAAGGGTCTTCGGGACCGAGGGAGCCGAATCAAAGTGTAAAAAAAAAGGAGTGGTAACGAAGAAGGTCGAAGAGCGAGAGTCATGCACTCATTTGGACCTGAGCCCAGAGGACAGGGACGTGAAAGTAAAGTTGAAGGGCGCAAAAGGGAGTCGTTCCCCCTAAAAAACAAGAGTTCTCGGTTCCAATATCTAAGAGAGTCCAGAGAAGGGAAGAAAAAAAAAAAAGACCCCCATGTTACAAAAAAAAGGGTAAACTTCTCGGAAAGCCTATAGGGGGCTTCACATTTGCCTCAGGCCCCGCGAGCCATGGGGAAAAAAAACTAGAGGAAAATGTCAAAAAGACCGAGGGGGGGAAGAATACCAAAGAGTAGTGCGCTCCGTGAGAAAGCGGTGGCGGGTAGGGGTCTCTTGTCTTCCACTCCTGGAAAAGAAGAATAGCCAAAGCCAGAGTAGAACTAGAAAGAGCCTGCTCAAAGAAAGGAAGGGACCAATCTTAAAACAGGCACATAAATATCACTACATGGGGCATCAGGAAAAAAATTCCAAGCGTGGGGCCCATAGAAGGTGTGGGGAGGTTAAAGTAGAAAAGTCCCTACACTAGTGGGCCGGGAAAGAGGAAACTCATCGACCGGGTGCGACCAAGAGAAAGAATCCCATCGAGGGGGGACTAAGTTGCAAAAAAGAACAGATAAAGGATGACGGGAGGCAGAAGGTTCCAATCCTATGCAGGACGAATAAAATGTGCCGAAAGGGCACAAGTTTGCCTTCCGTACTAAGAGTCCGCCCGGGGGAAGCGATCCAGAAGGAAACGTGATGAATAAGCCGCGGTTGATATATGGAAATAAGTAGTGCGCTTTTGACGCCTTGGGGTAGGATAAGGGAGATGAACTTCACTGGTTTGAGAGGGGTGCTGGGAAATTAGAAACAAAACAATCCTACCGGCTTAGGGATCCGACAATCTTCTCGGTGAGGGGGTAAGGAATAACGGAAGCATCTAAGTTCGATGGGAACATCTCAAGGGGATGCAGGACCAGGATCCCTCCTCTGAACTCCAATCCGCATGATGAGTCGAAAGACTTAACAGATGGGAAAAAAGCAAAGGAACAGTGCTCTCCGCAGACGAGATCGCCGTGGGAAGACAGGATAACGTTCTTCCTCATAAGGATCACCTTCAGCCGCACCCGCGATCTTCGAGCGTAAGACTCAAAAGGAAGAGATAGGAGTATCTGGGAAGCCACTCTGGACGGGGGCCGACGATCCTTTCTCCTCTCGACGTTTCGATCAGGGACTCATATGAAAAAAAGGGAGGGAGGATCTGCAATAAAAGGTAAAGGGGACATCTGCCAAGACCGGGAGTAGTAGCAACATC
>Ga0179593_1282857_pt1 | contig 12965 bp, 18 predicted proteins | sample CZODoug2_1_08_16_FD_185931 | JGI IMG/M metagenome (GOLD analysis project Ga0179593, IMG submission 185931) | Vadose zone soil fungal communities from Angelo Coast Range Reserve, California, USA - CZODoug2_1_08_16fungal (PacBio error correction) | ecosystem: Environmental > Terrestrial > Soil >...
CCAAGGTCACATTGCCAAAAAAGGGAAAACCATGGCAAAAAAGAAGAGGGTGAAGACCCACCGGGTTGAAGGGCATGGGGCAACAAAACTAGCTCGGAAGAAGGAGCCTAGACCGGGAACTGAGGAAAATACACACTGACTCAGGTAGGCACAAAAGCAGGTTAAATAAAAGAATTACAAAAGGGAAATGGCTCTAGACGGAAAAGGGGAGTGTTTTCAGGAGGGGGTGGTCTTGTTGCCTTGCGCATAATAGTGAACTCACTAAAACAAAGAAAAGAAACTGCCACAAAGCTAATGAAGAATAAGGCTTACGTTTCTGGTCGTAACCTCAAAAAACTTCTCATGAGGTGCCCGCAATGGCTAAAATAAACAAATTACGCCTCCCGTGAAAAAAAAATAAAAAGCGGTTAGGGTAAAGAATCGCACAGCTCTACGGGAAAACGTCAGGACATTATTCTGGTCCCGACGGGTAACATTCAGCCACTGACGGGGTGAGGGAACACTCCTCTGGGAAAAGGGAGGAATCCGAAAAGCGCCAAAATCAAAAAGCAGAGGCAAAACCCGCGGGTAACCATTACCCCTGACCTCGAAAGAAGAAAAAAACAAAACTAAAAAACCGGAAATGGGAAAAAACTATCCCCCTAACACAAAGAAATTCGAAGCCAAAGTCGTCAAAGTCTCGCGTTAAAAACAACGAACTAAAAAAACATTTCCGCGGAAATTCAGGTAAAGAGGACAGTCAATATCTATCCAAAAACACCGAATCTGGGTCAATCTGGAGGAAAAAAAAGTCCACGCGAGCGTGGAAAAGAGAGATTCACTTTCTCCAAATCCGCAAGGGATGTTTTTTGGACACTCCAACAAAACACGATACTACGTCCAGAGGTCTTGAAAATAGTCCTCTGGAAAAAAAAACGACGATTCAAATTGAATTGTATACCTACAAAGGGGGGACGAAACTTGTGGACTCGCGGCAGGGTCACTGGTTTTGGGGAAGGGGATCAAACTAAATACAGTCTCTCCTTTTGCCCGATAGTGAAGGCGGGCCCAGGGAAAAAAGAAGAGGAGGGGGAAGAAGCCCAACAAAATCGACTCTGTCCTTGTGTGAAATCGCTGCTAATGAAAGAAAGAGGGGGATCCATCGTGAAAAAAAAAAAACAAGCCCGAGACCTCCCCGATGGTTAAGCAAGCAATAAAATGAACTAGCGGAAAACAACAGGGGTCAATTGAACGATGGGAAGTGCAAAACAACCTACAAAAACCGCGAGCCCGAGGACGGAAAGAAAAAAGATCCCCCCGACGTCTAAAAGGACCCACTGTACAAAATTCGATGGCTGGCGAAAAAAAAACTTACGTCATTGCCAGGTCTAAAGGAGGGACAGCGAATGCCGAAACGAGAAAAACTTGCATAAAGACACGACAACTCGTACGCGCAGACAACTAGGAAACAAAAAGCTCGGATGAACGCGATTGGGGCGGAGACATTACATAGACAATTAAATGTGGGGGGGCTTGTTCACCACTGAGCCAGGAGAAACCAACAAGCCAAAAACAAAAAAGAGCCAAGAAAGGGGAGAGAGGGAAAAAGGACTAGCCCTCCAGAGTGGAGCCCAAATCTTTGTGGTCCATGACGAATTCGAAAGGGGGGCGTAAAAAAAAATTTTTTCGAAGGAAGCAAGGAAAAAAAAAATTAGGGAGACAGTCTCAAACAGAGCTCCTCGCCCAAAGGCGACACACAAAAGGAGCAGAAAGGGAAAAGATCTGTGTTTTCTCGAATTTGAAAAAAGAACCCAGGGGAAAGCTAGGTCACAAGAGAAGGGTGAAGTTGGGGGGGGGGGGAAAGGGAATACGACGAGGGGACAAGAATCGCCGTGCACCAGGTACAGGGGGGGAAAAATCAAGTCGAGGAGGGACACGTCTTGCATTAAACCTCCAAAGACCACCGGCTGAATCCCGGCGACACGAAAAGGGTAGTTGGTCTCAGAAGTCATCTGTTCGGCTCAAAGCTCCGGCTCCGTGCGGTCTAACAAATATGGGATGCGATGGAAAAGGGGGAAAAAAACTGAGATTTGAAATATATAGAAGAGGTCAAGGTCAAGGAGAGAAAAGCCCGAGAAAGAACAAGGAATGTGAAAATCGGGGACAAGGAAATAATAAGAAGGCCTGACACAACACACAACGGAAAGACTTCTGCACCAGTAGAGAGAGAAATAAGCAAACTAATCTGACCTGTCTTGATTTCAAAAAAAGTTGTATGGGAACAACTTACTCTTTGCAAAATAGGTGGTGAGACGGAAAAGAAAGGAAAAAGACAATATAAAATGCACCCAGAGTAGTGCGATCGTAGTCAAACGCTGGGTGAAATTCAGACGGTTACAGCCGTCGACTCGGCATGGTTTTCGGAAATAATTACAAAGGGTCCAGGGCAACCGGTTTCACCAATCAAAGAGTTCCACGGGCGTCAACTCAACCTGTCAAAGGGGGGTTTGTCAAAGGAAAAAAAAAAGAAAGAGTGTTCCGCACCGGGGGGAAAAACCAGATAATGAAGACAGACGCAAAAAAAAATTATCACAAAAATTGGGTGGGGCTACCCCATTAAAAACAGAGGCTGGGGAAAAAGAAAGAGTGGGGGGGGCAAAAACAGCGAAGGCATTGATGGAGTAGGCGGCCTTTGGAAAATTTGACCAGAAAGTGTGTGGGCACCACCAAAAATGTGAGTGAGCCACGCGGCGGAGGGGGAAAAAAGAGGAGAATGGGGAAACTACGTTCGGCTGGGCGACCGGCGCAAAATTTCAGGGGGGGGGAGAGAGTACTGGAAAGAAAAAGAGAGGGGGCAATTCTCATGGAGTACGGCAAAGAGCTTGGGAAGAACGGATGGGAAAAAAGTTGGGGGAGACGTTCGGCGAGGATGGGGCTCGCACGCGGGTGGGATTGACCAAAAAAAAATGTGAAAAAAAACGGGAAAAGGGTGCCCATTCCATTCGACAACACGGACAGATCCCAAACAGGAAGTAATGGGAAAAAGGTAAATGGGATGGTGCGGAAGCACAATTTCCACTTGTTGAAAAGCAAATGAAAAGTGAGAGTCAACGCAGGGACGCGGAGGCAGTAAAAGACGGAAAAAAGAAGAAAAAACAAAATCAAGAAGCGTCCAAGGCACTAGCACTCATAATGTGCTACAAGAAGGGTCATGAGTAATTTTGGGTGTTGGTCAAGAGACCCATAGTGGGCCGAAAAAGAATTTCAGGCAAGTATCGGGGGCAGACGGTGGTGGGGGGGGGCGATGGACGACCACTCCGTTAGGACGGAAGAACAGTGAAGAAAAAGACCAGAGGAAAACAGGAAACATAGGGGGGGAAAAGTCAAAAAAAGTGCAGCTGATAGACGAATGAATCAACGTTTATCAACCGCACTGCCTCCTCACTAGAGTCTACGCATTCATCTTTAACGAAAATCGTGGTGATAAATATGCGCGAATTGAAGATGAATATGTGGAGCTGCTGGGGGGATTGACGCCATCACCTCAATGTGACCGGGAAGGTCGCTAAGCAGTTTGGAAGTTGTAATAATCAAGGGTTACTCACCAAATGGAGTTAATGGGGGGGAGGGGTGGGAGAGGACCTGGGGGGGGGAACAAGATCAGCCCTGGGGGAAAAACTGGGTGGGCCAACGCGACACACAGTTTCCCGATTTGGTTCCGGTTGGACACACTGGGAAGGACGCAACGAAAAGGTTGGGAACCAAGGATGTCGGCAGGAGACTCACGCGAAGGAAAGTTTGAAAAGACCACCACAATGACCCTGAGATGTTCACCAATAAGAATAATTGTAAAAAAAGGAAAGGCGTCAGGAAAAAAATGGTCGCAAAATAACTGCCAAACTGTGAAAAAAAGGGGGGGGATTAAAAAAGAAAAGTGAATTGTTTCACCGTTTACTGCGCAAAAAATCCGGACCAGGGGCAGTGGGGAAAAAGGGAAGAACAACCCAGACTAGCCGAAGAGGAACCAACGGCGGGGCGAAAAAAAAAATGATAAGGAACCAAAAGCCCATAACTATCACACAATGGGGAAACAGGTCCTGAAAAAAGGGTCGAGGGCAGACAAAGGGGGGGACTTTTCAAAGTTGGACTCTCCAAGTTGAAGTGAAAAAAGGCGTGAAGGACCAGGGGGAATAAATGAGCAACTTCCCGGGACTACGCGGAATCCACGAGAGAGTGGGTGGTGACCAAAAAAAAAAAAGAAAGACCAGAAAAGCCCGGCCGACGGAAAAATAGAGTTGGAGGACAAGGGGTGGTTTCGTGGATCTTAAAGACGGGACGACTCAAAGGAAAACATCATAGAAAGATAATGTCCGGTTTGACGGAACAAAAGGAAAGAAAACAGAGTCGCAAAAAAAAGAATTTTCTCAAGGGCCCGGAAAGTCATTCACGTCATGGAAAAGAATCGGCCTTCGGGACGACATGCAACTCTAAGAAAGGGGCCTGTGGAATGACCAAGCACGGACGTGCACATGACTTAATGGGAGTAAGGACGGTTGAATATCAAATTCAACGGCATGGGAAAAAAAAAAATGGCTTCAGAATGAGAAAAAGTACCCAAAAAGGGAAGAACTTCGATTTTGGTGGGTGTGCCGCACCTTGCTCCAACTTCCGAAAACCCCGAGGGAAGAAGAAAAGAATGAAGGGGGGGGGTCCTAAGACTCTTGGCACTCTCAGGATCGTCGGGTATGGCATTCACCAAGAAAAGGCAGTAAGGTGCAAAACGGCCATTGGCATAAAGAAAAGCTAAAACGGAACCCACTCACTGGTGACATTTTCCGGTGCAAGTTGGGACCGACATAATAGAGGTAGAAGGGGGAGAACGATAAGGTAGATTTGAAAGTTCCAAACTCCTGGGTGTAAAAAATACTCAGGAAAGAGGGGGAGGTGTTGCCAGTGCAAACTACTCAACTGACCCTACTTGGAACAAGAAATAGCCCAGCAACGCCCAAAATGCCCCTCTGTGACCCCGACCACCGCGGAAAACAACTTCGCGGTCCAAAGCCCGCGAAACTGAGACCAGAGATAAATCCGGCAGCCTGGAAACAAGTCCTCGACACAAAAGCGTACCAAAGGGAAATCATTCCATCCACTCCAACAAACCAAAACACCCCAGGAAAGGGCAGGAACGGCCAAGAAGGAAAAAGTTCACCCAGTTCTACCTGACGTCAAGAAGCGGCCAAACAGAAATGACAGCAAAGGACGGGACAGAATTCAGGGGAGAATAAGGTCTGGTGGAGCACGGGTAACACACGGTAAGAGGGTGTTGGGGGAACTCCAACCAAGCGCAGAGAAACGAGATTACAGCGGTAAGGGGGTGACTACACTGAAAAGTGAAAAAACGAAAGAAAAAAGTAGAAGAGAGAAGAAATTGCCGGAGTGGTATGCATTCGGCAAGTTCTGGGGAAAAAAAATAAAAGGAAATGACACAGGTTAGTCTGGGGGTCTACCCCTAGCCAAACCGCCAGGAGGAAGTGTGAAGGGAAAAAGATGGGGGGGAGCACTCAACTCCAAAGCGAACGGTTGGAAATCGCGCAAGTCAAAAAGAAGAAGGAATCGCGTCCAAGTGACAGCCGACGCTTCTGAGTGAGGGGAAAAGCTAAATAAGGCAGACCAGAAGTGGGTCAATTGAAAGATACCTGGCACATATCAAACATGAGGAAGCGGCAACCAAGGGAAAAAGCGGGAAAAAAAAAAATCATCACAGCCCGGCACGAAAACCAGACGGGCTCGGTAAAAAAGGAAGGGTCCAGGGGAAAGGGAAGAAAATTATCGTGATCATATTCTAGATGAAATACGCGGCCAACACAAAAAAGCTAAGGGACCAGGACGAAAAGCAGCCAAAGAAAGAAATAAACAACTCGGGGAAACGCTCCTCGGGAAGCGCCGCTGGGGCTTGGGTCGATTGAAAAAAAAGGTGTAAAAAACAGTCCACTAAAAAACACAAAAACAACTCATCACGGAATGACGAGAAGAGATACGTCGGGAAGAACCACGCGTTTTTAAGCCTCTGGGACGATGGGGTTAGAACAAAAATACAATCAGGGGCGAGCGCGCAATGTCCGGCAAGCGATGGGGGAGAAAACACCCTTTACACAGATAAAAGGAAAAAATTTGAATGGGGACAAAAAAAGACCTGTGAAAAAGGAGTGGACAAGCAGATCCCTGTATGTTAAAGGCGGGGGGAAAATTTTACCACAAAAAAAGGGTCCCTGTGAGACAGAGCTCGAACTCGGACAATACAAAAAGGAAATGAGCCACCCAAATTCGCCTCCAACCGTCGCAAGAAGAGGTGTGCCTAAAAAGACGGAAAGAGCGCTTATGCAAAGAAACGATTTTGAAAAGAGGGATGGGAACGGAAGATCAAGGACATCCTCACAACAAGGAAATCAAGACCAGTAGAACCAAAGAACAAAAACACCGTCATGAAGAGGAGAAGACATAGCCGCGAATGACTGGACGTGTGGTGGGGGGGAAAAGGGGGGAAAAAGTACTCCCGCCGAACCATGTCTTTTTAAAAATCTGTTAAGAAAAAAAAGATCAAAGGAAAAAGGGAGAGCATTCAACTAAGAGAAAGGAAGACTAGTTCAGGGGGGGGGCGGGGGTCAACGGCCCGAAGATTTCCGTCGAACACATGTCGGGATCCAATCACTCACCAATGGCCGGGGCATGGCAGCGATAGAAGGGGCAGACACTTCCGGGGAAAAAGTAGCAAAAAAACAGTAATCTTAGTCCAACGAAAATTTAAAATTTTGGCAATTCCAAACAATCTGGGATATGTTCTGGAAAAGGGGGTGGGGCGCAAGGAGGAGGTGACTACACTGAAAAGGCTTGTGGTGCTAAACCAAAAATGCGCACACAGAGTGGCAAAGGGCGCAAGCAGCTTCGAACTGAATAAGACCTGTGGAAACAGAAAACGGGGGGTGAAAAGTTTTGGGTGAAGAAAAGTGCCGGCGGGGTAGGGCACCAAGGGAAAGGTGGTGTATAGGGGAAAGAGGAAGAGAAAACACACGGTAAAGTTAACTAGAGCGTCCGGTTATGCCACGTGGAACCCGGCTGACCGGAAGAAAAGGAGGGGAGTTGAGGGGTGTGCAACGGGGGCGGAAAATGCGGGGAAGTTTAAAGCCACCTTCAGGGAACGGTAGGAAGCAAATGGGGACTACCGGAGGGTGAAAGTTCGCGGCGGGCCGGAAATGACACAGGTCTTGTCAAGGAAGGAAGCAGGGGGGGTAGTGGGGGCAAAAAGCAAAACAATGACAACCGTAAGGGGGGTAAAACTTCACTGCCGCTCGACGAGACGTCAGCGGCGGAAACACGGGAAAGACAAAGAGGTGGGAGGGGTTGTTGACAAAGGGATCTCTTCCAACTGTTTCCAGCCCATCGGAAGGAGTGAAAAAGAAGCAAAGAACCCGTTGTCACAGGGCGCGCGTGCAAGTGCGAACACAGAAAAACAAACCAAGAGAAAACTAGAAAAGAAAAAAACCCTTCTCAAGACGAAGCACCACTCATAGGGACTACAAAAGAAGGGGAAGGTGAGTTTTGTTTCAAGAGCCAATTTTTTCCAAATTAGAGAATCAGGGCAGTAGAAATGGGCAGTCGAAACACACATCCCCAGGGTGCAGGAAGAAACAACCAACCGAGAAACTACAATGGGCTGTCATACCGGGGGAAGCCAATAGAAAAAAGGCAAAAGGGGAAAGAAAAATAAAGTGCCTGATTTAAAGGGAATCACTTCGAGCGTGAGGGGCGTTGGAATGCGAGAGGACGCCTTGGCCGGGAGGGAGACGGGTGAAAAAAAAAAAAAAGAAAAAAGAAGAGTGGGGTGGGGGTCAACAGCGGGGGTGAAGAGAGACGGTTTCAGTGTACGCGAGACATAAGCGCAGGGGGGGGAAAGGACAAAAACACAAGTGGAATATGGACGCGATCGACGCTCACGAGAGTGCCGGGAACGCCAAGCAAAACTGAGGGTGAAGGGAAAGTGAAGAACTATTGGGGGCCTGGAAAGAGAGGGACCAAACCCCCCGAGGTGACCCCCTTGCCACAAGTTTCTTGAAGCACCGAGATTGTAGGGAGTGATGTTATTAGTGTTTTACATGGAAAAGAAGGAATGTTGGATTGGGAAGATAGAAACCCAGACGAGCCAGCAGGAAGGAGGATGTTGAGGACGGGTCGGGGCGTAGGAAAAAGAAGGCAAACAAACACCCTCGAGACCAAAGGGCCTTGAGAAGCAAATGTTTTCTTGTATCCCAAAAGGGGAGGAAGCAACTTTGAAAGGTGGGGGAGTCTCGAGAAAAAGAGTCAGGGGGGGGGAGAAGGGAGACAGCAAAAAAAGCAAAATCCAGGGCCAGCACGTTACTCGCCCGTAGCCGAGGGGTTTACAAAGACCGGGGAAAAGAACCAAAAAAAGGGGAAAGAAGCAACGAAGAGCCAGGTGGGAAATTTCGTGGAAAGTGACCCTTACCGGAGGCCGGCGTCTCAAAGAAATCAACAACAAAGCACGGAGGAGGGAAGATCCGTAGGTTAAGGCACCATAACCAATATGTGGAAAAAAACTTCTAAAAGGGGAGAGTGGGGCCCCTGGGGGAAATGAAAGCAAACGGATGCTGTGAAACAAAGGAGAGGGAGGTTCAGCAAGTACTGACGCAACAGAGCAAAAGGCCGTCGGGTGAACAAGAAAGAAAAGACTTACAAAAGGAAACTGAGAAAACTGGGCGCGGAAAGAAACACGTCTGACGTCGTCGGGGGGAATTATAAGAAAACCACCCATTGGGCCATAACAAGGGGGTTTGCTCTGGGGGAAAAAAGGGGGACTAAAAAACCCCAAGAAAACAAAATCACAGCCGCTCGCTTTAGTGCTGGGCGTATAGACACTACCAAAAAAAAAAGGAGGTGCCGCCACAATGGGGCTAAACGACAACCGTACGAAATTGCCATCATACGGGTTGATGGAAAAAAAAAAAAAAAAGATAAAAAAAGAAGCAAAAATTCCGCGGGGGACGATGGAGAAGGAAATGGCTGAAAAAAAAACTTTCCCTCGGGAACATCCTTCAGGCACACTGCGCTGTCGGAACAAGACGCAGTTGTGACACGAATAAAAATCGCTCTTTCCCAAAGAGGAAGAAGAGATACCATCCAAGGAAAACAAGCCGTTCAAGGCAAACGCCCAGCGACTGCACTGCTGAAAACAAGGGGAAAGGAAAGTCTCCTAAGGGGCCCATCCCGACCGGGGAAAACCAACAAGTCGACAGCGTCAATCTCGGGAAACTTCCAACGAAAATAAACGAAGGAGGGGCAGAAGGACCGTTCGTCTAAACTGACCTAAGAGGGGGAAAAAAAAGCAAAAATACAAGAAACGGACGCGTAAAAGAAGATCATGCATTCTTCCACTGGGCCAAAAAAACAGAACACGGAAGGGTTGCGGGAAAAGAAACATAGGAACAGAAAGAGATTCGAACAGAAGGGTAAACAAAAAAACGCGTTCGTAAATGGTTGGTCTCTTGAAAAAACGACAAAGATGAGGAAATTAAGGAAAGATACGGAGAGCGGATTGGGGGAAAAAATGCCAGTTGTGTCTGGGGTCGCAGCTCCTTTCTCGACTGGGAGGGTTGGGGGGAAATGAACGGCTCGTGGCTACAGGAGGGACAGGAAAACGGATTCTGGATAGGGGGAAACATGCCACCACCAACTATACACATCCCGTGCCAATCGGGGCTCCGCCATTGTGAGAAATGAAGTGTGTCGGGGTACCAGGCTATGGCTAGGGGGAAACCTATTCACGTGGGTGTATACCATCCCGGAGACAAAAGATAAGGGGTAGGCGGCGTTAACTCAGGAGGGGAAGCATGCGACTGGAAGGGTAGGGGTTAGTGGAGCAAAACGACTATATAAGAAATAATGGAGGCAGGTAGGGGCGCCGGGGAATTAGGGAGTAGAGCGATGGTGGTGGCGAGCCCGGAGACGTGACCCATCCGGGAACCCCCTGAAAACTGGCGCTAGATATACGGGCAGTACCTAGGAGGAGGGAGGCGGGGGTAGAGGCGGGGGAGGGATGAAACGGTGCAGGAGGGGCGATCGCCAGGACATGAGGCTTCTGAAGCAGGGGGTTGTGGGGGACAGGATTACAACGCGTGGGGCGGAAATAGTGTTGTTAGCAGCGGCAGAATGACTATCCGGTATGTAGACAATGGGGGGAGCAGTGATCGTGTGCTGGGAATCGGGAGGGGGGCGCATACCGTCCAACAAAAACTATAAGCGGGATGGAGACGAAGGCCCCAGGAACTCACCACGATGTAAGAGCACGCTCCACGAGCTTGCCCGCGCTGGCAATGCGGGTAACCGGCAAAGAAACGGGCGAACTAAATATCTAGAACGCAAGGGGGGAAAAAAACGAGGGACCCTGCTAGGAGGAGAAACGGGAAACCGACGGAGTAGGCAGGATGAAAGGGGTGCGGAGTCCTTCAAAGCGGAGCGAAAAACAATTAGGCATAAAGAAATAGGGCGGGGCTGCAGACCGGACGGGCCACTATGCAGAGGAAAGTCAACCTTCGGAGGAACTAGTGGAATCGGGACGATGCAGATAGCGACGGAATTAATCGAGGCGATGCGACACCTAGCAGTTCCCCCCCACAATCAAGAAGGGTTAAAAGAAGTAAGCCGAACCAGGACCAGGAACTTACAGCAGATGGACTTGGAAGTCAGAACACAAAGAACAAACTGGAGCACGGGCAATCGATGAGGTGGGATAAGAGCCGGGGCGTGGGCAGTGGAGAACAGGGCGAAGACGCCAACGGGGCGGAGTGGTAGGAGGACAGACTGCACCCTCGAAGATGACTCCATTAAGCCGGAAAAGAAGCTAGGGCGGGGTCTGGAGGGAGAGATAGCTATAAATGATAGAGGGTCGGAGAGGTACAGGAGATGGGACCTGGGTGGAAAAAAAGCCTGGCGCGGCAAAGCCACTCCGTGAAAGGCAGAAATTATAAGGTTGGAAGACAGAGGCGGAATCCAGATAGAAGAGACCCAACCCGGAAAGGATAAGACACGGTGAAGGGAAAACCCCCCCGAGGAAGAAAGTAGGAGGCGCAGCCGACATCCAGGAGCAGAAGCAGTGAATAGAGGAGGCTCGAAGGGGAGCGAGAAGGAGGGGTAGTCTAGAAAACGACGAGACTGCGGCCGACGTCAGGGGGAGGCACAAAGGAGAGCGCCTTTGGTAGAAAGGGGAGTAGGTTAGTCTGAGTGAACTGACACCGGAGACAAGTCAGAAACCAAGGGAGAGGGGGGACCCGAAAGCAAACGCGCGGGCCTTGTGGCGTCCCGGGGGGTAGCAGCCGAACACTACCCGGAGCGCGGTACCCGTATGAAAACGATAATGAGGCGGTCATACATGTGATGATGGGGAGAACACGACGCAGTGAGCGAACAGGACGCAATAAGGGGGTAGGAGGGAGGGGAAAGTCAAAAGTAATTAGTCGCGAAGGGTATCCGAAAGCAGGATTAGTGGAAGGGGAAAAACAGAGGACGCAAGGAAGAACACTCCGTGAGGTTGCGGCGGAGGGCTAGGGGGATAAGAATGCAGCATGAAAGGCTGGGGCACACACAGAAGACAACACGCGCGTGGCAGGAGGGGAATACAGGAGTATAACGGAGGCCACTAATAGTGATGGACTCCATAGTAGGCGAGTCCACTCCCTATGAGAGGGAACAAGTGGGGTTATTGAAAAGGGTCTTAGGATTTCACTATGAAAAATTATAGGTTCAAATGGGGAAGGAAGTCAGCGTCTCAATTATACGAAGGTGGGGAGCACTAAGCATAAAAAAAAAAAAGGAAATAGCCCAGGTCAAAAGAGTCACTTTGGTCCTTTAAGGAATTGGGGGGCCAACTCAACCCGCGAAAGCCCTGAATTACCCAAAAGAATCAAGAAAAAAAAAAACTTGGAACCAGAACGGTACTAAAAGCTCTGATGCCTACGTCCATCACAGAGAAATGGTCCTCAAAAATCCGTCTTTATGTACCGACGAAAACTGCACCCAAACCAAAAATGCACAAATCTGCGCCGAACGTCTCAAAACTTCAAAAAAGCACCAAAAAGTACGACCAATACAAAGGAACGTAAAGAAAAAAAAATAACTCTTGATACAGACCTCGCTGGCGGCGATCGGATACCGAAAAAAATGATAGGTCGACACTTCAAGGTACAAAAGCCCCACCCCCGTAAAGTCAGAAAAAACTCAATGGGAGACTATGGAGGAGCGTAATCAAAAAAGGGTGTCCCGCCCCATCGTGTCAAAAGCCGCTGCGAATAGGGAACAAAAGCCCTTTCGCCCCGCTGATGGTCGACGGGCTGAAGTCGAACTAAAGGGGTAGTCATAAACAAAGACCACGACAACTAGAGAACTCTGGTGAAAAAGGGAACCTGGGGATGTGCACGACCTAATGTCTCAAAAAGTCACACGACAATTTAAAAAGAAAACTGCCAGCCCACCCAGAAAAGAAGAGGTGACCCAAACCAAAACGAAAAGTCGGCAGGCATGAGAAACACAAGAACACCCTAAATCAAAGCATAGAACTCAGGCTCTGTGCATGCTGGAGGGAGGCTCAGATTAGGGAAGGAAAGAGTCTGAAAAGATCTGTAGCAGGATATCAAGAAATAACTGACAACACAATTCCTAGCCAACAAGACCGGGAGATAACGGGAAAAAGCAAAAAAACCGGGAGGGGAGAAAAGAGAGATAATAGAGACTGATATTGGAGATGGGAAAAAAAACATGGTGGGCCAGGATTGACCACCCCTACCTACATAAATGTTAAAAAGTCAGGGGAACTCCAAAGAAAAAGTTAGACAAGACGGAAAGAAAGGCCACACCAAGAGAACGGGAAAAATTTCGAATCTGGGGGAAAGACATGGGGGTCCTGACCGCCGTTTGCCGCTAAA
>Ga0179593_1421530_pt1 | contig 12965 bp, 16 predicted proteins | sample CZODoug2_1_08_16_FD_185931 | JGI IMG/M metagenome (GOLD analysis project Ga0179593, IMG submission 185931) | Vadose zone soil fungal communities from Angelo Coast Range Reserve, California, USA - CZODoug2_1_08_16fungal (PacBio error correction) | ecosystem: Environmental > Terrestrial > Soil >...
GAGACAAAAGTAGGACGAAATGTCAGACACTGTAGGCCAACCCGGGAAAAAAAGCAAAAGAAAAGGAGGAGGAGTGCGGCAAAGATCAAAGGAGGGGGGGGATAGGGGGGATCACGGGGAAATGACGGAAGTCAGTTCGAGGAAAGGCTTTATCATCTGAATAGAGAGAAATAAAGCGTGGATAAAATAGGATTTGCCCAGCGGGCTTCCCTTCGTAGCTGGGTGAACGGGAGAGGAGAAAAAGCCCGTCTGTTAAAAGGAGAGTCGAAAAAAAAGAATTAAAGCCATCTGGGCGAAGGGGGGAGCTGGTGATGTCCCTGGAAGAAGGAGTCTTATAAAAGAATAGGGGAACAAGAAGGGCTCTGGGAACTATAAAATCTACAAAGTTGAAAACAAACGCGAAAAAAGGGACACACAAGACGGGGGACAGTTAAAAAGGAATGCAGGGGGGGTGTAAGACTCGAAAAAAGGGAAGCCGGCCAAATTGACTGCTGGGAAAAGACAATGCATCGAGCCTCTAGTCAAGGTCGGCAGTGCCCAAGGACTGGGGGACGGGGGGGTATAGCCCCGGACGGGCTCAGTTGGCGAAAAAGGGCCAGTTTCAAAAAGCGGGGGGGGGGACAAAGGGGAAAGTGGAAACGCCTTGACAGGGCCTGGCGGAAAGAGACGGGGCGCAGGGCTTGAGGGACATCGCAGGAAAAGTCAGAATAAGCAAGACATGGCCTAAAAAGCGCTACGCCCAGGACCCCAACGGAAGGGTGGTGTGCAAAAAAAGGCTTCGAGAAAGAAGAAAGCTAGGATTAAAAAAAGGGGGTCAGTGAATGGACACATCAGGTCGTGTCGAAAGGGGGGGCAAAGGGTGAGTGCCCGAATAGTAGGTATATAGACAAAAAAACAGTTGGGCATTAGTCGGGAATCGTTTTTACGGGGAAGGGCCTGGGAACGAAAGAAGGGGGACAAGGCGAAAACGTAAAGAGGACACTGCTGTCGGCGGGGGTAAAAAAATAAGGACGGGGGGAGGGGGGGAAAAAAAAAGGGGGGCATTTAGGTCGGAAGGATCAAAGAAGGGAGATTTTGTGTGGTCCCTCGTGGAAAAAGACAAAGACCATTTTGGGGGGGGGGGGGACAAAAAAGTGAAAGGTAATGTTAGAGATTTTCGAAACAAAAAAAAAAAAGGGGCACACAAAGTTTCAAAGGGGAAAAAGAGGGGGGAAGAAGATGACGAGGAGTGGGGGAACAGCTTAAAGGTTCCCCGCCTAAACCACAACCGCTGTCAATGTCCGAAAAGGAGTTTTCAAACCCAAAACCAACCCCCTCGTAAAGAACAAGCAAACTCGAAGCTCAACCAACGACCACTCTCCCAGGGGCAGGTTAAGCGAGCAAAAAACAACCGGGTAAAAAAAGGCTTGATCGCAAACGTTCCGCGGGAGGGGCTTGAAGCGGGGGAATGGGGCAATAACTTCTCACAAGGGTAGAAAAAAAGGGGATGTACTGGTTGGGAAAAAGAAAGACTGGAAAGGGGGTGCCTCACCCCTTCGGGCTAAGAAATAATGCTACAGGTCCGCCTGTCAAAACATAAGATCATCAGGAGGGACCACCACAGTTCACTCTCTAGTTTTCATTCCGAGGGAACTGCTGTTCGGCGCTGAAAACGCCGTGAAAAAAAACCCCCTGGGGTACTCCATACACGAGCCCTCGTAAAAAAGGAGGAGCGGATCCCACAAAGGAGATCAGTTGGAATTGGCATTTTCAATCATGGTAAAATCGAAAACCCAAGAAAGATAGAAAGATCTCTTTTGGACCGGACGTATCAGCTGGGGGTCCACAGTATAACGGGGGAATCCGACACATCCTTATGCGGGGACGTCCCAAACAAAAAAAGGAAAAAAGGGCAGTTCCCACAGGGCTGGCCAACCTGTTACTGAGACCCGCAACGCGGCCATCGGGGGGGCCCAGGGGCGGGAAGAACGGGGGGGAGAGGAAGTGAAGGAGCTACAGGCTCCGGGGAGGGGGGCAGGCTCTGGAGGGCTCTTGAGTGGGTGGCGGGGTCTTAGTAAGGGCTGGAGTGTAATATCACCAAGGGGCCAGGAGAAATGCTCATTTTCCCCAAGAGAAGAGAGGGTGGGGCTCGAAGATTGGCGCGAAAAGAGTCCTGGGTTTCCTTCCCTAAGGGGAGGGAGGGGGAGAAGAGGTACTTACATGTGGGGCTGAAACTCGTGACGGGGATCAACTTTTGGACAGGCCCGCCACAGCAAAGAGGGGGTGCAGCAGGGTAAATGGACACTTCCACTGGGGTCAGACAGACAGGTAAAGCTGTCGCTTTCCGGCGGCTGGAAAAGGTGGCCCAACAAGACGCCCAAATGATGAACCCACCAGATTGACACAAACTTTGGGGAATAAAGACACCATTTTAACAGGGGGGGGAGATCATAAAAAGTCGAGACTGTCACGTCCCGGGTGGTACCCCTCCAAAAAAACTCCGGCAAGCGAAAATAGTGGCAGGCTGCAGTGTCCGGGGGGGGTCAAGAACCACTTCAAGACCAAAAGGGGAAAATAAAGCGTTTGTCACTCTCCAAAAAGGAGACTAAAAATCATAAAACATGAAGGGACGTTGGTGCGTCCCAGCACCTCGCGCGGAAAAAAAAAAAAACAAAAAAAGTGCAGAGAACACAAAGGAAAAACACCCAGGGGGTTGAAAAACGAGGGGGAGGGGTTGGGGGAGCAGCAGAAACGGTCATTTTTCTACGAGGTCGTGAAATAGGTGTTTCCTGACGTGGAAAAGCCCGGACCTGGGGGAACTCGGGGTGACAGGGAAAACACGTCGGAAACGATTCGAGTTCGCTCTCAAGAAGAGAGAATGTGGAGCGCACGTTTCCCATAAGCACAGGGGGGCAAAGGACGATGCAGTCAAAAAAAAAAATAGGGGGGGGACGATAAAAACTGTCCGACCGTGTACCGCAAGCAAAAAGAAAAAATGGTAATTGGAGGGGACTGGTCGAGGCCATCCGGAGGTTGACGCAAAAGGGCGCCTGATACACGGCATGACACCTCACGGAAAAACACAGAAAGGTGACGAGGGTGATTGCAGCACCGTAAAAGACAGCATTAGTAAACCAGAATGCTCAAGACCGGGAATTCCAAAAAAAGTAAATCTGTAAGACTTCAAGGGGGAATTAGTCAGTCTGGGAAAAGAAAAACTCTGGGGAAAGTCGGAGAGAGGGGAAGAAGGTCAACTCTAAACCGGAAATATAGTTCCATGTGGAATACTGAATAGGAGAGAAAGCGAGGAAAACCGCTGAGGATCTCAAGAACAAGAGGAGGGGAAAAAAAAGAGAGAGCTACTTAATCGGGGTTGCAGAAAAAACCGGGCAGAACGAGTTGGAAACAGAGTCCTCCCAAAGGAATCAGGGGGAGGAACCTGGAAAGAAGTCAAATTTCGGATTAACCAGGAAAAAGTCGGCCTGCCGCCGAGGCATACTTAAATAAGGGGAGGCAGATTTCCGGACGTGTCAAAAAGGGGGAGACGAGAAAGACTAACATCGTGGGTGAGCAAGGAGGGGGCTGCAATGGGGTGAGCCAGGACGGTACGCGGAATGGGTGGATTCTTAGGGGGCAAATGAAAAAAAGCAGGAGTCTGCGAAGAGGGATAACACCAACTAGGGTCCTCGAAAACTTAAGGGGGAACGAACATCTCAAACAGGGGGGGGACTGGTGGGATGGCGAACGTCGAAAAAAAGGGAGCGAAAAGTTTGACCAGCCGGTCCTCAACTGGCGTCTGACCCAGCTACAATAGAGAGGGGGGGAAAGCGACTCGACGTGGGGGAACAACTAGGGGGGGTTGGTAGGGGCAAAAAAATCTTGGAAAGCACAGCATTGTTCCCGTGGACCAGGAAAGTCAACGGACCAGAGAGAACAACACCAAGAAAAAGGGTTAGGCGCCTCCCCTCGTAACCAAGGGGGGGTGGGGGGGGGGGATGTTATCTATGCAAAGAAAACGAAAGGAAGGGTCGAAAACCGGCAAAAAAAAGGGTCTGGACAGCTCGAAATGGAGTCTATTCAAAAGGAAGGAGGGGAGAATTCGACGGGGGAGGGGTGGGATAGGGGGGGGGTAAAGGGGAAAGGTACGGTTGGGGGGAGAGGGGGGGGGGCGGGGGAAGGATCGAGGTTGGGGGAGGGGGGGAGAGGTAGGGGGGAAGGGGGGAGGAGGGGAGAAGAGAGGGGTGTGGAGGGATGGTCGTAGGAGGAAGAGGGATGGGCGGGAGGAGATGGAAGGGGGGGGGGGGGGTGTTAATACTTTTCTGAAAGCACTCGATCCATTACAGATGCGGACGAGGTGAACGGGGGACTGTCTACAAGCAAAGAAAAAATGGACCAGTTCATCCTCAGAAGTCAAAAACAGTCGAGGTCAAAAAAAAGGAACCACGGGGAATTAAAAGCGCACCTGTTGGGGGGGGCTGAAGACGGTTTTCAATCCTGTAGGACCTGTGTCAAAAGAACTTCACAAAAGCTATCTGGAAACGGGACTTGGAAAAAAGGGCGGGGGCCAATGGAGGATCCTTGGGTAGCGAAACTATGGAATCAGAAAAAAAATTCTTCGAAACGACCTGCCACCAAGTAAGGCTGGAAAAAAAAGCCATTATCTAATGGGGCGCCCACTCAAAAAAAAAACGATACATCGTGAATAAGAAAAAAAAAAAAAGTGTGGGGAGGGGTCATAGGGGTGTGGCCAGAAGCGGAACGGACCGAAGTCACTGAAAGCCCTGAGGAACCTTCCCAAGGAAATGGAAAATGGGAAAGGGGGGGGGGGGTCCCTACACACGCGAGGGGTAAAAACTATGGTGCAAAAAAAAGGGAAACGAAAAGGATGTCAAAAAAAAAAAGGTAAAAAAAATCGATATGACCGGGGGGAAAAAGGAAAAGGGATGTGCAAAAAAAAAATGAAGAGGACGAGAAAAATGTAACGTACCCGAAAGAAAAGAAAAAACAATCACAGCTGTGGAGGGTAAAAAGGATTAAGAAAAAAATGTCACACTACCAGATTGGAAAAACCTAAAGGAACCAAAAGACTTTCAAAAAAAAAAAACTGACAGTAGCCGTGGGTTGAAGAGGAGAAATCGACGGCTACGCGGCCTGAAAGGGGCGAAAAGTTCTCTAACTTAAAAAAGGGGGAAAAAATGGGGGGAAAAAAAAAGGGAAAGTTAACCGGGACCCTAAAAACTGTGGGAAGTGGTACGTTTGTTCAAATCTAAAAGATGAACCAGAGACTATCGAGTCATGAGTCACTAATTTAAAAGTAACACTTTTGAAAAAAGATCTGAACGCTAAAAAAAAAAAGGCTCGCCGAACGAGTGCGATGGGGTTAGCTCCTGGCGATAACCGAAAAAAAAAACAGGAAAATTTGCAGCGACGGTTTGAAACGAGGCGCAAAATCGAAAAGGGCAACTGAAGAAAAGAAGCCAGGGGATATCTCCTGCGGAAGGGGGGGATACGACAACACGAAATAAAACACGAGTGGCCAAAACCAGGAAGGTGGGGGGGTCCAGTGACCAAAAAAAAAAAAAAAAAAGAAGAGAAGCGGAAATGTCAGGTGAAAAAAGGGAAAGAAAGCAACCGCCGCGGCAACGTAGGGGCCCAGCGAACTAGGGAAAAGTCGCGTAGAGGGTGAAATCGACGTCCGTACAAAGGCGGCTAAAAAAAGGAACGCAGGCAGGAAACAAAAAGGAATTGGAAGGAAATCGAAAGCGAGACAGGGCCCTCTAGACGACAATTGTTTTTTTGCCGACTCCTTGGTGGGGGAAAAAAAAATTGCTTAGGGGTACCAAAAAAAGGGGGTGACACCTCAAAAAAAAACGTAACTCGATAACAAGGGGAACTCCAAACCATGGAGTCAAAAGGTCTCGAAAGGGAGTCGGAAGAAAAAAAAAACCTGAGCTCAAAAACGAAGGGAGAGCCCTCGGAGAGAGAGAACCACTGTACGGGGGACGAACCCCTCCCATCGTCCCCTGATGTCGGCCCGGAGCAACCAAGCGGTCCTAAACAAAACGGCCTCGAAAAAGGGGATTTACTCCGAACACGGAAAAAAGTCAAAAACTACAATAAGAGTGAAGGCTGAATTGCCCTAACCCAGCCCAAACAGCGGCGAGACGAAGGAAGGGCCTGGAAATCTAGGGGGGAAAAATAGTGAAAAGAAATCTGATCCAGAAAGACCAAGGGGCAATTTGGGTAACCGCCATACTGAGGGGTGGGGGGGGGGAAACGGAACTACAAGGGACGGGGGCAAACAGAAACAAACCATTTCGCGAGAAGGGGTGATTAAAAAGGACGAAAGGAGAAACAAGGACAGTGGGGGAAAACGGACAAGCAAGATCTTCTCGGGAAGATAAAACAAATGGGAGAAAATGGTTCAGAAGAATGAAGGGGGAAAAAGAAAAAGGGGTTGTTCGTCCTGAAAGGAACTGAAAAAAACGGACCGGCTTCCTCATTCGTGAACAGCAAAGGGGGTGATGCACCCGGGGGGGGAAAGAGGAGAGAAAACCCGAACGTCAAAAATGGGGAGTCAAAAAGGGGGGGAGCGGGGCATGAGGTTGGCCGGGGGAAATGCGGGGTAACGCAAGAAATTGTAGGAGAAAGGATGTAATAAACGACCGACCCTTGGAAGATGGGAAAAAAGAAAAAATATAACCGTGACTCCTGGAAGCTGGAAGGCTTCGAGTTTCAAACTTGGAAAAGGAAGGAGAAGGGATAGTATGGAAGGCCCCCCCACCTACTTGCAACAAAGCCCGAAAAAGTAAGTTCCGTTGGCGCGTTAAAGCTGCAAAAAACTGAGAGGGGGACTTCTGAGGGCCGGGGGAACGCGGTAGACCAAAAAAAAAGGGAAGGGGGCCGAGTTTCAAAATGGTCGGGTGGAGAACTATCGACGAAAAAAAAAAAAACAACAACAACGGAGAGGAAAAGATATAGTATAAAACCCCAACCAAACGAAAAAGGTCGCTTAAAGAACTCTTGCAAGCAAGGGCAGCGCGGTCTGAAAACCCTCAAAATTCCCGACGCCGAGCATCACGGGGGAAGCGAGAAGGAAAACGGCAATCCTATAGCTTGGGCAATTGCTAAGGAGACGCATTGACTAAGAAAGGAGGCATAAATAAAACCCCCGCGGAACGAAGAAGAAGTGGAAACATCCTGCAAAAAGGACCGTCAGTGATGCAGAGGGCCTCAAAACATGCCAAGAACACGGAACCGAGTTCAAAAAAAAAAAAAAAGACGCGAAAAAAAAGTGGAGAGAACGATGTATTCGAGGAGCCTAAAAAAAAACAAGGTGGCACCCAAACCCGGGGGTCTGAACCAAAAAAGAAGCCCAAAAAAGGGAAACAGACTTCAAGGAACAAATAGACCAAAGGTCCAGAAAAAAAGCACGAAGTGCTGCGGAACGCGACAATGCAAGGTCCCGGAAAGGTGTTCCGTGCTGTAATGGAACGAGACAAGGTGAAACAGCAGACCGTGCAAGGGGGATGGAAAGCACACCCCGTCATCGAGAAAGGGAGCGCTAAAAAAACCACGGGAAGGGGTTGCTCAAAGGGGAGAAAAGGGGCAGGAAATCCTCAAGAAAGATCTTCCGAAAGGGGGTGGAAAGACGCCAAGGGCCTGCCCCCCTAAAAAAAGGGTCGCTCCGAACACCACAAACGAGGGAAGAAGTGAACCTTGGACAGATGAGGGCCAATGCTATTTTCTTGACGAAATGAAACAGAGAAATGTTGGCGTGGGGGGGGGGTCCAGAAATCCTTCGAAGGAGACCACTTTGAAGGCTAAAGAAGTCGGTGAATTCAGCGCACTCGGGTATTTAGGCGAACAGGGGACGTGTCGGGCCGTCCGTAAGGCAGTACCGGCCGTTGAACTTTGTGTCAATGCCGCCAAGAAAAAAAAAAAAATGGGCAATTGAGACGGGGGGAGGGGTTCCAAAAAAACCCGTAATGGCGAAGTAGACGTTTGTCTGTCAAAGAGGGCCGCGCTCAAGGAGTGACGTGTAATATCACGTGAAAAACCAAGGGAAGGGGGGGTGGGCTACTTCAGGGGAGAACAGGTCGAGTAGGAGACAACCGTGGTACGAAGACCGCTTCCACGAGGGGGGAGGGGGGGCTCGGTCAAGGGATCTAGTGCCGAAAGAAAAGCATTCTGAGATCAGAGTTTTGAAAAGGCGGTCCAAGACTAACCGGGGATGACCAAAAGAAAGGGGGATCAGCCCCCTGCTTAGGCCGCGTTGGATGAAGGACGAAAACCTCGGGGGTCGTCAGAAATGAAAAATCGGGAGAGGTTTTCCGCGGGAAACTGAAAAAAACCATTGGAAAGGGGGGGGGGGGGGGGGAACGGTATCGTTTAAAGAGAATATGGAAAAGATACACGACGCGGGGAGGAGGGATAAGAAGTTCATGTAAAAATCCGGACAAATCCTGGCACAAAGGTCATTCGCGTCATTGACGACTGGGGGGGGAAACAAGGGGGTACCGCTGCGGTCGCCTCTTTGAAGTGCACTGCGCCCAGGCGCACCAAAAAAAAAACTCGTAAAGCGCGCCCCCTATCTCGGGAGAGGCCAAAGGTGCTCCCACACTTTTCAATCAACGGAAAGTGACTCGCCCTCTCAGAAGCTAGTGCCTTCCGTAAGAGGGATGGGGGACAAAAGACAGACTCAGTAAAAGGGGGTGAGGACGACTGAGGTTGGTGTCCCCCGGGCGAAAAAAGTCGATCGATAAGTCCATCCAGCCTTCGATCGGGAGGGTGGACAACACCATTCCTCACCGCAAGGGTCTTTTCTGCACGTGGGGGACCCATCTATAAAACTCAGACCACACAAAAGAATTCGGGGAAAAAAAAAAAAAAGGGGCCCTGTTACTTCACAACCAGTCGATCCAGTCGCGGAAAAGTTTGGTGCCGGGATTCAAAAGAAAAAATGCGCAAACCACCAAGATATGAAGCGACTTTGTTGAAACGGGCATTAAAAAGGGAAAAGGTGGGGGGATGGCCGCACCCAGAGGTTGTAGTTGAAACCAGAAAAAACAGGGATAAGGTTTAAGTACCAGGCGAAAAGAGAACTCGGCCTGCCGCTGCAACCCCAGTGGACGGGGGGGGGGGGGGGGGGGAAAAACCCCCCTGTCTATTCGAGGAAATCAGATGCGAGGTACGAAAATCAAAAAAATCAGGGGGGGGCTTCCCGCCGTGGGCAGGAAGGACTTCTCCCGGGCAGGGGACGGAGATAAAAGGTCCAAGATTGGGAGCCGGACCGTTTGGATCAAGTCAACGTTGCGAATGCAGGGCTGCCAAAAAAAAAAAAGCGGCGCCCAGGAAAACCTCAAGTCCAAAAAACCTGGGGAATGGGGACAGTGCGAGGGAGGGGAGAAAAAAAAGTCTCAGGGAAAGTAAAAAAAACTGGTCCGTTCGGGGAAATATAAGGAACAGCAGGGCATCCAACAACTCAGTGCAGGGGAGTGCGTTTAAAAAAAAAAACCGGTCCCAGCCGAACGTTTTGGAAGAGCATGTGCTCAGAGGCCGAAATCTGGTGCTGGCGTGGTGTCAAAAGTCCTCGCCCGAATGATTAAAACCGGGCGCAGGGGGAAAGAGGGGGGAGCGCATAGAAACGTCCAAAGGGTCATCGAGGAAAAAACAGCGGATTTTTCTTAAGGGACAGCCCTGGAGGTGTTATAACTGGAAATACTCGGGGGAAAACGGGTCCCGAAGTGCGACGAACGAAGACGAGGCGAAGAAAAAACCGGTGGAGAAAGAAAAAGAGAGGACAGCCAAAAAAATTAGGTGAGCCAAATCGCAACCGATCAGGACGTGACAAGAAAAACCCCTAAAAGCTCTTTCAGGTGCGAAGAAAAACCTCGTGTGGGTCTCCGTCACCAGGCGACCGGTTCGCGACGCCGCACAAACCAAAAGAAAAAAAAGACAACGGGTGACGAGGGCTGGGGGCTACCGGTGAAAAGGAAAACGCGGCCGGAAAAAAGGGTGTGTCGTGGGAAACCTGAAAATGTCGAAAATCTTCGCTGGGTGGTTGTGGCCGTCTGCGGTCGAGAAGAGCGGTGAGGGACTGATGAAAAATTCATGGAAAAAAGGAAGGAACTGGGAACTCGTTTGCCGGTACCCTCCCCCAAGCCGGGAAAAATTGGTGCCTTTCAAGGAAAAAATGGAAGCGAAGACGTTATGAGGATTCAAAGAGGAGGAGCTCTAACAGGAAAGGAGGAAAAGAGAACAAAAGGTAAAAAACCGTGGCTCCAATCTAAGTCACCACGGGGAAAATCACACTCCACGGCCGAGTAGAAGGACAAAAGAAACTTCAAGAGCACGGCAACCCGCCTGATCGCGCCGAGAGGAAGGAAGAAATTCCCCGGGAGTGTCATCCTTTTTTTTTGCCCGAGACGACAGGGGGGGGGTTGAGAAGCTCGGGAAAAGACCCCGCACTAAAAGTCACCGAGGGGGGGGATTCGTGGGGAAAGGGCGGATGCGCCGAGGAAGGGCCGAGGCCGAAAAAACGAGGTACCTCACGGTTGAGGCAAAACGACATCTCCGGGCAGGTTTTAGGGGGGGCAACCGGGTTCGGCGAGCGCAACCTTACTTTGGGCCACTCTTCCAGGGCGTCTGGACCCGGCGATGAGGCATCGGGTGGAGCGTCGGAGACTGAGTGGTCCCGAAAGGGCCACCACGAGTTTTAGCAGCATGGGGTCACACGCCCCTTGGGGCATCGAACGAGGAGAGAAAAATTCCTGCACGAACCCTCGGCACCCTGGGCAGACTGCACTACTCCCGAGAAAGGATAATCACGGGAACCCACGTAAAAGAACTTATTGCGCAAAAGGAGGAAGGCCGTCGGCTGGGGGGAAGGCTCAGGACACGAAAGCCTGCACGGGGGGTGCAAGGAAAGAGACCAAAGACACATGGATCCAGAACGCAGCAAAAGGGGTCTGTTCGCCACCCAGGGGGGTAACTGAGGGGGTGGGGTCATACTGGCGCGCAGGGGGGGGGCCTGCCCCAAAGCAAAAAAAAAAGGATGGGCCGGTCTGAACTGAAGGAAAACCTCTTTTAAATCGAAGGGCCCGTGGAGACTCGGACAGACACAAGAGGCGGTCCTCAACCATGAAGAGGATGTTCGACCCAACGCACAAGAGACGTCGAGGAGCAGGTGTGGTGCAACTGGGGGGGAAGGCCACTTGGAAAAACCGAAACGGCAGTCCAACCCGATTTTTAAATGTCCACAGAAAGGATTTTCGATGGACTAAACATGGTACTGAAAAGGGAGAGAAAAGACGTCCCCCCGAGCAGCCAAATTCGGGGGGTCCGGCCTGATTGCACGGCAAAAAAGTACGCCAGGGAGGTCATGGGAAGGCGGCCCCTCATGAAGCGTTTTGTCCCGAAGTCTAGCCAAACTGTAACCAATTGCAAAAACACCCAAATGCCCCGAGGTGGGGAACCGCGACGTCAGGAGGGGGACCGAGGCGGTCAGGTGCGCGACGGAACGCAAAGGACATGCACAAACGGGGGGGCGTCGTACCATCACCGGGGCGTAGAACGCGGTATTCGATCATCACCTAAGAAGTTACTGAAAAAAAGGGGAATCAGGGACGGACAGGTTGGACTAGCGGAACGACGGGAGCCTCGCGGGTGTCAGGGAACGCTGCAAATAAAGGGCCAGGCGGAAAAATGACGAGAAAATACGACCCTGAGCACGGAGGGGCCATTAACCGACGGGATAGTTACGTCACAAGTGAACGAGGTGCAGGGGAAAGGGGTTAAAAGTTGCCGCGGGCGATTGTCATCGCGCAAAAAAAAGGCCCGGGGGATTTTCCAAAAAGAAACGAGTTGCGATCTCGTGGAGTGGGATAGCCAACCGCTTCCATGGCCAGGACCAAAACGATCAGGGGAAATCGGAATTTGCGACGCTCGGAGTCAGGCCACTCAATGTACGAATAAACGGGGTGGGCCACGTTGACAGTCCCAAAGGGCTCACTGGTCTCCCTACTCCCCAGGGATGTGGGGCCGCGTTCTCGAGGCGGCCTTAAGCGAACATGAAAGAGCGCGATTGTAAAAAAAAAAGATCTCGCCCTGTCCGGGGGGGGAAAGCCACCCAATCTGCCATGAATGGCTTCTGGAGGGAACACCTTCCATCACCAAAATAGAGACCGGCTCTCGACACTCCAAAAGGGGTCCGCCTACAAAGAGCTCTGAATAGCTGGAAAGTTCCCGACCCTACAGCTGGCGAGCAAAACGAGAAATGGAACATCATCACGTGGAAAAAGGCCAGGTTTAGAAACTGAAAAAATGGACAGCAAGGGGGAAAAAAAAATGGGGCGAGGGCGGGTGGGGTCACTGGAAGGAAAAGTAGGGGGGGAAGGCAACAAAAAATTTCGCAGAAGATCCCGTGATGTGATTTTGAGAGGACGAGGGAAGCACACGGCGGGGGTTCCACGTAGCTCGAAGACTCTATAGAGGGGGGCGCCAAGGGTCATGTAAAGGTAAGGGGAAGACCTGGGGCCCTTCGCCTGGCAAAGGGCCGGGCCGCAGTTGTCGTAGCAAGCAAGAGGGTTGTTTAGGACCCTGGGGGAGGAGGCTTGGGGGGTGACGACGTCTATGGCCTTCAACGGTGGGTGGGAAAGGTTTGGCACTGGGGGGAACGACACTCCGACCGTCGTGACCAAAAAAAAAGATGGTCAGCGGGGTCGAAAAAGATGGGCCGGGACGTGGGGGGGGGAGAACTTCAGACAGGGAGCCCTGAAGACCTGTCTACCACGGACCTAGGAAGGAGGACGGGTGGAGAGTTCATCGCCGTCCTCGTCAATGTCATAGTTTTACGCAAAAAAAGGAAATCGCAAGGAATTTTCAGCTTGCCCTGCTGAAGGCTTAGTGGCCGGTGGGCGCCCTGGTTTCAGAAAGAGAGGAAAATGCTGCCCCGGGAGACGAAATGGGGGGGCTTGGCGTGGGCT
>Ga0179593_1600305_pt1 | contig 12965 bp, 13 predicted proteins | sample CZODoug2_1_08_16_FD_185931 | JGI IMG/M metagenome (GOLD analysis project Ga0179593, IMG submission 185931) | Vadose zone soil fungal communities from Angelo Coast Range Reserve, California, USA - CZODoug2_1_08_16fungal (PacBio error correction) | ecosystem: Environmental > Terrestrial > Soil >...
CCTTCCGGACATAGAAAACAGAAGGAGAAAAAGAAAAAGGTGTCGTCATTGAAGCCATCGGAAGGGGGAAAAACTCTTTCTCCACCAGCGTGCATGAAAAGAAGGGTGGTCGCTTTGTGAAAGTTGAGAAGAGCTTTAACGCAGGTCAAAAAAAGGAAAATCCAAAAAAAATTCCACAGGGACATCCATACGTTGTAGAAGAAGAAGGGTGCGGGGGGGAGATCGCTCCAGGTGTTGAAAAGCGCGAGAAGGGGTGGCCCCCGCGTAAGGAAGAAACAAGGAGGCGAACGGGGGCCAGATAAAAATGGAAGAAATCAATCCTTTCCTTAGACTCCTCGGAGGGGTATGATATTTCTGAATAGGGAGAGCGGAAGTCGAGAAGGGGGGTGAAAAATCGGGGGAGGGGGGAAAAAAACCAATGACGATTGCAAGTTATTGTCTTCGAAGGGGGTTGGAGGTGGCAACTGATTGGGAGGGGGGAAACTGCTCTTGGGGGGGAAAATGAAGGAAGGGGTTGTTGTGTGTTTCGCTCGCCACTCAACGTTAAAACCAAAGGAATAGCAGGGCCGCAAGAGAAAAAAGATTCTGAAAGAATGAGCTAGCGGTTTAAGAAAAGGGGAAGGAAATTCCGTCGAAGCATTTGGGAAGCTCCTATTCGGGTGCTCTCAAGGGGGGGGGGGGGGGGGAAATCTCAACTGGGAAATGTCTGATGGGGGGGAAATTTTTTTGCCCAAACTAAATGGTTGCATTCTCGCATGGGATTGGAGGTTTCAAGACATTCCGAGTGCTTGAAAAAGAAAAAGGGGGGGGGAGTCTTGAAGAGAAATTTGGCGATTCAGCGCTTTCTGTGTATTTCGCAAAGAAAAAGAAGGTGTCGTAATCAAATCGGGGTGTGGGTCGTAACAGGATATGTAGAGGGGGCGAATACATCAGGGGGATGGCCTAACAAAATCGGCCGCGTGCAACCCATAAGGGGGGGGAAATGGGGGAACCCTGGGAAGGATCTTGGGTGGAGGGTCCTCTGAAGGTTTCTATAATGGCTCCGAGAGTCAGGGGGACCAATGAAATTATGGAGAGAAGGACTTAGATGTTGGGGGGGGTAGGCAGCCAATGAGCGAAATCTTGTCCTTTCCGATTAATGCGGAAATGATCAAAGCATTGGGGATGCAATGTCGTCAACTGTTATCTACGAATCTAAGGCAGCGCGAAAAAGAAGGGGATGGGGAAAATCCCGAAAACTCTTAAGCAGGGGTCAACCCTTTAAAAAAGTGGAAAATGGTTTGTCTTAGGAACTGGGAGGAAAAGGTTTTTTCAAAGCCTCAAATTCGAAAGGGTGGAAGGAAGTTTATCCGTTGCTAAAGGGGGGGATAAGAACTTTTATACTAACCGGGATGCAGAACTTCAAAAAGGGGGGGGGAAACTTAAAAAGAAATAAAAAGGTTCAACAGGAATTCCGTGAGCAAGGGTGAAACTTGAGTTTGCAAAAGAGAGAGCCCTGGTAGAGCAACTTTCTCTCCGGAAAAGCGGGAGATAGGGGCCAAGTCCGAGAGAAAAAGAAAGGACCGAATGAAGCCGGGGGGAAGGGCTATAACACTTGCTATATCTAAAACACAAAAAAAGAGGATCGCAGGGGGAAACCGGCGGGACGGATCTAATGGGGGAACAGGAGCCTAAGAAATCGTGGACATCGGAATCTCCGCTTTGTTCAAAAAATTGAGCTAAAAAAAGAAAGGGGGCGAAAAAAACATGTAGGAACAGCAAACCGGGAAAAGTGGCGCGGGCTCAAGAAGTTTAAACCGAAGGTAAGGTCTTCAGAGGGGGAAGGGGTAGGAAAGCTTCTTAGAAGGAACGTATAACCGTCTGCTTAACCTTGGGCGGCCGGCGGTAATCCATTCAAGGCTGAGGGCGTCCAATGCTGAAAACATTTTCAAATGTAGAACTTGTTGCTTGCGGACTCGGGGAAATGACTCCATTATGAGTTCATACGTTGATTGAGGGGGGGAGGACTGAAAAGGCCGATTCGGTATCACGATTCCACGGCCGATGGGAGTCACCAAAGGAGTTTCGTCATCTCAAAGGAAGAGAGAGTGCCAGAATACCATGCCAAAGCGTTTTAGTAATTTAAGGGGGGGGAAAAAGCTAAAGATAAGGGGCTTGAACTGGCCATACATCTGAAGAACCTGATTACGGGCACCAATTGAAAAGGGGAACGCATTGGAAAAGAAAAACTCGCAGTCCCAGACAGAAGCGGGGGAACGGGGGACATGAAATATCCTAGTAAGGGAGGGGTCCCGGATGCCTACCAAAAAAAGTGATTCGACCATGCTCCGGAAGCTTCTGCAAAAAAAATAAAAAGAAAAGAAAAGAAAATTGGACTCGAAAGCCCGCTACCAAAGGTAAGACGAGGGGACGAAAGCAGCGCGGGAAACACGTTTCAAACGAAAAGAACCAAAGAGAATTCACCAGTCAGTTTGGGCACGGAAACCTGACGAAAAGGGATCCCTACCATTAAGGGAAAACACTTTTCATAATTCGAGGGGGGGTACTAAAAGAATGAATTAATTTCCTGACTTTAAGGAGGAACATCTCCACCTGTCAAGTCGGGGAATCTGCTTGATCGGCGTTTCGCAGAGAAAGGAAGGTCGGTTTCAGGTTTCGAGTGGACATTAAACCACACCAATGAAGGGTAAAAAGGGGAGAAAAAAGAAGTCATGGTCAGATGGGTATATCACAGAAAAAAAGGGGGACGCAAATGTAAGGGAGAGACAATCCACCGCTCTGCAAAATGGTGTTGTTGTAAAAAAAAAAGGGTCAATTTTAGAAGCTAGAGAACAGTGAAAGATCGGAGAATTCTATGTCCAGAAGGATCAAATGCAAATTGAGGATTAAGATGGTAACTGGAGCCCGGATGAATTTAAAGGAGAAAAAAAATTCTGGGAACGTTAAGGGTCCGCTTGGAAGGGGTTCACGAAAAAGCGGGAAGTGAAAGCTAGAAAAATGGAACAAAGAACAGGGAAAAAAGAGATCAACCCGCAAACATCTTCGGAAACGCGGAGTGTGTGTGAAGCAAAAGAAGGTGGAGTGAAGGGGAAATGAACTTTCACGCTAGGAAAACTTTTCCAAAGCCGACCACGAGGGATAGTCAACCTGCTTTCGATGGGAAGAGGATGGGGAGCGAAACGGCCGAGATGTGGGGGTTTCGAAAAAAGAGGAGGCTTTTGATGGGCGCCATCAGTCAAAAGGCGAGCTATAAGGAGGAAGGCCGATACGCGCTCAAAAAAAAAGAGGATATCGGGAGGGGAAAAAACCATACTGCTTTACGGGCCCATCAAAAAGCGTGTACGTCGTGGGGAGAAAAAAATCAGCACTCAGCCCCAGAAGGTATGAATCTCAACACGAAGGGAGCCAGATCCACATTTTGGGGCGCTTGGTGAACGTGGAAAAGAGAAATCCCCGGCCTGCACATTTTGAAAAGAAAGACAGCGTTGTCGAATAAGACTGTGCACGGGGGGATCTCTCTTCCAGAGAGAGGATCAAAAGAGGAGAAGAAAACCATCTAATGCGGCCCGAGGAAAGGGGGACAGGACCTCTCCGGGGAAATCTATCACTCCTCAATGGGGGGGGGGGGGGGGGGGGTGGGGGGGACCTTTGAGACTCGGAAAGAATCGTAACTGGACTAAAAAAGAACTTCAAATCAGGAGGGGACAAACCACGATTGAAGTTGTATTTTTCGTAGAAACAAGTTTCGGTTTAGAGAAATCGTCAACGCGCGAGGAAACTCCTTGTTGGGGGGGGTGTCAATGGCCACTCGAGTGAAAACCGTGACACTATCCTTTTCCTATCCTAACTCAAGCGTGAGGATGCTGTCAAAAAAGGGAGGGACTCGCAGCTTTGGAGAAACGCGCTGAAAAAAGGGTATGCAAAGTTTTTTAAAATTGGGGAGCTTTCACTTTGGAAAATGGGTTTTTAAGGGGGCTCTGGACTCTGTGGGCAAAACCCTTTGGTGAATAAAGCGTGGGCAACGAGCAGATGGACAGGAACCTTCCGCTAGAATTGTATCTGCTTAGAAAAAGAAAGTGGGCGAAGTTCGGGAGTGGGGGAGGGGAGAAGACTTCCTGCTCCGGGTCTACTAAGAGTGGGTGTGGGAAGAAGTCGATATTTTCCAGGGGAAAGAACGAAAAAGAGGATAGGGAATCGTCCGCGGAATAAGAGGGGCTGCAAGGGTGGCTCCCATGGAATGGGGGGAGGGGAAGGAATAAGATGTACTGGCAAAAAAAAACATTGTCTGAGAATATGGGAAAAGCAACTGCTTGAAAAGTGCTCGAGGTATGGTAGTGCACTAAACCGGGGGGGCATGGTCGGGGGAAGAGGAACGGGGGCGGCTATGAAGCCCAAACAGTGGTGATCAGGGGGAAGGGATTCAGAGGCTCAGGCGCTCTGTTGGCGCGCTTTCAATCGTAAAGACAAAGGCGCCGAGATGGTGTTGGGGGGGGGTAAAGAAAAAAAGGGGGTCAAGGGAATCTAACCACTGAAAAAGTTTTCTTTCTCCAGGGACCGGAACATCTCCATGGGTTTCAGGGGAAATCGCTCAATTCGAACAGGGGCCGAGAAGGTGAGCCGTTGAGAAAGGTGTGGATAATGGGTAAGCAAAAGTGAAGGACGAGAAAGCGCCGTGTGAAACTAGCCCTTAAAAAGCAAACAAACAAATGTCCGGTTCAAGATGAAGGTCGCACATGTGATTGCAACAGACTCTCCCGGGGGCAGACACTGGAGAAAGGGCCCAATCGGAGAGAAAATTGCATATGTTCCAAAGGTCCGCGAGGCTCTGAGGAGGGGGGGAAAGAAGCCGGAGCTGGAACAATCTATCATAAGACAAACCGGAGGAGGAGGGAACTATCTATAATCTCGGGGTGGTCAGATCCATTTAACCTTGCAAAAGAATTAAGTACGAAGAATCCGGAAAACATCTGGAAAGTCCTCTTGGGGGCCGGCCGGAAGGGGGGGAAACCTGTCTATCTCTTTTTGGAAACCAGAAAGTAAAACAACGAAGTAAATTGGGGGGACGAGGGCTGACGGCAGGAGGGAGAAAACTTTTTGCGCGGCTCGGAAAAATCTTCTTATCCCCAACCTTTGTCAAAGGAGAGAAACCGTAAAAAACAAAGAGGAAAAGGCCTCAATTCTTAGAAATCAAAAACATTGAAGGGGGGAGAACGGGTGACAGGCGGATCGGAAGTAAACGCGGAAATCCGGGAGCGCTTACGAAGAATCGAGAATCACGCGTTGCCTCGGAAATTGATAAAAAAAAAAAAAAAAAAAAAAACTGCCGGGGGGAAGCGAATTCATGAAAAACATGCCAGGAGGGGAAAAAGGGGAATGGGCATACAACTACATCAGGAGAAAATGAAAGAAAGTGAAAATAAAGAGGAAGGGTTAGGAGGCGAAAAGAACTGGGAGGGAAAAGGGCCTCTTTACCGAAAGAGCATTAAAATGGCATCGAGGACGAAGTGGAAAAAGACTATTAATTCACGAGGTACTTTCCCGAGAGTTGTTCCACATATCTAATCAAAACCCTCCTCCTTTTTATGGACAAGGCGACGAAGTAGGAGAAAGTCCCGCAGCTGCCCAAGGGAAATACGCCGCGACCCATAGGAGGAAGGACTGTCATCAGCGAGGAAAAGCGTTCTCTTAACAAAAAGATTCGGAAAAAAACAGAGATCAAAAAACACTTCAAAAAATGCCAGTGATCCGAAAAATTGAAGAATGCATCGGGGGAAACAGATGCGTGGTCAACTTCTAAACGAATTGAAAGAGGTCCGCTAGGAAAGTTTCATCATCGCAAGAGATAGAGGCGGTCTCGGGCTAGGAAAAATCGGGGGGGAAAGGGTTCTAGGGACTCATTACCAAAAAACAAGGGAGAAGAATTGTCCGCACATACTGCATTGTACAAACTCAAAAGTTAAAGGAAAAGAATGGTACCAATAAAAAGCGTCCTGCGGGCAATCCAGGGCCCCCCTTCGGGGGGTAAGGAGGGGCTGGGGTGGCAGAGGTGGGGACAAAGTGCCACAAGGCAGCATTGGACGTGGGTGCGCAATGCAGCTTGGCAGAATTGGACTGGGGGGTTTTTGGGGCGCAGAAGTTCTACGGGAAGGTTCCGCGTATCGGAGGGATTATATTACTTAGTCCCGGAGGGGGGAGGAGTTATCGATGTTGTATGGGAGGGATTATTTAACTTTCCCCCAAAGGGCAAAAAGGGAAGAGTGCCAGGGGGACAAGCCGATACAAAAGATAATTCGAAAAATGGAGCGAGATCAACAGTGACACAGTCTTCTTCAAAAGAGAGGGGGATGGGAAAAAAAAGGGAGGGGCGAGGTGATTGCCGGGGGGGGAAGGCCGCCGTCAAACGCTCGGCCAAAACTTTGAAAAAGGACACGATGATTTATCGCACCTGCTGTGCCGGAAAGGAAAAAGGGGTGCAAAAAACGCAGAGGAGGAGTGGGGGGTGAGAAAAATACGTACCCCGGAGGCTGGATGGAGAAATCAGTTTGAATCTGTCCTGGAAATCTACATGTTCAAAGGAGGGGAGAGGATCTCGGAAAGGGGAAAGGAAAAAGAACTTCCAGGGAAGGAAGCGCCTTCATTATTGGAGTAAGTGGGGAGGAAAACATCCAAAGCTCCGGTTTTGGAAGGAGCAACCCCCATCAGCAAAAGCGAAGGGGAAGTGAAAGAAAAAAGGAAAAAAAGGAAAAGGGGACCAGCAGGGGGGGAAGGTGGTTTCGAGGTCCGTCAGAGTCTTGAACGAAATCATACACATCACCTTAAACGCCCAGGGCCACACACCCTTTTGGAAAAAAGGGGAGAAGTTTGCAAGTTGGAGTAGAATTTGACGGACATCACGGGGGACAACTCTTAGGGGCTTTCGGAAACCATCGCAGAGGAAAAAAAAAAAGGGAACTCAGTCCGCATAAAGAGAAAGAAAAAGAAAAGGGCCTGATCGAGGAGGACATATAAGGGAAAGGATAACCCGGGTTCTCGGACTTGTAATCGGTCAAAAACAAATTGCAGATCGGGGGTTTGAGAGCCGCGAAAAAAAGGGGAGCTAAACAGCAGGGAAGGGGGGTTTTTTTTAAAACTGAGATTGGGGGGGAAGAACGCCTTGGTTGTGTGTAAGAGGCCACAAGGAAAACCGAACTTGGAAAGATCCGAATCCAGGAAGAAGGTCGATTGAGGCAAAAATGCATCTAAGGAAGAAAAAGGAGGCCTGAGGGACTCCTTTGAGAAAGGTGCCGATTAAAAAAAAGGGAGAACACCTTGGGCTGACGGGCTCAACTGGATGGGACGAAAAAGGTGGGGGAAAATTTGCCCAAACTTTAGGGAAGGGTGCATTCTGCTCTGTTGGGGGAGAGACGCTGTTTCCAGAGAAAAGTCCCGTGAAGGGGAGCGAGAAGGGAGAGTTCGCTCTTGAGGACACGTGGAGGGGGAAAAAAGACTGCGGCGCTGGACGTATCAACAGGCGTAGGGAGGAAGGTCAGAGAATTTTGCAGGAGGGCCAGGAGAAGGGCGACAATCTGCCGCGCAGAAGCTGGAAGGGGGTGTCTGCCCATGGGAGGGGTTTGGCGGTAAGAGTGAGAAATGGAAAAAGAAATGGGGATTGGGCGTATCACGGTGAAGGGGGGAAATCTCTTCTAGTGGGATTCATTCCCCCTAAAAAAAGAGTGGCATGGTACCTGGAGGGGAAAAGCCCAAGAATGTCGGCCGGATCCCGGTGTCGACGAGCGAGACGAAACGTTCCAATGGACAATCAAAGGCTATGGATGTTTTTCGAAGAAGACTTCCAAAGGGAAACAATTTAGAAAAGGTTTTGAGGGGAGAAGCGCCTCCATACGCCGGACTGGAGGTTAGCGCCATGCTGTTTTTCAATCGCTGCAATTCGAACGGGCCGCTAATGGCAGTGTGGAAGGAGGAGAGACGTCAAAGGGGGGAGACCTACAATTCCCGGTTGAAGCCATAACCTAAGGAAATGGGCCGGTTCAACGGAAAGTGACGCCATGAAGGTCGGGGGAAAAAACGAAAAGCGCACAGGGAGAAGGGCCGGGCCAAAGAGATATATTGCAGATTGAACAGTCTGGGAAGGAAAGGCTTCTGCAGTGGGAATGGACGGAATCAAGGGTAAGGGCTAGGGGACGAAATCTAGAAAACAACGGAAGGAAGGACAACTCTCTCAGAGGCAAGGGGGGAATCGCCATTGAATAAGAGACCGTCCATTCCAGAAGGGCAAGCAGAGGTGGAAACATGGGAAAATCTCCGCTTGGGGGGGGACATAGCATGGGTGGTGGTGCGCAAACGGTCGATCGCGTGTTGAAAAGGAAAAAGGGCGAAAAAACGACCGGAAGGGGGGAAGTCTTCAAAGAGTGAAAAGGCTCATTGTGAAGGTCGAGAAACTTTTTGCCGGCTATATCCAAAAAAAAACACACAGGTAGCAAAAAAAGAACGAGAAACCGCAGGAAGGGACCATTCCTGCGATGGGCGTCCAAGGGAGGAAACAAAAAGGGGAGTTTGTAGAACGGGTGACAGGAGCGCGGCTCGTGAAAAAGCCAGCGCGGCGCAAGGTCCAGGCTGACGAGCAGCAAGGGAGTCGATCACCGGGCCTCAGTGAAACGACGGGATCAAAAAGGGGAAGTGGGCTGTCATCGCCCGCGCATTCATGCTACGACTCATGCCAGCGTTTGAAAAGTAAGGGGAGATCAAGAGGGCTAAAAGAGTGTGCGGCCGTTCCATAAATCGCTAGCCATGGGGGCCGCCATCAGGGATTCAGCTTGACCGCAAAAACTAGGGGAGGACTCAAAGGATCGGGAAAAAGAAAAGATGCGCCATAGCCCCGATGATTCCTAAGTCTGTCCCGAGGGGGGGAAAACATATCGAAGCCTCCAACAAACTCCGGATCCGGAGGAAATAAAATATAAAAAAAACGAACTCGCGCAACTTATGCGACAGCTCAGGAGTAAAGCTTCACGGGACTGGCATCTCTGTAACCGAGGAGCAGAAAAGAACACAGAAAAAAAAAAAAGTTTGGGAAACATTGCCGTGGGGAACAAAGAAGAGCACACTTGGATCTTCGAGCTTCGTTCGAAAAAGGCTTAAAAAAGGACCGGCTACTGTCTTCACTTAAGAGGCATTTGCAGCATCGCATCTGGAGGGGGGAGAGGAAAAGATAGGTGTTTCACGGTACACAAAAAGCAAAACCCCCCAACAAGAGGATTTTAAAAAAAATCAAATCATGTGGGTAGAGAGGTTACCAATCGCTGGCTCCGAAATAAAGGCTCGCAATAGCATTGGTGGGGAAGCCCGAGAAACTTCTAGAGACGCGTATCAAAAATATTCCTCAATAAGATCATAGGGGATGGGAGTTTATCGATGTTACGACCGGAATGATTTTAGAAAAAAGGGGAACAGGGGCGATGAAGCGGGCACAGCAGCGGTGGAAACCCGTGAAGAAGGCGTACACGCGAAGATCAACCAGTGCCATAGTTCTTCGACACGATGGAAAAAAGGGGTGGGAGGAATGGATTTGTCAGGGGGACTGAGGGGGAAAAATCTCGCGAACTTTCAAAATAATACCAAGATGATGGGAACCTTCTTTAAAAAAGAAGAGGAAGGAGCTCCTAAGGCGTGCTGAGGACTACAGGACCCGAGGGAAGGTTGATTGTTCTCCATCAGGAAGACTTGACTGCTATCTAATGTTCCAGAAAGAAGAAAAAACACGGATGAAAAAAGATATCACCTGAAGGAATAGAGAGCATTAGAAAGGAGGGATGTCGAAAAGGCGAAAGTGTCTTCTGATCAAAAAAACATCAGATGAAAATCCAAATGGATCGCAAAAAGGACCCTCTGTCTCCAGAGCAAACGGGAAAAAAATCGTGGTCGTCTTTGAAGGTTCGCCGGAAAAGGCATCTCAAAGGAAGACCGCCGCACAACACCCTTTTTGACATCCAAAGCGTGGAAAGAAGTGTCACGGGTTCGGCAGGGGGGGGGGTGACTATTCTATCCCGGGGTTTCCCAGGGGAAATTCTGCCGGCAGCTTCCTCCTCATGCGGGCCTTAGGGAGGAAAAATCATCCGGCGTACCATAGAGAAAAAAAGGACTGGATCTCTTTCACTGGGGAAGGAAGAGAAGCGGAGGAGAAAAGGGGGAGAACGGATAGGGTCTGCAACAAACCAATGCCGGGGGGAAAAAGAGGTGGAGCAGCGGGGGGCTTTGTCAAGGAGGAACGAAGATGAGGGGGTTTTAAAAAGGCGGGGTTGGACAATGCCCTCGGGGGGTGTATGTCGAACTAGAAAGTGAAAAAAAAGCCTAATCCGGACTATCCTTGAACCGCAGAAGAGAATCTTGCTATCTTGCATCTAGCGGAGGGAAGACCGAAATGGGGCTCAGCGAAGACGCAGTCAAAAAGAATTGTTTCTGTGATCAATGGCACTGTTTCTAAAGGTGTTGGGTTTGCCCAAACAGTGGAATTCTCGGGGTGTGAGGGGGAGTGGATAACGCTGTTACCGATCTGATGCAGTCCCATCGTCTCATGGGGAGAGAAGATTCCATCGAAATGGGGGGGGGAGAGTTCAGGGGGGGGAACAGATTGACTTAAACTGTTTCGTATCAAACAGGAGTGTGGCCTGAGGAAGAGGTGGACCAATATCGTTCCAAATCGTAATCACGATTATGAGGAAAGCGCGACAAAATTTTGAAAGTAATGATGCGTCAAAGCTGGAGCTGAGGATTGACTGGCGCCAAAAGGGGACTATCAAGTGGAAAGCAAGGGAAAAATGGAATGCTATTATGTCTGGGGACAAGAACCCCTTAAGAGAGAACACGTTGAGGTCGTGAGCATGAATTCGCGGCCCACGGAGGGGTGGAGTCTTCCCTTTGATCTACTAATCGGGAACGCAGAGAAGGTCCAATGGGACGAATCAAAGCGCCAGGGATGTTTGTCTGATCACAGAGGAAGCAGGTCACAAAGAGAAACAAACAGAGTTCTCCGCATGCATACTGACGCCGGACTGGGACAGAGAAATGCGGAAAGAGCGAAGAAAAGCGAAAAAGGAAAAATCTAACTTGTGTGGACGAAGGGGGATAACTAGCAAAAAAGTGTCTAAGACCGTCAAAAGTTCACTTGAAAAAAAAAGGTTGGGCACACCAAAAAAAACACGAGGGAAACACGTTTCCAACGGGAATTGCCGCCACATGGTTTTCCTTTCGGGAACAAACACTTACGAAAGGGTATCCGCACGAGAAGAAACCCACCGGAGAGGAAAATGGATAGGGGGCCACTATCTGTCCGCGAGAGAACGCAGTACCGGAATTGAAAGTTCCCATGGCGATCGAGATCGAGCTCAACAACAGTGAAAAAAAAAAAGGAAAAGGTTCTCGCAATTTAACAGGAGTCCGTGTTCAGGGTACTGAACTAGCCTCGCGGAAAGCAAAAGGGGGAACAGAAGAGATCCGCGGCAATTGCGGAATCCCGGAAAAAGATCGTCTTGGGAACCCGAAAAAAAAAACATGTGCGAAGGGGCATTCCCTTAAGGCCAGGGGGAGGGGAGGAGCCGTCGCATTGGGGAAACTTTTGCCGGCTAGGAATCACCTCTTAGAAAAAAAAAATGTAGCACCGGCGTCACCTTAACGTTCGAAGGAAAAGGAAAAAACACAGAAAGTCGAGGGCGCCAGGGGCGGCAAAACATTGGAAGTTAGACGGGTGACCGGGGGGAGGGGACAGAGTCTCGTGATCAAAAATCCATCCGCGGCAAAGGTGATTCGTCCTTGGGGGAAGAGAATCTGGAAAAAACTTGAAAAAAAAAAAAGATCACCACTGGAGGGGGGGCTCTCGAAGTCATGGACCGACCATGCCCATCGTTTCACCGAGAGGTGCTTTCTACAAAGAGCAGCGCGAAAATCGGGGAGAAGTCAACTCGAAAAATCAATGGCGAATGTTATGACAGAGGAAAGGGGGAAACCTCATTTCCCATGAACACTTTCCGCGATCGACGCGGACGATGTATAAAGGATTAAAAACCAGGCCCGATATTGGGGGAAGGGCCTCCAAAAAAGAAAGAGGTTGATTACGAACAAATGCCCGGAAGGGGAGCAAGGAAAAGCACTCGCTAAACGCCCAATTATTCTCTGAGAAGCTCAAAGGAGGAGGACGGAGGAATTCTCTTTGAAACACATCTTTGCATAAAATCCAGGTGTTGTGGGAATGTAATGAAGGAGTTTGGGCAAATTCCTTCACAAAAAATTTAGAGAAAAGCATCTGCAGCGGATGGGATCCAATTGATCTACGGAGGGAACGTCGACGTCTTAAACTTCTCAGTCAAGTTGGCATCATCGCTCTCTGAGGCTAGAACCGAGTGTTTTAACGGGGGAAGGGAGGACATTACCCACACCGCGGCTCCAACAAGGAAGAGGTAAAAAAAAGAAAAAATCAAAAATGTTTAGAGCACAGAAGGAAAGGGGGGAAAAACGGCTCCTACAATAACAAAGCGAGCAATAGGGAGAAGTTGGTGTTGACCGCCCGAGGAGGGTCTAGGTCTAGGTTCCCCGCAGAGCTGTAATCCCAGTCAAGGGGGGGTCGATGGGAAGGCGGAGGTGAAGGTTCCTTCGAAACCGTTTCTCAGGGCTGAGGATGGGTTAAGAAGTACGAGGGACACCAGTGAGAGCTGAATCTGTCACTGGGCGAAGATCAACAAAAATTCACCTTCAAGTCGACAAAGAGATTTCCAAAAGACGGGATTGTAGTTGATTGCACTAGAGCTCGTCGAAAAAGAAAAAAAAAGAAGACCACTCGCAAAAAGGAAGTCCTTTTGGGGGGAGATCCTAAACGGACCATGCGCGTGCTGATGGGGTTTAGACAATACTACACCGGCGCTTTTTAGAAAAAGAAGATGAAGATTAGCAAGAAAAGATGTTCCCCTTCCGTGTCT
>Ga0179593_1291154_pt1 | contig 12964 bp, 25 predicted proteins | sample CZODoug2_1_08_16_FD_185931 | JGI IMG/M metagenome (GOLD analysis project Ga0179593, IMG submission 185931) | Vadose zone soil fungal communities from Angelo Coast Range Reserve, California, USA - CZODoug2_1_08_16fungal (PacBio error correction) | ecosystem: Environmental > Terrestrial > Soil >...
AAGGGGGCCAAAAGGGATGTCGCCCGGCGTAAGAAAGGGGGGAAGACCGCCGTAAGGGGGACTCATCGGCAGAGTCCACACAGGCCATCATTCCTAAGAAAAAGCCCAAGGATTTTCTGGGGAAAAATGGTGGCAATCATTCAACTCACCGCCCGGGCGGGGGGAACCGACACGGGCTTGGTTCATTCACTCCCGACATGGGGCAGGAAAGGAGGGCCAATCTTCACAACCGTTCCAAGACGAACCTTGAAAAAACAGAAAAATGGGGGTTGTTAGTTAGAAACAATTAAGCACGCAATACGAAGTCAAAGATCGGGAAAGCCAAGACCCGAACATCGGGCCTAAGAAGGTTGGCTGGGGTGGGTGTGGTTAAAGAGAGGTCCCGGGGGGAGTGGGGGGTGAGGGCAAACATAACGGCGTTGTACAGGGAAACACAAGAGCCAAATTCGGGGTGGGGGGGTGTTGCATTTGGGGGTGGGTGGACAATTAAAATCCAAGTAGTCGCGGCTTGTGGAAGGCAGGGATTGAAACAGACGGTGGGGGGGGGGACAACAAAGGTGAGGAAAAAAGTAAGAAACCGGGGGGACAAAGATACCCTTGGGGATGATACCTTCGAATGGTGGAAAAAAAAGAGGAAGGACATTTTTGTGCAGGAAGACCTAACGCAAATCAAAAGGCTGTTGAAATGGCTGCCCAAACAACCTCCGGAAACCCCCTAACAAGGGGCTTGCGGAAGGAAAAGAATGAGTCCCACACCAAGAATCAATCAGCCAAAAGTCTAAGGGTAGGGTGGATTTGGGAAGAGGGGGTGTCCGTTCAGAAGTGAAAGCAGGGAGGTAAAGTAATGTGAACGCTAAATTAGGGGTGCATAACAGGCATAGACGCAAATCTTTGAAGTGAAAAAATAGGTGGAAATTGTTAGCGCAGAAAAGCAAAAGACAAAAAAAGGGCGGTAAGGTTGCCTCCACTGCCGAGAAAGACAAAAAGGAGTGGGGGACCGAAGAGGAAGAAAAACCTGGAACAAAATGGAAACGAAACTGTGGATTGGCGAGGGGGAAAGCGAGGAAAAGAGAAAAGGAAGGGCCGGGGGTGACGAAATCGAAGGGGTTCCATTTCGAGGAGGAGTGGCGGAAGCCACGGAGACCCAAACAAAACAGGCAAGAAGGAAGGGGGGGGCCCCATGGAAGAGAAACCAAGCTCAAAATTTGTTTGAATATCAGAAAAGGCCAGAAAAAGGTTGAAAGAAAAAAAGAGAATCCAAAAAAGGGGGGGCGGACGGTTAGCGGGAAAAATGTCCGCAAAAAGGTTCCGGAAGGATTGTCAATAGGGAACAAGGGAAAAGGGGAAAAAGGGAAAGAGACAAAGTCACGGAAAAACAGGGGTTTTCTTCTAGGAAAACCATTGAAGGGTTTTGTCCGATTATGGAGGTGGGGGAGGAACGAGTCCGGGATTAGGTTCTCGAAAAAGGCAGCAAGTAACCAAAGAAAAAAACCTCAAACACCGGTCTCAAAGCTAAATAAAAAGGGTGGTGAAAGGGGCAAGTCCCTGGGGTGCAGAAAGGGGGAAGGAAAAAGAAAAAGGCAAGGGCCCACCAGAGGGTCCCGGATTTTCTTGGCACACATGTTTAGGGGCGGCCCGCGAACAGGCAACGTTGAAAAGGGTGGCGGGGGGGGGGGCCAAAGAAGGGAAGGGGGGCGGGGGTTTTGGCAAGCCGGATTCTGGTCGGCACCAACCGTGTGGAACCGCGGGAAAGAACCAGAATGGGACACTTATAAAAAGGTTGGAAAGGGGGGGAGGGGGGGGGGAAAGGGGAAGGGAGGGAAAGGGGGTTACAAAAAAAAAGGGATACGGAAACTGGATACGAGGAAAAGGCAAGTGGGAAGAAAGGGGGAAGGGGGAGGAAGGGGAGCGGAATTTCGCGAGAAACCAACTCAAAAAGGGGTGGTGTAAAGGTTGGGGGGGAAGGGAGAGCAAAGGACGAAAAGGGGGAGTTGAATGGGGGCTCCAACACGGACCCTCACCGGCACTGGGCCGTTCCACAAAAAAAGATGAGGGGAAAAAGCAACAAAGGAACAAACAAGAAAAAGTAAAAAAGAAGACTGAAAAGCCAGAGGGAATGATCAAAAAGGGGGGTTTTTGGTGGGTTGGGGGTCAAGGCAAGACGACGGTTCGAGAGGAACTGTCCTCTCATTGGGGGGGTTGGTGGACACCCAAAAAAGACTGGTGGGGGGGGGGGGGAAGTCTTCAAAGACAGTCTGCCGGGTGAGGAGAGTGTGGTTTAAAGAAAAAATTTGGGCCCACGGGTCAAACTTCTTTGGGGGAAAGACCGCAAGGGGTTAATAAAAAGGGGGGGGGGGGAGAAAGAGAGAAAGGTGGTCACTTCTTACAACTTGTTTGATCAAACCCAAGGACATTAATAAAGGGCCGTGGGCAAACATGGCTCAACAGGACGCGCAAGGGCACGAAAGGGAAGGAAGAATTCTGTGAGAAGTGTCACCAGGAGAAAGGCCACGACCAAGCCGACAAGCCAGGGTCCAGGGAGGTGACAGAGAAAGCAGACCGGCGTAATCAAGGGGCAGAAAAAGCAAAAACCGAAAAGAAAAAGGCAACAAGTAGGTTTTCACTCCCACGCTGGGGGATTAAGGTAAAACCCAGGGCAGGGGGGGGGCCAGAATTGAAACAACCGACATCAGAAAATTGGTAACGTACCCTCCGCAAAAGGGATTGAAGTGGGGGGTTACGGCTTGTTCATCAAAGGCAGATAGAACCAGGAATACAATCGACAAACAATTAGGAAATGACAAGCTAGAATGAAGTGAAGGGAAAATGGCTAGTGTTTAAGTCGTCAGGAAAACGTACGGAGTTTTCGTTTGGGGGGGGCGAACGCCTGACGGGCCCGTGAATCGGCCCAGACACCAGGAAAAGAAGGGGGGGGAAGGGGAAAAAGCGGGGTTCAACACACTAAGACAAACGCCAGAGACTGGGGGACAAGACCAATACTAAACAACATCAAAAAGTAGAGGGAGAACGGTGTGAAAAAAGAAAAAAAAAAAAAAAAACAAGCAACAATTGGTACCCCAAGGCGGGGGGGTGGCCAGTGGGCCGGGGGGGAAGGGAGAAAAAAAGTGTTGCCAAGGGAATCCTGGGGGGATGGAGGAATTGTGGCACTACAAGTTAAATCAAGAAAAAACAGCGGGGGAAAAATTTAGGTTGCTCTGAAGGGAGGAGGCGATTTGGAGCGCAAATCATTCCAGCAGGAATAGCAAGAGAAAATGAAAGTGCCGGAAACAAAAGTGGAAAGAGTTTCCCAGGAAGGACAAAAAAATTAAAATAGAAAAACCTAGACAGGCGGTGAAACGACGGGTGTAGTGAGTAACCAACACGAGCGGTAGGAAAGGGAGTTAAAAATAAAAGAAAAGGACTTTTGGCCTCACAACTTTACTCAGCGATTATCGAAGCGTAATTCGAAAAATAAAGGTCGTGGGTGGAAAAAACACGGGTCAGGGACCATCCACTTCGCAGCTCTGATTCGAAGCCGAATGAGTGTTTGGGCAAAGAAAGGTGGTGGGGGGTTTTAAGGAAAACTTAACTCGGAGAGAACGGCTTATGGGGGTTTTTCGGACGGTATCCCTGAATTGAGGGGCAAGGGCGGGCGGGGGGCAAAGCTGGGTTTTTCCGAAAGAAAAGTGTGGGATTGGTAACAAAAAAACGCATCCAGTTCCTGGGGGGGCTATTGCATAGGGGGGGGGACAAAAAAGGGAGTGGTTGTGGGAAAAAGGTAGGGCGGGATCGGGGCCCAGAATGAAGAGGTACCTTGGGACCTTGAAACAGCGCAGGGAAAAAAAAAACAACGCAAATCCAGGATGAATGAGCAAGAGCGGGGGGGTCTAGCTGGGGGGGGGGGATTGGTACTGGAGAGCAGGGGGGGTGGGATGCAGACACCGGGAGTTCACAGGAAAGAAAGGGTGCTTTGGACCTGACTCCGAAAATTTTCAAAGCATTGACCTCGGCAGGATCAAAAATAAAGCTCGCCCCACATCGCTCAAACACTCACCCACGCAAAGAAACTTTTTGTGGGAGAGTGTAAAAATGTTGCAAAAGACAGAAGGAGGCGAATCGTTGTTTCCACAACGGGTTGCAGTCACAATCAATGGCAACGGGGGGGGGGGGGGGTGAAAGCATTTCCGCCGGGTGGTTGTTCAGAAAAAGGCGTTTTGGAAAAAAACACCGAGCAAGACAAGTGCAATGGGGGAAACAAGACAGCGTTGAAAAACAAGCGCCGGAAAGGGGGGTTAATATTTTGACACCAGGAAGTGGAAATATTGGGGGTTGGCTTCAAGCAGGTCCAAACGACGGGGGGGTTGAAATCAAAGCAAAGGGAAAGCAGACATCTCCTGGGGAAAGACGCAACCAGGCAGGGGGAAAAAGCGCATGGACCCAGAAATTCATTGGAAAGTAAGAGAAAAAAGGGGGTCCATATCAATCACAGAGAAAGCACAGAGGAGGAGGGGAGAAACCCAACTGCATTAGCGACCCATTGAAAAATTGGGAAAGGGCAGATTGATCCAGAAAGACAAGAAAAAAAACCGAAAGGTCAAATGTTGCACATCTCGTAGAGCTACAAACAAACGGAGGAGAGGGGGGGCGGATGTCCGGCAAGGTGGGAATGGAGGTGGTGAGGCGGGAAAAAATCTGTAAAGGAAAAAGAAGGGGACAACGGAAAATTCTTCGTAAATTCCTTTGGGGGTGCACCGGGCCACAGGGAAAAATAATGGAGGAAGAAAGTGGGGACACGGAATTGAGACCGTGACCTTCCCCAAAAAAGCTAGAAGTGGGCGCAAACGGAGTCGATGAAGCCCCATGGTTTGTGGAAATGGGCGGGGGGTGGGGGGGTGGGACATGCGGGGAAAAGGAAAAATATGGTGGGGGAGCAGCACAAAGAAACGTCCAAGGAAGGGGAAAAAAGAAATGAGACTGTCAACCATGGGTAAAAAGGGGGGAGCGGGGGTTTGGAAACCAACGGGAAAAAACAGAGGGGTGAACACGCAAGGAACAAAATTGCAAGGGAAGCAAACGTGTGAAAAAAAAAGGCCCGAGCATGTCCAAGTGGGGGGGGGGTTTTTTTTTGCAAAAACAAGAAGAAAAAGGAAAAGGGGGCTGAAAAGGAGGAGATTTGGAAAAAAAATGGCGGGGATATTAAAGAAAGGGGCAAGGCGAATGGGAGGTAATTTGCCACAAAAGTTATGCAGGGCATGATGGAAAAGCAGGGGTGCGGCAAAAAAGACAAGAAAAACACAAAGGACACATCTACACGAGCTGCATATCATTCATCCAAGCGGTGGGTGCGTTGGAGCAAGGGGGAGGGTGCAAAACCCAAGGGGAAGGAAGTATTGGGTGCGATAATAAACAAGGAGGGAGTCAATCCGAACGTGCATAGCCAGAACGAGACCGGGAAAGCGAAAATTGTGAAAGAAAAACAATATCTGTTCAGAATTTCAAAAAGAAGGGAGACCGTGGGCAGTGACACAAAAAAGGATAGGCACGAGGGCGCGAAGGAGAGAGTGGAAAGGTAAAAACAAAAAGACAGGTACAAAAAAAAAGGGCGGTTTAGGAAAGGAAAGGGGTTGAAGGACTGCGAGGGGAAAATTGATTCCCGGGGGGGGAACTCATTAGTAAGCGAGACGATTGCAATGATAATTCGAGCGCCGTACACCGTTAAAAAAAAGGGGGATGTGGTCCAAAGGAATCGGTTGGAGAACAGCCCGGAAGGTGGTTCGAGGGGAGTGGGAGGGGCAACTGGGAAAAAAACAAAAGCCCAGGGAACTTGGGGGGACACCGGGAGACTGGGGAAACGATAATGCAGGGGGGAATCGCGCACAGGAAACTGAGAAAGACTGCAACCAAAAAAAAGAGCCAAAAAGGGGGTAAACTGGAATGTGGTTACGCCGGACCGTGGGAAGCAACGAAATGGGGGGGGGGGGTTGGGGGTTGGTGGTGTGGTTTGGGGGTAGAAAAGAAAAAGTCCTTACAGGCTATGAATGAACATGAGCCGGGGGGGGGCGCAGTTGCAACGGGGGGGGACAAGTCAGAATTAACTGCACTCCCAGTTGGGTTAAGATGGGGGGGGACCGAGGTCACAAAGGGACAGAGCTCGTGTGTTGGTTGGCGAAGTGCGGTTTGTCAACAAAACGTCACGCTGGGAAAGAGTGAGACCGCAGAACGCAGCCCGGGGAAACATAAACCTCGAGAAAGCAAATTAAACCCTGTAGGAAGAACACGGACAAAGGAGGGGTGGTTGGCGAACGGGAAAAGGACAACTATGGTCAAGGACACGGTTGCAGATAGGACCAAGAAGTGGTAAAAAGGGAAATGGAGGTGGGGGAAAAGAGCTTGAGGGTGAATAAAAATCGGGGTTGGACGAAATCACCAAGAGTGAGGGTCGGTGAGAAAAGGGGGCGGGGGGTGGGAAAAGGCGCAAAGGGGGGGGACACTCGCCTGAGGCCCTCACGCTCAGGCAAAAATGAGAACCAAGGTGAGGGAAATTGAGAAATGGGCTTTGGTCGGAAAATGGGGACCGGGAAAGAAAAAAAACTTGGTGGCAGTTAAAAAAGAACGGGGGAAACAGTCCCCCTAAAATTTGCGAGGACGGGAGAGAGGTTGTTTGCAGACGCATACGGGTCCCTGGGAAAGGGTGGTAGGCAAAAGTGGTCAAAAAAAGGGCAAGGCCGATTGGGGGAAGAAGGCAAAAGGAACTCCAGTGTTCGCGCCAAAAAACAACACGACGGAAAGGGGGGGAAAACAAGGGGGTGATTGCGCCACCGTCGCAGAAAACGGGTAACTGCCCAAAACACCCGCCCAAATGAGAGAAAAAAAACCAAAGGAATAAGCGCGATTGGGCGCGGGAGGGAAACGGGGCGTTGGGGGAAAGATCAGAACTTGGTCTTGGGGCGAAGCCCTCAATGTCGGGGGGGCAGACCGGCCCGCGGGTCTGTGGTAAAAAGGGATAGAAAAAAAACACCTTCAAAGGGCCAGGCGAAAAAGGGATCAAAAAAAAAAACACACAAAGACCTTGCTTGGGGAGGTCAAGAAATTAAGGACGATACAAGGACATCCATCAAAAACGAAAACGTGAACGGTCTGAATTAACCGTGGGGTCCTGGGGCCAACAGTGAAAAAGCAACGTTGTCCCTAAAATCAGTTGTCACCAAGAAGGAAAAGAAAAAGGTATAAGAAAGGCCCGGGGTATTTCCAGGAGAGGCCCAAGATGGAGAAAGGACAGAATCCAAGGCCCACTTTGCAAGAAAAAAGCCCCAGGACCCAAGGTGGGGGGAAAAGGAACACCGCCACATGGCCAAGCCGGTGGGCACCTGTGGGTGTAGGAACAAGAATCCACAAAGACCCTTTGTGGGCAAGGGAAGGCGGTTTTGAAAAAAAGGGTTGGGGGAAATGTTTTTGGTGGCCAGGGAGAAAGGACCTGGCGGATGTGCTCCAATTTGCCTGGAAACGGTGGGAGTGTTGGGGTTTGGGTGGGAAGGGGAAAATCAGCAAAGAAGGGCGTCAGAAGAAACAGTAAATGGGGGGGGGGTCTGGATAAAAAATGGGGTGTGGGAGGAGGCTGTTACATGAACCTGGCCACGACTAGGGAAGAACAGGTTCCTGTTGGTACCGACGATGCTTGCGGCCATGGGGGGGTCCTACAAGAACACGGCAGCAGTGATGCCGAGGGGGGGGGGGATTAAAAGTGGAAAAAGAGTTGGGCACGGGGTCAAAGCAGGGGCTGGGGTGGGGCACGCCTTCCCGCGGGGGGGCCCGGCCAAGAGGGGGTAGGGGGCCAGGGAAGGTGTTGCGACGTGGTCCCGAAAGACTACCTCGAAAAGGGAAATTCCGAAGTTGACAAACGCCAAAAAAAATCTCGGGGAAATGCAACTCAGGTTCTTTTCGGATTCAGACAAACCGAGGGGGGTCCCCTCTGGGGGCAGGGGTGTCGCGGAAACTTTGGGGGGGTCAAACTCCACGCACTTGGAAGGGAACGAGGTAAAGAAAGGACGAAAAAAGCAGGGGCAGCTTTTTCTCACAAGAGAACACTCCGAGGGAGGGGGGGGGGGGGGGATGAAATGGTAAACCGCTTGGGGGAGGAAGTACCGCGGGGAAAACACACAAGGAACGCGGGGCCGCAGGGAAACACGGTGAGAAACAGAGAGATTATAAAAAGTTCTTCAAACGCTAAATAGTCGTGTAGAAGGGGCCGAAAAATACAGTAGAGGGTGGGGGGTGTAGAGACTGGTGTTGTTCGGGTGGACCCGGGAAAGGATTCAAAAATTCTGCAGGGCGTTGGGGTGGGGGGGAGGAGAAAAGCTTTTGGCAAGCGCCCATCACGAAAAACAAGACTTCCAGGTGGCCCGGAGAAACGAAAGAGGTTTAAAGAGAAGGGTCTCAAGGTAAAAAAGGGTTGAGCTTGGTGGCACAGGGGGTAGGTTAAGGGTGAAACGAACTGTGGTGCAAAAAAAGCGGGTGAACCAGGATACAAAAAATGCCGGGGGTTAAATTGGGGAGGGGGGTAAGTTAAGCACTGCCAAAAGAAAAGGGGCTGAGGAAACGTCAGACCAAGGCGTGTGATTTGGAGTCAAGGAAACAAGCACACGGAGCGATAGAAAAAAAAAAGGCGGATTAGGAGAGAGGGTTTTGGCCATATGATTGCATTTTGAAGACGAGGATGAGTGTACTAAGAAAGGGAAGGGGGGGGAAAAGGGTTCTGGAAACGGAGGGGGAAGGGGTGGTGACTTAACAGCGAAAAGTGGAGGGTCGGGGACGCAAAAAGTTGATTTGCACGGAGAAAGGGATGGAAGGAAGGAAGGGGCAAAAGGGTTCAAAAAAAAAAAAAAACTTGATGGAGGCATTGGGGGATAGAGCCGGGGGGATGGGGCTTATTCAAACAAAAAAAATGAGAGAACCGCTAATCGCGGAAGTGATCTTCAAACCGAATCACGGCAAGATGAAAGGGGCCACTCAGAGGGGAGGAGGAATGATCAACCACCTCAACAACAACAAAAAAGAGGGATGATAGGCAAACGAAGCCAAGTGAGGGTCTCCTCAGGATAAAAAACAGTCAGGGGAAAAAGACCAGACCGAGGAGGCGGTTGAAGAGATGAAAAAGCCGCACACATAGCTAAGAAAAAAAGAGTGTTAGGGGGTGTGGGAAAAATGGTGGTTCAATAGTTACTTGACCCCAGGTAGGGGGAAAATTCAAACGATTGGGGAACGAGATAGTGTTAGCAGAAGGAGGGAACAAACGAGGGGGACCCAAGACGTGGGCACTGAAATTGGTCCAAAAACTGTTGTTAAGGACACTCATGAGCTAACAAATGAAATGAATAAACACTCGGCAGAAGGAAGGTTCTTGGGGGTTTGTTGGGGGTTGGCTCGTGTGGGGGGGAGCAAGGACCATGAACTACATCAGAGGGGTTAACATTTCAACGGAAACATAGCCAATTCGGTTTGGGGGGGTGCATTGGGGGTGAAAAGTAGGTAAAGAAAAGTAGGGCAAATTTTGTGGGGAAACAGGATGGGGGGAAACGGGGTGGGTGGGACAGAAAGTGAAACTGTACAGATCAAAACCGGGGGGGCAAGAGAAGAAAACTGGGGGGTACAGGAGCCGGGGTGTAACAAACGTAAACCTAGTGCGCCAAAAAAAAAAGGGGAAAAAACCAAAACCTTCGGGGTCACGGTGTGGGGGACAGAGGCCACAAGCCGCAAGACTCGGTCCCCACCGACTCGCGGAAAAAAGGCGGTCTAAAAAGCCAATAATGAGACAAGACAAAAAACGCAGAACGGGGAGGTGGGGTCGTGGGGGGGAAAGAAGTAATGCGACTGGGCAAATGGGAAATAACGTGACGGATATTGTCAGAATGAAAGCGCGGTAAAAGCAAAAAAATAGGGATAAAAACTACCTGTTGGGGGGAAGTTAAAATGGAGCGGAGGGGAAAAAAAAAAAAAGGGGAGACCTGGCTTGTGGTTGAACCAACACGGGGCCGGATAAAAAAAAGCGGAGTTGGGGAAAAAAGACATGAAGCGTGTTCAAAAAAAAAAAAATTAAACGCCGGGGTAAGAATGGGGGGGCGAAGAACGGGAGCAGAACCCGCAGCAAGCAGGTTTTTTCCGTCCAAGTGTCGAAGGTCAAGATTTTGAGGGGACTTGGGCAGAGAAGGAGGCGACAAGGAACGCCAAAAAGCCCAAAACAACAAAAAAGCGGCCACCATGGGGAAAGAAAAACCGCGCAGGGGTTGACTCTCCGACACAAGACTCAGGTGTTTGAATTGAGCACACAGCAACTGGGGGGAGAAGTTGTACGGCAAGAACCAATTGACAACGAAAAAAAGGTGTTGGAATAGATGGGGGGGGGGGGGGGGGGGGGGGGGGGGAAAAGACTGTGAGATCAGTTGAAAAAAAGAAGAAGAAACCAATTGGGAGGGAAAAAAAACCGTCACCCTGGGGTGTGGGTCTTACTACAAGGACCAAGGACAACCCGGGACCAGATGGTAACGGGGAGTTGAACTGAGAGAGTGGAGGGAAGTCAGGGGCGCAAGTCCACTGGTAAAACAAAAAAAAGGCACCCGTTGAGGAAAGAAAAATCCGAGGAGGAAAAACATGTCACCGGGTTGGACGAACTGGAATGGGGGCCCCAAGAAGACAGTCCCAGACATCCGAAAAAGGGGTCAATGAGGGAAAGAAGACGTTAAACAGGGGGGGGGATCCGACACAAAAAACGGCACAGGTTGGGTGGCATGTGGTTCTTTGTGGGGGGGACCCCCAGAATGTGAAGGTTACTGGGGGTGGGGTCAAGAAAAACAGTGGGATTCAGGGTTTGCATCGAATCCGTGGTGAACGTAAGCAGTAATACCCACGGCTTGAAGGGGGTACCTGAGCCGAAGCCTGTGGGGAACGATTGGTAGGGAGGTGAAAAAACAGGGGGGGGAAAATGCCATTAAGGAAACCAGGTACACGTTGTATACGGCACAGGTCAAATTTGGGTGGAGCGGGGGGAAGGGGGTGTGATGCGCGTTTGTCAGGAAAAAGATGAAGACCTGAACCAAGTAATTTGTGGTGGGGGTGTAAACGGGGGGAGAATGAGCATTACGCCACCAGGGGGAGGGGAAGGTTGATCCGACCTAACCGCCGCGAAGAAACGCAGGAAAGGAAGGATTAAAAAGCGACCCCCGACCAAGGGAAAAAATGGAGCGGAAAACGAAGAAAATGGAAAAAAGGTCAAGCTCAAGGGTGGTTTTTCAAAGGCGAAAGAGGACCAAGGAAAAGGGAAAAAAAAAAGGGAATCGTTCGACGCGATTGCGGTGTTTTAACTTCAAGAGGGGGTAAAAGGGAAAACATGCCGTGGCATGAAGAAGGGGGGTCCAGAACAATAACCGTCGGGGTGAGCAAAAGGTATCCAGGGGAAAGCCGCAAGGTGTGCCAACCGGAAGGGAAGGGGGGGTTTGCAGAAAAAAACCTCTCACAGGAAAAGTGCTCGAAAAAAGGGGGAGTCTACATGGGAAATGGAAAGAGCATGCGCCGGGACAAAAGGGGGTGGTTAAAGCAGAGAATGGTCAAAAGGCATCTGCGGGGGCAAAAGAAAGAAGACGGACAAGCCGAGGGGAAAAAGGGGTGAAGACGCGGTATAAAAGTTGCAACGAGCCGATAAGACTGGTCAGCGTAGGGGGAAAACGCCTCTTTGGGGGGGGGGGTTCCAAAAAAAGAAAAAAAAACTGCAACCAAATAAAGAAAAATCAAAGGGGGGGTGACTGGTAAACATGAAATTTCCTTAGGGGGAAACAACGGCAAGATATGAAACAAACTTAAACAGGCGTAAATTAGTCCGGATAGGCAAGTGGGGAAGGCTGAAAGGTGCCGTGGGGACGGGACGTCGAACACCAAAGAAGGGAAACAAACCCAAAAAGATTTGGGTGGGGTTGGGGGGGGGGGGTTTGGAGCGGCACGAGGGCAAAAAAGAGGGACATTGGCATTATCATAAAAACGGGGTGAAGGAGAGAGGTCGCGGCGCGAGTGGGTCCCAAACTAACAACGGGAAGAAAAAGGGAAAAACGAAGTGGGTCAACGAGGCTACATATCCTCGAAACAAAAAAGCAGGAAAGTAGCCGTGTTTTGAGGAAAAAGGCGAGGGCAGAAAACCCGTGAAAGGGAGTGGAAGGGGTCAATTTAACTGGGAGGGCAATGTGGCAGTTGGGGTGGGGGAGGTCTCCGATGAGAATGTTGGGGGGCCTAAGGGGGAATCGGGGATCAAGAGAGGAAAGTCCCAAATCCAGGTGGCCCAGACCGGGGCATGGGTGGGCAGAGAGTTGTGTCTATTTGGAGAAACGCGACGGATGGAAAAGACAGGATAAGCAAAGAGCACTGGGGACCAGAAAAAAGGAGAAACCCCTACCAAAAGGGGGGACATTTTGCAGTTTTGCACCCGTCGGAAAAACGAGAACAGGAGAAACCTAACCAGGAAAGGACAGGGACCAAGCGGATGATGGAAAAACACAAGAACGGTTGGGTCAGTCCGGGACTCGATTAGTCGCAGGGAGGACTACTACTACTGGGGTTGACAAAAAGGAGCCATGGGAGATCCCCGCCGGAAAAAAACTGCCAAAAAAGAACGAAAAGCGAGTGGTTGTTTGGGTGCGTGACAGGGTGTGGGTGGTTTTCAAAAACCAAAAGGGGGACGGGGGCGCAGCACGAAAAATCATCCAGAGGGGGTTTGGTGTGAGTGCCAGTGCCTCCGTGGGGCAAAAAAAAGTAATATGAAAAGGGGGGGTCCGGGATGGGGGGGTTTTGGTTCACCTGTGAAAACAAAGGGAAGGGTTTTGCGGAAAGCGGGGCCTTCTGGCAGTATTGCCATCGGTGGGGGTGGGGACGCAATCAGGGTGTTTCAGATTGAGAAAAATAGGCCTTGGGGGGGGGCGGGGAAAAA
>Ga0179593_1417432_pt1 | contig 12964 bp, 21 predicted proteins | sample CZODoug2_1_08_16_FD_185931 | JGI IMG/M metagenome (GOLD analysis project Ga0179593, IMG submission 185931) | Vadose zone soil fungal communities from Angelo Coast Range Reserve, California, USA - CZODoug2_1_08_16fungal (PacBio error correction) | ecosystem: Environmental > Terrestrial > Soil >...
GGTTGGGGGGGGGGGTTGCATAAATCCAGAGTGTTCATAATTGGAGGACGGACTGGGATCCCTCTGGGGGGACTCTAGAAATCTCTACCCTTAACCCCGATTGGGGGCAAGAAGGACAGAAAAAAAGTTGGAAATGTGCGGGGTGGTCCTATCCCATTAACACCCTTGCCAACCCACAATGCTAAAAGGAAAGAAGTCGGGGGAAGGAAAACTTGCCCTTAGGGTAGGGGGACAAGAACAGATTAACATTAAAACACAACTATTATGATGAAAGAGAGAAGTGTTAGGGAAGAGGGGGGTCTTTTAAAAGAAAAGGAAGCGAAACTGGGAGGGGGAAACTCAAAAGACGATACGAGTATCGTGTGGATATACTTAATTTTGTTTTATCGTACAAAATCCCAGCATTGAGAGGTACTCTCGAGACAGGGAAAATAGGAAAATCGAGACCGGTAAAAGGGGAAAAGAAGTCTTCATCTTAACCCTCAGTCCCGTGCAGGATCAAAAAAGTCCATTAAAAGGGAAAATGAGGGAATTTGCTCCGGAACCAACACAATTAATTGTCCTGGTGAGGTTTTTACTTGGAGCCCCACCACGCGGCTGGAGGGGGGAAGAAGGACAGGGGGCGTACAACTCAAGAAGGAGAGAAAGTGGGTTTTGAGCAAAGAGTATAGGCAATCAGTGGGAGGGCCTTTTACCCTAACAGGGCAAAAAAAGCAGGTCAAAGGTCTAGGCGTCCTTATCCCTCAGGCAGGGGAGGGGCCGGGCAAAAAAAAACCTCTAGACCAAAAAAGCGCCGCGAATCGGAAAGACCGAAAAAAAAAAAAATCAGAACCCGGCGAACGGTCAGCGCCTTGGCCAAACCGCTATACTCGAGCCGGCACGACCACGAGGTTGAGGGGAAAGGGGCCGCCTTCCAAGGAGGAAGGGTAAAAAAAGGGCCTTGTCAAAAGGGGAAAGAAATGAATCAAAAAGACTCCTAATAGAGCAGCTAGCTTTTGGGACCCGCAACCGCACGGAACAAGAAGGTTTCTTAAAATTGTGCCGGGAGGGGGAAGACAGAGGCTGGGCGAGTAAAGGGTATTACACTATGTCGGACAGAGGAGGGTGTCACCCTATCTTTTCTTTTAAAAGAACCAAAGGTCCAGGACTCTGGGAAGGGACCTTAAAGGCCTAAAAGGGGAGGTAGCAGGAGGGGGAAAAAAGGTTCAGACTGGGGTTGCAGGGAAGAATGGGGAGGCGTCCGACATTAATTTCCTTAATCGTAAGAAAAGAGACTGTCAACAAGAGAACCTAGGAGGGGGGGGAAAACGATCAGGGGGGGGGAAGTAGTCAGGGACAGTCCCACACGAAAAGTTACAAAAAAGGTCCGAAATACTCACACTAGTGCGGCCGGACCGGGAGAAAAGTCGGTAAAGAGGGGAAGAAGAAGAAGGGGTCTGAAAAAAGCCTGGAAACGGTCCATCCCGAAGGTCTTCTTTAGGTCTACCAACACCTTCAAAGTGACATATGAAAACACCAGATGAAAAAAAAGAACCAAAGCGAGGGAGGGGCCAGCGGGGCCTTGTCGAAGGGAAGAAAGGAAGGGGATTGAAGCCAACTGAGATCGAATATCTGGGCGGAAGGGAACCGAGTAAAAAAAAAGTCAATCTCTTTTTAAAACCTTCGGACGGGAAAGCGGGGGGAAAACGCTCAGAAAAAAGAAAAAAAAAGGACCCAGGAACCGGGAAGGTGGCCTAAGAAAAAGTAAAGGGGGGGGAACAAAGTCGTAAAAAAAGGGCAATCTCTACAGTCACAAGTAGCGACGGCACCAAAGACTCAATTAAAAATTAGAAAACAACCCGGGGAAAGAAGAAAAGGTGAATGAAGGGGGGGGGGAGGGGTTCCAATTTCGAAGGGGAAGGGACCCACTTGTTCAAGAGAAAGAGTGACACCCACAGGGTCAAGGTTGAGGGGAAGGGTCACCAGGAAAAAAAACCAAAGGGAAAAAAGAACGCTTTGCTGAAAATTATTTGGGGGGTGAAACAAAAACGGGCCTTGGGATCTGCCATCTGGGGAACCCAGCTGGCGAAAAGAGGTGGGGGGTGTAAGAAGGGTAAAAGGAAACGCAAGGTCTTCTCTAAGGTAGAAAAAAGGCAAGATTTCGGGAAAACAAGGGCTTGGACTCCCCGACGGGGAGAACAATTGAAATGGGAGAAATGCAAGAATAAGGAACCCGTGGAGTGTTTGAGGGGCAAAAGGCAGCAAAAAACCGTACCGCGGGCTGGGGAAGGGGGGGTCGGATTCTCAGAAAAGAAAGGGGGCCGGGAGTCAAGTTCCATCTCCCCGGGAAAGAGGGGAAAAAGCCTCTACTAGAAGGGTTGAAACTTCTGTTCAAATGAACTGGGAAAGGTCACTTGGAAAGACTTTGGGAGATGAGAAATAAACTACGAAGAGGGTGGAAAGTAAAAAAGAGGGATCTCAGGAGGTAAAGCCTTACTCTCAACACCCCCCACACGGAAGGGGGGGGTTGCAGAGACCTAATCCCATTCACAGAACGCTTTTCCTGGAATCGTCCCACCACATTGCTGACACTACTAAAGAGGTAAGAAAAGGTTAAGTCATTAAGTGAAGGAAAAAGGGTTGACGGTTTGAAAAAAGGAGAGGGGTGGGTCACCAAAATAAAGGGGTACTAACGGGAAACAGAAGAGAACTTAAATCTGCCCAATCGAGGGGCAGACAAGGAGGGTCGGCGTTGGGGGAAAAGTAGAGGAAAGGGGAAAGAGTGGGGGAGAGGGGGGGGGGTCAAAGAGAGAAAAATGGGGGAAGGGAAGGTGTACGGTCGGGGAGACAAGGTATTAAGGTGAGAGGAAGGTGGCAAGCGAAAGAGGTGGGGAAAGTAGGATGGGAGAGCTGGGGAGAAAAACTAGGGGGAGAAAGATATGGAACTCAAACGGCGGAAGGGAAAGAGGAGGAACTCTCCCAGGAGGGTCCCCTCAGGGAAAAGGAGATACAGCAAGAAGGGATGCTGGGAAGAAACTCGTTTGGAGAAAAAAAAAAGGGGAATCTCGGGACGGAGGGGTGCTGGAAAAAGGTCCTTCCGCGGGCTTAGTCTGCTCTTGTCTAAAAAAAAGGAGTATAAGAGAAAAGGAAGCAAGTTTGGGGAGGGTCCCTTAGACCGCCCTTCCGATATTAGAGTTACGCCGAGGAGGGAAAGTGAGGTGGCTTCGTCTCAAACTTTCAATTTCGGGAGCCTTACGGATGACGAGAATCAGTACCAAAACAATGATTAGGGAAGGAAAACCCGGCCGCTTCAATCACTCTTTACAATTTATTCCCCCCACGAAGGACAAAAAGTAAGTTGGGGGGGGGGTGTGTTCATGGCACAAACTCCTGGTCCTCGGCCTTGACTTGGGAAGAATGGGAAGCGGGTCCGCCTGGTACTAGAAGAAAAGGGAGAAAAGGAGGGGGACTGGTTCGGCCGGAAGGAGAAGGGTAAAAAAAAAAACACCAATAGGACGTCAAGGAAGCCAAGCAGGAGTTTCTATCCACAGTAAATAAGTGTCTCTTCCCCACACGCTGAACGAGGAAGACCAGGGTCGACGTAGTCTCAAAAGGAAAAGGGGATTGAAAAAGGAGGAACGAATCACAAGACAATTAACCTAGGAACTCCCCACCCCCGTGAGGGGAGGAGGAAAAAAGAGAGAGATTTGGTGAAGGGATAGTGTCGGGTCTTAAAAAAAGGAACGGAAAGAAGGGGGGAGGGGGGAAAAGACTCGGTCTGAGGTCGGATAGTTCAGAGGGGGGGTCAGTAGCCCATTTTTGGATTTTTTCGGCCTAAGGCTGGCGAAGGGAGACTGAAAAAAACTAACTGTGCCGGAAGGGGGAATCAAATGAAGAAGGTCTCCATATCGGCAGGGAGGACACATCTGCGGCAAAAACCAGAAGTACTCAGTTCCTCCCGATTCCTGGTACTACCATCAAAAAAACCAAAAACCTGAACTGAAAGCCTGAGGGGGGGTTAAAAAGGGAAGCAGGCCGAAAGGGCCGGGGCTTCAAAACCTCTCGGGCCTCCTGTTGTTGGCAAAAAAAGGTCAATCTTCCTAAGCCAAGAGGGAGGACATGGAAAAAAGTTGGTGAAGCCGAAACCGAAGGTAGATATGGGGACCTTGGAAAACCTTATCCTCCATCCAAGGAAGGGGGGGCCGGGTAAAGGGGAAAGGATCAGATCAGGGGAATCATCGTCAAGACTGGAAATCCCGACTCGGCAGTCTACTCCTATCCTCGACGACTGGGCCTAACAAGCTAAGAGAAAAAGGAAAACGGACTAAAAGAAAGGAGGGGATCCGCCCTTTCCCTAAAAAGGATGTCATGGAAGGGATAACACTGGGGGAAAGAATCACAGCATGGAATAAGATCGAAAAAAGAGGACGAAAGAAGGAAGGGGGACCCAAAAAAAAAAAATTTGTCAAAGAGTGTGAGGGGTTCAAAAAAAGAAAGAAGGTCAAAGGGCGATTGACTGTCACGAGCTTCGGGAAAATCCTCGGGGGAAGAAAAACACGAAGAGGTTACGGGAAAACGAACAGTGTCAGGAATCGTTAAAGGAGAAGGATGGAAAGCCCGAGTGGCTAAACTTGGCAACAGGGCCGTACGAAACTTGGTTCTTAACGATGATGGAGGTTATCTAGAAAACCTGAATGTCCTTATTACGGATGAACCTAGGGGAACGAGACGGGGGGAAAAGGAAGGGAAGGTCTCTAGCACAACCTCGGAACAAAAAGGGAACTTGAAAAAAAAAAGTAACTTAACAATACTACAAATACGGGCGCCGGGGGGAAGGGAAGGGACGGGCGGGGGTCAAGCATTACCGAAGAAGATCTGTCAGGACGCAACTAACCATCACTTCCACCAGAAGGTCGCGCGAAGGCCGGAAAAAAAAGAAAAAAATGGAGGGTGAAGGTAAGGGGAAAGAAGAAAACATCTGGAAATGAAAAAGAAAGGTCTAAAATACCTGGGGTTCTGCACCCTTCGTATCTCTTTTTAGAAAAAAGTGAGGGATAGAAGAAGGAAAGTAAGGAAGGAAGGGGAAAACAACAAAGAAAAGGGAGGGCCTTGGAAAAAAGACGTCTGAAGATCGTTACACTCTCAACGAAAGAAATTCCCGGAACCCGATCCCTCTTTTCAGGGAAAGGGAGACCGGGGAGGAGTTGGAGTGTGGGGGTCGGGTACACCTGGCAAAGAGGATGGAGAAAAAGAGGCAATTCTACGCCCCAGCCGATCATTCCTCTGAATAAAAAAAACAACAAACTTATTGAAGGGGGGGAAAAAAGAGAGGGAGGATACTGGGGAAGAATCGGGAAGGGGGAACCCGGGGGGAAAAAAAAGGGGTTCAGGAAAGAGGGACCAGGGGTAAGCGAACATGGAACAGCCTCTTTACGCCAACACAGGAAAAAGGCGGGAACTGGGGAAAAGGGGTGGATCGGGGGGGAAAAAAGTCATCAGGTCCAGGTGGGGGGATCTGCCAGAGGGAGAAGAGGGGGATATCTAATTAATTCCGTCCAGAAAAAAAAGATTGGTGAAAAGAAACCAGGCCAGGATTGATGAAAAAAATTGTATAAGGGAAAGATAAAGGGAGGGTTAAGGGGGTTCTACTTCTTCATGTCCTTCCCTCTTTTGTCGGATGATGTCTAAGGTTAAAGGGGTTGAGGGGGGGGGGGGGAAGGGAATTCAAAGGAAAGAGCATGGCGGGGGCAAGTTGTTAAAAAAAAGCTACATTTCCGAAACTGAGTAGGTCCCGGCAGCGTTCTGGTAAACCGACCCCCATTCGAAGGGGGAAAGGGATCAAAAAGGGGGTTACGTAGTGTCATAACGGGGTGGAAAGTTTGAGGGGGATCTTTTGGAGTCGAACCGAAGTACGATGTTGCAAGAGGAAAGAAGAAAGGGAAGGGACCGGGAATCGATACAATTCTGTGTTTGTCAAAGAGACAGATCAATCGTCCACGAAACCTGGGAAAGGAGAACTGAGGAAAAAGAGAGGGGGGGAGGAAGGGTAGCTAATCAAAAGACGGTGGGCCGGTGGACCGAAAAAGGGGGGGTCTACGACGATTGCCCGAGATAGGGGAGGACGGCAAGAAAGGGAACGGAAGGAATCTGTAGGAAAAAAGAAAAGGTGAACAGAACAAGGGATTTCTTTTTCTTGGAAGCTATTGTCGAGCCAGTTGGTCGGACGATCCTTAGGCAAAGAGGGTCGGAAGCAAAGAGGTGGGAAAGGGGGTGAAGGGAATAAAAGAAAAGAGCCAATCATTCCACACCAGTGGTATCTTCCTTCCCTGGGGAAAGAAAAAAAGAGAGGACGTTTGAGGAAAAGCGTTCATGAGAAGATTAATTAATCTAGGTTCATGGGGGCAAGCGGGTTCCGGGGGGTCTCTTCAGATGTGGGCCTGAATCAGAGTTTTCGTGGGCCAAACTCAAGGAAAGGGGTTGAAAGAAAAGTGGACCGCCGGGAAAAAAGACTATTGTTTGGTGGTGGGGGGGTGGGGTGGGGAAAAAAGGGGGGGGGAAAGGCAGGTCAGAAAATTAAATGGATCTCTCTCGGAGGGGCATTACCCCATTATCTAGAATGGAAAGGAAAAGACACCCTTAGTAGGAGAAGGGGGACTTGGATAGGAGGGAAAAAACCGAAAAAGCGGCAGGATGGGGGGTGTTGTTTTAGTGGGAACCCTTCGAGTTTCATTAATTGTACATGGGGAAAAACCAATCATGGTGGGTCCCCGTCGAAGGATCGAAGGGCGTAACAGAAAAAGGGGTGTGGCTGGACCTGAATTCGCCAATGAGAAAAGGTATCTTCAATGGTCGCAAGACGGAGGGTACCTGGAAACAAGTAACAAGGGGAGGGAGGGGACCCAAGAGGGAAAGCACCCGTGATACTGTAGAGATGTCCAATCCAATATTCTTTAGGGACCCCGACGACACTAGAAAGGAAAACAGCTTCTGGGAAAACACAAGAAAAGTAGGGGGAATGAATTACAATAGATAGGGATTGGTATTATTTCTTTTGCAAAAAAGAAAAAGACCGAAGGGGGCCTTGGGGGCCTGGGGTACATACAGTAGGGGATTAACTTTCTTCGTATCATAGGTAGAATCCCTTATTTGTTTACTGGTCTAAAAAAATGGGCTCCTTCGAGCCTACTGGGCGAACGAGTGCGGCCTCCCTCGTTCAGTAAGAAAGGGAAAGGAATTGCAAAGGACGTCAAGGGAAAAGGTAAAGGCATTTCCATGAAAATGAAAAAACACCCTATTACGGGATGGAAAAGTCCAAAAAAAACAACCTGAACGAAGGCCGGGGGGTAAAGCTTAGGAGAGAGGGAAATTAAGGGACGTGGGGGAAAAGGGAACCGAAAAGGGTCTATGGTGGGGGGTAATCTGATTTCGCGGCGACTGACAGGGAACTGGGAAGGCAAAACTGGAAAAGGGGCCAGGTCATATCGGAGAAGTAATACGAAATCACGAAAGGACGGGGGCAAGTCCCTGTAGAGATTCTCAACTCTCCGAAGTCATCCTCCTGGCCCTTGCAGACCCCGTAAATAAACTAAAAACGAAAAAGGGGGGTAAGGGTGGACTCCAAAAAGGAAGATAGGGTGGCAACTGCAAAAGAAACCATTTCTATCAGCTTTTCCTCCCTTGATGACATGGAAATGATATTAAAACCGGAAAAAAATGTTGGCTAGTAAGAAGAGTCAATCCCGGAAGAAAATAAAGGCTCGAACCAGGAGGTTAATGAAAAGCACAGTCCTTTTTCTTTAACTTTGACGCTCAAAAGATCCGGGGGGGGCAAAGGGCTGGCCGTTTCAGAGAGAGAAGGAACAACCAGTCAAGGGGGGGAAAAAACCCACTATGGGGGAAATTGGAAACAGGCCCACAGGAAGGAGAGGTGAACTAGTAAAGGAAGGGGGACTCCGAGTATCTTCTTTCAGCAATAAGAAAGAAGAGGCAACGGGGTCGGAGGGAGGACGGGAAGAAAACAAAAACCTGAAGGAATTAAAAAATCCCGATCGAACTGGAGGTCCGATCAAAAAGGGGACATAGACTTTCTGTCCGGTTCGCGAGAAAGTGCAAAAGCAAAAGGGAACCACGTGCCCTGAAAGAGGAGGAAGTCCAGAAGAGACAAATGTCATTCTAATGCCGTACCGGACTGTTCACGGAGACATGAAGACAGGGGAACAACGGTGCAGACGTCTCGGGGAGAAGGAGAACCTGAAAAAAAGGCAAAAGTTGACCTCTTGGAAAAAAGAGGGCAGGTATCGCTTGGAAAAGAAAAAAGGGGTGGATCAAGAAAGTTTCCAAAAATACGGCTGTCTTTCCTACAAATTAAGAAGGGAGGAAACGTCCTCGATGCAAAAAAATCAGAAAAGGGGAGTCGAAATACAATGCGAGCAGAGGGGTCAATCTCACAAAAAACGAGGACCCGAGCCAGATGGGGCCGACTGAAAAAGGTGGGGAAGAAAAGAAACATTCTGAAAAAAAGAGAAAGGGCGAAAAGGGAAAAAAATAATTATCAAAAAAACAACAAAGGAGGGAAAAAAAGAAAAAATACGGATGGATCTGTGGAAGAGAACTGTTAACCTGGGGAGACTATGGGAGGAAGGAGGGAGAAAAAACGGTCAAAAGAGTTAAAAATTCGGGAACCGTGGCCGTTGTCCTAGAGGGGGGAGTTTAAAAGGGACCAGAGGGATCTGAAAGGGTAGGGAACCAAGGAAGGGGGGGGGTTTTGGGGGGGCTTCAAGAAAAGAATGCAGATCAAATAATTTGTAGAAAGAAGAAGGAGGAGAACATGCGCCTGACGCCGGTCTGGTGAAAAGCGGAAGGTGTGAAAGCGGGGGGAAAGAATGGGGGTCACGGTGAAGTTTCTGGGAGGCAACCGCGAAAAACTCGGGGCCGTGTGGCAAAAAGGGAGGAGTCGAAGGGAAAAGGGGCGGAGGGAAAGCCGAGAAGTCCAAAACGGACCCCGGGCAAGACGTCTCAATGTTGTAATAGTGTCCAGGGGGGAAGGGTGAAGGGGGGAGTGTCTCTTTAGCCCGACGAAGAGGTGACAAAACCCAGTCGAACTAGCCACGCGGGGAAGCTAGAAAGACAGGAAGGGGGTGGGAGGGAGACCTGAACCGAGGACGAAACCGGTGAAGTTCTAGTCACGCCTGCTTGACGATACTCGGGAGGCAGACCTTCCGGACGGAAAAGGAAAGAAGGAACAGGTTGTGGGAATGGGGGGAGACACCCTTGGGGTTAGCTACTAGGGGGGGAAAGAATCAGGTCCTAAGAAAAAGAACCGTAGAGGGGAGCCGGCGGGGAACGTTTTCAAATAAAAAGGAGGTCGTTCTTGTGCATGCCCTCGAAGTGTCCGAGCCCTAAGGAAAAGGGGAAGAATGGGAAAAGGGAGGGAGACCAAACCGAGGGTAACTTAAAAGGGAAGTCCTCCGGGGGACAAAAGTTGAAAGACGAGCGGGTAGGAGGAAGGAGACGGGAAAGGGACTAAGAGAGAGGTTGACGGCAAGGATAGAACTTCGTCTTAGGGGGAGGGAGGGACTTTGGGACGGAAGGAGGGATTCCTCTCGGGAGGATGGACAACTGAGAAAAAGGGGGACGTTTGCAAAAAAAAGGACCTGGTTCCTGTTCTAGAGGGGGAAGCCGAGAATGGAACTTGACGGTGAAGGGACTCAGGAACCCTTTCAATTTCCCAGGACAGAAGAATTGCAAAAGGATCAATTAAAAAAAAAGGGGACTCAGGGATTCTGGAAAAAAAAAAAAAATTCCCGAAAAAAACATGGATCATAAGAGGAAAAAAACCCCTCCTTCCGTCATGTTGTTGTTGGGGGGATGAGTAGAAAAAAAAAATTCTCAGGAAGGAAGGGGGGGTATGACTGGGAAATGAAGGCTCAGGGGGAACCGCCTGAAGGAAGCGTCTCTCCTGAAGGTACCGATTGAAGGGACCAAGCGTCCTCGATCCACAGAAAACAGGTCAAAAAAAGAAATGGGGGCCTAGAAAAGTACCATAGGGACTCAGGAAAAAGCTAAACATCAGTACTCGGGGGTACGTCGAGCTTCCCGGACCCGGAAAAGGGCGGTCGGGGGTCAAAACACGATCATAACGAGAGAGGAAAAAAAAAGACAAACAAAGGGGAGGTTGCGAAATGGGGGGGGGGGTGGCCTGATAGTGGGTCGGCGTAAACTACTCAGAATTCATTTGGAGCAGACGGAAAAAAAGTACGGGCGGCGACAATGGAAAAATTGGGGTAAAAAGGTGGGGGGGGAAGGGGTATCGGAAAAAAGGAAACTCCTTTGTCGACGGACTCAAACTCTTGAGGAGTATGATGAGCACCCCGTGGAAACTGTCCTCCATGAGAGCCACGTGAAGGCGGAACAAAGAGGAGGGAAAAATTAAAAAATAAATTCAAGGGACTATTACGAGCTCACCAACCAAAAAAGAAGGAGGACGTGTTGTTGTATGATCACGATCGGGGAGAAGGGAAGGGGGTCAGAAAGCCTAAAGGGGGGACAATTGAAAGAAGACTTAAAAAGGAAATGAGAAGGGCGACCTTGCAAAGGGTGGAATTCTGAACCGGGGCACCCTCCATTCTGAAGAAGTCAAAGGAGACAATCCGAAAAAAGGAAAAGGGAATTTAGGATGAGGTCCAGGGAGAAAAGAGCCAAGAAATATCCGCCTTCGGAGCCTAACTATCAGGTATCCACTCCTCTAGAAAAGAAGGAAAGTGTGTGAAGCGAACGATATAGAGGAAGAGGGAAGCCCCAAAATCAAAGGGGAAAGCTAGGAGAAAGGAAAAAATCCAAGATACTGGGGTCCTTTCACTGGAAACGAAAGGGGGAGAAATGAAAAGCAAGAGTTCCAGCAGGAAACGGGGGGGTCGCAAAAGAAGAAAGGTTTACTGAAAAAAAAGACAGACGCAAGGGAAGTCGCTTTGTAGCGAACCCGTGAGATGAGGTCTTACTATCTTTAGAGAAGGGCGTGAAACCACAATAGAAAGGGGAAAAACACGGCCAACATTAGAAGGGGTAACTGGGAAGAAGAAGACCTACCGAAAAGGTTGAAAGGGGGGTCAGCAATGGCATGAAGATAAGAAATTTGACTAGCGAGGTTCGAAAGTCGGGGAAAATGAAAAGGGGGAGAAAAGGGGCAGGGGAAAGATACATTGACAGATACGGTGGAAGAAGTAAAAGAGTACAACAGCTTCCACAGGGAAACCTTTCAAAAAAAAGGACCGAAGAAGGTTACAGGGAGGCCCTGCAAAAAAAGACAGGGGCGAGGGGAAGGCAGGCCACCGACAGGTCTTCGGCCGAAAGAAACGGCATAAAAAAGAAGAGGAGGCGAGGGGGGACGGGGTAGGAAAAAAACGTCCACGTTGGCATCAGATAGGGGGACAAACAAAAGAAGGGGAAGAACAAAAGGGCTGTCTAAACCTAAGGGGCGACGGGCCAGGGGAAAAACGAAATCAAGGGGAGAGACAAAAGGAGGTATCGAAAAGGAAGCAGGATCCTCATCGGACCAGACCCAGCGGGAAACGTACATGATAAAAAGAGGCACAAGACAACCTACCCAATTCTACGGACAAGAGAAAGCGGGGCATGGAGGGAAAACAAAAGGGGGAAATGGACTCGGAAAAGGGAAAAATAAGGAACTCGAAAAGGTAGGGGGAGGAAACAAGAAAGGAAATAAAGTTCTCCACACAACAACTGATTAGTTAAAAGATATGTACGGGGGTCGGGATGGGTCAGGCCTTAAGAAAGAAAGGGAGGACCTTTGGAGGGAGAAAAGGTGACCTTTCTGTGTCGAGAAAAGGAACCAGACTGGCACTTCATTAACTGCTTTCTAGGGGCCAGAAGGTGGGGAGTTGTCGAGGGGATCTAGAAAAAGGAAGAGGGGAAAAAGAAGGGGGGAAAAAGCCGGAGGGGGGGGGTTGGGGGGAAAAAAGTATGAGGAAAACTTCCCAGTCCAGGGGATATCCAGAAGGGGGAGAAAGAAAGAGGTACGGGGACCGAAAAGGAAACCTGAAAGAAGGGGGAAAAACAAAAGAAGGGTCGATAAAATCTTGGGAATGGTTTTTCGGGTCGACCTGCCGAAGCGAAGGGGGGAAGGGGATTTGGTGTGCAGGTCGCAGGAGGGGAAAGGGACCTCGGACGGTCAGGAGCGCTAAATCTCCCCCTGAAAAAAGGTAGTGGGAAAGGGGGGAAGGCTAGGGCGGGGTTACGGAGGGGAAAAGAACGGTTGAGGGTGTAAATAATGGTGGATCTCTAACGACTCCGTTATGGGGAAAACCTAAAAGAAAGACCGGAGGGGGAAAAAGAAAATTCAAGAAGAATAAAAAATTTGGTGTCGAAAAAAGGGGCGGATCCTCGCTACGAAAATGGACGTTGATCGTCCTTGCAAAAAGGCTGAAAAAAAATAAGAGGAAAATGGTAGAAAAGAGAGGGTGAGGGGCTCATTTGGCCAAGAAGGGAAAAATTCACCTTTGGGTCCTTGTTCAAGAAAAGGCTCGGGGGGGAGAAAGAGATGCAAACGACAGAAAAAAGCAGGGGAAAGCTTCCATCCATAAAGAACCGGATAGGGTCGAAAAAGAACGTTCAAAGAAAAAGGAGGGGAAGTTCGGTTGGAAGACGAAGTGGAATGAGGAGGGGGGATGAAGAGGCCAGCACGGTTAGATCCCCGGGGGGGCAGCAGGGAAAAAAAAGGAAATGAGAAGAAAAGGGGGACGAAGAAGAAAACTGTTTAGGAAAAAAATTCCGCGATGGCGGAAGACAGGTTGGGAGGGGGGCAAAGTACGTCTACGAACGAACGAGGGGCTTACGCTATGAGTTCATCAAAAAGGGGGAAGGCAAGTACTGGGAAGGACTGGGTCCGAAGAGAAGGTGTCCTTGGAATTCCGGCAACGGCCTTTGGAAGGGACAGAATCCAAGAAAAGGGCGGGGGGAAAGGGGCCCG
>Ga0179593_1432293_pt1 | contig 12964 bp, 15 predicted proteins | sample CZODoug2_1_08_16_FD_185931 | JGI IMG/M metagenome (GOLD analysis project Ga0179593, IMG submission 185931) | Vadose zone soil fungal communities from Angelo Coast Range Reserve, California, USA - CZODoug2_1_08_16fungal (PacBio error correction) | ecosystem: Environmental > Terrestrial > Soil >...
CCCCCACAAGAGGTTACTCCTGAAGGGGCGCTCAAGGATCGGTTCACTGGAACCGAAGTCGTCTACTGTTTCCCATTGGTCTCAGTGGAGGACACGCTGTCGGCAAAAAGGAGACTGGTTTTTAGAGAAAACGTACACTCCCACGCCGCACCCGAGGGACAGCGCAAAAAACGGACACGTCTCGGCCCATCAAGTACCAAAGTGCTATGTTGCTCGTCGGCGGAGGGCTAAACCTCATACAACCCATTCAAAACGAGGCAGTAACGAGCAAGCGGCCGTCGGGAGGGGCCACCCAAAATACTTGGTCCATAGCAGCACCTAACTAGTCTCTCCGCTAGGTATCGCGCGCAGGCGCCATCGACTTCTTGCAATGCAAGTTTGGGGGGAAACAGCATTATCGAAACTACTAAAGGACGGCTTCAATGCCGCCATCAGTGGCCAAAAAACAAGGGCCGGATCTGCGGAGAGTCGAAAAGGGGGAGGGGGAAAAGGGCAGACACAGGAGAGCCAGATTATGACTTGCGCGCAGCAAAGGGGGGGGCGAACAAGGAAATCAAGCTTTGCGGACTCGCCGGAAGAGATGAAGGACTTAGGAAAAATAAAAAGTGTGGGCAACCAGCTTTTCGCTCGGAACCTCGGCAAAGGAGCCCAACGAGCGACTAAAACCCTGAAAAAACCGCCTCAGAGAAGGCTAACCCCAAGCCGGACGCGGTCGAACGTTCGACAAACTTCAGGAGGGGATTAATAACCCCGAAAAGAAAAAGGGGAAAAAGAAGTGGAACCTCTATAGAAAAAAGTCGAGTGAAGAAGAGATGGCACCAGGGAACCGCCTGATCCTCTCGGTGGGGTTGGACCAAATGGGGGGGTACAAACTGAAAAAAAGGAAGGGAAGGATTGGGGGTTATAAAGGGGACTGTGGGGCAAGTGGATTCGTTTGGGTCTCTTAATGGTGGGCGCAGCGGGCCGGGGGCGAGAAGCCGACAGCTGTGTTCACCACAGGTTCGGCAAAAGGGAAAATTGAGAAAGGGGGAAAAGCTGGACCAAAAGGGGTGACGTTCAACCTCTTTAGGGACTGCTGTCGCGCCAGGCCGGCGATAGGCGTCGAGCGTTGGAATGGCACCAGCGCCAGGCCGGCGGCAGGAAGAAAGACACGGTCGGACAAAAAGTTTGGCTCGTAAACGTACGGTTGACTAAGGCCAGGCAAGAGCCAGCACCAGAAGGAACACCAGAGGAAAAACACCTGTAAAGAAGAACCCTCGTTGACGAAAAACCTTAAAAAAATCTGCTCTGCGCTTCAATCGAGATAGTGCTTTATGACCAGTTGATTTGTGCCGCATCCACAAGTAGGGACGGGTGTTAGGGGTAGGATAGTATTCACCACGAATCCATCACATATTCTCCCCAGGTATACAAGAAAAAAACGCCGAAACGGTTGGACCGGCCAGAAACGGGCAGGACCAGAAAATTCTTTATGCTCCGAGTTGAGCAAGAAAAAAAGGAGAGGGGCAAGATTCAGAGTCTTTTAATAGCGAAACCCTCGTCAAGTTGGGGAGCTGCATTTTCTTGACAGGCCGCGAATCGGAAGGAAGAAAAAAAGGGGAACAGGAAAAAGAGGGTAGGGGACCAACGGTGGAAGATGGATGACCGTCCTGGGCGAACGAGAGGCGGGGGCGCCTGTAAAGCCGTGCTCGGAACCTAAAAAGAGGCGGGGAGTGAAAGCCGGGAAAAAGAGAGCTCGACGCAAGTATCGGCCGCCCCCCAGCCACTGGTGTACGTCTATGCTTAGGGCCAGGGGGGTCAGAAAGGAACGTCGGGAAAAAGTAATTGAAAAGATGAACGGATCGGAACCCGCCGGGAAAATTTCTTCTCGGTGAAAGGCGGTCAGTCGTTCTCCTGGGTGCTCAAGGGTGAGCATTCATTAATGGTATCGATTGACCGGAGGACGGGAGAGATATGCGACCATACCGAACCAAAGCTGCAAAAAGACTTGAATCTCAGATTGATACTGTTATGAATAAGACGCCTCCTAGAGAAACGCTGGGACAGGCCGGCTCCCGAATAAATACATCGTACTTCATGCTAGAGTCCGATAGACTCAACAGCGGCGCAAAAGGGGGGCCATGAATCAAAAAAACCCGATTTCACACTTAAAAAACGGAGGGGGTGCAGAGGGAATGAGGCAGGGTACAAAGGGGATACATGAAAAAAGAGTGAAGAAATGAAAGGATTCAAAAGAACCAAGGAAGCCCTAATTGCTCAGCGAATCCATTCTCCGACGGACCGGCTAGGCAGAGGAGCAACCCGTTTAAGAAAATCACCTCACCTCCACAAAAAGGGAAGGTAGGGAGTTGGTTGACGAAAGGCGGGATCGACACCACTCTGCAGGAGCGACGACCAATGTGTCCCCGCAGAACGAAAAGAAGCCTTGAAGAGATCGCAGGAAAGAGAACGCGAGTCAAGCCGGAAAAAACAAAGACCTGCTGAGAAAGAATGATAAGAGGGAAGGGGGCTATTCAAATACGACTTACTTACTTAAAAAGCGTGAATCCTGAGGAGTGCTCGCACTTGGAAAAAGCCGCCACAGCCCAGAATCGGAGCAAGGCCACGAGAGAATAAAGGTCTTATGACGTTCTCCCTGTCATGACGAGGAAAATTCCGCCTTGAGAGGGCTAAAAAGACGCCGGGGGACAAATTTCTCAGACATCATATTTCGGCCAAAGACGGTGACCGAAAACCTAATGGAGTCTAAACAACTTATTCACGGCGGGAAGGGGGAAGGATCGCAATCCGATCACGGGAGAAGTGAGAGAAAAAAATTGTTCCTTTCCTGCGGCGTCGATTGTGTACGCCAGAACACGTCTCATCCTGCGGGCGCAGGGCAAGGGGGCCCATGTAAAGAGGGAATTACGATGAAAAAAATTAGCCTGGTCCTCTGGCGAGTACCATCGGGACAGAGGTGATCCCGCCAAAAAAAAAGTCTAACTACTGGGGAGAAGAAAAGCAACACATAGAAACGGGAAGTGGGTGATTTGCATAGACGCCTCCATTCTGAAGGCGATCGGCCGGCCAACCCGCCAAAGGTCAGGGGTCCCTCGGGCATCGGCCAAGGGGAAGAGGCAGTTTAACGCGACTAAAGGTGCGGAATTTTTCTCCTCCCGTCGGAACCGCTAACGACGGACTGAAAAAATGGCATCGAAATCGCGGATAAGTAAATGGAGGGTGCCTATAGAAGACAAGGGGTAACGTCAAAAAAAAAAAGGGGACAAGATATATTATCTGATAGCACGCCATCGGCACGCGGCGGCTATACCGCGTCGCCTTTCTGTAGGAAGAGTCGCGTTCAGAACAGGGGAGGCTACGAAACGACAAAGGCATAGCTTTGGAAACGCATCACCATACCTTTTCCGACCGACGTTAGGGGGGGAAAAAATTGACTCATGGGCTTGGGGGGCTGAAACTATTCGGCCTCCATCCTGAGGACGGCGGCCGCAATCCATTCCATTGGGGTCATGGTGCGGAGGGAAAGGCGGTATGCAGGTTTCAATCCGTAATCATCTCTGACCCGATCAAAAGGTATCGAGCCAGGCCCTCAGCGGTTCATGGAACCATCGTGAAGAAAGCGGATAAGGGGAGGAGAGGGAAAAGGCAAAGCAGGGAGAAGAGTGGGAGCGCAATCGATATGACTCCGAAATGCCACATCAGCGACTTTCGCCACGATCGATGGGTTCCCGCTTCGCCAGGTTGTGAAAAGGAACAAGAGTAGGAGACGCAGGTGCCATCAGGTCGAGCAATTGACGGCGAGGCGAAGGGTCCGCCCTTGGCATGAGGTGCATGTCCTGCGCCCGGGCCTATCGATAATGACAGAGGCGGATTAGTAGGGCTACTTTTCGACTCTGCAAAGAAGAAGGATTGCAGCCTAGCGAGCGCGCGGAAGTGAAAAAAATCCAGCGTATGGAAACGGGCCGAGACTACAAGAAAGGAGCAAGAAAGCCGGCGGTGATAGGTTCGTTCTTTTACCGCTTCGCGATCACGGCGTGAGGCGCCAATTTGTCCTTCGTCGGGATTCCCGCTCTATCACTTCTCAACTAAATCCTACTGGGTATTGATTGAAGCTATAAAAAGGTGATCAGGCATCTACGACTATCTTCGGAGCTTAACACATTCATTAGGAAAGGGTTAATATTGGGGAAGAGGGCATGAAAATAAGCTTGGAACCCGTAATCACGCCACCATAGTTGGGGTTAAATCTTGTGATTCATTTAAAAAGCAGGTGCGCGCGAGAGGGGAGGGGAATAAAATAGGGAGGGAGGAAGTAGCACGACTCTCGGAGGGCGATCAAGACAAGATCAATGTAGTCACGGTCCCGCCGTGCTGAAAGGGATTTCGGGGAGATATAACTCAGGGGGGGAAGGATCGTAAATAACCCCTGGAAGAAAATTCGCCCATCTGAGCCAAGAAATCTGAGGGGGGGTACAGCTAGGGGGGGGACGGCTGGTAGACTGTCTGAGTATCTCTAGTGTATGAGGGATGGGGGTAATGTGTGGGGGAGGTGGGTGTGGAGGAGACTGGGGGGCCGGAAGGTGTGGCTCTGGGTGGCGGCGTGTGGGGGACGTGGTTGAGTGGGGGGGGTGGGGTCGTAAAATAAAGAGTGGGAAGGATTACTGTGGGCAGCATCGTAAGGCGGTGGCCCAAGTGTGTGAGGGAGGGTGCAGACTAGGCTGATAATATCCCGGCTTTAAAGAAAGGAAAGCTGGGGGACGTAGGGAGGCTGGGGGGGCGTCTTGAGGGGGAAGCGACAACGGCTCTAGCACGTCACACATAGGCGAAGGGAAAAAAACGCCGGGCTGACATCCTGAAGTACATTAAGATGTTCGACGGAAGGGGGCCGCGCGAGGGCACCTGCGACAGAACTGCTTGAGCTAAATTGAGAAGGAGGGGGGATTACCAGAAGGTTTAGAATCGGCACATTACTTGGAGCTCAAGCCGAGCATCACCATAAGCCTGGCCTGCACAAGGGGCTTGGACAGAGTCGACAAAAAAAAAGGAGGGCGAGTTCTGCCATACGGGGCGAGAAAAAATCTGGAGCGGGCTTAGTGTGCCTCAAAACTATCCGAACCCGTACAACTCGCAGGGGGAGACGGAGGGCAAGAGGGTCCAACAAAGAAGGTCATCAATATCAGGGGCAGCGCCATCGGTACGCCGCCATCCAGGGGGGCGGCGTGCAGGGCCCAGCTGGTTTCCCGGGATTCGCTGATCGGGGCTGCGCCCCGTCTTCAGAATGGGAGAGAGGGGCAGCCAAAATGAAGACCGATGATAGCGGAGGGGAAGCCGAGGAGTGATGAGCGGGCCGAAAACTCTCGCTCCTATGTAATGACGGAGGGGAGCTAACACACTAGACTAAAATTTTGGGGTCAAGTCAAACCCGATTGGGGGTTACCTCTTTGCAGGTACTAAGAAGGTGTGTCTCCAACATTGTTGACAAAGCGGGTCGGGCGCAGAACCAGAAAACGAGTGCATGAAGGATAAACCCTGACGCCCGAGTCTAAAGAAGAGAGGGACAAAAAAAAACGCAGTTAGAGTTAGGGACAAACAGTTGGTATCTTGCCTAACACAAGAGGTCAGCCTTCCGGAAAGTTGAAGATCGCCAAAACCGCAGGGGAGAAAAGAGAGGGGGGGGGAAAAACAACTTCAGGTGAAAAGAGGGGAATCCTCTTAGTGTTTGGTATTTGACAAGAAGGACGAATGTGAAAACTAGACGCAGTCCGGCTGGGGGGGGGGGGAAAAATATCTTCTGGGGGGACGATCTCGGGGAGGGGAGTCACGGGCGCAGGCGAAGGGGCGAAGCCGGGGCTGACCACATGGGTGAAGGGAAAAGCAGAACGAGGAGTGTTTGCAAAACTGTAAAAACGTTTGACTTCCACCCGATGTGAGGTAATGTAGACGTGGGCTGTAGCCACCGTCCTCAAGGAGGGACGTGTCGGCCTGCGAACCTGCCAGCGCCGCCGGAGCGAGTCCTCCGCTAGCATGAACTGGCTGCATGTCGGGGTGGCTGCAACTTGATGCGCGGACATTGGCGAGCCGGCAGCGCAGAGATAGCGCCACCGCAGTGAAAGACTTGGGTCAGGCTCAGCGCCACGTGATGCGCTAGAGGGTATCCTATAGCAGGGCGCCTCGAGATAGAGGGACCGGATTGGGATGGGAAAACCGATTCAGATCGCGGAGGGGGAGGGTGTAGGGGAAAAAATGCAAGAGCCGAGCCTCTCTCGAGGGATACAGGAAGTAAAAGGTTTGTCTTTGTAGAGCGTAAAGCCAAGGTGCAGGACCCTGCAACTGGTGAAGGCTCCTTGGACTCCCAAAGCTTGAGGGACGATGCCGATTGGGGGGATATCGCTCGCTCAAGTGTGGTTCGCGAGAAATTGGTTACTCAGTGCACTCGAGGATGCGAAGCCAACAAGACGGTACGAAAAATAGGGGGTCCAGTGAAGCCGGAATATGGCGGTCGTCTACTCCGAGGGGAATCGCCGTGGGGCACGAAATTGAGACGAAGGCCGATCACACGTGAGCGGGAAAAGCCAATCTAAAAGCAGCTCCCAGGGCTTGTCTCAGGCAACCGCCAGCAACGGTGACTCTCTGCATGAGGGCCTCGATAAAGGCTGGAAAGTGTAAATTCGTGATGAATAGGAACGCCTGGAACAAGCATGAGCCTGTCCTGGGTCACTGTGTCGATCGCGCGAAGTGGGATCGGGATGCTCATTGAAGGACCGGGATCGATTACCGCGCCGGAGGGAGAGAAGCCCGACCCAAAGAACAATTACCGAAGAAACAGTTGAAATTATCCTTTTAAGGATCGGGGCCATATCCCAGCGGAACCTCACGACGAAGGAAAAGACATGGGATTACTTTCCATGCCGCTAGCGCAAGATTTCGCCATTATCAAACAATGGAAAAAAAGTAAAAAATGGGGCGCTGGATTCGGAGTCAGCAGGGGACGCTTTAGTATCAAGGCGCTTCAAGACCAACCTTTCCGCCCTAACGGAAAAGGGAAGCCGGCGCGTACGAAATCGGCGAGGCGCCGGGGAGAAACCCGGGAGCCCGCCCTCACAATCCCCCCAAATTCGGAAGGGTGAGTGCCGAGAGGTCGAGTCGGGAATCCCCGCGACGGGATTTGGCCCCCGGAAAAACCTGACATCATCGATCCATCTGGGAAATCACTTAACACATCCAACTATCCCTACTGCTGACTGAAAAGGGGAAATCTGGAGGGGGGAGTGGAGGCAATCACAGATGAACTAGGGGCGCTCGAATAAGGAAGATTGCTCGCAAGGGGAGATCTTCGACACCAACCTAACCGAGAAATCCCGCAGAAAACCGAAGCAGGCTGACGAGATCTCGTGCATGACGAGGAACGGCCGGCAAAAACAAGTCTAAAAGTAATTCTCAACGCGAAAGGGAGGGAAAGCGGCGACCCGGCGGGGCGCGAACACGTAAACTGCTGACGTACAGAGCATAAAGGAAAGAAGGGAGGCAGGTGAAGATCTGCCTGCCCATATCGAGTGGGCGCAGAAAAAAAAAAAAGCGTCTCATCCTGCGGCCTGTTTCGGCGCGAAAACCTCTGGAAGGAACTAAGGGAGAATGGCGGGGGCCGCTTCGAAAACGGATCGTGCGAGAGTCCCTTATTGCAACCCATAAAACATAAACAAGTGAAAAAACTCAAAAAGAAAAAAAAGAGAAACGGGAAGGGAGGGGGGGGAAGGAAATCGACAGTATTGGATTCTGAGCCTCCCGCCAAGATTAAAAAATTGTGGCCCTAACAGTCGGGCCAACACTGCAAACGGGAATTTTGGTCTGGCTACAGACTGGGGATTTGAGGGACTTGGGGCAGGGAAAGGGAAAGGTGCTGACGACTCTGAAAGTCAAAAGACGACTTCTTCCTACCGGCCACGTGCAACGAGGAAAGGTGGCTATCGCAGTTCGATCTCAGGTAGTATTAAAAATATATATAAAATAGAATGTGAGATAGACAGGGAAGAAAAAAAAACTGGATGGACAATAGCAGTGTCCTTTGAACGCGTTCCGCACAGGGCGGCGACCCGGCCGCAAGGCATCATTCACTCTAACGTTGGGGGTTTGGGGTGGGGGGGGGGGTGGGGGGGGGGGGCGTTTTTTTTTTTAGGTTTTTGGGGGTGGTTTTTCGTTGGTTTTTTTGTTGGGGGTTGTCTTTGTTTTGTGTGTTTTGGGGGGGAAAAGGGGGGGGGGGGCAAAGGATTGGGGGGGACAAAGGAAAAAGTGCTCATTCTTTGGCCAAGCGCTCATCAGGCGGGCGGCCTGCAATCCGCCGGCAATTCTTATGTGGTGCACGTCGCTGTATTTTTAACGAAGGGAGCAGAGAGGACACGATCCGTACGAGCACAGCAAAAACCCCGACTCAGAGTCCATCTGAAGACCGAGGACATGGCGCGCACAAACGGCGCCAGCAAGGATGAGAAGTGAAACCGATACCCCCTTAACTAACACAGAGAAAGTCAGAAAGGGCGGGGAAAGGGGAGAGTTAACTGCTTCCTCCATAATGGGGTGATTAGAGCCCGCGCGGTCGAGACCCGGAGCCGCCATCATTGGACGGCTTTTGCTCTTCCTAAGAAGTGTAAAGGAAGGAAGGGTAGTCACCCTTCGCAAAACTGGTATCATCAGATTGAAAGCTAGGCGGGTTGCCGTCCATTTTTCTCTAGGACGTCAATGAGAAGAAAGAGAAGGCTTCATATAGGCTTTCATGTTCCGCCAGAGATTGAAGAGCGCCCCTCCCTCCAGGAGAGAAGGCGGGGGGTTGATTTGGTCCGCTTTATCTGCAGCGGAGCGGGTAGGCAAACGGGGGGAGGGGGCCAATTTTGAAAAGTACAGGTCGGGCAGGCCCGACTAAGGAACCGCCATGCACCGAAAATCCTTGGGGGGGGGGGGGGAGGGGGGGAATGGTACTCCTCTTAGCGCCTCTCCGAGGGGTGTTCAACATACAGTGAGGGAAAAATCCATTGTCATGGCGAAAGGGTTTCATCTTGGAAGCGGCTAGAAATAGTCTTGGACAGGAAGAGAACTCGCAACATAATTTTTTGACTTGTACTCAGTGTTGGGGGGGGAAGGGGCATTTCATTCGGTTTCTCGGATGAGGATACTTGTCAGGTTGATCGTCTCTCTTGGAGACGGACAGGGACGAAAGGCGAAAAGGATCTCCGAGATCACGATGCAAAAAGGACGAAAGGGGGCCGAAGGGGGAAAAGGGCGCATTAGCCTCCGGTGCTAGCTCGGCATCAAATGAAGGGGGGGGGGAGAAAAGAAGGGGTAAGGGGGGAAAAAAAGTGTCGCAAGTAAACCAGACAGGTGACGAAGAGACGTTGTCTACTTCGGGGACCGTCTTGGGAGGGGAGAAGAAGAAAGAAAAAGGGAGCTAAAGTCCTTCATGGTAGGGACCAACTCAATGACAGGGAACTGAAACCAAAGGGGAGGAGAGGCCTAACCCGAGTCGAGATAAAGAAAAGAATTCCGGAAGAAGAAAGAGTGATAGTGACTTTATGGAGGGGGAAAACGGAGAGATCTAGTAAGGACTTAAGATACCACATTACGGTCATCAGGTAAATGCCCATCGCGGGCACTGCAAACACAGTTCTAAGAATCCTCTGCTTGTTATGTCTCGGTAAGAGCGCGTTCTCTCACTGTGGGGCAAAGTTAGAGCGTTTCGGGCTATTACCTTGATTCCTCTGAAAGAGAAAAGGAGGGGATCCAAGCCGTCACATCAAAGAATTCAAAGGGTTCTTCTTTCATGGACAGAGCAGGAATCACAACGTTGCGCGCATTCATGTCTCAGGGGCGCCGAGGGGGCTAGGAAAGTCTTGGTGAATCTAGATAAGAACCGACTATCAATTTCACAAAAAGAAGGAGAGGGGGAAAACAACCCTTTAGAAAAAAGATAGCGAATGAAAAGGAGCAAGGAAAGACGGGGTAGCTCCCAAGGGGAAACGAGGAGGATTGTCAGGTGGTCCCAATGTTGTAAGGGGCCTATCTTTTTCGAAGAAGGAATTCAGGAAAACTGAGGAGATCAAATTTCAAACAAGCTGGTGACTTAATCAGAGGAGAAGCTGGGAGGAGGGGGAAGCTGTAAGCGGGATACCTCCGGGAGAATTAGGAACTGGAATTCTAGAAAGAAACCTCTATACTCAAGCTGGTGGGGAGGAAAAAAGGAAAACCGAGGGGGGAAATTTAAAAAACAATAATAACGTAGGAGGAAGGGGGCTAAAAAGAGAACATGTGGGTTGACAAACTGTGGCGGGTAAGAAAAGAGGCACGAGGCCGTCATAGGGAGAAAAGAGGGACCCACCCCGCTCCTAAAATGACAGAAAAAAAAGAAGGAGTGTATAGAATTTCTAATGAGGTTTTACGTCACCAATACCACCCAACTAGAGGGAGAAAAAGGGGGAAAAGGAAAGGGGGAAAAGATCGAGCAAACAAAACCAGTAGTGATGATTAAGAAAAAACGGCAAGTAGAAACCGGAGGGATCCAAGATGAGTGGGGGGTTATGACAATATGGGCAACTTTGACAAAGGGAAGAGGGGGTGAGAAAGAGAGGAAGGGCTCTGGGGAATTCTTGTTGCAGGAAAGATTCAAAGGGCGTGTCCGTGCGCAAAAGGAGAGGGGCGAGAACTAAGCCGGGTTTAACAAAGGAGGGAGGACTAAACGGATAAAAAGAAGGGGGGGCCATATGGAACCACATATTGGAGGTCCTCACACGCTTGGTCAAATGGAGACGGGGCTGTAGAGAAGACCTGGGGAGGCGTAGAGAGTGGACTGGAGCCCTGCCATCTCCTCCCCGGGGGCTTCTTCCTCGAAATCATTCCTGTTAAGGTAAATAAGTCGTGTTGTTCTTGGACCATTTTTGCTAATGCCCTTGGGGAGGGGTGGAGAGAAGGGGAGGGCCCCCGGTAACACTCTGTAAAAACCTACTGCAAGAAGAAAAATATCGTTATTTCGCGACCGCAGTTTCGTCCTTCGAGAGGGGGAGAAAGGAAGGAGGGGGGGAGTGAAAACAGGCATATCTTCCTAAAGGACTGTATTTTTCGTGGGAGTGATAGTGGAAGGAAATAAAAAACGGACGAGCTATCCAGATCTCTCAAAAAAGGTGGAAGAAGGTAAAAAAAAGGCACAAGTGCTGTTTGGAAGGACCAAACAGAAGGGGGGGAAAGGAAGTGAAGATGGGGCTTGTGACGCACTGAGCAGAAAAAGGATAGGGTGATGAATGGGTGATAATAACGCGGATGGGTAAAACGAGACCCTCTCAAAGGGGGAAGAGAGTTTGTGCTAACTGAACGAGAGAGCCTTATCGAATACTTCCCATTTATAAAGAGGGGAAAAGCCGTCAGGGGGATGACAGCCGCGAAAGAGAGTCTCGTCACTCCTCGAAAAAAATCCGCTTAACAGGGGAGGGAGGGAAAGGGAAGGGATATATCATAGAAAGCCACGGGAATTACGACAGAAGTCCAGAAAAGGGGGGGGGGAGAAGCAAAGTGTAATTTATGGTTAGACGAAATCGGGAAATGAAATGACGGGGAGGGAAAGAAATCCGGGTCCTCTGAGAAAAAAAACAGGAGGCGAGGTCACCAGAGGGGGGAGATATAGGCCTTGCCTTCCAGCCGTCTATGACATTGAAGCCAGAAGAATGAAAAGGGGCCTTCGACTGGTCGCCCCGACATCGGAACTCCGGTCTCAAAAGGGCAACAGGGGTGAGCCTCTGGTGGTCTCCGGATCCTAAGAGAGCAAGAGGGAAAAGAAGACAGAAGACACTAAAAGTATTCCCTCTCTAAAAAAGAGAGAAAAAATGTCGAGAAAAATGAAGAAAAAACACAGATTTCAAATAGAAAGAAACCTTGCTCTGGTATCGGCAGGGGGCCCTCAGAGGAGACAGAAGACAGTCCCCCGCTAACAGGGAAAAAAGCGTGGCTAAGCTTGCACCTGAAATATCGATCGGTTAGAGGAGACGGAAATAGGAAGAGCATGCTCTGATAGGGTGGAAATTCGCGAGGGGTGACAAGGAGGAGGTCGTGGGGGGAAAAAAGGCCGTAAGTACAGGAGGGAAAAATGAAATTGCCGCAGGGAGGTGGAACGCCAGGGGACCGCAAGCAGAAGGGAGGAGTCCGATAGGTCGGCCCTCTTCCGAGGGCATCAGAAAAGAGAGTCTGCAATCGGAAAAGATGGTAAAAAGATGACTCCGGGATATTAAGGAGATGATTTAACTTTCTGGAAATAATAGAGGAAAAAACGTATCAAAAAAAGAAAGCCCGCCCGTCTCATGGCAGGGGTAGGAATGCTCCGGGGATGACGGAGGGGGGACAGAAGGCATTGCTGACGATGACGGGGGAATGATAGGACCCGATTAGGGAGGCAATCAGGGAGGAGGGACCCTGAGTGGGCGGGAGAAAGACCGTGGGATGGCTGCTCAGGGATTTCAATCATAGTAAAGGGAGGGAGGGAGGGGGAGTAAAAGGACCTTCAGGGAGTCAAGGTGTGGGGGAGCAAAAGAGACTAATCAGGGACAAGGTTCTGGGAGAAACTGTATCATGAAAGAGGACGGGGGGGGGGACAGAGGGAGAGAGGCCAAAGTGAATATGAGAAAGGAAGGATGAGAAACGCCCGAGGAAGAAATACTTGGCAGAAAAAAAACCCTCAAGAAAAAGGGGAAGTCTTCAGGTGAAGGAAGGCCCAATACAATGGGAAGCTGGTACCTCCAAAGCAATGACCACAGGGGGGAACAAGGGGGGCCATCAAAAAGGTAATTGGTTTCTGATGGGGACGAAAACATACTTAAAAAGGGCCTTTGCCGGACGGGGGAAGGAAATTCGGAACGGGGAGGATCAAAAGAAGTCGACGGCAGGCACTAGAGGCCGAAAATTGGCACGGGGGAGGGTTAAGAGAAGCAGTAAAAGG
>Ga0179593_1516536_pt1 | contig 12964 bp, 12 predicted proteins | sample CZODoug2_1_08_16_FD_185931 | JGI IMG/M metagenome (GOLD analysis project Ga0179593, IMG submission 185931) | Vadose zone soil fungal communities from Angelo Coast Range Reserve, California, USA - CZODoug2_1_08_16fungal (PacBio error correction) | ecosystem: Environmental > Terrestrial > Soil >...
GGGGGGTGGTGGGGGGAGGCTTGTGAGAGGTAAGGTGGATTAGGGGACATTCTCGGACGCGGAAGGGGAGGAGGGGGAAGGGCCAGGGAACGTCCGCCTGAACGTTAGAAGAAACCGGGAGAAGCTTTTAGAATGCGTCGGGGGAGGGGGCAGAGGGGAATCGGGATGTCAGGACTCCGGGCGACTTCTCTGTTCCAAAAAAAAAAAGGTTTTGGGGAGGAAATGACCGGGGCATGCTCGGCACCGGGGACTCGTCGAAGGGGAAGAAGTTTCCCGCGAAGTGGAGGGCCGACGCTGTATGCTCACTGAGAGGAAAGGAGACAAGCGGAATCATAGAGGAGGAGGCGCTCGAGGAAGAAACAAACGGTATGAGGGAGGAAAGAAGAGCTAATCGGATCGGCTCATCGCCGAGGAAAGCGCATGGGCGGAAAAGGGGGCAAGGGACCTTGAGCTACGCGTCGGGCGTGGGCAAAAGGGATTCAAGGGGCTCTCTCGAGGTGAAAGCTGATACCTAAGACTTCGCCCTTAACACTTAAAAGGGAAACGAAGCAGAGTGGGAAAGGGGCCACGACGATCAACGATTCCTTCTCCAAAAGAAAAAGGAACGCCATCCCGGAAAGAATTCCCGGAGGAGACCGAGACATAGTACTCCCTCATAAAGGAGCAGATAAGAAGAATGAAAGGAATGAACAAGGAAACGCAACTCTTGGAAGATAATTACCTTGGTGGTTGCTTAAAATCGAATAAAATAACTTAGTCTTAAAGCCGTCCCAGACTCCATTTTAGTCCCAGTGTGGGTCTCGAACTCCCGGAAAGGGGTTAAGTGGGAAGAATAACGATGGTCACCAATTGGGGGGGGAAGGAGAAGGGTCCCTGCTCATGCGGTGCTCATGGGTCACGGCGGTCGATCCTTCCCTTGAAAAACCGACCACTCCTCACAAACTCCTTCAAATTGGGGAAGGAATGGGAGGAAGGAGGGGGTAAACGAAGGGTGCGCAGAAGTTTTGTTATGCTGGAACAGGGAAATTAGGACGCGATGGGGGCGAGGGGACGTTGTTCGGGACGCGGTTGGGCGTGCGTTTTCGGCGGCTCGATGGACTGGCCAAAGCTGGGGGAGCCAAACTAGGGCGAAAGTAAGGTTGGGGCTCAAATGGAAAACGAGCCCGCCAAAAGAGAGAAGAACCAAAAGAGGACTCACAACAAGGAGAAGGGGTATTGTAAAAGCAAGGAGACCGCAACGTGAGGTGATCCATAAAGCAGGAGAGTTGAAAATCGACAAAAAACTGGAAACGACCGGCTTCCGATACAGGGCCCGAAGAAAGCAAGGCTAACCGAAAAACAGGCAGGCCCGTCTATGACCAAATGGAAAACGGCACTGGATGGAGGACAATCATGGACGAGACACAAGTAAGCCTAGGGGGGGACTGATAAAAAGAAACCGCGGATCGTTTCACGGCGGCTAAACGTCGCTGGGAAGGGGGGGAAAAGTGCATCAGGGCCGAGTCCTCTCACCGACGTCTTGCGAAACTTGGCCACGAGCACCTGGAGCACTCGGAAGTCCATATAAAGGGCAAGACTCTTCGTACAAACCCCCCAATGTCGTCAAAACCCCTCGAAACTAACGAGCGAGGGGTATGTTCGGGTCAGGAGACTGCAGAACCCGAAAGGCAGTCTTTCTTGTGGGACTGTGCTCCGAAAACCAAAAGGAGGGACGAAAGAAACACCTATTGAAAAGCTATCAAAGAGGGGGGTTCTTCGTCACCGAGCTTCATCCTAGGGGCGGACAAAAATTCATGGGAGCGGGCGACTTGGGGAGCCTATGAAGATTCTTCGGAAGAAAGATTCTCCGTCGAGTGCAGGTCGGAGTCAAGGGGGTAAGAAACACCAACCGGCGATGAGCCGTTGTGTTTACAAGACGAGAAGGGGAGGGGTAAAAATGAAGGAGCAAGCTAGCAAAGTTATTGACTATCCTTTTGGGCCAGGGGAAGAAAGGATGAACGAAAAACAGAGAAAAAGACAACTGAGAAAAAGGGGGAACATCTACCCGCGGATCGCGTGCTCGGGACAGGACTCCTGGGAGGCGGGAGGGTGCCCAGGAGGCTCTCGAAAAAAGAACCGCCGCGGGAAGGTCTATTCATCGACGCTCAGCGAAAAAGGACGTTGGAAAAGCCCCTGAACCCTATCGGAGACAAAGGAAGGACAAACTGCGGGGGGAGGAAATCATTGTCCACCCGGGCCAATCCCCAATTCGACGGAGAATCGGAATTGGAGAAAACGGGAGGGAGTCCGGGGTAAAGGAAGTAAATCCTCGGAAGAGGGATTGAATCTGGAACGTAGGGGTCAAAAGATTGATCAAGACGGGAGGCGCAAGGCATTGGTCGAGGGCTATAGGTCGGGCAAAAGTGGGAATGTATAAAGATTTCCAAAGGCCGCTCGGCGATTTGATCCCAAATAGGACGTACCGAATGTCGCTGATTGGTGCGCGCTTTCCCGAAAAAAATCGGTTGCAGCGATGAATATTGTCCAATGAAGGAAATGGATTTCTTCTGAAGCCGGCGCCGGTCGAGGACGACATTGAAATTAGTGAAAAGGACGGCCTTCGGAGGTCTCATAAGCTTAAATGAAGCAATTGGCCACCGGTGAGGGGAGGGGGTTCGAGGGGCACACGCGCGAGTGCAGCTGTCATTTTTCGGAGGGTCAATACGTGGCCAAAAGCAAAGGAACCGAAGCGACCAGGAAGCCACGGAAAAAGGTTGTCAAGGCCCTCAACGATGCTCAAAAAACGTCGAAGACTCTCCATAGTGATCTCGAATCACAAAAGGAGGGAGGAGGGGGGTCTGAAGAGAACCTTTAGCCGATGTCTAAGATGGGCCAGGTCGAGGAAGGGGGAGGGGGAACCATGTAGGAAATTGGGGGAGTGTAAGGTTCAGGTGGCCAGGAACGTGGTGGGGGAAAAAAAAACCCAAAAAAAAAACCAAAAGACCAGTCCCCCGTGGGGGAGAACCCGTCTATGAAAGGGGGCGGTAGGTTCGGGAAAAAAGCTTGCGAAACGTTATCTGGTGAACAGCAGTCGCTCGAAAAAGGGACAATCTAGAGCAGTAAGGCAACCATTAAGATTGCGACAAAAGGAAATATCAGAGGGGAGGACTACGAAAAGTCTTTTTCCAAACCCTCTACATTTCAAATCGAGGCATTCGAGCGAACTTCGGTCAGGGGGGGTCTACGGGATGTCCCCCCAACCAAATCGAATCTAGAAAGGAAGGCCAGACCGTGGGGTTCAGAAGCATCTGGCGGCTTATTTTTGGGACAAAAAAGCTAGATCAAAGTTCACGCACAATTCCTTTCAATCCATACGAAAAAAACATGATACGGCCCGACTGCCCGAAAGACTTCGAGGGCTCGCTTCGACGAATGCACAAAAGAAAAAAGGGGCCAGAACGGATGGCGAAACTACCGTACGGGGAAACGACCTCTTGGGGGATTTTCCCGCGGGGAATTATTGCGGGAAACAGATAGTTTTCCGTGGTGGAAGAGATCTTCGAAATTGGACAGCAGCGAGAGTCGCTTAGTTCATAAAGAGGACTCGGGACTCACGACATCGCATTGCAAGGAATTCGTACTCTAAAAGAAAGCCTGAAGCCGCGAAGCGGCGCCAAAGGGGGGTTGGGGGGGGGGGGGGGGGGGTGGTGGGGGGGGGGGCTAAAACGCTGCAACTGGGGAAACTAGAAAAAAAACGAGCCCCGTGTTGGCTATGTCACTTTTTACCTGCACCAGATAAAGGGGATCAGTAGGAGACCCTCGACCTCAAGTATGCCTTTCTCCCTGCCAATTTGGGAAAGTCGTTCGGCGTCTTTCTATGATGAAGATCAAAGGGGGGAAGAGGGTGGGGGATACATGGTCTCTAGATTGGAGGGGAACTTCGTGGGATATACGTTGGAGGTGAAATACCTCTAAAGTGAAAGCGGAGACAGAGGGGAGAATTGGGGAATCCGGGGGGCCAGCATCGGCTGCAACTTCGCCATCACAGAAGGGATTCTGTGGAAAAAAAGAGGAAAAGGCGCAGTGTGGAAGAAAAAAACAAATGGGGATAGATCTGGAAAAAGGGGAATATACAGGGAGAGCTTTTGGGTCAAGCCGGCCTAATCACAATCACTCGGTTAATCGGGAATTCATAAAAAAACAAAAAAGGGTTGATTGATTCACCAGAAAATGCTTGTAGAGAGGAAAAACTCACACTGGTTTTCAGAGGATCTGCGAAATCAGGGATAAGGCAATAAGCGGCAGAATCTGGGGAGGGAGGAACATTCCGCAATAAGGAGGGAAGCTCGTCCAAAAGCTGACTCTTGCGAAGGGGGAAAAAAAAAGCAGTAAAGGACCAGGGAATAGAAAAACTCCACGAAAGCTTCTCTGGCACGGGCAAGATGGGCTGAACGTTAAGGGCCGTGCGGGGAGAGGGAAGGACGGTCTTCGGGCCGCATCCGGTAGAGGACTGCACTGCAAGGTCACCGAGCGGGTCAATTGGAGAGCAGGGAAAAGGAAATTGGAAATCCAAAAGCGCCGCGGGCAGTCTCACCTCTAGGCGGGGTTGGCTAATTGGGGGACGGGCGAAGGGGGGGGAGACAACTTCTAGGGAGTCATAGGGAGCTAGGTGGGGGGCTCGAATTTACGACAAAAACTGCGAACAGGGGCCTTATTCTCGGGAGATAAAAGTCCGTGGAAGTCCGTACGACAAGAAGGAAAACTCCGCCAACGCGGTTTCGGAAAAGAAAACGTCACTAAAAACAGCTAAAAACGCAGGGAAAATAACAAACATCCGCCGAGAATAAAACCACCCATGAGTTTTCCATATCGAAAAGGGGCTCCTTCTAGATCAGGGGGGGGCAGGGTAACGGGGGGGAGGGGCTCTTGTCGGGGATTCAAGGACGGCGCGAAAAAGTTCTGGACACTTTCTCGGGAAGCCCGCTCAGAAACAAAAAAATAAGCAGTCTACGTCGGGGGGGTTAAGGAAAAACCGTAGTGAAATCCTTGAGAAAATAGTCCTCTTCACACAACGGCCTACCAAGGTTACTGGGCAGAAACCAGGGAAAAAAAAAAAACAAAAAAGACTCTGAGAGGAGAATACTCTTTCCGGCTACTAAGAAAGAAAGTGAGGCAAAAGGACGGGTCAAAAGGGGAATCTAAGAAAAACGTATTAGGAGACACTTCGGGGGGATTCTCTCTTGCTAAGGATGATGGCAGGGGGCTAGGGTTAGAAGCGCGTGAGGAAGGACTCGGTGCGAGAGTGATAATTTAGAGGAGTGCGTCTCGGCAAAAAAAAACGGATGAAAGAGAACGACTACTTAGTTCCAGGGTGGGAAGGTGTCAGTCCTAATTTAATAGGATGTATCATCTCGGCAAGAAGGAAAAAAAATGTTTGGGGGGGAAAATAGAGCGGAAAAGGGTGTGCCGAAAAAAAAAGCTCAGGAAAGAGTCTCTCACTGAGAGTACGGGTTCACGACCAATGGAGGGTCATCTCTCTCTGGAGGGACGGACTCGATAAAGAGGCCCGAAACAACAAAAAAAAGAGGGATCTGAGGGAGCCGCCGCCGCATCGAGCTGAAAGGCAAGTGGTCTTGGGAACTTTAACTAACAAATCAGGGCCCTTAAAGAAGAACGCCCCACCTGAGAAAAGCCGACGACGAATCTGGTCCGGGGGATACAAAAAGTCAGACACAGAAGGGGGACAAAGGGGAAACGCTAAAGGTTCCCTCGGGGGGGATCTGCCAGGAGCCGAGCTCTGCAAAGGCACTGCCTAAGACTGGAAAGGCCCTGTCGGAAGCTTACAAAAAACGTTAGACCGAAGTGAAGCCTCATCTGAGCAGAAGATTTGGGAAGGAAAAACGGCTAAAGTAAGAAAAGAGGATTGAAAGAGAAAACTTCCTGACGGATTATTAAAAAAGGGGCTAGGGTACCAAAGATGAGGAGGAAGTGTTCTTTACCAGGTGGGAAAGCCCGTCCACGGGAGCGTTTTGGGGGAAGAGTACTAGATCGGGGGGAAAAAGAAATGGAAACAAAAGTTTTCGGGGAAATAATCCACCGTCGGCGGGGCTTTTTGAGTTCTGCAGAAAGCGCAAGTTTCCCAGGAGGGGAGCCCGGGAAAAAAAAGCCCAAACTGAAAAAAAGTGCAAAAATGGGGGGTAAAAAGAAGGAAAAGAGAGATCTGGAGAGAAAAAGAATGGTTTGAAAGAGTTCCGGAAAAAAAACCTAGGTTTTTTTAGCCAGAATTAGGGGCGAAGGGTTGGAGCGAACGGAGGGGGACGGACGGTTGACCTGCTACATGGAAAAAAAAAAAAATGCTCTACCACGTCCACGGCGCCCGCGTGAAAAAACGAATTTAGAGGGGGGGGGCTGAAAAATCCAAAAGTCGACAAGATCGCCGCTCACAAGGAGAAGAGAATAGGACGGAAAAAAATCAAGGGACCGATCTATTTTTTATGGCCCGGGGAGTTGTTATAACAAACCGCTTCTTCCAAAAAAGCTCTATGAATAAAAGACGCGAAGGGGATGAAAGAAAAGTTGGATCTTTCTAAAGGGAGATCTCCCTACGAAAATTCCTCCTTAAAGTTTTAGGGGGTTCCTCTTCTCATGAAAAGAGCCGTGCTGGGAGAGAGGAATTAGGGGAGAATGGTAGTCTAGTGGGGTCTCGTTTTTCTTCGGGAAGGGGCGGGAAGGGAGGGGTAAGGGGACTCAGGCGGCAGGCGCAAGGACGTTTTCGAATGGAACGCAAGTCTAAGTTTGAAGGTTATATCAAATCAAGTTAAAAAAAAGCACCTCTAAAGAGTCCTGCCATTAGAAGACAGAACCAAAAACTAAAAAGGGGAAACTCAATCGCAAGCATTACGTCGGGTGAAATTGTGTTGGGAAGGAGTCGGGGTATCAGGTCAGGACCTCTTGTGCTTGTGGAGTCTTGTCCGGCGAACAAACCCGAGCCTGGAAGAGAGAAACAGATGTCAATATCATAAGGGGTTCTATCCTTACAACGGGGGAGGTAAACGAAAGGCCTGCAAAACATATTCCTGGAGGGAAAGAGGCTACTGTTGGAGAGCCTATTCGAAAAAAAAGCTGCGAAAAAAGGCATCCTGGGTCGCTGCTAGGAGCAACTTCTGTATTTCAATCAAATCAAACAAACAAAGAAAAAAACACAAGGTGTTTAAAAACGAGCCTAATCGCGGCAGGATTGACTGAGAAAAAGCCCGATAGCACGGACCGCTAGAAGCTGCAGAGAGGCGCCAATCTTAGGAACGGAGGGGCTCACAAGCAATGAAAACGGGAGTGCTCGGGGAAGTCGGGGGGGGGACGGAGGGAAAGTTGCCTAATGGGGGGGGGGGTCGGATGGGGGGGGGCACCAAAAATTTCTCCTAGCAGAATACGTCATCCAAGACTATCTGAAAACTTTCTAAAGATTGAAAAAAGATTTATCACTGCAAAAGGGTAAATTGAAAAAAGAAAAAAAAAACGGCTTGATAAGGCCACTGAAAGTCATCACCGAAATTTCATCCTAAAGTGAAAAATGGGAACATACGGGGAGGGACGCCTGCTTTGTGAACTCTAACCGAAGGAGAAAAAGAAAGGTAAGGGGAGGGGTTCCGGATGGGGGGATGCGCCGGTGTCTCATCGTCGAGACATCTTGCTAACATTAAGGGGGATGGGGGGGGAGGCCAAAGAAAAAACAAAGAATTGGGAAGCAATTTGACGGGACCAAGAGAGCGGAGGTGGGGGGGGGGAGGGCCGGGGGGGGGCAAAATTCGCGAGCTATTCCTTGAAGCAAGTCACTCAGGGTGGTAGGGCTTAAAAATCCACAACTCTCGCTGCGCTTGTATCTGTTAAGTCGGACCTTGACTAAAAACAAAGAAGGGCGGAGATCTTTGAGAAACGAAAACCTTAGCGATCGCTTCTGTATCGCGATCAACGCGAAGGGCGGAAGGGGCAAGGAACGACAAAAGGCACATGCGGCAGCAGGCAGCCGGTTCGGGGCAAGGCGTCAAAGCGCAAGGACTTCAAACTTGAGCGAAATCGGAAAGGCGAAAGTAAAGAAAGGACCATAGGGCATCAACAAACAACAAAGGATGAAAGAGAGAGGACACATGTCTAACTGGAAAAAGAAAACGGCCGATGGGAGAAAGGGAGAAGGCGGAGGAGGGTGAAAAATGCATGTCGGGCCTTAAACGGCGAGCCGCATGGGAAGGAGGAGATGAGGGGAAAAAAAAAAAAAAGGACGGAGGTGAAAAAACAGGCGAGGATCAAGTGGAGTCTAACTATCATTGTAAAAGGAGCCAGTAAGAAAAAAAATGGAAGGCAGAGCGTCGAAGCGATGTCCTAGCGCAGATTTTTCAAAGAGAATCCAGCACGCAGGATGGAACGCAGAGAAATCTGCAATCTAGGCTCGGGAGCCCGCTAAATAGAAGAAAGGCCTCCGTCAAATGAGAGCAGCGGGGCTGCGGTTTGTGGACATCGCAAGAAAAGAGCCTGATATGAAAAGATCGCATCACGGAGGAAATCAATCGCCGTGTCCTACGCGAAAAAGAGCGGCGCGGAAGTTGACTAGGGTCAATTCAAAAAACTTGGGGGGAGGAATCAACTACCGATAAGTTCCTTCGTTTTTGAGGGGAGAAGGGGAATGAGGGTAGGAAGGGGAGAACCCGACTTAGAAGGCAAGGTTCCGTGGCCCGGGACTATATATGTCATTTGGAGAAAGGGTTGCAAGGGGAGGGAGAGGACGAAAAGAACGTCGGGCGGGGAAAGAAAAGTTCGATCGCATCCATTCTTCCTCAAAGAACGGCGCCCAACGACGAAGATACAAAAAGAGAGTTGGGAAAGGACCTTTGGAACGTTGTCCGAGAGATGGGGGGTCTCTTAAATAAAGCCCAAAGAAAGGAAGGCAAAAAGAGGGCGAAAAGGTTCTCCTCAAACATCCGGCCCAGGTCTTGATCGAACCACGGCTTGGATCAAGGAGAGGACTGGGAGCGGGGAAGCAAAAAGGGCTAAAAGGGGAATGCGAAGACCTGGGGGGCCAGCAACCTCTTCGCCGTCCGAAAAACCAAAAGCAGGGGAAAAAAGAGAGATCGAGGGGGAAAAAAAAACTCTGATCATATTGAGGTTCTCGAGTACCGGCCCTCCGGGGTGGTCAGGAGAGAGACTCGGAGGGAAGGTCGCTCCACACTCCGTTCGCCGGAAGGGAAATTAAAATCAAAAAAATCTGGGGGCGAAGGGGGGCTCCTTGGGGGGGGAATTGAGAGAAGAGCTTTCAATGAGGCTATTTCTGGACAGATGTAACCATCCGTAAAAGTACCTGCTCGAACTCCTTCCAGTGAGGGAGAGTGGAGATCCAAAAGGTCGATAAGATATAGTCCTAGACTAAAAAACCGAAAGCGAAAAAGAAAAATTGAAAAGTAAGGAAAGTTCTCAGGAGCTCTCTACAAGGGGAAAGACCGTGAATTAGTGAGAACCGTCAAAAAAGGCAATGGGTTCGGGTCATCCTATCGATGGCCCTTCTTAGAAAGGGGCTAGAATGTTCGAAAAGGAGGAAAGGGTATTGCGGAGTGTGGCTAATTTGGGAGGGAATTAAGAAAATGTTAAAAATACGCGCAAGGGTGTCGATGACGAAGTTGTTGAGAGCGAATTTGGGAAAAACCACGGACTAATGGAATGAGAAGGGAGGAGAAAGGAAATCATAGGAAAGGGAAGGAATGCGCCGCGCTGCAAACGCCGGAAAAACGCGTTCGGCCTAAGCGTAAACAACGGAGGAACAAGACATAACCCCAAAGCCTCCCGAGCACAACCATTGTAGTTGAAGATAGACAGAACGCTTGTGCATAATGGGGAAAGGTGGAAGGGGGGGGAGGGTCTGGGGGAAAAAAGACGGGGGAGAGAACTTGCGAGGGAGCCGGAAAAGAACTCAATCATGCGCCTACGTGGGGGATACCGAAAAAACGGGGACCTCATGGACAAGAGAAGTAGAGGCAAGACAAGTACGGGCAAAAAGGGTATCCCAGTCCAAAAAAAGGACATCGCGGGGGGGGATAGGTGACATGACAGTAACTGGAATCTCGAAAAAACCAGGTCCACAATGCCAATCTGCGTGTAGGATTCCGGGTGGAATAGCTCAGAGGAGGGGCGAAGGAGGGATTTGCATGGAGCGTCGATAAACGGGCATCGGGAAGACCGGGATGATGGGGAGGAGGAGAAGGGCGGAAAAAAAAAAAAGTCCCAGACGGGATGCCGAGTAACTCGGACGCTACTTCGGGAGGAAGGGTAAGTGGGGGCAAGGGGGAGGGAAGCAGAAAGGACGTCCGGGAAGCGAAGGGGGAGAATGCCCTCATTGAAAGGAATACGCGTATTCTCAAAGAAAAAAGGAAGACAAAAATCAGAAAGGGAACTCGTCAAGACAACAACAGACGAGAGAGATAGTCTGAGGGGGGGGAGAACCTCCGCCGCGAGCTGAAAGAGGGCATTGTGTCGTTTTCACTGGGCAGTCAAGAAAGCGTCGCAAACGGAAACTTGCAGGAAAGTCGGATATCCTCGGAAGAGAGAATCGAGGTGAGAGATACTACCAGCACTGGAAAGGCAAATGCAAACCGAGAAAGCCGTGAGGGGGGGCATCGACGATGCAGAATTTCCCCTCTCCTCACTGAAGGGGCCCTAAGAAAAAATAGAACGGAATCTGCGGAAAAAAGGAGACGTAGACCGCATTCCCATCGAAGCCCAAGCCTTCATAGACAAAAAGAAGGGGGTCTAAAAAAAAAGAAAAAAAAGGGGTACCGTGGTTTTTGCGGAAAAATAAATCACGAAGGAGTAAGTCCGACGGGAGAAAACATTGGGGGGTCGAGGATGGGAAAGTTTTGGGAGGTCGCCGGCTTAAGATGGGACATGATGGGGGTTAACGGTTCGGGGGGGAAAACAGGTCTGGTCTCCATGCTTGAGGCGCGGCTCATCGACAGGTCCGCACGGGAGAGGGGACGTCCTTGAAGAATGAGGAAAAAAAGGAACCTTCCATTCCAAAATGGTGCACATCGAAAAAAAAAAAGGGCGGGAGAAAAAGACAATTGGGAGACGTCGGGAAAGGTTTTTATGTAGGAGGGGACTCTTTTTTAAAAAGTGATGACGAGTGGGCGGGTGAGGGGTGGTGCAGGAGGTTGCCTGCTATTCTGGGACCGGAATCGAACTTCTAAAATGAAGAAGTGCCTAAGAATTACATGGAAGGGGGGTCTTCAAAAGGAAGAGAACGCCACAAAAATCTAGGACAAATGGAACGAGAGAAAAAGACAACAAACTGTCCGGAGGGGGGAAGGAAAATCAATGAGCCAACCGCCCACTTCGGAGACACCATACCGCGTCGGGGGGAAACGGAAAAGTCTCGAAGGCCGGGCCAGACAGAGAGACCTTCTAACCTTTCAGAAAGGAGGCTTTAGAAGTGGAAAAAAAGGCTATCGGGGAAGACAAAAGAGGGATGATGTAAGAGATTCTTCGCCACCTCTTTAGATGGGAAAATAAGCGCTTGCTCTGACTGAAAGTATGGCCCTCGAAAACTTTTGGAAGGATAGCCGAATCGTTCAGTCACAGCGTGGGGAAAAACCCAATCGGATGAACTGGGGCGCGGAGGAAAGACTTCATATCCGGCCCGGGAAAAAGCTCTTCGAAAAAGAATCTGAAAACAGGGGGGGAGGCAACTCACTTAATAAAGCATGACTCGCTTGGGGGAAATTTCAATAGAGGAACCAAGTAAGGAACCGAACGAAGTCTCCGATTGGCTTGTGGTCCTAATGAAGGCAACAGCTTCCTTCCGTGTGGCCCAAAAAGAGGGGCTATCAGGTTCGTAAAGCCTCTCTGGCATCCTCCTTCAGGAAAGCATATTCATTCAAAGGGGGGGACGGAGGGACTGGGGAAGTAGAGAGAGGTTCTTGGCCGCAAAATTCGTCAAAAAAATTATCGAGATCTCGGATCGGCTCTCAGGGCGAGGTAAGGCAACACCCTAAGCCCCAAAGTTTGTTTAAGATCCCGGAGATGACAGAAGGTGTCGAGGAAGAGGGGGGAAAGCAACTTCAAACACCATTGGGTGGCCCGCTAGAGGGGATGCAGAAGTCTGTAGAACAAGAGAAAATCACAAAGGGGAAGGACCGGAAACGGAAGAGGGGGGGAATGTTTCTTCATATTCTTCTGGGTCAAAAAGGAAAGACTAAAAAAGGAAGGACGATGGGTTCTTAACCCGCGAGGGGGGGTCGCCGGGCGATTCCTCCTCATAAAAACGCGGCTAACCATAAAAAAATATAGAGGAAAAACGGAAAGGCGGAAAAGGCGGCAGACGGCGGGAGGAAGTCCATTCGGCAGCAATTAAAACCAGGGGGGAAAAAGGGAGGGCCGTAACGTCAAAGGGGGGGGAAATCTACGAAAAAAGAGGGTGGCCCAGGACGGTGGAATGGAAAAACGAAAGAAGAGAGTTGTAAGGGGAGAAGCTTGAAGGGGACTTGATTCTCGCGGCAGGGATAATCTTCTATAGGCGCTGGCAAAGGGGGGAAGGTTATTCCTCGGTCCAAGAACCATGAAAAAAAAAAAAAAAACAAAAAAAAATTAAAAAAGGTTTACCCGGAGGGGAAAAGAGAGTCTTCGCTGAAGGGAGATGCAGAAAACGAGAAATGTCGGGAGCCGAAGGAAGGGGAAAGTACGAGTCTGGAGAAAGGCTGCGAGAGATAGAGCTTTAATCTGCTCCGATATCAGGAAAGTCGACTTGGACAAAATGGGCTGAAAAAAAGTTGAAATTGGAAAAGGATTGCCGCTGTTACACTCGTATACCTATGGACACGCTTTTCAGGGAAGAAATGCAGTAGAAAAAGAACAGCAAAAACGTGTAAACACGAATAGCAGGGGGGTTTTCAGAAAAGACATAAAGCCCAGAATGTGGAATAGGGAAAAGGAGGCCGAAAGGTGAACA
>Ga0179593_1321072_pt1 | contig 12963 bp, 20 predicted proteins | sample CZODoug2_1_08_16_FD_185931 | JGI IMG/M metagenome (GOLD analysis project Ga0179593, IMG submission 185931) | Vadose zone soil fungal communities from Angelo Coast Range Reserve, California, USA - CZODoug2_1_08_16fungal (PacBio error correction) | ecosystem: Environmental > Terrestrial > Soil >...
CATGGGTCGAAAGTAGTTACTCTTTAAGGGGAGTTCTCCATCGTCAGTCGGGAGAAATGCTTTGCTGGGGAGTTGTCGACCCCCACCAAATGAGAGTAAGATTCCAAGGGTGCAGACACTACGCTGGGGTGCCATGGCGTCCAAGCAACACAGAAATGCGCAGCCTCGGAACTCCAGCCGGATGTCGGGAAAAAAAGGGATCAAAAAACCAGTTGATCGAACGTCGCAAAAAAAATAGGGGGTTGGGATAAAAAGAGGCCGGGGGGGTCGCGAACCCGTGAGCTGAGAAAGAGAAAGACCCCTTTGTGCTCCGCGGCCCCAGCGAAAAAGGGGTAACGCTTCGGGGAAGTCCACTTTTCACTGGGGGGGGAACATCGATAAGATACGAATAATCGACCTTTCCCGCAGACGCGGAACGCAAAAAAAGTACCGTTTCTTGTTTCAGGAAAGTGCGGGCATAACCGTAAAGAGAACTCTAAGGCGGCAGGTTGAATGAAAAGCACCCTCCGAGAGTGAAGGCATTCGCATCTGTGAAAAAGGCTGCGACCAATAGGGGAAACAAAAAAAAAAGCGCGACCCACGTAGTGCCCTGTCAAAACCGAGGCCGAGGGGGGAGGGAAGGGGTCCCCCTAGTAAAGGAACTTCCCTGGAGGGAACCAACAAAAAACGAGGGGCCATCGTGTGTTGAAAGGCCAAGGCGTACACGAAGAGTCCCGGCGGGGGAGCGATGCTTTGGATCCCTTGGGGAAGAAACCAAGACTGACACAAACAAGAGAAGAAGACGGGCGAAAGGCCGTGACGTGAACGTGCGGGGCACCGTGACAAAAATGGACCAAGGAAGGAGAAAACCTGACGCACTCCAAGGGGGACCGCCACCAAGACCAACACAGCTGCAGAGAAGGAGAAACTTACTCACGAACCCGGCTTATAGAAAAAAAAAACGGGCGATGATAGGTCGTTCCGCCCAGGAGGCCGGAATGAAACTGCGGTGCTGAAAAAAAAGAGGCTGAGAGTACCGCGGAGGGGGAAATTGGGACGACGAAAAACACGGATCAATCCGGCTCCCGACCCGAACAGCAGGGGGAATCAGTGCTGTGGACAAACCAGATCAAAAAGAAAAAAGCCCTGCCCGCCCAAGAAGGGGTGGCACGGGGAGGGAGAGACGGGAATGGCTTGGGGATGGGAAAATGGCACAAAGACTTTCGGGCAAAAAGGGGAGGGTAATTGGGAGAAACGCGGTGGAAAAGAAGGGGGTCTGGAAGAAGGTTGAAGGATTTGTGCTCGTTGGAAGGGGGGTTCGGGGGCGTGCCCGCCTTTGAGGGGGGGGACAACGCCATCTAACTCACGGCGGGTTAAGCCACAAGAGTTTGCCCTACTTGTCCTAAGGAGAGAAGCCGGTGAAAAAATCTGGGGGAAGAATTCTGCTGAAACGAAAAAAACATGGGCGCGGTCCACAGGGGGCCATAGGATAAGGGACCCTCTCCCTTTCCTGCCGGGAACGGGGAAAGAAAGGAGAGGTTCCAAAAAAAGAGGACTGAGAAACACGGGGGAAGAGCGAAAATAAGAGAAGGGGAATAGTTGGGCGAGAGACAAAGCTACACTTTTGGGACGAAAAGAAAAGTTCTTTGTCAGGGGAAAACCCGCAGATCAAGTAAAAAAGGGGAACGTCCGAGCTGATAAAAAAAGGGGGGGTACGGGAAGGCAAAATAGGACTGAAGGATCCACCTCAGAAAAGAAGACTACCCCGCCATGGGAAGGGGAAAAAGGGGGGTCCACAACGGTCTGCAGGTAGGGGGAAAAGGGGGGAAAAGCACATTGCTCCGAAATGGCGGACAGTAAAGGTGAACGAAAGCAGGAACGGGAAAAAAAAAAAATTAAGCAAAGGGAAAAAAAAGTCAGCGCTGGCCCAAGGGTCCAAGGTCTCGGCAGTCCCCGCGGAGGAGCCGGAAACGTCTGGACACAACTAAGGGGACGGGACCCAAAAAAAAAAGGACGAAACGCGGACAGATTGGTATCCCCCACATAGAAGACCCCATCGACAAAAGGTGGTGCGAACGAAAAAAAAGGAAGACGGCCGGTCCGGAAAAGGAAGGGTCCACAACGGAAAAAGGAGGTTTGCCTTGGAACAAAAGGGACGTCTTCAAAGGAGAAGTCTACGCAGTGCAGCAACCCGACCCGACGAAAAAAAAAAAACGAGACATACATGCCATGGGGCACAGTCTGGAGGAAAACTCCATAAAGAAAGAAAAAACAGAAAAATGCCAAAGGGGGGGGGGGTGCCATAGGGGAAAAAAGGAAAAAGGCTGGCCTCTGACAAAAAAGGGGTCGTGGGTTTGAAAGACGGGGATAAACTCATAGCTTGTCAAAAAAAAAAAAAAGGGGTCGCCAACGTAGACAACAATGAAGAACACCCCCCACCCCACCGGCTCCGGGAAGGAGTCGGGAAGGAAGGACCACTAACCAAGAAAAAAGAATATCTCATAACTGAAGGAAAAGTATCGGGCGTGAAACCTGGTACGGGCCAGGGAAAAAGGAGAAGGGGCATCTCACGCATCACCTTCAAAATTAAAGCCGAAAAAAGAAAAAAACTTAAGAAAAGAGCGAAAAAGGAGCCATTCCTCCCCCAAGGGTTAACCGTGCCCTCTCCTACCAAAACGGGGGACGACCTACCAGGGGCAGCTCATTGACTGGGAAAAGGACCAAGAAGAGGGGAAGGCCTCAAATAGAAACAAAAAAACAGGAGTAGAGGACAAGGGAAAGGGAAGGAAAAGGAGAAGAGTCAGTGATGTGCAAAGAAAAGGGGACGTTGAACTCTTCCGAGGGAAATCAAACTTGGGGAGAAAAAAAAAAAACACGAACTTAGGGGGATCATGCGACACGGAAAAAAAAAAGAAGAGTGTGGAAACCTCATTGAAATGATGGGATCCACGCTTGGGAACTGGCTGAAGTTCCATTTTAGGGAAAGAAGGAAAACAGAACCGGTTTCCACGCCCGAATGCAGGATGGCAGGAAAAGCTCGTGGGGTGCGGGGGGGGTGAAAATGGCAATCCGGGAATGGACTTTCCTTAACGAAAGGGGTTGGGAGGCGCGGCAAACGGAGGACGAATTGGGGGTACGGGGAAAAAAAAAAGGGAATATCTTTGGGTCGTACGCCGTTGCGGAGACGAGGGACACCGGAAAAAAAACCGAATTGGGGGGGAAGGCGGACTGCAAAGAGGTCCCTATGGGGAAGAGAAAAAAAAAACGGACCGGTGGGAGTGGTGGGACTTGTCTTTGAACAGAGGACCTAAGGGGGGGCCAACGGGTGGGGGGGGAGCCCTTCCGGGGAAAAGGGATGTTGAAAAGCTCCTACGCTTCAGGTGAAGAAAGGGGAGGACCAAAAAAAGAGCAGAAAAAAAGGTCGTTCCCATGGTCCACGCGCCCAACAAAGGAAAAGACAGCTTTAGTGGGTGAGAATGACGTGGTTGTCGATGGGAAAGTGCGACACAATCGGATGGGACGGCTGTGGAAACCGGGGGGGGGGGGGGGGGGGGAACACGAAAGGGTGAAAGAAGGTAATGCGCGAAAGGGGGAGGGGTGATGCAAAGATGGAAAAAAAAGAGGCTGTCCAATACAAGGGAAAAATCTTGAACGGAGGGGGGTGACGCTACCGGGGGGTACTTTGCGGGAAACAAAGGGGGGAATTGTAAGAAGGCCGAGAGTCACAATGAGGAAGGTTTCGGGGAAGGAACCCCCACAAAAAAAAAAAAGGAACCTGGCAAAAACAAAGGGGGGGGGGCTGCCAAAAAAAAAAGGAAAGGGTCGGGCGTCTGGGGGGCGGAAAGAGGGTGGGTGGGCATCCTGGCCAGGGGGAAGGCTCACCCTTCCAACTCTCAAAAAAGTCATCGAAGGCCCCGAAGCGTTAGCGGGGACGCGAACGAAACTGTTCCAAAGGGGGGGAAAAAACGAGAAACAACTTGGAAGCCGAGAGGGGTAAAAAAAAGGGGCGTGACAAAAAAAAGAAGAGCCACCGAGGGGGCCCAAGGACCGTCTCCTAGAAAAGGGGCCAGAAATCGAGTTTGGTGTACCCCTCGAAAAAAGGTTTTCACGATAAGGTCAGGAAATAAGGGCAGTTGGGTGAGTTCCCCCCAAGGAAGGGGGGGGGTAAATGAACCACTGGGGGGGGAAAGCAAATGGCACATCCATAAAAAGCGGAAAAACCCTTTTTGCGAAGTACGGAGGGGGGGATAAATCTTCATGAAGGGGAAAAGAAGGCATAATCTTCAGAGAGGTTGGGTGAGGAGCTTCCTGACAAAAAATTCCATCGGGGGGCATCCAAAGACCTGAAAAAACGGAAGTCTTTTGAAAAGAAAAGAAAATTCTGTTTCCCAAGGGGACTTCAGAAACCGCATTGTTCGGGGCCGCCCCCGGGGGGGTAGGAATACAAAACCCCAAAAAAAGGGGGGTACTCATAATACGCTTTGGGCCCAAAGAGACCGGCCTCCCCTTAAATAGGGTATTAACAGCACAAAACAAAAAAAAAACCGGAAAAACAACCATTCACCAATGGACTCATGGTGAGGAAGGGGGGAAATTGGGTGGGAGGTCGTGCACGCCCCTAAAAATCCGCCAAACAAACCTGGGGGGAGGTCTCGATCAAATCCAAGACAGGGGTGGGACAAGTACTCACTTTCAAGCTTAACATCTAAAGGAGGTGGTCAAACACGACAGGAGGAGGGTTTGTAGGGGGACCCAAAGGAAAGAACAACGACCACGGGGGGGAATCACAAAACCTGCCCATGGGGAGTCCACGGGCCGAAGAGGCGAAGGAGATAGCAAGGAAAAGTCCAGAAGAAGTGTCGCGTCAGGGGGGGGCGGCTTGTAATTGGGGAAACTGAGGTCAAGAGTAGGGGGTTTTCGGCTGGGCAAGAAAAGAAAGAACGGGGGGCCAAATCCGAAAGACCCTCGTCCCTCCGGGAAAGACGAGGGAGGGGTTTTGTTGCGCAAAGGGCTGGGGGGGGGAAAAAATAGCCGGAAAGACAAGGAGACTGAAAACAAAGAACCGTCGCAAAAAAGGGATCGGGTTACCGAGAAAGAAAAAATGGAACCGATCAGATCCGGGGGGAGGACATTAATCGAAGATAGTAGTAACCACTCCAGAACTCCAGGGGGGGCAACGGGGTAGGCCAGACGAGTTGGGGACACGGGGATGGGTTTCCGAGGGAACGGGCAATCACACGAAAATGGAATGGAGCCACAATTGATAGAACATCTGAAAGGTTGAGGAGGATTCACTTACGAGAGGAAGATGGATCCGTGTTCCCCTTGGAAGGTGGGGGACACAGGGGTCTTCGGCCAAAGAAAGAAAACGTGAAGGGAAAAGAAAGAACGATAAGCTGTCGGGTCCGTCCCGGAAAAAGGAGCCGGGAGGACACCATCCTTAAAAAATCGGAACCCAGGGGGGGAAAAGGTCAGCCACAAAAGCGCAGGATTGGAAAAAGGGATCGGTGAAAGAGTCCGAAAAAGTTGACTAGTCGAGGAGAAGACAAGCCTCCGGAGGGGGGAAGCGAACAAAAAGCCGTATCCCCAAAATTGGCGGTGGGGAGGACGCAACGGGATGAGAAGGGGCAAAATCGGAATGGCCTGACATCAGAAGGGGGGGGGTTTCAACAACTGAGCTTTCAGTATTGTGCTGAAAGGAAAAGCAGAAAGGTATTTAGGAAAAAAGAGGGGGGGGAACAGGTCGTCGCGATAAATCATATTTGGGGGGTCACCAGAGCATCAAAAAGGAACGAAATACTACGCCCGAAAAAAGGGGAAAGTGAAAATCACCGAAAAGCGGGGGAAGCACCCGGAAAACTTAAGAGGGATTCAAAAGAAGAATCCCAACACAGGAAAAGTGGAAAAAGTATGGGGGGAAAAGAGAGTTCTCAGCAAAAAACACAGGTCCTCGAGTGGGGGCAAAAAGCTTTTGTAGAAAGAGGAAAAAACGTAAGGGGTCCTATCCTGGGGAAATTATAAGGGATTTGCCCGAAAACAACCGTGAAAAAAAAGAGCTACGCTCGTAAAAAAAATTAATACAGAGGGGGGTTGCCCCTTTAAGGGAAAAAGCCCTAAACGAAGACCTCGTGGAAAAAAGCGGGTAGGGGCGTAGTAGAAACCCTGCCTATAATGACGCGTCAGAAGGAGAAAAATCTTGTGGTATCCAAGGGTCGAAACAGCTGGTAGAGAGACAGAATCGTCACAGGGGCTTAGGAAAGGAAGAAAAGGATCCAATTGCCAAGAAAAGCCGAGGACCTGGGCTGCAACCTTACAAGGGCACGAGAACAACATAGAAGGGGAAAAAGGAGTGTCAAAGGGGGAGGAAAACGCGCCCCCCCCCCTGTCTGGGGGGGGTTTTTTTTTTTCAGGGTGTCTTGTTCAGGTGGGACAGGTAGCCAGGGAAGAAGGGGGAAGAAAATCCCGACTCACAGACGAAGAATGTCACCCGAGAAAAAGAAGAGATTGTACACGGATGAACGATCATACGGGGAAAAGAAGGGACGTTAGGAGAAGGGGGGGACCAACCCATCGCGTTCGTGACCACGTCCGGGGGGAATGTAACTACCCCGAGGAGGGAGGTCGTGGTACCGGAGAAGGGGGGGGCAGTGCGAAAACAAAAGGGAAAAAATCTTCATCGGGGGGGGGAACTGAAAAAATCGTCGGAAATGTTTGGAAAAAAGGGGAGTTCTGCGACTCGGGGTAAAAACTAAAAAAAAAAACTGAGAAAAAAGGAAGGAGCAGGGTCAAAAAGGTCCTTGACTTTCGAAAAACGTACGTCGGCACCAGACCGTAAGAAAAGAACTGCACCCTCTCGCAAAAAGAAGACTGCGAAGGCAAAAGAAAGACGTTAATTCGAGCGTCAAGGAAAAGAAAAAGGAGGTTATCTACATCGAGGTAAAAAAAGAGTGGGAGAGGACGCCAGGAGGGGAAAGGGGATTCCAAAAGGAGGGCGCCACACTCCCTAGGGGAGGACCGCAAAGAGGAACTTCAAGAAACGGCTACGAAAAATAGACCTGGGGGGGGGGAACTCAACTCGCATAGCGAACAGCACCCGTGTCAAAAGGGGGGGGAGGAGCTTTCCGAAAGAACAAAAGGCCTTCCACAGAGGGAAGACATTTTTGGGGGGGGAACAAGATTTTGGCTGGAGATGTGGAGCACTAGACTGCCAAAAAATGCTTCTCATTGAAAAGAAACGGGAGACCGAGGGGGGGACGAGTGGAATGGGAAAAGGGTTGAGTGGGGGCAGGGTTGTTAACTACAGGGGGGAAAAAAAAAAAAGAACAGGTATACGGGCGGGGGAAAACAACCCTATAAGTGCGGGGTTGCCGGGGAACTCATCGAAAGCAGGAGGAGTACACCTGGCTTGTTTATTCCACCGGAAGGAAATGGAGGAACCTACTTCATTCGACAAGGAGTGATAGATTTGTTGATGAAACAAAACACCGGGGGGCGCGGGAAAAAACATTGCGGGGGAACCGAACATCCTCCTGTGAATTCCGCGTGCTAAGGGACGTAAAGAGGGTAAAAAACCGAGTACGAAAGGTGGGGGGGTCACCTTAGGAGAAAGGGAGCAGGTGGGCCGCACGCGGGGGGGGGGAAGAATATGCAGTCAAGAAGGGGAGGACACTTTTTGGGGGAACCCGAAATTGGACGTCGTCCCGGAGCCCCATAAACAAAAGCTAAAAACATCGGTGCCCGTCAAAAGAAATGGGGTGCGGGGGGAGGGACGAAAATAGAAGGGAATTACACCTGGGGGGGGAGGCACTAAGAACCAAGAAGAAGCGCCAAAGAAAGGGTCTTCCAGGAAGGGTATTCCCGACAAGGTAAGAAGCTGGGAGGAAAGGGAGAAGTCCCGTACCAAAGGAAGGTTGAGAATGTAAAAGACGAAGAAAAAAAAAAACCGGCCAGCGCTCCAAGGTCCCATCGGGGTCCAGATCAGTCCAAGAAAGGGCGATAAAAAGGGAGACACAAAAAGTTGGTGTTCCAAAAAAACGAGTGCGGACAGCAACGATTGTGGGGAGCAAGAAACACACGCCACCAAAGGGGGGCAGACGAACCACACTAAGAGAATCCTGTCCGCGGTCCCCCCAACGGAAGAAAAGTCCTGGGAACAGGGGGAAGGGAGGACCTCTGACGCGTTGATAAGCAACCCTAAATAGAAAAAAGACCCGATCCAACAAAGAAATGGGGGGGACCACCTTCAGAAGACCAAAAACCGAAACCGCCCCCGGTGGGGAAAGGCCAGGTCTCCAAACGTTCTTAAAGGCCAAACGTAGGGTTTTTTTTACCGCCGCAGAAAAAGACACATAACGGTTTTTCAGCAAGGTAGAGAAACGACCCCCAAGAAAAAACAGCAGCTAAGCCGTCCCACCAACCGGCTAGGGGAAGGTGCCAATGTAAAGCAAATAACCGACATAAAAAAAACGAAGAAAAGACTGACGACCGTATTCGGGGGGCCAAAGGTTCCTGTACTTGAAGAGTTGAAAACCGAGAGGCAAGTCCTAAGACGGAATAAGGTCCAGGGGAAAACGGAAAAAAAAGAGAGAGTAGGAACTTAGAAAAGGATCACCCCTAGGAGGGGGGTGCTCAACGTCCCAAATTGAGGCGCCGCCGCGGAGGGGCCGACTGCCACGATCCAGAACAGACCAGGGGGGCTTCAATAGATTCTCAAAAGACAAAACGATAAAGAAAATAGACTGAAATGAGCCATGAATTTGAAAAGGACAGTACTAAAAATATTGTGAAGCGCTCGAAAAACAGGGTTTGGAGGATCTTTCACTTGGAGATTGAGGGGGGGATAAAAGCAGCGACTAAATAGTTGGGGGGGGTCTCAAAAATTTTTGGGTCGCGGAAGAACTTCGTGATAGACGGCTGCTACATTTTCAAAAGAGGGTTTTCGGTTACAAGGGGTCGGCCCATGAAAGGGTTTTCCACGCCCGGAAGGAGAACTCAGTCCTGGCAGAGGGGGGACGGTGAAAAAAGTGAGAAGCAGGGCATGGGTTACCTGGCAGTAAGAGAGGTGGTTGGGGGAGGGGGGCGTCCTTCGGCGGTATCGAAATGGGGGGGGTCGTCCGAAACGGGGGGGGGGGGGCAAGGAACAACCGCGAACCAAGGGGATAGTTCGACCGACTTTCAGGGGGGGAAAAAAAAAAAAAAAACTTTAGGTGGCTCGGAAAAGAACCAAAAGATGGGGGACTGAAAAGGGGGGGGGGTTGGCGGGGTGGGGGGGCTCTGGGCAGAACGGGGGGGGAAAAAGGAAAGGGGGGGTGTAGAGGAGAAAACAAGTCGTGTCAGGGGGAACAGCGTTGGGGAAAACACGAAAGGGAAAGACGAAAAAATGGAAAACAAGCCAAAAAGGAAGGGAGAACTGGTGGTAAAATCGACTAAGGAAGCAGCCCTTATGTTGTCCACTGGGGAGAAGGTTTTTTAGAAAAAAGTGGGGGGTCGTTAGAAGGGACGTCAATCCTAGACAAAGGGGAAGAAAAGGGGAAAAGAAAAGGTTTTTAAAAAAAGAGAAATGTGAAGGGTGACCCCGAAAAAGGTATAGAATCCTAGTTGGTTGGGAACCGGGTCAAAAACAGATCGTGCCGTGACACAAGAAGACCGGCCGTCTTAAAAGGAGTTAGAAAACGTGCCAAAACGGGCACGACTTAAAAAGGGGGTCGAAAACGTAAACAACTTGCGGAAAACTGGAGGGCAGGGGCACGACCCAACGCCCGGGAAAAAAAAGAAAAAAAATTGTGGACCGAAGGAAGGGAGGAGTGGGGGGATCATCCTTGGGGCGCCAGGGGGGGGCATCCCAAAACATGTCAACTAAGGGTCAGGAGCCAGGGGGCACACTCTCAACAAAATAGCGAAAACGGCCGCCGTAGGGACGCGGTAAAAAAGGCAAAGGGGAACGACGTTTGCCACGCCAAAAAAAGAAAAGTAATAAAATCTTGACTGGAGGACAGGAACGATTCACTGTAAAAGCACTGAACAAAAGGAGAAGGAGGGGACCACTTGTAAAGGGATCGGAAGGGTTTTGAACATCTACGTCTTTAGTAAAGGCCGGCAAATGCTACTGGGGAGGGTGGTTCTTGCCTCGAAAAAGCAGACAAAAAAAACAGGTGGACCTCTCGGCAAAGAGGGGGGCGTTAAGAAGAACCGTCAAAATCGGTGGGGAAAAGGTGAGGGTAACGGAAATCAAACGGGCAAAGCTGCTAAACAACCACACATGGGGGGTTAGGATCAAAAGCCGGTTCAGGGGAGGCCGAAACCACAACAACGCGACGGGTCCACGACAAAAAAAAGGACGGAACACCAAAATCGGGAAGAAAACGCAAACTTCTTTCAAAAGGGCCTCGCCCAACGAAAGGCCACATGAAGTTGGGGGATAAGAAAAAAGTAACGAAGCGCGGGGACAAAAGGCCCCTCGGGCATCCTTTACATGGGCGGCTACAGACAAAACGACCAACGGGGAAGGGGATTGCGACAGGGGAGGCAAGTTTTTGTGGGGGGGGTGATTTTGTCGGGGGGGGGCAAAAACTCACACGACACTCCAAAAGGCTGGGGGAGTCCGCGATGATAGAAAGATTGTGGGTGGCGTAGAGCGGGTTTTAAGAGCCGGTTGGAAAAGAAGCAGCTGGGAGCAACGAGAACGCAAAAAGAAATGATCACGGTGTACTTCCAAAGGAAGAAGGCCAGGCAAAAAAAGTGTCTATAACGCGTGCTAAAGGGGGGTGGTCGAGGGAACTCTGCGTTGCCAGGAAAGCTTGGGGTAAGCCGGATGGAAAAGTGAGGGGTGAAGGGGTGCGAGGGTCGGGTCCCACGGTGTTGGCGAAGGAAACCGGAACGGGGGAACGGAATACCGCAATCGCCGTGTCCCTTCTCAGAGGGGGATGCGGGCTGTGGGAAACCTGTACACGAGCAGGCAGCCGGGACTAGGGGAAACAGGAAAAAAGAAAGGGGGGAGAACAGGGGGGCGGTCCTCCCGAGAGATTTCACTATCATAGTGGGGGGAGAAGAAGAACCTCGGAGAAAAAAAACAATAAACTAGGGGGCCCCTCGGGGGGGGAGGGGAAAAAGAGACGTTGTAGAAGCCAAAACTGGGGGGGCGGAGGAAGGGCGACCGCCGGGCAAACCAGGGCAAAAGGGAATATAGATTAAAAAGGTCAGGGGGGGGAGGGTGGGGGTCACTTAAAATCGAGAGGGAGTGGAAGGTTTCAGTTCCTCCCTTTAGGATAAGTACTGGAAAAATAACAAAGAACTAAAAAAGACCTCGTTCCAAGCCGGGACGGACATAAACTCCTTTTGAACGCTCAAGCAGTGTGACCCCAGGACAAAGTAGGGAAACAAAAGAACGCAGGCCAGAAATCTGGGCCGTCGGGGGGGGGAACAAACAGGTGACCGAGTGGGTGCTCAAAAAACGAAAAAAAAAGGCAGGGTTATCCTACCAGGACCGTATCCCCCCAAGAGTGAAGGGGAGGAAAATCTAGCAAAAGGGGTAGCAGGGGTGAATCCGGCACCCAGGATAACCTTAGTTCAACAAAAATGAGGGGAACGTTGGTTGCTACGCAACCAGAAGCGAAAAGGGAGTCACGTAAGGCCGGCGAAAGCATAGGGGGGGGGGGTACAAGGCCCTCCATAATCGAACAAAAAGAGTAGAAAAAGATTGCCACCGAAGAGGACCTGCCCTTGCTGAAAGAATAGGAAACTCAACAAACACGAGGGGGGAAGGAAGATGTCTGAAGGAAAAGCCTGGTAAGTGAAAAGTCTGGATCCCCTCGTCGGACAGGTGCCTGGGGCGGGGGACTGTATTCGGAACAACGAACAAGTAAGGGATACTCTCGCTATCTCTACTTAAGTTTTTTGTGGGAACTTGAAAAAAGATACCGAGGTTGAACTACCACGGAGTCGGCAAGGGGCTTTGAAACAAACACCAGGGGGTGATCGCACAGACCCGGTAACAAATAAAGGGGGGGTGGGATCCGCGGGAAGACGAAGGAGGTGCCAAGGGGGGGCCAAATCCGACTTGTCATCATGGGGGGGGGGGGGGGGGGGGGGGGGGGGGGGGGGGGGGGGGGGGGGGGGGGGGGGGGGGGGGGGGGGGGGGGGGGGGGGGGGGGGGGGGGGGGGGGGGGGGGGGGGGGGGGGGGGGGGGGGGGGGGGGGGGGGGGGGGGTTCGGACTACTGCGAACGAGAAATTGCCATCCTTGAGGGCTGCCGCTGTGCAAAAAGGGGAAATCTATTAACAAAAAGAAGAGAGGAGATCGGAACCTTGGGGCAGACGTGGACGGGAAACCAATTTTCTTCGGGTTCCGTGTGCCGGGGGAAGGTCCTGTAGCAGAAGACGTAAAGACCGGGTAATAAGCGAAGAGGGTCATACAGAAAAAAAAAAACGATGAAAAACAAAGGTACCGGCGATCCAGAAGTCATCGTGGTCACGAGCGTCGACAGATGGGGGGCCCACCCAGCAACAGACGTACAAAAACGAGTGACCTGCAAGAAGGCAAACAGAGTGAGGAGGTCTGGTCGATCAGGGACGACAAAGGGATGAATAGGTGGAAAAAAATACCGTTACAGAAGAAGGACAGAAAGAGCGAAAGGGGGACGGGAGTGGGGAGGCTGGACGGGTAAAGAAAAAAAAAACGAGGAGAAAAAAACCCAGAAAGAGCAAGACCGAGGGGCAAAACCACGTGAGGTGAAAGTTTTACAGAAAAACCAACACAAGGTCGAGGACACCAATACCGAGAAAAGCTGCATTCGACAGAGCACTCACGGAAAAATTTGCCAGAGGGGGAAAAGGAGGGGCTTCAAACCAAAGGAGCAACCAGGCGAGAAGCATGGAAAGTGCATTTCCGACGGGGGTGAAGGGAACTTTGCCTAAAGGGTCACTAAGTAAGGGCAGTTGAAGCTCCTATGAATGGGTAACGAAGGATTAACGTCTTGTGCAGCGGAAGG
>Ga0179593_1489421_pt1 | contig 12963 bp, 18 predicted proteins | sample CZODoug2_1_08_16_FD_185931 | JGI IMG/M metagenome (GOLD analysis project Ga0179593, IMG submission 185931) | Vadose zone soil fungal communities from Angelo Coast Range Reserve, California, USA - CZODoug2_1_08_16fungal (PacBio error correction) | ecosystem: Environmental > Terrestrial > Soil >...
CTTCAAGGGGACTTCCACCGCTTTCACCCTCGTGAATTGCGGATCGAGTAGCAGGGTCGATAAGGAAGAAAGCGGGGAAAGCTTCGAAAAAAAAAGGAAACGTCAGAAAAAAAACGAGAGGGCCAACAAACGAACCAGATGGGGTTGTTCTGCGGAAAGCTTCCTTTAAATGGTCATGCAAAAGTCCACTTGCGAAAGAAGAAGGGAAGAAAAAGAGGAAAAAGAAAAATCTCCACCAACAACGAAAGGAGGTGGAGGTCTGCATCGTAGAAAAATCAAACAGTCCGGTGCGGACCTCGTGGTTGAAAAAATCGGCAGATCGCGGAAGAAACTAATAGGGGGAAAAAAAAAGGGGAGTTGGGAAGGAGAGGAGATACAATGCCGTCCAAATCTGGAGCAGAAAGGTAGGGGATTCGATGATTCCTGCAGAAGGGTTCTTCCGCGAAGAAAAGGCCGCATGCTAGGAGAGGAACTGTGAAGAGAAGAAAAAGACGAGGGGGATGAAGAGAAGGGGAGGGAGTCCTGGCAGCAGAAAGCGGTTCGCTGACCAGCGTCATGCAATTCAACGGCTCACGGGGCGATGGCCAATGGATTGTCTGCTAAGGAAGAAAGAAAAATGCCGTAGAAGGGCCGGAAAAACCCAAGAGAGTCCACCTGGGGGTGGGATGAGAAGGCGCATCCATCCCGGAAGATCGTACTGGAGGGGGTTCGTGACAGGATTGAGTTCATCTAAGAAGAAACTTCCAAAAAAGGGGCGCTAAGAAAAAAAATTCGGCGACTCAAGATGCTTAAGGTTCTTGTTTTCCTTAGGGTCACATGCCTCCCAGAATAATGGTCACCAGAAAGGGGAAGGGAAACTGCACGGAGAAGCATCATCGGGGAGAGGAAGAAGCTTCGATTTCCGGAATCAATGGAAGGGAGCAATTGGTTTTAATTGCGTTTGACACTAAGGGACGCCTGGATAGTGAGAAGAAGGCCACGTGAGCCAGAAGTGGGCTTTTCTGTCTTGGAGGGGGGCTCCTGAGAAAAAGGGACAAACCGCCCTGCAGGAAAGGGTACTGAGAAAGCAAAAGTCAATACTGGGACACGGGGGGAAGGGGTAAGATTTGCCATTTGCCGAATACCCATAGAACGAACATCTGGAGCTTCGACGCTGAAAATCCGACCTGGGGTACCTGGACCATGAAAAAGGGAATTGGAAGCGTCGATCCGCCTCCAGTGCCTAGGCCGGGAAATACATGGCCCCTGAAAAAGCCTGAGGAAAAAGGAGGGGCTAAGAACATTCCGGCCACTCCGAAGGGTGGCCACCATTGTCCCTCGCCTACACCTGGGAAACATTTACAGGCCGAAGCCGAAAAAGGAAGCCTGTTCAAAAAAACTATAAGACCACTTTCCTCCCGGAAACTCGCGCCTGTTCACAAGTCCCTCCTGCAACACTGAAAAACAGCACAGGGGGACAGCTGTTACGTTTCCATAACAAAAGGGAAACCTCAATGAACCTCCCCCCTTGGAAAAGACTCCCAGCATGAAAAGAGAACCCCGAAAGGAGAAGCAAACCTCCAACCACTTGCAAAAGGAAACCCCAAAAAGAAAAGGCCACAGGCCGTCCTTGGTGCCCTGACCCCAAAGTTGTGTTCCCCTTCCCTCAAGCCCGCCGAAGTCCACAAAAAAAAAGCCAAAGAAGACGAGATCATATGATCATGTTCTGGAAGTCTTTTTTAGGCGCACGCAGGCCGAGACCTTTGGTTGGCGGGAAGCCCGAGAGTAAAAGCAAGTAGAATTTCCTTCACCTGGGGGGGGGCTTCGAGGAGTGAGGTCCCTCCAGCATTTTTCATTGTTCCGGGCGAGGGTTGGGAAAAAGGGGAAACAAAAAGAGCGCGGGGGCTGCGTGAGAAAGGGTCAAAAAGGAAGGCTCTCAATTCCCGAGGGGTCCTCTAAAAATCTCAACAACCACAACGGAAGAGGAGGAAGATTATCAAAAGGGGGAGCGAGCGAGGGGGAAAAACACGAGAGCTCGCGACTTTGGGGGAGAACAGCGTTAAACTCCAAAATCTTCCCCGAACAATTGAAAACAAGGGGAAATTGAGAGGAAGAAAGGTGAAGGAACGAAAGGCGGGGGTGGAAAGGTCGCCCGCCCACCAAAGAAGGTACTCGAGCGGCTTGCAAAAAAAGTAAGACTTTTTTCAGGGGGGGGACCAGAAGAGTCAGGAAAAAGAAGGTCGAAAATGCGTGACGATAGGGGGGGTGTCGTCTTTATTTTCTTTCCGGGGGAACTTCTTCCGGCGGACCATTGCACAGAACTGGTCAGGGAGAAAAGGGTCCCGGGGTGGGGGTTTGTTGGGGGACTGTCATCTTTTCCAGTTCTGTTTCTGGTTTGGGAGTCTGGTAAAAAGGGCGGCAGGGAAAGTTTCAGTGGTAAGAGTTGGGCAGGAAGGGGACAGGTGGAGGAGGGGGAAAACTTCTTCTGATCACGGGTGAACGGGAAAGGGTGGCGGATCCGAAAAGAGGCTGTGGAAGGGGTTTACAGTCTGGCGAAAAAGAAGTTGGTAGGGTAGGCGGATGGTGTACAAAAGGTAACTTGTGCGGAGCTGCATTTTAACGGAAAGTTCCAAAAAGAAAAAATGTGGGAGGACTCAGCGGGAGGTTGCCAGTATACCTTTAACTTTCACGGCTGGAACGGCAGCGGAACTCTTAGGAAGAGGAAGATGTTCGTTGGAAAGGGAGTTGTCAACTGGGGCAAGCTTCGCTGAAGGCACCTCAGGGGGGATTGCCTACTTCCAATCGGAAATTGAGCGGCCAGGCCGTTTCTCAGTAACACTGAAGAGCGGGAAGGCTGAAAGAGCAGAAAGAAACGGCTTCTGGCAGTACCGATCGCTCTGGCATCTACGAAAGGCGAACTGCGCTCAAGAAGGTAAAACAATTGCTCGACCGCAGGGGCGTGAAGCAGGCCGCTCGCCAATCCTTGGGGGGACCCAGGAGATATATAAGACTGTGCAGCGAATTGCTGGCAAGAAGACTCCAACGAAACTAAGTACTGACGTCGGACGACAAAGCGTGGTGCGTGCGCCGACGTGAGCGCCGTCCCGGGGGACATGCTTAACAGAAAACTGAAAGGGGGCTTCTTGACGGAGATGCGCACTAACGGCTGAAAGAGGACAAGGACTTATTTGGGGGGATACTTGCGTCCGGTAGACTGGCATCTCTTGGGGAGCGCGCTCCCGAAGAGATCTGGGGGGATACCAGGGGGCAAAGCGCCGCGTTTGGTGGGATATTTAGGAAGCAGAACGAGTCTACCCTGCTATGAACGCTCTCGTCTTCTCGATAGCGTTGGGTCACATATTCCAGGGATACTCATATGTCCGCGGAAAAAGGGGCGGAAGGTGCGGGGAAGGTCAAAGGACATCATATGGGGTGCGGACTGCATTATGTGGCCTCAGCCTATCCCAATTCAAAATCCACGACGTGAAAAGAGGAGGACTGCTGATGAAGAGAGGAGGGATACTGAAAGAACCGGGAAAAAAAACAGCTGAAAACTGGAGACCAGCAAACTCCTCCAGAAGCAACTTTTGGGTGCTATCCCCTTAGAACTGGAGGAAAAAGTCTTGCCGTCGCAGGCTTCAGGGTCCAAAGTCAGGAGAAAGGCGTCCAGAGAGGAAAAAAGCAAGTAGTTGCTCATGGCATCAGCGACTAAGGGGATCTCCCTCTTCCATCGACGAAAAAGATTAGGTGGCAAAAGTGACCGAGCTGATCGAACTGTGCAGAACGAAACGCCCTCCTGTCAAGGGGGGGAAGTTGTAAGCGAAAGCAAAGGCGCGGGAAACAACGGGAAAAGGAATAGATCATATCACTCTCAATCTAGCGCTTCCACGAGGGAAAACACCTCGTGAAGGAGAAAGACGTTTCTGCTACGGAAAGAAAAAAAGAAGCCCGCGTTCGGAGATGCAAGAGGACAACGATAAAGAGCAAAGACGGCTGGGCGGAAAGAGAACGCAAGCGGAAAGGGACAATGCTCAAGCCGCTCCTAGACTTCTCCATGGGGGGGGGTGTGCGTTCTCCTTGGTATAGAGGAACCTGGCTTCGCGAGAGGGGAGGAAGCGGTTAAGGAAGCCGTTGAGGGGCTAAGCAAAAGTACAATCTGGTGAGCAGATCGCAAATATAGCGAATCCAAGGGGGAAACGGATTCTTCACGTAGTGGATCGTCTAAAAAAATATCCAAAAAAAAGACTGAGGAAGAGGGGATGAATTCCGGCAGCCAGTACGGCCTCCGTCTCTGCGTCGATCCTGGAAGTGCCTCCACCTATGAGCGAAGGAGCGCTTGCTGCCGAGAAGGCATCTGCTTGGAGGCCTCACCTCAAAAAAAACAGAAAAAAGCCGTGATGGCCGGTGAGGCGCGAATCGCCCTCCATCAAAAGACTTGCCTTCTATCCGCTGCAGAGAAAGAAAAGACCCAAAGAACGAGAGGAAAGACCGTGGTTAGAAAAAAGGGGCGCATAAAAAACAAACCAAATTTCAGGGTTGAACATGGACCCCGCGCCGCCTCACTTCAACGGAATGCGGAGACAAATTGCGCGGCGGCACGACATCAAAGGCGGCCGACGAGTAATTCTTTCTGGGTCAAGCAAAGGAATTCCTGGTAGCAATCCGGAGACTAAAGGAAAAACCCCGCCTGCGCCATCATAAGAGTGTAAAGGATCTTGCGAAACTCTTCGATTTTCCGTATCAGGAAGAGAAGATTGTTTTAAAGCGGAAAAAGGTCCGGGGAGGAGCGCGAACGGATGGGGAAACTGGAAAGTTAAGCAGCATGTGCGTTGTCTGGCTTTGCATCGAAAATGCGCCGCAAGTCCTGCAACGAAATGCTGAAAGTACTGCCAGAAAAAACAATGGCGGGTCGCTGTTCAATTTACAACGGTGGATTCACAATCCCAGCATCGACGAAAACTTCCGCTTCGACCTAATTCAGAGGACTGGAAAGAGAAAGTGAGGGAAAAGGTAGAATCCCGACGAACAAAAATGCCGAGGAAGTCCTCCTTTGAAAGGCGCCTCTGCCGGAACCCCCCTGCCGAAAGATGGCCACAAACGAACGCTCACCGGACACAAAAAAACAGGGTTTTTCCTGTCCCCGCTGCCGACACCGAAACATTTCCGGTCCCAAACTCCGAAGGGGGACGTAAGACCATTATACTCCCGCCGCTCCGCAGACCAGTCCTCCGGTTCCACTGCCGGGAAAAACCCAGCACGGATGGAAAGAAAACTGAAAAAGTTTCCGCACAAGGAAACCAGTCACGCAAGTGAAAAGAACCCACAAACCTTAAACAGCCGCCCCGCTTCAAAGGCGCACCAAAAAAGAACCCCGAGGTCCCCCCGCAATCCCGACCACTAGCACGGGCCTGTCGCGCAGGAGCCCGGGGAACCGGCCCCCCGCCGAAAAAAGAAACACGGCATACGCGAAGACACAGCTGGAAAGGGAAAATTGTTCGGGTAAAAGAAAAGTCTTTGAATTTGGCGCCCCGCACGCGGAGCGCTGCGGGAGGGGCGGAGAACCCGCCGGTCGATTCCTGCGGCGCGGGTGCGTCACTTTGGAGGTATCTCCCGCCAACGGAGGGGGTGGCCAAAGGGAAGAAAATCAGGGAAGCACAACAAACGACGCGAAGTAAGGGCCAACTTTTAAAGAAATGCTCGCAATCCCTAGGATACTTCTCTTCACAACCAACGGAGATAAGAAAGATTATCCCACGGGAAAATTCAGGAATCAGAGAAAAGGGCAATTCGCGAGGTGGTGGAACCAAGAAACGCCAACCCGAAACCCTTCGCCTAACAATGAGCGCTGGCGGGAGAGCAGCATAAGGGGAGGAAAATCGGGGAAGAGGAGGGACGGAGTCCGCCGAAACAAGCAGGGGAGAATTTACTCGGAGGCTGTCTACAAATGAATACTTTTTTCGACCCTAAAAGAAGCGACTTGCTGAGGGCGGGGGGGACAGGGGGGGCGGTCAGGGGACGTGGGCGAAAAAAAAACGGGATTCGGCCTGTGCGGTTTAGGGGAGAGGCTGTACCTGGGGAAAGGGGGGGCTTTGTGCGACTGTGAAAATCAGGGAGTCTGGGTCCACGGGGGGGGGGGGAAAAATTATTGGTGGAACGGAACCTTAACATTCTTTAAAGGTTTCTCGTCTTTGAGGTGGATCCGGCATTGGCAAAGGAAAAAAGGGAGGAAACGGCGGAGGAGAGGCGGGACGGGCAAGACAAGTCGAAAGGACCAAGGCTGGGTGATGGAGGGACCTGGAACTTTTTTCTTCCGCTGACCGGAATGGGGGGGGGAGGAGTCATGGGGGAACTGAGGCAGGTTCCCCCAAAAAATGCTGACCGGGTGTGCACGCTCTACCTAAAATTCTACCGGGGCTTGGCCACGGCGCGGGAAACAGCAGATTCAGGGAGGGGAGGAAAGAAAAGTCGAGGTGGGAAACGGGAAAAAAAAGAGGGAGTACAGGAAAATTGAACTTTCCTACGTCTCGCTTATCTTGCCGTTGCTGCGCAGTACAGAATTCGCATCCGGGGTTGAGGGAGAGACAGAAAGGGGAAAGTGAGGAACTTCGAGCAAGACAAGGGTCGAACTGCTAGAACCGTAAAACATGGACTAAAAACTCCTCATGAAAAATCGGAAATCGAGCTCTCAAGAGAACGGAACACCAGAAGAAGGCTAAGGGAAAGAGGTATAGGAAGTCGGGGGAGGTGCCAGGTAATAGAAAGAAAAAGGGCGAAGACTGAATCTTGTTTCTGGATCCGCTCACTTTGCTCGAACCTGGAAGACTCTGGAGGGAGGCGTAACTCAGATGGAAAAGAATTTTTATGAGGTCGAGCAGGAAAAAAGCGACCACGTCAAGAGGCTGATTTTTTTGGAAATACTTCAAGGAGACGTCAGCGCGTTATGTGAGGAAGGGTCACGAATTTGACCAGAAAATAAAAGTTGCAGAAAAAAACTGGGGAAAATGAGCAGGAATCAAACTCAAACTACAAAGGATTAGGCATCAATCGCTCTCTGGAGAAGATCGCTTTGATGCACGATTCGCAGAGACGCAAAAAAATCTGCACACACTGATCAGGAAGGGGAACAAATTCATAGAGGGAAGCGAAAGCATGAGGGACCAAGCTGAAAAAAGGCCGCGATCCACTACTTTACGAAAATTCGTACATTGCGGAGGACTCGAGATTGGACGATCGGAGAAAAAAAACGGGTCCTCACCCTGGGAGAGGAGGAAAGCAACGGCGTCGGGGGAAACGGGGGAAAAAAAAACATAAAAGCTCGAAAATCGGGTGGGTTGAGGCTATCCAAGGAGAAAAGATAAGATCGCAAACTGCTTCAGAGGGAAACGCCTTAAGAAAAACCGTAGAGCCGGAGGAGGGCGCGTTTGATCGGTTACGAAAGATAGTACTGTCTTATTCGAAAAAGGCCATCGACTAAATGGGTATGAAACGTGCAATTTTTCATTCCGAGCATGATCGGAAGGGGGAAATTATACGACAGAGAAAAGCGAGGCGCCTGAAAAGGAGTAAAAAAGTGAACAGAAAAAATAGTCCGAGCGTTCCAATTACACCCTCTTGAAGGGCGTAGGCGTTCGGCAAAGGATCATAGCAGGAACCCGCTCATCACCAACGGGGGAGGGAAAGTGCGCCGGAGACAACGAAAAACGCCCTCCTTGTTCTGGTAAGCTTGCCTGACGGGTCATGCTAAAGAAAGCTGGCCCTGGGGGAAGAATCCGCGTTCTGGGTCACCAAAGGGTAGTAGGATTCTGGGCAGTGTAAAAATGAACTAACGCCGTTGCGGGCAATCCTCTCCCTGTTTGCGGGCAAAGTGGGAGACAGAGAAAAGGAGGGAATAGGGGGAGGTAAAACGGACACGGCAAGGGGAATCCATCTGCCGAGCAATCTTTGTGCACGATGCGCATCGCTTCTCGAAAATTACTTCCGGAAAAGAAGGTCTAAAAAAAAGGACCAATCGGGATCCGGACACGGTAGAAAAAAAGCGCGGGCTGCATAGCAGGGTAGCAGCTCTGGGCGTGCCTGTCTCAATCGCACACAGGCGCTGACCAAAGCGGGCTGCAATTAAAACGCTCACGTCGAGTGGGCCAAGGATTGCAACACAACGAAGCTCCAAGGGTGTGCCATCCGAAATGAGCCGTGGGACTTCTTCGTCGCCTCCAGACGCAGGAAGCGTACTATTTCGTTGGGATGGAGGTCCCAACGAAAAGGAAAAGGGAGGCGCGAGAAACACAAAAAGAGGGGAAAAACAGGAAGTAATGGCACTGTCAAAACTGCTCCAGAATTCTTGTAAACAATTCCGTCATCCGACTGCACGGAAGACCGCCTGGCGCCAAGAAATCTCTTCGTGGAAAGGATCTTGCGCAGCGCTTTTCGATTTAGGGGGGGGAAGGGGTAAGAGTGGACGCGAGGTCGGCAAAAAGGTCCACGGCGTAAGCGGAGGCCACTTGTTTCCGCCCCAGGTTGAAGCCAGCATGCAGGGGGGTCGTGGCATCGGCGCCTGAGAATTCAAGAAGGGGAGGCGTGAAAGACTGCGAGCAAGTCTGCACGTCCATTCTTTTTCATAAGTTGTACGCGATTTGCACAGTGGCGCGAACAAAGAAAAGCAACAGATGAAAAAAGGGGAAGCTGAAAGGAAAGGGAGGGAACAGAGATGAGATGCGGGAAGAGCGCCTCGCAACAAGGCTAGGCGGTCAGCCTTTAAAAGGCCCCCCTGCCAGAAAACAAACCGAAACGGAACCGGCACCCCGCAGGCACGCACCAGTTCCGGACTAAGCCACAAACCACCGGTCCTCCAAAAAAGAAGACATCCTGAAGGCCAAAAAACGAACCTTCCTCCAAGACCCGCATCCTGTTTCCAGTCATCCGGTGCCACGCCGAGAAAGCACCGGGAAGGAAAAACACGAAAAAGGGTAACGGAATGAAAACGTAACCAAAAATGTCGCACGTGGCAAAAAGAAGACCACAAACCCAACCGACGCCACCGAGGACAGGCAAAGAAAAAAACATAAAACCCAAAAACCAGACCCTCCAGCTTGCCCAGTCCTAACGGGCCTAGCTGAAGGCCCAAAACATCAAAGCCAAACAAATGCCAAAAAAAACCTACTCTCCTCATCCAGGATCAAGGCATCTTTTTCTTTTAGTCGAAAAGTCTTTGATTTTGGAGAACCGCCGACCGAAAGAAAGAAGGGAGTTGGTAGAACCTGCCCGCCACAGAAGTCTTGACGACGAAAAAAGTCACCTTTTAGGAGTGGAATCTCCCGCCAGCCGGTTGGGAAAAACGAGGGGGGGGGGGAAAAGGGGTAGCGCAGGGTCATATTCGGTGAATTGACTTCTCGCAAGACGATGATAATGCTCTCTCAAAACACGGGAGGAAAGAGAGGGAAGGGAATTGCGACAAATTGTCAACAGACCACAAGGCGCGCGAGTGTGCGTTCCTTTCCCCAAACGCCAAAAAATCTTCAACAGAGACGAACAGGAAAACCGAGGGGAAAGAAAAAGGGTGAAAATTTGTGAAGTCGGAGGGCATCAATTTCCATCCCAAATCACAAAGGTCTCGCGCCGGGCGGACAAACAGGTTCAAAAGCTGAGAAAAGGAGGGAGGAGGAAGGGCGGCCGGTGGGGGTGGTGATGGAAATCTGTGTCACTCTCCGGAAAGCCATGCCCAGTATTCTTGCAGGGGCAGCGGTGAGGGGAGGGGCGGACCGGGAGTGGTGAGGGGGGGAAAAGAAGGAATCGGGGCCGGGGGGGGGGGGAGAGGGGGAAGTGGCGGGGCGGGAATTCAGTGTGCTGCCCCTTCCCCAGGATAGTGTTTTCGGCAGGAATGCTGGGAAGGGAAGGGGCACGTATTGCACTGGAAATAGCGGAGGATGAAGACCGCAAAACAGACGGGGGAAGTCCTGAACTTGGTGTCTGCGGATTGACCTCGCTTTTTGGCGTTTGTCCTGCGGGAAGGACCGGAACTGGTGGGGAGAAGGGGGAAGGAAAAAAATGGCGGAGGCTTTGTCGCGGACGTTTGGGGGGGGGGTGGGGTGACAGTAGCAGGGAAACATGCGCTGTAGGCAGGTGGTCTGGCTGATGTCGACTAAACTTTTAAGGGGCGTAACGATTCTGAACACCGCCTTGCAAACTCCAATCGAGCTTTCAGACGCAACAGTGCGCAAGGGGGCAGCAGCGTGGTTTCAAAAAAGAGGGGGCAATAAACCACAGGAACTTTTCTGAAAGGATCCCTTTTCTCTCTGGAACAAAGCTACTAAAAAGGCGAACTCGTAACGCCGTAAAAAAAGGAAAACTCATGACTCCGGAGAGAATCGAAAAAGACAGGAGGGACAGGAAGAGTAATAAGGAAGTGTAGGAAAGTGCCGGAAGAAAACAAGACAGGACTGTCCGTCGTACTAAGCGTAGTGCCGCCGCAGCAACGTGCGAGTCCTAAGACTCAGGAGGCCGGTACTCAAAGGAGGTGAGACGGACGGGCTACCGTAGAACACAAAAAGATCTGACTCTCGTATGTAACATACTGCATCGGCAGCGCGTTGATGGAGCGAGGAATGCCTCCTCGGCAAATACAAGAACGTGAGCAAGGGGTCAGAAGCATGGGAAGAAGAAAAAATTGCAGCACGCAGATCGGGCAATCTGCCAGATCTACTCATAGCAAAATTAGAGTACTGAGAAAACGGGCTTCCCATTCAAGCTAATAAGCGAAGCAGCGGCACAATGCGGAGATTAGGACTCAGCCAAGGGGACACGATAGAAGGATAGAGGGTCATAGAGGAATTTCGGATCTGCTCAACAGTACTCAACCTTGATAGGACCACGCTGCTCGAAAACTTCAGAAAAGCCAACGGAAAACCCCCCCCCCAGACCCAAAAAAACACGGGTTTGAAAAATCGAGTTGAAGATGCATGCCTTCTCGCAAGCAGTGGCCACGACTCTTTCGCGCCCGCGCCAGTCGCGGCGCTGAAGCAGCAAAAAACGCGGTTCTCAGAGAGGAGGTCCAAATCAGGATAATACATTTGCATTCCGAGGATCGAACGGTGCATAACGACGAGAACGCCCGCTTCACGAGGGTGAGTTGGAACGCAGACGGGCTATGCGCGAGGGAAACAACGAGAGAGATGCCAGGGGCGGATTTGGGGGGGGGGCCACCCGCTTCACCCTGACGGGAAGGCGGTCTCGTCTTGCTGAAGTTCGATGGGACTTGCCAAGGGCAAGAAAGAAGAGGAGAGGAAAGCTGATATAAAAAAGAGCCCCGTCAAAAAAAAAAAAAAAAAAAAAACAAAAAAAAAAACTCAGCTTGCTGCGGAAAAGATTACGTCGCGGGACATGCAAAGCTTGCACCGCGAAGAATAGGAGAAACGTGAATAGTTATAAATGGCTTCTTTCTTATGATTGGTCGGAGCGGTAGTCAGCTTTTCGAGAAAATTTCAGTGCAATAATAAATGTTGCGGGAAGAGGGGGGATCGCAAAAAGCGCAATGGGGGGGAGGAGGAAAGTCACGTTGTCCTTGGCAGGAAAAAGAAGGGATATCCATCATGCCTTCCGCAAGGCCGCGCGCATTCGTTCTGTTTGATAAGTTCTTCCGCTCCTGATCGGGCCAAGGAGCCGTCGATCCTGGCAAGCAAAACTATCGAGCAAAAGGGATGCAACAGCGCTAGGGAGGAATGAGCAATCGCACAAGCGTCCTGACAAAAAACTCACGTTCGATTGGCCAAGGGAAGATTCTGCGAATCTCCACATCAACGCTCTGCCGACTTGAAGGGGTATATCCCCAAATCAGGAAAGGGGGTTAAACGCATAAGGAAAGGCGGGAAACAGGTCCGGGGGGAACAGTCTTGAGTTCCAACAGCAGTTCCTTCCCGGAAGGGCACGTTGCGCGGCGCAAACCACGCTTCAGTCCGACAAGTAAGTCTTTCGTGGAACAAGGAAACTTGTCAACCAAGGGGGGGGCCGGCGCCAAAAGGCGGGGAACGGATCTTGCAAGCTTTTTCCGTATTCAATGCGTCGAGCGTGTTTTAAACGGAGGGGGGGAAAAACAGTGGGGAAGAGGGGTAGAGGGGCCACTGTGAACGGTTTAAGAAACAGTCGGGTCCGAAAAGGCGAACAAGTCCTGCCTCGCCCTCCGCAAGCTTGTACTTCTCACGCGAATGGCGCTCAAGAGGGGGAGGATGTAACGAACGGAAAGGATTGTTGAATGAGAGGGCCCGGCAACATCCCAGCCTCTGAAACGAACATCTTCCGTCGCGGGACGCTGATTCCTGTGAAAGAGCCCTTCCCAGAAAAGAGAAGGGCACGCCAAAAAATCGAGTTTCCATTGGCTGTCCGCAGTTCCCCAATGCCGCTCAAACCAGTTCCAGGTTCACAAAAAAACCGCCAAACGGGTTCAAAACCGCCAAGGAAGGTTCAACTCCGCCGACAAACCGGGGAACTCCGGATCCGCCACAATCACCTGGGAAAGAAAGCCGCTAAACCGTTGAAAAGAAGGAGACAAAAAGACGAGCTCCAACCGACCAGCCTGTTAAAAGGGTACCAAAACTCAAAAGTTTCCCCCTCAATGCCGGAAAAAAATCACCAGAAAAAAAGGGGGGCCCCAAAAAACGTCAGGGTCACCACCGCCACCACACTCCCGGTCCCGACCAGACCATAAAATAAAAAATGCAGACGATATGGGAACCAGCCCGCGCAGCAACCAAAACGCCCTCCCGTCATACTCCTCCTCAGAAAGGATCAGAGAAAGAGGGGAGGTTCTGGGGGTGAAAAGGGAGAAAACCGCGACGGAGTCATTGCTGCTTTATTCCCTCCACCGGGGAATCTGATGTAAACCGCCGGAGGTTTCATTCACCTTGAATGAAAAATCCGGGGGGGTTGAAGTATGTGGGACCTCTTGGTGAAGGCACACACAAATCGAAGAAATTGCTGCGTGAAGAGGTCTTGGAA
>Ga0179593_1620063_pt1 | contig 12963 bp, 8 predicted proteins | sample CZODoug2_1_08_16_FD_185931 | JGI IMG/M metagenome (GOLD analysis project Ga0179593, IMG submission 185931) | Vadose zone soil fungal communities from Angelo Coast Range Reserve, California, USA - CZODoug2_1_08_16fungal (PacBio error correction) | ecosystem: Environmental > Terrestrial > Soil >...
TAAAAAAACAAAGGGGGGGAATGAAAGGAGTGTTAGAGGCGTCTTGGGGGGGAGGTCCCCGGTCAAAGTCGATCCAAAGACGCGATGGAAAGTGAGAACAAAGAAGGGAGCAAGGGGGGGGGTTGCATGAGCTCACTATTAAAAAAAAGGAGGTTAAGCCCAAAAAAAATCTTAAAATCCTGAAAAAAGGTCTTGAGGGCTCTGCCGAAAGCCTACATAGGGAAGCACAAAAAAAGATCTTTATCACGCAAGAAAAAAGGCCAAAGAAGAGGTGGTACTCTTCCTTGGCTAAGGAGGAAATCCTTAGGGGAAATATGGTTGAGTTAGAGAATCAGTAGAGAGGAGAGAAGAAACTAAGCGTTCTAAACCGATAGGAAAAAGCCATATTCTCTGGCCAGCCACGAGAAAGAGAACTGGGGGGCCCGCTGGGAGTCAGGAGCAGGACGGAGTCAACAGGCCAAAGTTGAATTGCGGCGAGGGGAAAATGATTACGACCTAGGTCGGGTCGACGGGAACTGAACCTCAGGCATTATTCGGGGGGGGGCGAGGTGAAGACGAGTGTACGCCAAGAAAGGTATCCGGATGGGGTAAACTCCAAAGATCGAATCAAGGGAGGAGGGGACCAATAAAGGTCTCAACGGAGGGACGCGAAACCGGAGGACGGAGGAAAAGATTTCAAGAAAAGGTATAAGGGGGTTTCAGCAAAGAAGAACCCAAGAAGGGCTTCTCGGAGGGGGATGGAAGAGAGGTCCGAGAATGTTTGATGGAATACCCAACTGCGGGCCGCCGCAATTGGGACAAAAGAAGGGAAGGGGTCTCAAAAGCTAGTTCTTAGAAGAGAGAATTTTCCTTCTTTCTAGAAAACAGGGGCCGGTACACCACCGCTCAATGACTGGGGTCCATATTATGAGGGAATTCCGAACCTCCAAACGTTCAAACGAAAACCCATCTTGACCAAAATAAAGATAACACTTAAAAACCCAGAGTATTTTCGACAATAATGTCAAAGGGGGGGTACTAAACTTGGAAAAACCAAATGGGAAATAGTAGAAAAGAAGTCATCTTCTGTAAATAGGAATTTGCGGAATTGATCATAGCAAATCAAGGAGAAGGCGATGGACACACAAAAACCAGCTTAAGAGTCGAAAGAAAAGACTTGGCTCGAAGTACTTAAAGTTCGAGAAAAACTGACGAGGCAGAGGGGATACAACAACGCATCTAGGGACGACCGCTGCGCATAAACCCAAAACTCGAAAGCCTTGAGAATAGCCAAATCCGAAGAGGTTCGGCACGAGTACTTGGACGTATAATAAGAGAATACGAAAAAAGGGGGGGAAGATCGAGTAAAGTGAGTCCAACTATGAAACGGTCCTTTTCCTAAGACTCTGCGCGTTGAAAAACGCGGACGGAAAGCGACAAAGGAATTTACGGGGCTCACTTGTATAGAGGCGCCCTACTGGTGGGGGAGTCCTCTAGGAATCTGAAAGAGAAATCCATAAGAATATAACGTTTCACAGTTTATGGTCGGCTACAAGAAAGGATTCTTAGTAAAGGTTTATACTCGAAGCAACCCTTAGGGGGGAGAAGATAGATCAATATTTTCTAAGCGGGTTGGGAAGAAAAACTTAGGGAATTTAGGGGCACTTGGCAGGCTAACCTACTATCCCGGGCTAAACAATCACAAAAAAGTACCAGGGAGGGAAGGGAAAGGGTTTAAAGTCGGTTTTTGATGAGTTTGGACTTTTAATTTGGTTTCACCGTTTTCGAAAGGGAAGGGGTATTAAAAGCAGGGGGTGCGGAGGACCATTAAGAGGTGCGTGGAGCTGGGGATTCTAAGCAAATTGAATAGTGGGTTTACGGGAGGGAATTCGGAAAAATCGATGGTGAAAATAAACATATGGAGATAAGTGGGGTAGCGTGCGGATGGATTGGGTCACAGCCTATGAGGTTTCTAACCGTGGGAGGGCGCACTGGGGAAGGGTCGGTCGGGTGCCCAGCGTGTCTATGAAGGGACACTGCGGGGCTCAAAATACCAATGGAAGGAGGTTTGGTGGGGGGGGGGGGGGGGGAATCAAGGGGGGGAAAAAATCTTTTGTCGGGGGTCCGCAAGGCTGCGGGGAAAGAAAGACTCAGCAAAGCTCGTAAAAGGGAACCTTGAGGACGGAAAAGGCTTTCCTCGTCAATTTGGCCGGGTGTGGAACCATTTTAACTTAGGAGGGTTTGAAAAAAAAACATCTCTCGGAAAAAGACTGTTGTATGAGGGGGTCTTCCATACGGCAAAAGGGGCAAGGTGGGAGGGGCTCCAGCTACTGACGCGGATGGTGGGGGTTAACGAGAAAATGTATCGCAAAGGGATACCTGATTTTGGGGAACGCGCTCAGCAGAAGGGGAAAGGAGAAAAGGAGCTTGCTGTCTGCTCAACACGCAGATGTGGGGGGGACACTTTAACTGAGAGTGTGATAAGAGAAATGAAAATCAATTGCGATTAGCCTCCACGTGAGGAACTAAGGAAGGAGGTTTTCTACCTCTCCCACATGCTCCTCGTCGGGGCCGGGAACATACATGACTGACAATTGACGGCGAGTAGAAAGTCTCTTGGGTACGTGCACAAAGTTCTACAAGGGGGAGTCTACAGGGGGGTGGGTCGGGTGGTGGTTTGGGGGTGTTGGGGGGGGGTTGGGGGGGGGGTTGGGGGGGGGTGGGGGGGGGGGGTGGGGGTTGGGTCAAGCGAGCCTTCGGGCGATTTGACCGACTCGACTGGGTTAAAATCTTCTCGACTAACTCGACGATTGGGGGGGGACCGAGGGGGGTCCTTCAAAAGCAGGCTAAGAGAGATCAAAGATAGGGCGGTCTTATCTAGAAGGAAGCTCAAAGAGACAAGTGAGAACTTTGAAGAAGGTTCATATTATGAGACGATGAAGGGACGCAAAAAACTCTTTCCCCCGGAAGAAGTTAGGGTCCAAAGGGAAAAAAAACTCCGCACGAAGATTGGGGGCTCGCAGCGGAAAACTCGGGGAAAAGGGGGAACGTGAACGCAGGGAAGAAATTCCGAGCAACCCCCAAAAAAAAAAAACACAACCAAACCCAAAAAAAAAAAAAAAACACCCCCAAAAAAACCCCCACCAAAAAAAGAACACCCACACCACCAAAACACAAAAGAAAAAAGGAGCAAAACAAGGACACACCGACCCAAAAGAAAAGGAGCCCCACCAACAGTACAAAAAAAAAGGAAAACCCACCCACAGAGACACCCCGACCCAACCCGAAAAACCCCCAAAAAAAAAAAAAAAAAAAAAAAAAAAAATAAGAGAAGAGAAAAAAAAAACCCCAAAAAACCAAAAAAAACAGAACCCAACGAGCCCACCCCAAAACGACCACCCAAGAGAAAAAAAAAACATGGAGAGGAGACAAAAACCCACCCAGGACGAAAAAGGAGACTTGTCTGCTTGGTGGAAGCGCGGGGCAATTCGGAGGGAAGTTACTCGGGAGACGCTTTCTTCAATAAGAAAAAACTCGAAGACTCTACTAGGGGACGCGACTTAATCCGAAAAAGGGGGAGCACTACCTCAGGGTGGTATCGTTCCCGTCTTTCTCTGGGGAAGAGGAGGACTAGAGAAGGGGGGGGCTATTTCTACGATGTCGAAAATTCGTCGACATGCTCTCTATCCGGGAAGAAGGAGCCTGCTCTTCTACTATCTCGGGCGAGACTGTACAGGGGAAAGAGAGGACGTCGTTCTAGTCAGGAGGGAAAGCCCTTTCACAATCAATTTCATGTGAAAAATGGGGGAAAAGGGTCTCATCTGCCTGAGGGGATCTCCGGGCTTGGGGGACATTTCATCTCTCTAAAAAAGGGGGATAAAAGAAAGGGGGGGAACTGTTTGGTCACCGCCGGGGAGATACTACGCGAAAAAAGAGAAAAAAAGAACCATCACAGGGGACAATAGGATTTTCGGAGGGGAAATGAAGGGAAGAGACGAGTACTGAGAGAGGGGAGGCCCGGGCGCTCAGACGGCGATGTATCTCGGATTCTCATCTGGGAGAGGACCTCCTCAGAAACATGCAGCGAGGTTGGAGTACCGACATCTAAAACACGAGAACCCAATGCGAGGAGGAGAGGTGGTCCCCCTACCCGAGGTCGCCTAAAAATTCGGGTAAAAAGGTTCTCGGAGGCTCTTTTGGTTCTGCTTAAGACTCTGACAGGACGTTTTCAGGGTGGAGATTTTAGTGGGGGGAATCTTTTTAGAGAGGATGTAAACTCTCCGTCATCTTAGAACACTAATCGAAAAATTTCAAAAAAAAATCGAGACCATACTCACAAGTGGTCTACTAAGAAAAAATTCTCTCAAAAGGGGAGTCGATCACAGACGATCTGACTGGCAGGAAGAGAACGCCACTGCTTATCGGGACTTCGAGTTGCAGCCACAAGAAGGCGGGGAAGAAGGGGAAAAAACTTGGCGGAGGAGGTTCCGGAGAAGGTCATTACGCAATCGAACCTGGGAGGAACGTGTCTGGGGGCCTGTGCGGGCTTTGCTCCTAACTCCCGCAAGGAAGGGGGGAGTGGTTCTAGATGCAGAAGGGAGAAATGCGTTGGGAAAAGGTACAATGGAACGCCACCCTACGCAACAGAGTTCGAAAGAAAGGCACACCCGCTAGTGGGGGGAAGGAAATCTCTCTCTAAAACCACCTCAGATTCTTTCAGAGGAGAAAATTCATAAAATCGTTTAACCTGGACTTTGAAGGAATCGAGAAAAAGAGCTCGGACGAAAAAGTTGACTGAAGAGTGATGTCTGCCTACTTCTGAACTAAGGAAGAAATTGTCTCAGGGGAAGATTCGACCAAAAGAAGGAGCTCGTGGAGAGAACGGGGAGTTCGGGAGAAGGCAATTTATTAGGCAGGAGGGGCAACCGCGTCTCGATGAGGGTTCACGAGGGAAAAAAAAAAGAAACAACAAAGAGGAGGGGTTTTCTGCGAAGTAACGAGAGGAAAACTCTTCAAGACTCTGAACAAAAAACGGGCGTAGAAAACCGCTTGAAAAAAATTCTTCGCTGACTGCATCAGACGTGTTCTAGTGAAACAATGAGAAAGGTACGCGGGGGGCACCTGCTCCGCCAAAAAGGACAAAAAATCACCCCTCTACTTGAAACAACACAATCCAAAGGATAAGAGACCCACGCAGGGGAGGAGATGGGGCCGAAGAACCCGACCTTCTCGATGAGTGAGAAAAGAAGACAAACATAGAGGATGATAGTCTACTACTTTGTCAAAAAAAAAAGACAAATTGAAAAGAATTCGAAGAGAGAGCTACAAGGAAGGAACTCTTTCGACAGGACATTGATGCATCAATTGGGAACTCATCTTAACCGGAAAAAAGGATCAACACGCCAATTCCAACACACAAGAACGAGTAGGTCGCGCAATACGAGAAGGAAGCCTTTTAGGCGAGGGGAAAGAGACTTCCCCAGTGGGCTTAAAGGTCAAAAGGAAAACGGATGAGAAAAAATGACGGTGATATTTAAAGAATAACAAAAACCGTCAAGCCTGTGAAGAATACAGACCGAAAAGACCGTTCTAAGGAACCCATAAGAGGGAACGGAAGATCTGCTCTTTCAAGGGAGAGAAGCTACACCCGCATCTTTAGCCGACGACGAAGTCTGGGAACTCCAGGAAATGCACAAAACTCATAGGGGGAGACCTCTCTATCCCGTTTTTTCTACCGAGAAAGAATGCTATCTAACGAGAAGCTTCCGCTCTGGCGAGACCAGGAGTAGGATGCCCGACCCTGGGCAGAGGGGAGTGGGGGAGAGGAGAGGGTAGGGTTCTCTAAGAAGAGATCATGTACCGCGCATGCTCTTGCCTTCTGATTCAGCAAGGGGCCCCCCTACTCGTCTGCATCTTTAACAACAAGTTGAATTCACCGAAAGGAAAAGGAAACCAACTGAAGGAATATCGAAATGGACTTCTGAGGGGAAGGAGAAAGGGACATTCTAGGCAAAACTAATTGGTGTCTCGATTTAGGAAAGGGGAGTAGCTGTGCGCCTGATATAGGGGCGCATGAAAGAGAGACTATAACGATGGTGGGAACCGACGTGTCTAGAATACTACCGCGCGGAGAAAGAGATGTTTAATCTCTCACAACAACAAAAAGGAGGAAAGTTTGATAGCACGCGTATGAAATCTCTGTAAGAACCCCGAAAAAGGAAAAGTTAACAAAAAGAAGATAAGTAAGATTGCATTGACCTAGGGATACTAACCCGGCCTCTGACATTAAAGAGAAGACGGACAATCACCACTTACCGTCAACTTCGTTAAGGAAGAGACATATCTGAAAGTGAAAAAATACTTCGTGGGTGGAGAATTGTCGTCTGTAGTGTGACCTTTGTGTTTCCTATTAAAAGAAGAATCGCTTTTGGGGAACATACGATGGTTACTCGGGGGAGAAATTACTAGATCGGGAAAGATTTCGTGAAGTAAGAAACAACTGGTCAAAAAGGCCCGATGGTTACTTGCTGGCTTCTCCGTAGAGTCTGTCGCTGGATAAGGCGGGTTCTCGAAAAAAAAAAGATTGGACTTCTTCTAGGAGGGGTGGGTTGTTGGGTGTGAGAAAACGTATGCGGGGGGACTTGCTCTATCTGCTGCAAACGAACGTGGGGGGGGTTTGATGAAAATAGGAATCTACGTGTTGAAGCGTTTAGGCAAGTTATTTAGGATACACATTGGGGGCCAATTCTTGTTTGTGCCGGAAGAACTGCTGAACTCAGTCGCTATACCGACCAGCAGTCCTGCTGGTTGTTTTGAGGGTATATCAGCGGTTGAGAGGAATTTGGAAAGTAAGAATGCCGGCTTCAAATTGACTCATACATGGCTAGGAAGAGGCCCGTCCGTTGCGGTCTTTCATTCTTTCAATTCAAGGGGTTGGTTGACAATTTTCGTCTTAAGAGGTAGTGTGAAATGATATCTTCTTCAAAGAGAGGGAAGGTAGGTTGTTTGACGGTCGTTTGGTGGGGTAAAAAACGCTTTTTCTGTGAATGGGGCTAGGGGCATCCATCTGCGTACAACGGAGGGCATTTTGTGTGAACTCTCACCGTCAATGAAATTCGTCGTAAAAAGTCAGTGCCGATTTCCATAGGACACGTAGAACACTTAGTCGGCTACTAACTAGATTGAACGTCTTAGTGAGAAAAGATATGTTGGTTGGTGTGGGACAATTGTTAACAGCGTAAAATCGTGACGAGGGGGATCGCTAAAGAATCCATGCTCATGAACCTCCGAAAAGGCACCTTCTCTCCACAAAGAAAAAAAAATCTCTCCAGGGGGAGGGTACAACAAATGCACCACTTTGAGAAAGAAGTCTTTGGGGAAAAAAAAAGCCGCAATCACAATATTAGTCAGACGGCTGTCGGCGTTGCGGTGCGTAAACGGGCCGGCCTTGAAACCGATTGAATGGTCGACTAAGGAATCTAGGGAGGGGGCATCTAATTTGAAGGAACCTCGACGGGAAAAAAAAAGGCTCGAAGATCTGCGTTGGGGCTAGTGGGGAGAAACTGTCCGTCAAAGATAAGGGAAAGTAGAAGCCGAAAAAAGAGGCCTTCTACTTAGGGCGACGCTCACTTCCGAAAAATAACTCCATAAAGGCACTGAGCGCCACTGTGAGGGACATATTAAATTAAAAACAAAAAAAGCCGTCAGTAAAAATTCCAACGCTCGCCGTGGGAGTTTTTTCTTCCAAATCCGAAGCCTAAGCATTGGAGCTCTTCTCCTGTCGACGCGGTCCGATAGGGAGAGGAAATTGCAGAAGGGGAATTATTCGACTAGGACGAATTCTGTAAGTCGGGAAAAAAAAGCTTTTTTTGGAAAAAGAAATCCGTCTTTTCAGTGGCCGAAAGATTCTTAACTTGGAAGAGATTATTGGAATACTGAACGAAACGATGAGAAGAACCCGATATCAACTCCGAACCAAAAAGGAGGACTTCTGAGAGGGGGGAATCGAAGAGGGGAAAGCTCCACGCCTATTGCACTGCTAATTTAAAATCCTGCGGTAAAAAGCGTTGAAATGGAGGAACGTCCATTGGTGTTTGCGAATGGAGAAGTCTTAGTCAAAGGAAAACATCTCTGAAATGAAAAACTAATGTGATGGCTTTAAAATGCCGACCTCGCTCTACGGGATAGTCGGTCTCGCTTTCTCGCTCAAAAAGGACCACAGCTCGTCTTCAATCGTGACGACACGGATAGGGACTGAACCTGCACCATCAAAAAGCTCATTTGTGGGTGCACCCCATGGATGTGGTCATCTCTTTAGGGAGATATAGGCTTTACCGCGAAAGGTCGCTGATCTCACACAACAAAAGGAGGTCACAGCGAGAGTAGGGAACATATCCAAACCGCGCTAGATAGACAAGACGCTGATGAGAACCAGTGAAATGGGGGGGGGGGGGGGGGGGGGGGGGGGGGGGGGGGGGGGGGGGGGGGTTTACCCAATAACATGATAAGCCGCTGATGGTAGTTATGGACAGAAGTCCTTTACTTATCAAAAAAAAACAGAAGCGAGAATTCCCGGGCAGGGCACTCACGATCGGGGGACGTAGCGAGGAGGTCGGAGAAAAGGGTCTACTTCCCTAAACCCAGTCTACAAGGCAGCGGGGGGGTCAGTACTCGGAAATCTATCAGCAGGACGCCAATTAAACTTCGGATATACCGACTCACGAGGACTCGAGAAATGCCTCATACCAATCGAGTGAGGTCTACGAGTGGAGGGATGCGCGCGAAACTCTCGCAAAGGGGGAAGTTTTCGAAGTTGACTCATAGTTCTTAGGGTCGAATAGTGGATTTTCAGGCTTTAAAGAATCTGCAGCAAAAGACTCCGTCCACGACAAGACCTAGAAATAAATCTGCGAAAACAAAGAAGTATAACTTCTTTAAAAATATTCTAAGAAAAGGGCTCTCACTGGGACATCAGATCGTCGTCTACTGAGAAAGAGAACGTCCACTTCTTCTTCAAAGAGCGAGTTTTAAGCCAAAAATCCAATGCGAGTCCGGGGAGACTGTACGTTCGTACTGCTTCTTCTGTTTGGGAAGTGACTAATTTAATATTACCCTCGAACCGTTCGCGAAAGTCTTATGGCGTTCGAGCCGCGTGAGCGAACCCCGTTCAAGGCAGCCCGTTTTCGATAGACGTTGAATGAAGACTCGCCCTAGTCCTGAAAGGTCTATCAATTGGGGGAAAAGAGTTCATGTTGAAAGTAACTCTCCACCCGCCGATTCGCTGACAGCGTCGAACGCAGGAAATCCAGTCGCAGGTTGGGAAAGTGACGCGAACAAGCAGACGGGGGACCGGGGGAGAATTCATCGGTGATGCGCCTGCGGCTTAAAGAAAGGAGGAGCCAAGTGGGGCTCCTTGTTTCTCCGGGGGGTTCTACCGTCGACACTACTCTTCTGCGGCTCGTTCTCTCACTTGACTTGAGGGGCATTCATTCTCCTTGGGTTCTAGATCGATAAACAACGCGAGGAGGACGTGTGCACATGTCCACACAAAAAATCTAATTGTTGTGCGGCACGCGAGATCACTCGACTGTCACGCCCAGAGAACCGGGGGGACTGGAAGTCGAACAAACCGGGCCAAGGGGGGGGGGATGTCAGTTACGCGCCAGGAGGAGGAAGGACTGGGTGCGAAAGACACAAAACAGAAAATGGAGAGCTTTTACGCGGGGGGGAAGGTCCGAAGGAGACGGCAAAGGGAAGGGGACTCGGGAGGCCTAAACGCCAAGCCCCTCTAACGTAAACAAACCAGAGATACCTTTAGTACTATATCATCAAACTCTCGGGAAGGGATCCGACTATTTTCCACACCAACGGCATTGCCGGGAAAGGGAAAAACCGAACAACGGGGGGAAGTTATCTTCGATAGCCCTTTGTCTTCAAAATTGGAAAGAGACTCGGGACGGGCAATCGACAGATGCTCTCACTTCGACCAAAATCAGCCGGCGAAGGACTCTGTTGTATTTCTCAGAGAACGATCGGAAGACTTTCTCGAACAACGGAATGGGGGAAATAATTTCTATATAACATACCTTAGGGGGGAATTTGGTGTGAGGGACCGTTCGAAAAGAGTCACACAAAAGAATTCAGATATTGAAAAGATAAACAACACACCGTCAAGAACCTGTGCAAAGGGACTATCACGCCCTTCAATCGCCCCGTAAACGCCACTATGGGGAAATCGAGCCTCTGTCCGAAGGGGAAGGGGCCGCTTATAAAAACGCTACCAGTCCTAGTTGGCTCACTAAAGTAGATTAGGAGTCAAAAGAAGCAATCAAAGCTTGGATAATCGATAACGGGTTTTTAACTCGACGGAGTTCCGCACGGCTATTCATTTCAGTCCACACGCGTAACCCAGAGATTCAGGATGGGAAGAACCAATGACCGGAGACCCTTCAGATCAGGGGGATCACCTTCACTGCTTCAACTACTACGGAAGGAAGCCACCAACGAATTATCGAAGGAAACCTAGCCTACGCTCACTTGTCCGGATTTGAAAAACTAATTGGTGAGGACGCGAGGGAACAGTGGTCGAGAACCTTGACGTCCGTATAATCAGCCATTACAAGCGAAGACTGACTCTGGGGTGAAAGAACGACGTGGTCGGACTCTACCGAGAGTCTGAATCAGGAGTTGGAGAGACGTCAAAAACACAACTTAGGAGGGAGATCCAGAGATTCTAATCGCGGTAGGAAAAACCGACAAAAGCGTTGAACATAGTCGTTCGAGCGGAGGCTTGTCAGGGAACTAATGAACTACTCCCGGATAGGAATCAGTCAGATTGCGACAATCAAAATCTTCCTCAAACGACGTAATGATTGCCGTAAATCTCGTGAAAGAGGTACTTCTGTTGGGCTGACCCTTCAAGGAGAGGGGGTTTTTGTTAACGGATCTCGAAGGGGAAAAATTCTGTGGGAGGCATCATGGACGAAGGAGGGGGGGGGGGGGGAAACTTTGGCTCAGGCATTACGAGAGTTCGGGAAGAAGGTCGAGACGAAACCCCGGGATATTCGGATCAAAGTGTTGACGGGAGGGCTGGCCGAGGCTCATCTGCGAAGAGCGTTTTCGGAAGGGGGGGGACTCTCTGGCCGAAGCAGCTGCGTCTGCGTGGGGTGACTTCTCGTTAGGAATACGCTTCAAGGGGGCGAAAAAGGGTTGTGGGGGGGAGGCTGTCTAACAAGTGATATCGCCCGTTTAATCTTTGTAAGGAAAGGTGAGTCTATCGAACAAGGAAAAGTCTTTTTGTCAGGGGGGGAAACTTCTGCGTAGGGGGAGCTATACCTACGGCTCTCTTGTGTTTATTTGGGGGGATAAGAAGGTGTGTCCGAAGTGTGGGGCCTTTACGATGCGTTCTGAATTGTCATCCTCTGCTTAGAATTAACCTCCGTTGGCGTCGTGGTACGTCCAGGTCGCCGAGGGGGGTTTTACAAGTTGGCTCCCGAGAACGCAGGTTTATTAAAGAGGGGTCTGCCCCGCCTGCGGACAGGATCGGTTGGGGGAAAGGTGAGAACGTGGCGGGGTGTTGTAAGGAAATAGGGCTGTGGCCGGTGGCAGGTTTATGTGGCGGGGTATTCACAAGGCCATCTTCCTATCCTTCTCCTTGGGAGTTAGGATGGTGAGTGTGGTGCAGGAGGAGAGTCGGGGGGTAAGTAAGTAGGGGGGGTCGGGGGAGGCAGCAGACGACTATTAATGGTCTTGCCGCTTGCCTCTCTTATGGATCTTCCGAAAAGCATTTGAACTTTTCTAGAAAAGCAAGCAGCCGGGAGAGCTTATAAAAGACTCTGGGGCTAGCGTTTTCTTGAAGAAAGATTTTGTTGGTGGGTTGACAAAATTGTGAACAGGTCATAAGTAACGCGGGATCGCTCGCAGAGAAGGGAGAAATTACTTCCCGAAGTGCAGGTTTACATCAGCAATAACGAAGAAGCTCCGTTCGACGGGGGGAAAACTCTCCGCACTTGGGGGTCCTCGTCGTTCCCGGAGCGGCATCAGCAATAGACGTCAGGGCGTCGTAAAGGTGCGGTTGTTCGCGGGGGGGGGAAGGAACCCAAGCCGCGACCGATTTGCATGGGCGACGCTGCAAGAGGAAAGGGGTTGCAGAGATTACCGGCAACGAGACGGTGGACTCGCGGACTCAGGGAACGCTTCGGGGGCGAGGGGGGGTGTCTTCAGGGGGTCACCGTCCCGAGATGCCCTTCGCCTCGAAACAAATATTACCGGCGAGGAAAGGTCTGACGCCACGGGCGCTCTAAAGAAGAGACCCTGGGGAGAGGGCACGGTCTAAACTGGGGAAATATTACTTCTCCACGACACCTACCCGCAGGAGGAAAAACCTGGTCGAATTAATGGGTGGAGGAAAAACGACGGCCGAACGGAAGAGAAGCATCAGGCCGACGTCCTCAGGAAGTGATCGACAACGTTGCGAGACACGGGAAAGGATCTGAAAACGTTTGATGGAACGGTTCTCTCTTTTTTTCTTCGGGGGGGGGGGGAAGGGCCTACGAGTCGGGGGACGGGGGGGCGTGTAGAAGGGACGGGACTCGAAACGAGCTCCAAGACGAAACGGAAAGGGAAACTCGAACCGCCGTCGAGTGACTGCGAAAAAGGTCTCCGCCACTGACAGGTGACTACCTCGAGGGGGGGGAGGCTGACAGAGGGGAGAGTTAAAGTTAGAGACGAAGCTTGGTGTGGCGAGTGAGAGATGTCTGGCCCTCAAACGTTCTGGCCATGGACTACTGTGGGCTTCTGTAGAACGAATTCGGGGAGAAATACTGTATCGGTGATTCGCTGACTGGCTCGCCGGGGTCCAGAGGAGGGGATGTCCTCATGCGAGTCAGAGTTCCTTCAACCGGGCCAAAGCGCTGCGTACTATTTTATGGGTGGGGGGGGAAGGGCTTCTCGCTTCGGCGTCTCGATCGTACCGAAACAGTTAGG
>Ga0179593_1659697_pt1 | contig 12963 bp, 8 predicted proteins | sample CZODoug2_1_08_16_FD_185931 | JGI IMG/M metagenome (GOLD analysis project Ga0179593, IMG submission 185931) | Vadose zone soil fungal communities from Angelo Coast Range Reserve, California, USA - CZODoug2_1_08_16fungal (PacBio error correction) | ecosystem: Environmental > Terrestrial > Soil >...
CGATTGAAAAAGGGCGGGGAGGAAGGTCGGGAAAAAACGTCCGCTGGCTAATTGGGGTAGCCGTGCTGCGGTTTGAGGACAACAGAGAGAGGCGAAAGAAAAAGTTTTGACAATCGTCCCTGTCTCGACACGAAATCTCAGGGGCAAAGCTGGAGTCACTCCGGAAAAAGAAAATCACCGAAGAAAGCTTAAGGCCCCGAGGAACTCAAGCAAACCTCGGACACGCCAGCGATACTGGAGGTCGGTATAAAAACTTCGAGCGGTGAAAAAATGAGGATAGGTCGTACGCAACCATCTTGGACAAATGAGGGAGGCTGATCACTGAGGGAAGCATCCATGGCCTGTGCTAAACCCTCACAGAGGATGTATTGCCGGGCAGGATCTCGAGGATCCGAGAGCCTGCGGCCGGAGAAGACGCTGGCACTACCTGTAAAGGGGGAACTACTGGAGGGCGGAAGGTGTATTCGCCTGGAAGTCGCGCGAGGGGTTCTGCGCAGGACCCGGGAGAAAATAGCTGTTGCGTGTGCGGGCAGAGAAACTGGTTAAAATGGACCCTCGCCGTGCGATGAATTCGAAGATGGATGCGGGAGCGGGAGCGGCTACGAGGCTGTGCGGCTCAGCGTCTTAGAAACGGGTTGCCCGCTACGGCGTGGGGAAAGTGTGAAGGGAGAAAAGGGGGAAGCAGGGCCTGGCCGGTCAAGCGCAAACCTTTTTGAGCACCGAAGTCCTCGAGAACCTGCAAACCGGTCTCTTGCGGGCGATCGGGCAGGGACTTTCACCGGGATTCAAGATTCATAAAACTGAAAGGGAGCTTGGCGCCTGTGGTCAATTATGAAGGAATAAAACTTTTCTTTATGGAAAACCCGTGCCGGAGAACTTTCAAGTTCCCCGGGGAACCCAAGAAAGACGAAAAAAAAAAAGAAAGTAACGGCGAGACTTCTGGGGGGGCCAGAGGAGTGGGAGAAAGGACTACGTGCGCGCACAAATCCCTCGTAACGGACAAAAAAAAACCTAAAAAGCCACCATGAATCAGAGCTGCCCACCAGCCGCTGGGTGCCACGGCACTACGGGGAGTGGGCAGGTGGGAACAGGAGGGATGATCAGCGTGCACCACTTTCTTCATACGGGTACCGGACACCCAACCAGGATCGTTTAGATAAGAAATAATCAGTACACTTGGTTCATCTAACTGCGCCATGCACCCCAGGCAGTCGGGGGGAATCGGAGAGGGAGGCCAATTCTGACAATAATCATACCTTCCAGGGGATACCCAGCATCGGGCAAAGGCGAAGAATTCGGGGGACGCGTTGGTGTCTGCAGGTTTGAAAATCGGGTTCAGAGAAGACTTTGTCTGGGGACTACGCGAGAGATAGATCTCACTTTTCCGGAAAGGTCTACTGGGGAAAGAAAAGACAACCCACTTATAAAAGGGGGCGGACCTCTTTGGGGAAGCCCTGTTTAAACTAGACAGAAGGGGAAGAGGACACTCTCGGGTCGACCAGGTGCAATCCGGCTAGAAACTTCTTTTACTCGGCTTGGGCGGGGGACCGGAGAAGGGTCTAAAAGGTGGGGGGCTGACGGACAGGCAAGAGGTGACCGACATGCAGCCGCCGAACTGGGTGGGTTGCCGTCTCAGACAGTATGCGCGGGAAGAAGGGGTGAGGAAGTGAGGGGAGTTAGAAAGTGTTGTGTCGGATAGCCCAAACCTTTTCCTGGTTCGGGGAGGACCCCAATTGACTCCCGGAGGGCATGCCGGAGGCGCCTGCACTTTAAACCAGGGTCGTCCGAGGAGGGAACGGAAAAGTTTGTGATGATGCTCTTCGGTACCAACAAAACGGGGGGGGGGGGGAGGAGTGGAAGCAGGGAGGAGGGTTGGGGGACCCGCACATTGGGCTCCGGGGGGGGGGACTGGGGGGGGAGCAAAACTAAGGCTTTTTCACTCGCGGTGTGCTCGAAAGGGTGCAGTCGGAGGAATTGTTTGACAGGATGGGGGGGGGCGAGGGGTATTGCGTGGTTCTGACTCCTACCAACTTATCAACTCACGATGGAATCTATGATCTCACCTTGTATAAAGGCTTATCAAGTTCGGGAGTCAGGAGAATGCTGAAAAAAAAACAAAAAAAGGTGGACCCCGATGGGACCCGAAGAGCCAATGAGCGTGCGGGAGATCACTTGAATCTCAGCTGCACCTGGAGGCAAAGCGAGATCCAGTTTTTCAACACTCGCCAAGCTGTTCCCCGCGTGGAGACCTCGTAGTTCGCCTTTTGGAGGCGAATGGGGGGAAAGGGGCCCGGTCGACTTTGAAGCTCGCACTGAGAAAAAAGGGAAGGGCGTCAAAAGAGTAGCAGGAAAGGTGGACAAAGGCAACGTAATACTGGGGACCACGGCAGCACCGCCTCTGTGAAAAAGCTCAAATGAAAAAGTACGACGTCGGTTCCGGGTGAGTACCTCCTGGTGGAGAACATGAAAACTCAACAGGCCTCGTCGATGGGAAGCCCAGCAAGACTCGGAGGAGCAGGAGAGGGAAAAAGGAAAAATAAAAAAAGAGAAGAGGGCCGTCGTTGTGGGTTAAACCTGTAGCACCGAAGCTTGGATAGGGAAGGAAAAAGCGCCTAGCATGGGAACACCGGGCAGGTCAGGAGACAAACCGTGCGAACGTGGGCTGCAAGCGAGCGACCGGGTGCGATGCCAGGCCGGGGTGGAAATCCTCCTGGGGATTGGCACTAAGGGGTAAGGGTAGAAAGACCAATTGCTTGAATCGTGTCATATACTAGAAGGGGCGCGACGGCGAAATCGGGACTTCAGGAAAAAGGGGAGGACAACGGCAGCTCTCGGTGTTTATACATCCTGGTACGTTGCTTTGGGATAAAGTCACTGCAAAAGATACTCAGGGACAGAGGGAGAAAAAGAGAAAAATTGGGAAACATATGCGAGTTCACTAAAGGTACTGAGTCGGCGGGGACTCACGCGACGCGAAAATGCAGTCGTATGATCCTCACAAAGTCTCGCTCAAAGGCCAGCTGAGACTGCTCTTATCCAGGCCAACCGTGTTGGAAGGTGGACGTTCAGGTATGCCTGGTCGCTCACCTGAGGGTAGAAAGGTCTGATAGGAGGGAAGAGACAGTCTTCTTCAGATCAGACGACTGGCTTAAGGGGACGGAGGAGCTCCCCCGGGTGCGCTCAGCGAGACGGGTACTCACAGAGGGGGCCACGAGGGGCCGGGGTCGACTTCGTATACGAGGGGGAAGGTCACAGGGAAAGTATGGAAAGAGTGAAAGTTTCCTCGATGAGCCGGCGGAAGGACGAAACGTCTCGACTTGATAGAGATAGGGCGGACTCAAGCCTGGGGGGAGCCTCAGGGTGACGGGCCCCCCCCACCAGAAGTGATCATCTTTAGGAGGAAAAGGTTTGGGCCCACAGGTTGGCGTCCGACTAGAGAAGGGTTCAAACGATCGACCGGTAATAGACAGCGAGAAGGGACGTGCTCCCGAGGGGGGCAGAGACCGGCGAAACTACATCGGCGTCTTGTGCACTGAAGCGGATTAAGTAGAACACATCAGTCTTGCAAACGAAAGGCGTGTAAGGAGTATCAGAGCGCCAAACGCGCGGATCAGTGCCGTCACGCTCCTAAGGCTAAACAACTAGAAAACCAGTGGCGACACCACTTCCCTCCGGTGGCGTCATACCCGAACGATATTGAACTGAGAGGAAAAAAACAAAAAGGAGGGGGATGTGAGGACTCGAGGGGCGTATGGCGCCAGCCAGGCGGCGGGTGTCCCGCTACAAGTCTCTGGCGAAAGAGGTGGGCGAGTGGAGTCCAACGCGATCGCGCCCGGCCGGTTTCGCAAGATCAACGAAAACGGAGAGGGGGAGAGAGAAGCTGTGCTCAAAAAAAGCGCGTCTGCCACCTGTATCGGGGCGGTTCACCCGGGAGGAAGTGCCGAGGAGCAGCTTCTTCCACAGAAGCTGCTGTAGGCTACGGAGGGAGGGACACGGGGGGAAAATTAAGGTCTCTACGTTCATCTTTTTCGGAAAGTAAAGAAAGGAGGACGCTCAAATAGTGCTATTAATGCATCCAGGAATTTGCGACCGCAACCCTCAAACTGGAGACTGGGTTTGTATGGAGGGTATCAGGAACCTGCTGAATCGGGGGAAAACCGCTAATAGAGCGAATAGAAGGAGCGACTACTGTACAAGTTACTACTTGCGGGGGAGACGTTTTGCAGAAAAAATCGACGTGGGACAACGAGACACCAAAACTACTAGGGGGGGGAATGTTGGAAGCTTTTTCTTAATTCTACCAGTGGAGGGGGCGCGAAAGGTGTCGTCATGTTTGACAACTACAAAGCAGAAGGTCGAAATTAGGAGGGATGTCTCGCTTCGTGGTCAGCAATAAAGGAAAGGCGGGGGGCGCCAGTCGGGCAAGGGAACCGTTTGCACGCCGAATGACGGAAAAACCTATGGGGAAGAATCCGTCAGACCAGGGGCTTGCGACGAGAAAGGTGGGAAGGGGGAAACTCTATACCTTAAAGAACCTTTTGAGAGAATTTTAGTTGAAGGGAAAGAAGCCTGCACACATGCTGTACGCACATCGAGCTGAACTGACTTCAAGAAGGGATCAAAATGTTCGGGGGTAGAGAAAAGGGGGACGACTATTCCACAAGAGGAGTCCGAAAAAGACAGGGAACAAGCTCTAAAGGGGGAGGCAAGAGGCCTTCCAGGAACCATCAATTTATTTAGTATTGATAGGAAGAAAGGAGTCGAAAACAAGAAGTAAGGGGTCGCCGCATCGAAAAACCTTGGAGCTGCAACCACGATTTTTGACGGCGACGACGGACCTGTCCAATTGAAGCGGAGGGAGGAGGGCAAAGGGAATCTAAAAATAGGCATCACAGTAGTACCATTGCCACACAACGACGACCGGGAGGGTGTTAAAAAAGAGAACGTTCAGGGGGGACTGGAGGAACATGCAGTCACGCTCAAAGTAGTCGGTAGAAGGGGGACGGATCTTGGTCCAACCTGTCTTTCCTAAAAGGCCCCGTGAACCGCAAGCTCGATCATCGCAAAACAGGGAGGGTGGAGGGGCAGGTTTGGGGAGAACCGGTGGCTAGTCTCGGGCTGCTAAGTACTATGGATGTGGGGACTCTACTAGGGATAGAAGCAGCCAGTTGGGACTTAAAAGGGAAAAAACCGTCCGAAAAGGCCACTTGAAAGATAGGTGCGAACTCGGGTGAACCGGGAGGAAATCCCGTTTGCAAAATCGAAAGAAGTAAAAGACAAAAAATCGTTCTACATTTTTCAAAGGAAAGGTCAAAGAAAGCGCCGCAAAGACGAAAGGAGGGAACGAGAAGGGAGCAAAGTGTGCTGTACGGCCGCCAGGATAGTTGAACAGAAGGAAAAGAACTGGGAGGCCTGGCCGTTACCCGGATCGCGAAATAGGGATCGGTTGCAGCCGGAAATTGGAGGGTAAGGACGTGCCGTTCACGAATAGCGTGCCCACGGACCCGTGGGCACCCAACAGGAGGTGCAAAAAGCCGGTCGGTACAAACCCGGGGGTGTGGTCCGAGCAAAGGTGCACTTCAGGTTTGGGTGAGGATCGATCAGAAAAACAAGAGGGGGGAGAAATCAAACCCGGCCGTTCCCCTAAGCCGAGACCGGACGCAAAAACACAAACGGAAGGATGACTCCGGTCGGCGTCCCATGGAGATGAGAATCCGACTGCCTACCCAACCAAGGGGATCCTACGAGAAACATAAGAAATGATAACGGAAAAGGATACACAGTTCGGGGAAACAGGTTCGTACTTGGCAAATCTACCAACCTTTTCTAAGAAAAAACGAACGGTGGGAAAAAGGGTCTGGGGGAAAGTTCGTAACTGTGAACAGGGCAAAAAGATTCAAAAACTCGTTCGGGGTTGCTGAAACCTCTTCCCCTTCTCAGGGTTTCAACATGGCTTAAAGAACATCTGGACTATGAGTGAGAAGGGGGGGGTGAACCTGGAGTCGGAAGGTCGACTTGGGAACTTGAGACACCTTCGGAGAGGATCAGAGTCACAGCCAGAGAGGAGCATCAGCTCTACTTAAAAAGGCGGCAGCAAACCGCGGCACCTGAAAAGTCACAAGAGGGCCTTGCGGGCAAGTAGTCCCCGGAGGGGAACTGCAAAAGAAAATCGAACTGACGTCTCTGTCAGACAACACGGACCCAGGGGTGACATTGCGCCGTCGCTTGAAAGGTACCGTGCGGGAAAAAAACTAGGGTGTTGGGATGGTAGAAAAAGAAGGTTGTGCACGCTTCAGTCTAAGTTGAATGGAAGCAGACGCATCGGAATTTTGGCCGGAAGCTGCTGGACCGAAAAGGGGTTGAAAGCGGCTTTGAGTAATGGATTCTAGGTGGTCGAGCAAAGTGAACGTTCCCTACTTGAGCGCACGTAGTAGATCAGCTGAAGCATCAATTTAGGGGCTAAATCTCGCCTACGGAGTCGGGAGTACGTTTGAGGAGGGGACGTAAAACGATTGTTACCTCGTCCTTCAAGTCTTCAATAAAGAGGAAAGGTGGATACGTGCTAGAAAGAGCCGAAGGCAATGAAAGGACAGCAGGGCACGGGGGAGTCCACATCTATGTCTGCGTCAAAAAAGGGACTTCAACTCGATCGTGTTAGATTTTGAAAAAACAAGGAGAGCAACCCGTCGTCAAACGGTGGAGGCTCTGCCCACCGGAAGTCTTGGACAAGAGTATGGGTACTTGCAAGAAAAAACGACTTTTCTCTCAAAAGACGTTTGGTGAAGGCGGAAAAAAACAGAAGAAATCTGAATGAAGAAACGCAACGCGTGTCCTAGACCTATCAGTCTCGCTCTACCCCGAGGTTTAGTACTTTGGAACGCCCACTCATTGCAAAGACTTGAAAAAACTGTGAAAAGGCTTGCGGTCCTCTTACTTAAGACAGACGATTACGCACACAAGGGTTACATTTTTCAGATCGTGAAAAAAGGTCTCAATGGCTGAAAAATTTCTCCTCAGATACTTGCTACAGGTGCGAATCTGAGATGAGGGACGTTCTCCCAGAAATGGATGCAAGTAAACAGTTGCCAGACAAAAAGTGGGAGACCGGGCACGCACACGATGACAGTCTGAAGGGTTTTTGATCGACGCTTAAGCAAGAAGTCGACGACCAGCATCGGGAGGACCGTTTGAGACCGAGAAGCGCCGGGAAAGAAGACGAGGCCGAAGCTCTTCATGTCGAGACAATCATCTCTGGACAGAGCTGGCGAAGGGGATTGGTGAGACGCCTTTTCGAACAAGAAGGGCGCGAGAAGACGGGTTACTCAAAAACCACCCAAAGAAAAAGGGGGAGAAGACCAGACTGCTGGAAATAGCCGACACCTCGAGAGGAGCAAAATCTACCGGAGAAACCAAAGGAAGGCAGTTCCTCTAGTTAGCGGATGCGCAAGAAGGCGGGCGGGGAGCTCATGCGAGGAAGATGGGCTTTTGAGAAAAAAGTGAAATTCTGGGGGGGGAGGAACGCGAACAACTACCCTGCTCTCTTCACGGCCGGGCGCGGGCAGAGGCTGTGGCAAGTGAAAGCGAAGGGGGGTAAAGTTGGGAGAAGGCTGGCTGTTCCTCCTATTCCGTGCAAAGTGAGGATCGGCTGACTGTTCTACGCGGGCCGTCAAGCGGGAGGGGGAGACAGAATCTTTTCGGGGACGCAACTTCAGGGGGCGTGATGAGAATCCTGGCCTTGTGGGAGTCCAACCTCGCGAACATGGGCGAAAAATCTGAGAAGAACCACCGCGTCCTGTGAGTTGGAAACCTCGACTCGCTCCGAATCGGGAAGAAAACTGCATAAAGGGGGGGAGCACTGGGGGGGCGGGCCGTTTACGAGTACCTCAGAAAGGCCGGGTCGACCTGGGCTGTGGGGTACCAGGGGGGACCGAGGGACCAAACGACAGTTAAAGGGGGAGTTCCGAAGACGTCAGAGTGGCTATTAACGCAACGGCGAAAGTCCGAATAGACTGGGACGCGTCGGTGGATCTGGGGGAGTCTAGGGGGGCCGGCTACAAGGCGGTTTGCTCCCAGCTGGAGAACAAGCACAGGGTTCGCCGAGAACTTTTCCCGAGAAAGACCACCACGGTGGGAGATCATAGGAGAGGAAGCCGCTCATTACCCTGTGGATCACAGTACATGCAGAGAAAAGGGGGTCAAGCTTCTAAGCTGAAAGTGCAACCCTCCACGACTTGGGAATCAAAAAAATGAGTCCCATCTAATGGGCGCTCGTGGAAAAGGAGAGTAAAAGGGGAACTTTGAATTGGACGAGGAACACTATATCTTCCAGCTTGAGAATCAGAAAACTACTCCGGGGAAATCTCCGTCGGACGTATCATGGGAGCAAAGATTAAAGGGTAAGGAAAGTCTGTCCCTGACGGATAGACACCCTTCTTTCCCAGTCGTCAGAACACGCAATGCCGAACCACGTGCGCAAGGGGACACGGCTTCTAACGAAACGGTTAAATGCTAAAGCGCTGACGTCGATCGAACAATAAATACAGTGCCAAAAACGACGAAGATCTCTTGGTTGTGAAGACGCGGTACAAAAAGAAAACACGCGCCTGGCCACGGGAAAACAAGGCGCGCACATCGAAGGGAAATGCGAGCAGGAAAAAAAAAGCGGCACAGACGAAGCACGCTGCCTGCACAGAGGACGTGGGGGAAGAAACTTGGCATGCAAAAAACGGGCGCCGCCGGGGAGTGCCGGAAGGCAGAGGCGAAAAAGGAGGGGAGAAGAGGGAGGAAGGAGCCAGGTGTCATAAAATTCGACGCGGGCCAACCGAGAACGTGAACCTCAAAAACACGACTGGAGGGGAAACTCCGGGAAAAGGCCTGGGGAAATCGAGGGGGTCTAGGTGCAGATCCGAAGAACAGTGAATAGGGGGGGCCAAGACCAAACTTCTGTCCACGGCGGGCGTCGGGGAAACGAGTGGGGCATGACGGAAGCTTCCTAGGTGAAGGGCGAACTGAACGCCGAAGGGGTCCTTTTTCTCCTGATCTGGCATCAAAAAGAAAAAGAAGTTGGAGCGCGTGAGGAGGGGTGGGGGTCATCACCGGGGGAGGTGGAAATGACGACGCCCGGAACCGACGTCTGTGAAACCGGGATCCGTGTGGGGAAGCAAAGGCGACTGTACTGCAGGGGGTGATAACGAAAAAAACAACGGAGGAGGAAAGAGGGACTAGAAAAGAAAAACAAAGAAAGGCGACCGATAGGACGCCAAAACCAACGGGGCGGGGAGGGGGGGCACCTAGCGTCAGCTGGCTCAAAATGGTGACTCTAACTACCTTCACGGGGAGGCCGAAAAACACCGAAAGCACTCGCTCAACTCTATCTAGGCCTGCACGCATCCATAAGCTTAAAAAAAATTGGGCTTCGGAGGGTGGCGTTAAAGTAAACGAGTGAGAATTCAGCACCAACCCGCTACGAACCAAGCGGGGCGGAAATATTCGGGCAATCGTGCAGTCATCCCAAAGGAACCTATTCACCTTTCCGAAGGGATTGGCAGCGGCAAAATAGGAAACTGCTCTCGGGGAAGGAGAGGGAAACTCGGGAGGAAAAACGGCAAGTCGGCCCGGGTGCTGCTTACGATTGTCTTCTTGGAAAGGGAGGGATGGACGACGAAGCTTCATAGTCGCGCGTCCCAAGCATTGAGAAACGACGGAAAAGAGGGCGACAGAAAAAAAGGCACGTTCTCACCAGCTGTAGCAGTTCCTTAGTAGGGGCGGGGTCAGGGGACGGAATGAGATTTGCCCGAAGGAAAAGCGAACCGACACGCGCGTCGATGTCGAACAACCCGTCGGAGGAGGGACCCGGGTGAAATGACCTAGTAAGAAAAAAAGAAAACAAGTAGGGGAGGTCGTTGTGGGGGGGAGGTTACTCACCGATTCCTAATGGTCCAGGTAGAGGGGCAGATCGAATAGCTCACCGGTGACGGACCGTCGCGCCGCACCCGACGAGGAGAACAGCCTAAATGAGCGGTCCAGGGGGCGAAAGGAAGGGGGGAGACACAGTGGGGGGGGGACACAAAAACAGCAAAGGGGGGGGGGAGAACTTATTCGATCATCTGATACTAAACAAAAGGGGGAGTGGATGCTACGAAAGGGACTGATGTCGTCGTACGTTGGGTGGGGCGATCAGTCAAAGCATCTCTTGGGAGGGGGCCGGCACACGGGTCTTCCAATCCAAGAGGGCGGAGGAAAGGTCCCAGAGAACAGCTCGATGGTCTGTCAGCCGGGATGACAATGAGGGAAGTTCATCGCCCCAGCTCGGGCAATCGACTCAGCGAAAGAGGACGGAGAGCAAACACACGGGATCGAACCGAAACACCGGGGAGGACGTCTCGAACGTTGAAGAAGCTTGGCCACGAGTAGGGTAGGGAAGAAAAAAGGTGAACCGGGGGGGAAGGGTGATTCTCCACGAAAAGCTCTCCACAGCTACCTGGATCTTCGAGCGGCCTCCGGGGGGTAAAATAGACCATGGAAAGCCGGCTCGAGCATCCAGAGAAAAAAGGTGAAGGGCGCCCAATGCCCGATGCCCACAGCTCTTGTCTAGGAGTCGTGAGGTCAGAAAAGTCCCGCCCAAAGCATAGGCCGCCCTTGTAGGGTGGGAGTGGCCTCAGCCTCAGAGCAGGTCCATCATCGGTCTCTCACTGGGCATCCTCGAGAAAAAAAAAGTAACGTAAGAACAAATCTGAAGGCAGTTCTGAGGGGCCTTAGAAAGCCATGGATAAGAGGGAGGTCACGAGTTGGTCCCGTGCCGCAAAGATGACTTTTTTCTTCGAATCTTGGGGGGGGAAGGATCCTTTGAATCCTCAAAGACTACCAGCAAGCATAGAAGGGGCCGAAGCAAAGTGGGGGCCCGGACGAATTGCCGAAGCAAGCGGGGTGTTCTCCCACACGCGGAATTTCCATCGAGTCTTTTCAGAAATAGGGGGTTGCAAAAACGCCGTGGGCGCGGGAGAAGACGCAAGAGGATCTCAAAGGGGGGGCTACACCAAGGACCACGCCTTGCATTGCTCAAATACGCAACCACGAAATTAATTCTCCATAGAACTATATTGAAGAGAAGGATTTGCGCCGTTCCGAGAGTTGGCCGGCGTAGGGGGGGGGGGGGGAGGGGGGGTCCAGCAAGTGGGAGGAGTACACCAAGGTCACAAAGTCACAGGGGGTTCAGGGAAGAGAAACTTAGTCGAAAGGAGGGTTTCGAACGTCGGGAAATCAAAAAGTGCTCTACTTCAAAGACCGCGCCGGAAAGCTGGGAGAAAAAAGATACTAGAGCGAAAGCGTCTGCAATCCGAGTCCTCCATCTTAAGACAAAAGGCTAGATGGGATCGTTGGAGAGGAGGCCGTGGGTGAACCAATAATCTTACTCGACGCAAGAGAAAAGGGCGGCGAAAGTGGCTCAGCAGGAAATCACGTATGGCAGTCCATTGCAAGGGCACGGCCAACATCAATATTCGGGGGCGGTCGCAAGAGTCATCTCGAGAACTCGACAGCAGATTCGGGACTACAGCTCTCCTCCTAGAACACAATTCACTAACTGTAATTCTACAATTGGTAGGAGATGACGCTAAAGACAGAAGCCGTCGACACGTCGCTTTTTGACTTTTCAAGGTCAGATGGTTACGGAACCCCGCTAGTAGTCGCTCGCTGAACAGGGAGTAGTTTCTATAAAACGGGAAGGGGCTTCGTTGGCGCTACGTGTCCAACCCCCCGGGAGAAAAGCTTGGTCGCGCAAGTTGGGGCAAAGGGTTGACCGCCCCCTAAGGAGGGAAAAATCTTGCCACGGTTCCAGAGAGCACCTGCTCTCCCATGGGTCTACCTGACTAGGAACAACGGTAAGAGAAGTACACGAGAACCGTGCGTCGAAGTCTCAAAGGGTCTCCGAAGTGAAAACCTGCTGTCAAGGGAGTCAAAAACTCTACTCCCAGAAGGGAATGCGGCAAAGAAAATTATCTCTAAAAGAGGTTAGCAAGGGCGATGGGAAAGAGGATTCCGCTTTAGTCCGCCTACACACTACATCAGGGTGAGAAATACGGGAAGGGAGAAATATACTCATCAATTTGGTATTGTATGACTATAGAAGGTAGTGCGCAAAGTCTTTAAAAGATGCGTCAATCCACACCTGAGCACTCGCAAAGGAAACCACTGAAGCTAAAGGAGTTCCCCTGTTTGTCACGGTCTTCACTTACAGAAGACTCAGTGCACATAAACAGGATATACCGAACACAAAAAAGGAAAACCGAAAGCGTGTAGAGGAGCCAGGAACCCTGGGGGCGCAGGTTCCTTGCAGTCTCACCTAGGGAGGAGGAGCTGTGCTGTACTATTAAAAAAAATACAAAGACGGCCTACCTCAAAGTGAAACCGAAAGCTCGAAAAGCACTCTGACAAAAGGGGGGGGGGGGCGCGAGGGAGGGGGAGAAGAGGGTGGTCTTCCGCCTGTGAAAGTCGCTGGGCACTGCGAAGAGACTATGGGAATCAGGAAGCGATATATCTCAAGACGACGTAAAAGTCAAAGGCCAAAAAACCAGCAGACAACAGGGAGTCAGGAGGTGGGGGCACGTGGGCGAAGCCCTGAAACATCGCGAGAAAATGGTTTCCGATTTGAGAAGATGAACATTTTGCAGAGGCGAAAGGGAAGGAACGAAGCCAAAGCGGGAGAAGGCGGGCGGCGGGGATCGGGGTCGTGAAAAAAAATGTTTGTTCAAAATCAAGCTGCGATATGGGAAGGCCTACAAAAGGGGAAACGAAGGAGCAAGGAGGAAGCATAGGTCTCTTTTCGAGGAGTGTAAGGGGGGGGGGGAGGACCGAAGGGCGAGTATATAGAAACATGACGGAATCAACGGATGAAAAGGATTGCAAAAGCAGGACCGGGGGGGGGGGACGTCCGGCTCGGGAATGGGCACAAGTCATTTTGGGGGG
>Ga0179593_1673170_pt1 | contig 12963 bp, 16 predicted proteins | sample CZODoug2_1_08_16_FD_185931 | JGI IMG/M metagenome (GOLD analysis project Ga0179593, IMG submission 185931) | Vadose zone soil fungal communities from Angelo Coast Range Reserve, California, USA - CZODoug2_1_08_16fungal (PacBio error correction) | ecosystem: Environmental > Terrestrial > Soil >...
AAGGCAGGAGCCTTTCTTGGCAATGAGAGACGCGCCGTGAAAAGTAGCTGGAGAAGTGATGCCGATGATGTTGGCGCAACCTGGGGGCGACCTGCATTTCTCCGAAGGGAAAATTGTATAGCATATCGGGATGGGAGGAAGCAGCTGGCCACGAAGTACTGGTCGGCTGTTTGTATTAGGGCATCGACAGAAAGGAGAGGGAGGGCGTCTTGAGATGAAGTAGGAGTTCGGGGGGGGTAGAGCCGTCCTTCGATCACCGGCACGAAAAGAGGATGCAGATTTCGATGACCCGCTTGGGAGAGGCAGGGGGAGCCGGTTGTGCCGAGGCACAAGCCGTCGGGTCCCCGAAGGGGAAATTAGCGAAGCCCTTCTCGTAGAAGGAGAAAGGGGGGTAAGCGCGACGAGAATCCCGGGGAAAATGAGGAAAAAGACTCTTTATGAACTAAATCATTCCCTAGACTAGTTCCCAAAAAGAAAGGAGGGAACAACTTGACAATTGTGATTCCGCAAGTACCCTGCCGACGTCCATTCCACCCCAAAAGAAGGATAGAAGCCTGCTGTCTATCTAACCCTTCCCTGGAAGAGTTATGCAGGCCATATCTGTCTATCAGCCGCCAAAGGCAAAAGGACGGCAGTTGTCTCCCTCCTCGAAGAAGGAGGAAACCACTTTTGTGCCCGCCGTTAGGTTGGGTAGTAGGCCTAGAACATTCTCTTCCCATAGGGGGGGAATAGGGCTGGAGTCCTTCCGGCGGAGAAAAAGGGAGAATGCCTCGCCTCGAGAGGAGAGAAGCCTATTAAGGGATTTGGCTCCGCTCTCAAGAGAAATTTGAAGGGGAAAAGGATGGGTGGCTAACTTCCTCAAGAGGAAGATGTCTACTTTAACATCCGCTGGTGGCGGAAAAGGTGCCCTGAAGGGGAAGAAAGGACCGATTTTCCGAAGATCGCCGGCAGGCGAAAGGAAAGGAAAAAAAAAAGAAGGACTTTCCCTTTTGGGAAGAGAAAAATTCACCTCCTTCCCAGAAGAAAAAGGACGCTTCTAAAAAGAGGCTATCCCGTTCACTGTGAAAAAGCTATCTACATCTTTCGAATGGAAAGGATTAAGAAACTGAAGGGAAATTCTTACTCACCATTACCAAGGGGAGAGGAAGACTTCTCGACGTCCTCGAGGGAGAGGCGATAAGGAACTCCCTACTAACCGAAAGAAGAAGAGGAAAGCTCGTCTTGCTATTTCGACAAGAAAGAAGATAACCGGAGAGTCTCTTCTTCTCTTCCAGGGAAGAAGAGGGATCTCTCCCAGGGGGGGGAGGAAAGCAGGAGAAGACTCCAATACCTTTCTGAAGGAAGGGAAGAAGGGAGGATTTTTAACTATCAGAAAAAGGGAGAATAAGAATTTCAAAAAGAAAATCCTTGTCCTACGAAATGCATTCCAGAGAGGGGAGGTACGCCATTTCTTTCCTGAAAGGGGGGAGATAGTTCCCTTCCGGCATAAAAAGAAGAGATAAATCGGAACCGAAGAAAAAAGAAAAAGAGGAGAGGAGTTTCGACGCTATAGAAGAAAGAAGGAAAAGTCTTCCTTCTTCCCCGAGGAAAAGAGAAATTTCTACCATGGGGGAAAAAGGGAAGCAGGGAGCTGTTCGCTTCGGGCAGCGGCGGGGGGGGGCGGAAGGCGTCTCTCCCTCCGGCGGGGAAAGGCAAAATCTTCTAATTCCACAGGGGGGGGAGGGTTACGTCATCTTCTTCGGAGGAGGAGGAGGGAAGCTCTATCTTCTGGGGAGAAGAAAAAAACGTTCCACCCGAGGTAGGGAGGGGGGGGGGGGTATAAAAAAAGGAGTCTTCTATTCTTTCCTTTTCGGAGAGGGAAATTTCTCGATAAAGGGGGGGGGTAAAAAGGCCTAGAAGAAGGGGAGAAGTCTCACACCGTAGTGAGGGGAGGGGGGAGGGGCAGGTACTGAAAGGCTATTTTCTTTTATTCGGGAGGAAGATGGAGGGGGAGGCCACCTTTTCTCTTCCTGAGCGGAGGAGAGATGAGGAAAAAAAAGATTTCCATAGGGTTCAGAAGTAGGGAGAGGGGAAAAAAACATTCCGCCCTCTGTCGCTCGCGAACGTAGGGGGAGGGGAAAAACTCAGTTTTCTTCTCTGGTGAGCGGAGGGAAAAGGGAAGGGAGAATCGCCTTCCTTCGTTTCATAAGAGGAGGAATTAAAAAACAATCTTTATTTTCTTCAGGAAAGAAAAAAGGGAGGCGTCTTTTCTGGGATAGGAAAAAAAAAGCATCAGGGGAATCTTATTTCGGAAGGTAGAAAAAAGAAAAGAGACCATAGCGGGCCAGAGAAGGGGGAAGCAGTTGCGGCTTCTACTATTCGAGGGAAGGAGAAAGAAAAAGGAAAAAAGGACGCCGCCCGAATGTTCCTCTCATGAAAGGGAGGGGGGGGAGAGAAAAAAAAAAAACATTCTAGAGGCACCTCCTTTCTCTGAGAGGAGAGGGAGGAGCAAAAAGGAAAAAAAAAAAAAAAAGGGTATACGGGCGTTCCTTGGTCGTCCTGAGCGAAGAGAGGGAAGGGAGAAAACGGCTGGGAAAGAAGGGAATTATTTTTTAATTTACGACTCAAGAGAAGGAAAAAAGGCTAACCTTTTCGTGACAATGGGTTGGGACTAGAGGGGGGAGTAGTTAAGTAAGTCTGAAGCTTCGCTCTTATCAACCACGTAAGGAAAAAGAGAAGGTGCTTCGAGAAGTTCCCGTGGCAGGGAAAAGAAGGAGGGGCAGATCGCCACACGATATAAAAGAGCGGGCCTCTAAATCTTCATCGTGAGGAAGAAAAGGGGAAAAAAAAGGGATCGGCCTTCAAAAGAGCTCACGCTCCACTCCCAATATTCCTTCTCCGACGAAGACAGTAGGGGGAAACCATGAAGTCCTCTTCCCTCACTGACAAGAAGGAGGTCTGAAATATATCAACGTTTCCTCCTCGGACAGGAGGAAGAGGGTAATTTCTTTCGGCTACGAAAAGGAATACAAAGGGACTACCCTCACCAGGATAAGGGGGGAAAAAAAGAAGGCTTCCTTCATCTCTCTTCTATGATGAAGAGAGGGAAAGAGGCTGAAGGAAAAAAAACATCTCGCCTAGCAGGGGGGACACGACGCCTTAATAATCCTATCTCGAAAAGGGGGGGAGGGGAAACGAAGGGTAGAGACCATCCTGCTCCTTTTAATATGGCGAGAGGCCTGTGAAAAAGGAAAAAAAAAAGCTTCCTCCTTCTCTTTCGAAAAGGAAAAGGGAAAGGGGAGAAGGAAGGGGTTTTTGCACTATTCAAGACTGTCAAACGATTTTCCTTGTAGTGAAGAGGCGCGGGAGAAAAAGAAAAAAGGCTATTCCACATTGGCAAAGAAAAGAAATCTTTACCTGCACATTGGGGGAAAAGAAAAAAGAGGAATGAAAACCTGAAGGGAGAAAAAGTCCGCTGTCTCTGGCGGTTCTCAGCACTACAAAAAAAAAAAACGAAAAAAGAAGGGGAGGGGCGAAAGTAGAGAACCATATTCCCGAGGGTTGGCCCAGGAGAAGAAAAAGGAATGAATCATTATCCTCTCCTTCCTCTCAAGCTCCTGAGGAAAGATGGGCGGCTCCATCCATCTCTATTTCCTCACCGGTCTGCATGAAGATAGAAGCTCAGAAAAAAAAGGGCGATCAAGGATCTCTATTTCAGCTCCAGCGCGACCAGGAGGATGGCAAAAAAGGACTAATCCCCTTCGCGTATTCCGCTAATTTGAGGTTCGCCGGCATACTGCAGAAAGAGGTAGTGACGGAAAAGAGAGGAATCCGTCTAAGTTTATTATAATAAAATCGCCGTTGGCGCATGTTCATAAGGGAGATGACAATCGCGATCCTGATCTCCTTGCTCTTGTACGGGGAATGCAGAAACCGTGAAAAGAGAAAAGTGGTCGGCCCTCTCTCTTTATTCGCCGACCAGCTTGGTTGAGAAGAGTTGCGTGCCTGCTCTGCTCATTATTTAAGCGGTGGAAAGGGCATTGAAAAGAAAAGATCGGCGTCGTGCTGCGCCCGAAAAAATCGGTGCCGGTCATCTCCAGCCCGCCTAGAACGGTCGGAAGTGGGGTTTCAAGTGGGGGGGAAGAGACGGTGCTTTCCAGCTCCGGTTTTTTCTTGGACCTGAAAAAGGAAAGATGTCATCCCGAGCGAATCTATTGACCTTTCAATGCAAGAAACCCCTCGCTTCGCTCTGGGTGACAGCTGGGAAAAACATGGCGTCATCTCTCACCTTCTTATTGGTAGAGGGGATATTTTGAAGAAAATGGGAAAAGGAAATGCGCCTGCTGTTCTCGACGAACAGCGCCTGGTGGGGGAAGACGATCCCCTGGATCTCGAACACCTTGGGTAGAAGAGAGTCAGACCATTAGAAAGAAACCAGAGCACCGATATTCATCCCGTCTCCGCCTTGTTCCAAGGAAGGAAAAGAAAGAGCCCGATATCTGCATTAATCCTTTCTTGTCCCTTGGATGGTGGAAGTCTTAGCGAGGCGAAGAAAAAACGGTATCGACCTGCCTTTCTGCCGCCGGTCCGAGGAGGGAAAAAAGGGGATAACGGCGGGACAAGCCCTGGGTCCTGCTTGTTTTAGTAGGGAGAGTTCGGCGCCGCCTTCTTGCGTGGCGGAGAGTCCTAGAGGGGAAAAAGAGGAAAGAAAACGCCGGTTTGCCCGGAAGCTAGGGGGGGGAACGAGGCTCTTCCATTGAGAGCTTTTTTCTATGGGGAGAAGGCCTCACGGTCACCCTTCCGGAGACTAGGGAAAAAGAAAAAGTCAGACCGATCCTTTCTTGAACCTGGTGATCAGCGCGCGAGAAAGGGCTTCTCCGACTTCTTTCTTACCTAATCAGGAGGGGTCCCAGGGGGAAGAAGCAATTCTGCTACTCATTCCTAGCGTGAAGGGAAAGTTCCCCCCCAAAAAAGAAAGGGAAAAGACCCTGCCCTTGCCCAGCCGGGCGGCGTAGAAAAAGAGCGTCGATCAGCCTACCAAAGGCACGAACAGGGCCGGAGGCGCCAGGAAAAAAAGAGCCCGGGCTTTGCCAACACCACATGTGTGTCCTATCATCCCTTCTCTGGAACGGCACCTCTTAGGGGGGGAAGGACAGAAAAGAGCGATGTCGCATTCCCTCGCCCTCTTCGAAGAAGGGAAAGGGTGATGTAGGCCTTTGTTCCTCCGCCGCTCTCAGAAGATTAAACTCTAGAGATGAATGGATTTGATCGTTTTGGGTGGGGGGGTCCTAGGGGGGGGGTTAGGGGGGTGGGGGCTTCTATGTCTACTTTCCCATGTGGAGGAACGAACGCCGACTTTTCCTCTAACCAAGGCATGCGCTCCAATCCCAGAGTGCTGCTCTTAAGGATAGTCAAGAGAAGGGTCAGTCCGCTACTTTTCAAACCTCCTTCACCGACAAGACACAAGAAGAGGGCTTCCCCCATATCAAAGGAAAGAAGCGATAAACATCTTTCTTTAATTCCGAAGAAGGACAAGACGAGAACGCCTTTCCTGAAAGACCACGGAGGGGAACGAACCGCTTCTAACTAAAAGAAGCGCCCAGGGTGCTCTCTATCTGGAGGCAAATTGCAAAAAAGAGCGGCTTCTCTGGCTACTCTCTCAAAGGAAAGAAAGTCATCCGACGTGATGGGGGAAAAAAAGGACTGTACGATCCTTCTATAAATCTTGGAAAGGAGCCTGCACCGGCAGCCAACAGGGAGGAAAAACAGAAGCGACGCGTTGTTTAACGATCGTCCATCATCTGGGGGGGGGGGATGTCGGACGCCTCGAAGGGGGAAAAAGGGTGCCTCACTAGAAAAGGGCTTTGTCCTTCTCACTGAGCCGGAAATTAAGAGGAGACATCCTCAATCTCGCGCAAGGAAAGACGCGCTATGACTTCTTTTCTAACGATGGAGAAAAGAAGAGGAAAAGAGAGAAGACTCTTGGAGAATCGGGAAAAGACTGGGGGAAAATGGGAGGGGCGCGCGCTTGAGATGGCGCAGAGGGGGAAAGAGAGGAACCTCGGCACGAGAGGGGAAGAGCATGAGTCGGCGGCGCGGCCGTCCGAAAAGAGGGAGGACTCGTTCCACCACGCGTCGGTCTGGGTCAGGGAGGGAGGGCAGGCGCATCAACTTGGCTCGCTCCATCTTGAAAAGGGCGCAGGCCGAGACTCCGCGCAGGAAGCGGTGCGGGAGAGGAAAGAAACAAAGGAAAAGAAGTAGGAGGGCGGCAGCTTTTCATCAGATCGCGAGGGAGCATGCCGTCTCTCATATGCGAAGACGGAAAGAGCTGGCCATAGCTTTTCAGGAAGTCTTGGGAAGAGGAGGAAAAAGTCGCATCCGCCAGCGGGAGAAGCCAGGAACGGGGCTCTCCTCCTTTTCATAAAAAGGGGAGGATTTGGCCTTCGCTGGGGGAAAAAGGGGGGGAAAAGGTTATGCCGGCCTTCTTTTCCGGCGAAAGGGAGACTTCCTTCTCAGCATCAATAAGGGGAAAGAAGAGGGAAAAAAGCGCCAGGTCTAGGCAAATTCGTAGGAAAAACCAGTCTTTTCAAAATAGAAAAGGGAGGAGGGGAAAGGCCCGACTATCGCCATATGCGGCCCTCTTAGAGAAAAGAGGAAGCGGCCTAGTCTTCTCTCAGGAGGCGAAGGACTGAAGAGGAATCAGGGAAAACGCCCCCCCCGCCCTATGGGAAAAAGGGAAAGCCGGGCTGCTCTCCCCAACCTGCGGCCCGAAAGGAAAACCTTTGGAAAAGGACGGAAGGCGTTGCGTTCTCACGCTCTCCGGGAAAGAGGGGGGGGAGGGGGGGGAGGATGATCGCCGCTCTTTCCTCTCATACTGGTGACTAAGAGATGAGGAGAGACGCGAAGGAAGGGGGACGCACGCTATTAATCTATTCAGGGGGAAAGGGGAAATGCTAACCTTTCTTTACAATGGTTGGGATTTAAGGGGAAGGAAAAGGCCGGAGTCGGTATCGTGCTGCTTATCACCCAGGATAGTCGACTCTAATGGCTTCTAGAAGACAGAATCAAAGGGGCCGAAAAAAGTGCGGCACCATAAAGAAAAAAAAAAAAACACACAAGGCGACTCTCCCACTCTCGAAAACCTCGAAAGAGAAAAGGAAAAAAGGGCAAACCTCTTTTCGTTGAAAAGAAGGGAGGAACTCTACTGAATATTCTTCGATCGAAATAAGGGAGAAATGAAGCAGATGCTTGTTTTCAAGGAGAAAGAAGTACCCCGGAAGTCAAAGGATTCTGGGAAAGAGGAAAAAAAAGGAGCCAAAAAAAAAAAAAAAAAAAAAAAAACAAAAAAAAAAAAGAAAAGAAAAAAACAACAAATTCCGAAAGGACGCTAATGAGGGAAGTCCCAGGTTCTTCACCCATCATCTTAAAGAACGAACTGGCTCTTCCTACCCTCAAAGCTAATGCCAAGAAAGGAGGGAAAAATTGCTAGCAGCGGAGAAGGGAACAAGGCGGAAAAAGGGAGGAACGGCAACATCTCTCCTCTCCTTTTCTTGAGAAAAAAGAGGGCAGAGAGAGACACTTTTTTCGAGGAACTATAAAAGGGGGGAGGGGAAGCAGGCAAACCAAGGCGCCGTGTTAAATATTTCGCGAGGGAAAAAAAAGGATCGCTTCCGCTTTTACGAATTCACAAATCAGTGCAGGGAAGGAAATGGTAAAGAAAAGAGTCCAAACCCGATCGAATAAGGGGGGAAAGAAAAGGTCCTCTCTTCTCCGGGATGAACTAGAAAAATAGGGAAGAAACAGGAGGGGGAAAGAACCGCAAGGCGCTTCACAACTAAGAAAAGGACCGGGCTGGCGCTTACCTTCATCCTTACAAAGAGGGCGAAGGAAAAGGGAAATAAGAATGTCACCTTTAGTGCTTCTAGAAGGGGAAAAAAGAAAAAATACTCCTCTTTTAAAAGGAAAAAAGGAGGAGAAAGCTACTGCTGCACCGCAAGCTGATCAAAAAGAGGAAGGAAAAGGAGGTGCCACTTGCAGCTCTATTTCAGAGAAAAAAGGGAGAGAGCCAGGAAAAAAAAAAAAGAATCAAGGATCTCGATTGGCACAAAAAGAAAAAACGGACAGGAAATGCGCCAACTTCTATTTTCTTCAAGAAAACGCAGGAGGGAGAAGGAATGAAAAGGAGAAAAAAAAAAACAAAAACGGAGGAGGAAGTAACATAGCTATATCTGGAAAGGGGAAAGAAGGGGAATCCGCGAAGGGGAAGTTCAGAAGAAAGAGGAAGGCAGGGAGCGGCTTTCTCTTCCAATCGCGGGAAAGGAAAGAGGGGGAAGGTGAAGGTGACCATTTCTATCTCGATCGGTGGAAGAAGGATTGAAATAGAGCTGCAGTTGAAGGGGGGGAAAAGTGGGCGCCGTACCATCTTGTTGAAAGGCGGTGCAGCAGGAGCTTGCGCGTAAGAGGGAGAGGGGGGGGAAAGGAGGTCTTATTCTTGTATTTGGGGGAGGAAGAAGCAAAGAAGGAAGGGGGGGGGAGGGGAGGCTAATCCGCGCAGCTACTTGACCCTCAGGGGAGAAAGAAGCGAAGTCTCCTCTATTAATTATTTGTTTCCGGGAAATTACCCAAAGGGGAGGGAAAAAAGAAGAAAGGGAAAATGTTGAATCTCGGGGGGGAAGGGGAAATACCGATCGTAATCTATTTACATGAAAAAGAGTTCAGAGAGAGGGGGGAAAAAAACGCATGATAAATTGCGTCTCTCACTAGGAGGAGGGGGAAAAGGATTCGATCTCACCTATCTCATTAAGAACTTGGGGAGAAGGAGCAGGGGAAAAAAAGGGTATAGAAAAAGAAAAAAAACAGCTCTTTTTTCGGAAGAAAAAAGGTCGGAAGAGGAAAAGAAAAGGAGGTAGGGAATGGCGCCTCCCCTTCGCTTAGAGAGGGGGGAAATATATTCAACCGAGAAGGCAGGGAAAAAAGAAAAGCGCTCGCATAGGAAAAGAAAAAGAAGCTTTCTGAAGCCTTTCTTGGCCCGGAAGTGAGGCCGAGGAGGGAGGAAGTGATGCCGATGATGTTGAAAGAAAGGAAGAAGCACGACGGTATCGTCCCTGCATTTCGCCGAAGCGGCACGGGAAAAAGAAAAAAGAGAGGTAGACCGCCTCGTCAAAAAAAAGGAACTGGGTTCGGCTTGTTTTAGTAGGTGCACGAGGTCGAAGGGGGGCCGAGGGAGAGGAAGAGGAGGGTCGATTTCGAGCCGTTGAAAAAAAAAAAAGGGGCAACGCCGGTTCCCTTGTGAACAGGGAAAATGAAAAAAGGAAAGAGGGGGCGATTTCGCCGGTGGTGAAAAAAAAAAGAAGGGGCGGTCTCCTTTATCTGGCCAGGAAAAGAATCTCGGGAGAAGAAAAAGGGGGAAGAGAGACGAGCTACTCCGGTGAAAAGGAGGGGGGGGGAAAAAAGAATAGTCCAAGTGCCCCACCCTTTCCAGGGGAAGAGGTGATAAAGAAATCCAGAAGAGAAAGAAGGAAGGACAAGGACCCCCCTCATCTTGAGAAAAAAAGGGAAACTGCCCCTGTCCCATCATGCTGCGCAAAAGGAGGGGTCGAAGAGGGGAAAGAAACATACGGGGAGAAAGGGGGAAGAGTTGGCAAGAAGACTAGAAAAAGATACTCTCCCTTCTTTGCAAAAGGGGGTTCCTCATTTCCTGTTGGTCCGGGAGAAAGGGAGCTGCCCATCTTTACTGAAGAGAAAAGGGGGTAGGATACTTCAGGGAAAAAAAGGGGAGGGCGGCGAGGCCCTCTCCTCTCTTCGAAGGGAGGAGAAGAATGAGGATTCACTGGAAGGGAGGAAAAGAAAAAAGCGATCGACGATTTCCTCTATTTCATGCCGAGCCTCATTTTGTCTCAACTCAGAAAGGGGAGATCGTGCAGAGGGTACGAAAGGGGGGAAAGGAGGGTGGAGTCCAATACCTCGAAGGTGCCCTCTACAGGGAGGGGTTCCGAAGAAAAAAGAGAAGGAAGGAAACCCTATTTTCTTCGAAAAAAAGAAAAAGGGAAAGGAAAAACTCCTTCCTTCTATTTCGGAAAAAATTAAACAGAAGGAAAGAAAGAAAAAGGAAAAACATTCTCCTCCGGAAAGCCCAGGAAGAGACGGAAAGACAGAATTCGAGGGGGAGAAAAAAAGGGAGGGAGGGAATTCTACTTTCCGCTAAAAAGGGAAGGACCTACACGGAGTACCAAGGGGGGAAAAGAGGTCGGTCTCATCCTTCGCTAAGAAGGGGGGGAGGGCGCGATCTGCTTTCCTCAATCTTCCGGAAAAGCAAGCAATCGCTAAGGGGAGAAGGGGGGGAGGAAAGAGCGCACTGAAGGACAACTCCCTTTGAGATGCGAAGAGGGGGGCCGGGCGAGGAGGGAAGAGAAATAATCTTTCTCTCGAAGGAAAAGGAAAACGGAGCCTCTGACCTACTCCAAGACAGGGGAGGGCCGGCACTGTATCCAAAAGAAAGTGGTGGACTATCTCCATCATCTCGAAGAACGGTGAAATCCTTCCTTCCGGGCGAAAAAAAACATAATAAGAGAAGAAAAGCACGGATTACCATTTCTTTTCCTTCTCCAGGAGGGGAGAGGGAGGAGAGGACACCGATCTCAAGAGGGAGGTAAGAAGAAAAAAGCATTTTCAAAAAAAAAAAGGGGGGGAGAAAAAAGGAATTTCTCCACTAATTATCAAAAGAAAAGGGAGGGAGGGAGGAAGATTATATCTCCTCTTGGAGACTGCGGTCGCCACTCCGTCATATAGCGGAGGGGAAAGAGGGGACGGGAGCTCTCTTTATATTTGCGAGAAGGGGAAGAGAGGGAAAAGGAGGAGAAAAAGGACACGCCCTTGTTAATCCCGCTTTCGGCAAAGGAGAGGCAGCGCCTTCCTACAGCAGATCTAAAAGCTCGGGAAAAAAACGAGGAGGGGGAAGGGGAGGGGAAGGTCGCAAGTCTTTTCTTCTTCTAGGAAAAGAGGGGGGGGGGGGAGCATCCACTTTGGGAAATTTAAAGGGGGAGGAGAGGAAAGAGGGAAGAAGAGACCTCCTCTGAGAAAACTTCTTTTCAGCGGAGGGGAGACCGTCGAAAAGAAGGGGGGAAAAAAAAAAAGGGAGGAAAGGGGGCTGGGTATTCTTGCGGAAGGGGGGGAAAAGATCTCCACAGGGGAACGGCAGGAGTAGAGCGGGAGAGAGAGGGGAAGGGGGAGTCATAATCCTTTCCAGGAAAAGGGGGGGAGGGAATACGTCTTAACTTCTTAAAGGGGTCCTCCAAGGGCGTCAGAAAAAAAATTCTTTCCTTCGAAAAAAAAAGGGGGGGAGCTCTCTTCTGGCGCATGTGGAAGGGGGGAAAGGAGGAGGGAAGGCGGAAAAAAGGGAAGGAGGTTCTCTTCTTCGATGCGAGAGAAAAGACGTCGAAAAATGGGAAAAAGAAGGGGGGGGTAGGAGCCATGAATCTCCATGTAGAAAAGGAAGGATCTTTGCCTCCAAAAGAAACAAAAAAATCCCCCAAAAAGAAGAAAAGAGAAAGGGGGGAAGAATTGAGGAAAGAAAAAGGGAAGGGGAGGTATCTCACCATCTTCCTCGAATAGAAGGACTAGGGAAATTGTAGAGAGGAGGGAAGGAAAAAGATAAAGAGAGTCTCCTGGGAGGGGAAGGAGGACGGAGCTTTTCCTTCTCCTTCATTACAAAAGAAAGATTACGGGGACAGAGCCGGGAGGAAGAGAAGAAAAGAAAAGGAGGAAACCCCCTTTTTTTTTTCACCGACGGGGGGGGAAAAAGAAAAGATACGAAAGACGCTTCCCTTACTCCCCTTCTCTGGAGGAGGGGTAACGCCGGGAAGGGAAGAGAAGAATGTGAAAAAAAAAGAAAAAGGAAAGGGGGGATCGCCTCATTCCTTCTATCAAGAGGAAAATGAACATAGGATCTTCTTCTTTACTTGGGATCAATTTGGAATTGAGGGGACAAAGGGGGGGAAAAAAAGGGAGTTCATAAAGAATCGGAGAGAGGAAAAAGTTTCTCTCGGAGAGGGACACGGAGAAAAAGGAGAGGGGGAAAAAAAAAAAAGAAAGGCTTCTATAATTTCGGGGGAAAGGAAGGGAAAACTAACTTGCAGAAACGCAAAAAAGCGAAGAGAAAAAAAGGGGGAAGAGCACAATCTTTTCATCTAAATCTGGAGAGGAGAAAAAAAGTGAACGGCTTTGCCTTTTATCTCCTTCACCGGAGAAAATGGCAGGAGAGGCGGAAGGTAGGAAAGAAAAGGAAGGAACGACGCCTCCATTCTTTTCGTGAAAGAGAGAGAAAAAAAAGGAGGAAGTCTTCCATCCTTCACGGAGGGGGTAAAAGAAAGAAGAGGGGAGAGAGAAAAAAGAAGGAAAAAGGGCGGCGACATTCATTTCTATACCGGGGGAAAGGGCTCAAACATCATCGGAAAGAAACCTAAGGGAAATTTGCGAGGAAGGGGGAAAAGCAGAAGGAAGAAAGGTCTTCTTCCCAAAAGAGGGAAAAGAGGTGGGATTCCTTTCACCATGAGAAAGATGCAATTCTGGGGAAAAAAATAGACGAGAGGGGAGGGAGAAAAAACTTCACTCCTCCTTTAAGAGGAGAAAGAAAGAGGAAGGGAGTAAAGGTCTCCTTATTCCTCTGAAAAAGGAGGAGGAAACGGCGCCGGTGAAAAAAGGAGAAAAAAAGGGAAAAGGCGATCTCCAATCTCCGCCTGGAGGAGGCAAGAAGAAGGGAGGAGCGACTCCACTTGTTTCATTCTTTTTTTGAGACAAGAAGAGAAAAAAAAAGGAGAGGGGAGGGAAAGAAGGGAAAAGGAGAACAATCGTTTACTTTAGACCCCCTTCGAGAAAAAAAAAAAGGGAAGAGGATGGGACAGAACAAGCCAGAGAGGGCAAGGCGAGAAAAGAATAGGAAGGATACCTTCTATTCCTTTCGGGGGAGGGGGGGGGAAAGAGGTTTCA
>Ga0179593_1307038_pt1 | contig 12962 bp, 13 predicted proteins | sample CZODoug2_1_08_16_FD_185931 | JGI IMG/M metagenome (GOLD analysis project Ga0179593, IMG submission 185931) | Vadose zone soil fungal communities from Angelo Coast Range Reserve, California, USA - CZODoug2_1_08_16fungal (PacBio error correction) | ecosystem: Environmental > Terrestrial > Soil >...
GACATGTGTGGGAAGGGGCGTTGCAAGAGATTCAGCGCGATGGAAATCACGATCCGGAAAAAGGGAGCAAACGGGGAGCCTTCCGTAGCCTGATAGTCACCTCTGGGCGGGCGCATAGACAGTAAAAGGATGCATCCGCAAAAAAACTCAATCCTGAAACAAAGCTTGCCACTCACAAAGCGCCATGTCGCATGGAAAAGTGAATGGTCATGCAGCCAATTAAGAACACCGAAAAAAAGTCCAAACACAACGTGAAGGAGAATCTAAGTTTGGCACACCACGGAGCTCGACATGCCGAAATTTGTCCTAAAAATTGCTCGGCGAAGGTGCTCTCCTGCGAGGAAAGATCCCCACGGGAGGAGAAAAAGCGGTTCGACCTCCTAACACCGGCGACCCGGGGCGGCCTTCATACCGGGCATAGAAACGAAGAACCGCTGCACATCGGCCAAAAGAAACATGTGATAAGGAGCTACAGAGCTGGCTGGAGGGGGTCTTTGCCTAAGGCCTCCGAAAGCGCCGGAGGGGGACCCCCTGGTAGAAATATTTGATCTCGCCAAACTCGCCCACTGGAGGAAGGTTCCAGGTACACCACGCCCCGATGAAAAAACGAGGTACTTCAGAAGAAGTATCTCGTAAACGAGCAAAGAGATAACATAATCACCTATGAGGCCAGAGGGTGTCGATAAATAGAGAAAAAGGGAGGGGGGGCGCGTAGGGGAGGAAAAAAAGGACGCCGTGAAATACAAAGAGGGGGGCCACTAACAAAGGGGTCCCAACATAACATCAAAAGGGTGGACCGAAGAGAACGGTTCCCGACGATAGCAAAACGGGACCGAGAAAAAGTACACTTCCCATGTGGTCAGAGGGCCTTAAAATAGGGGGAGGGTTCAACAGAAGCCAACTTAGCAAAACGAAGACTTTCCGACACTCGTCGGATAATGGGAAAACATCGTCAATCCGGGATAGGGGAAGCGGTCTAGAAAGGTCGACTGGCACAATAGGGTGGTCACCGTCGAACTGAAAATCAGATAAAAAGGTCGAGTAAAGCAGAAACAATATCCAAACCAACGGATGAGGAAGAATTCAAGGGGAAGGAGAAGGGTCGTAGAAAAGAAAATACGCGGGGAAGGAACCGCGCTGCAGAGAAAAACAAAAAAAGACAAAGTGTTCAATGCTGCGGTCGCGCCAACGGGGAAAAAAGCCGGTTCATCTTGCCCGTTCAAACGTACCGGTCCCAAAAAGTAGGCTACAGAGAAAACTGAACACCAAATAAATCGGGGCAGCAAGAAAGTGGGGGTAAAAAATGACTTGCTAGCACGGGAAAGACGACCTTGAACACTCTCGACATTTGGATAAGGAAAAAGCACCCGCCCGGCGCCTTCGACCGTCGTTCGCGTTCGGGGGGAAATTAGGACTGCGCGGGGAGGAGCCGATTTTTGAGAGCTGTCTACCCCTTTTCAAAAAAAAAAAAAAAAGAAAAAAAAAAAAAAAAAAAAAAAAAAAAAAAAAAAGAAAAAAAGAAAAAAAAAAAACCGTGCGGAGTCGGCGGCGGAGCCGCGCTGGTAATGACCTTGAGAGCCCCAGAATCTGAGAAAACGAATAACCACTAAAAAAGGAGGCCACGGGGGAACCCCTTCCACTCTCAGAAACTCTCACCGGGTCGCCCCTTCCGCTCACTAGAGTATATGGAAAAAAGACAAATCCGGGAGCGGGGCGCCGTGAAAAGACTGTCCTCTCCGCCCTTGTTTGAATGGGGGAGACTGATGGGAAGTCGAGCGAGAACACTGCATTAAAAAGGAATGAGGGGAACGCCATGAGCTTGGCTTGAAGTCCCCATGCCAACGAAGACGGTCCGTTATAGAAGGCCTTTTTGCGCGGCGGGCATGAAGAATCTGCGGAGAAAATTGTTGATGATGGTCTGGCCTTCTTACCCTTACGTAACTTGGAGGAACGGCAAAGACTGGGCATCAAAAAGACAAACAAAAGGGAGGAGGAAAAAAAGACAGGTCCAACAAACGAAAAAAAAATAAAAGGAGATTAAAAAAAAGGGGGCTGCACCCCAGAAGAACTACTTCCGTGGCCTTCGTTAAAATCGAAGCAATCGGCATGGCGCTGAAACAAAGGTAGGAGGAGGGGGGGAAAGGGATCGGCTAAAGAATTTCTGTTCCGGATGACGATCAAGAGACTCCTCACAAGAGCATCCAGCATAATTCCAAGTAGAAAAACAACAAGCTCGCATGCTCGTTTCAAACGAGGCAGCACAGCGGAGGAGGGGGGGGAAAATGGGAAAAAGACTTGGCGACAGTGCGAAGTCTGCAGTAAAAAAGGAGCTTGTAAGTGGTCGATCACGAAGAAGTAATTGTCCGGACCAAAATCTCGTGCCATCCGCATCGGTAGAAGAAGACGGGACATATCCGGCCAAGCGCGGACGGCAAAAAAGAAACCCACCCCAACGTCCTCAAACAACAATTCAAAGGAAAACGGAAAGAAGAAAGCCAAGTCCAGCAAGCCGCAAAAAAACAACAAAAAAATAACGACTACGATCTGACGAGGTGGGAGAAAAACCGTTTTCAGAAGGGGGGCTTATGAAAGCCAATTAGGCAACCGTCTTTAACGTGCCTGAAGATACTGAGTGAAAAAAACCGTTATGCTTGCGTCGGTGTTGCGAAAGATGTCATTGGGGGACGCGTAAAAATTGTGCGCCATCCGGGACAAAACCATGCCGGGAAAAAAAACAATCAAGAATGAAACGCAAAAAAGTGTTCGAACAATGTTGAGATCGTTTGATCGGCAGTGTTCGGTTGGAGAACGACGACGATAGGACGGGGGTTTTCCGGGCGCCCCGTCGGCAAACAGGGACCAGAACAGCCGAGGTTGCAGCACCCGAGGTGTGAGTAGGGATATTGAAGAATTCATATCTCATGCAGAAGGATGGGAACCAACCGAGAGTGGCCGAAAAGTTCGAGCGGTCCATGATCCGGACAATTGAAGGTCATGAAGGATCCTAGCAACGAGACGCACGTTCAGCCGGTAGTATTGAGAACAAAGACATGAGCCGGCACGCTCCCAGGGAAAAGGGTATGAGCGACCGAGAGTGGGTACGTATAGAGGGAATGCGGTCCCCCTCCGCGCGTATGTTATGTGAAAGCGCCGAGGTGTGGTGTCGGCCTTTGGGGAAAAGACCGATCCGACGCGCCGCACAACAACCCGCGGGAAAAAATCTCTAAAAGAGAACTATCGTGGAGCAAGCAGAGGAGGAAAACAGGGTGATGGGTATCAAAGTAAGCCTTGCTCGTCAAAAAGGCGAGGGACTGAGTGCAGCACTCGGCAAAGGGCTCGTAGCGGGAAAAGATGAACTTCCAACACAGCAAAAGAGGGGCGATCAAAGAAGTCGATAGTCCCAGGCCAGCGGAAAGGGTGTATAGGCGAAATCCGAAAGACTAGGACGGGGCTGGGGTGTTCAGGAAAGGAGAAGACTGTTCGCAGGTCGGGGAGGGTGCTGCATCGAAGCGTGTAGTTAGCAGGGGATAGTGGGCATCGCAAGGTTTCAAAAAGGGAGACCGGTTGGGGGAGACCGACGACGTGTGCGCAAGTGTGAGGAAGGCTTGGGGAACCGCAAATATACTGGGGCACCAGTTCTCCTGCGCGGACGTACGACCTTCAATGCAGAAGACGAGCTCCCGGTGAGTGGGGGCCAATTAAAGAAGAGATCATCCGGTGTGTTGGACGCTGGTGGAGGAGAGGGGAACTGCCTGACCATGGGAAAAGAAGGTATGTCCGGCTACGCGGAGAAGAGTTGGGCTTTCAATGGTGCGTCAAAGAGGAGAATAAGTAGTGAGACGATTTAGCATAGGATTAAATCAGGAGAAGAAAAAAATAGGGCATGGAAAGAGAGGAGAGCCGGAGAACTGAAAGATTGATTTTGACGAAGATCAACAGTGCTGACACACCTTTCATCAGCAGCCGAGGGCGTGATAGAGGAAGAGATAAATCACAAAAAAAAAAGAGGAGGAGGAAAAGAGAAAAAGTTACTAGAAATCAAGGAAGGAAAGTATCGTGGTGTGGTCGAATGGGGAGGGGGAACTAAAACGGCAGCGGAACCGTCCTTGCAGTCAAAGATCTTAAAAAAAATGAGCTGCCATGAAAATTCAAACTGAACCATCCTTGAGTAAAGATGAGGCAATCGACCAAACTCCACTAAAGGGGAAAGAAAAAGAGGGGCCCCCCTCCGAGAAACCTGCTTAGGACAATCGAAGGGGAGGGTCCGCCGAAAATGAGACTCCACCCGTCGGGGAAGAACACCGTGGTGGGCAAATAAGGTATTGACCAAAAGGGACTCGCAGGTAAGCAAGTAAGTCAGGCGATTGCAGAGAGAAGACCTGGTGCTAAAAAGGAAAAGGAAAAGGGAGGTCTGCTGATCGACCACGTAGAGAAAAACACGGCGGGTCGACCGCCTACCGGCTACCCTTTGGAAAAAAAAGGCGGTCTGGCCCCTATCGGGAAACTACACGCACCGGGAAGAGAACATAAGGGGGGGACCTTCAGAGAAATAATTGAAGCTGAAAAGCTACAAGAAAAGGAAGGCGGATTGGTATTTGAAAAGGAAAAACCCGAAACCGGCCTGTTAGGCACAAGGGGGGTCAGATAGGGACCTCCGGCTTCAATTTTAGAAACTACAAGGCTGCAAAATAGATACCGACGCCACCACTGGCAACGGGGCTGGCCGTGGAAGAACCTAGCCCGATCCGAGTAAGACCGGGACGATTTAAAACCAGGGAGGTCAAATTAAGGAGAGTTCCCGACGCCCCGCGCTGAACGGGGGGAATGGAAAGAAAAGAAACCAAACTTCCCTGAATGGCGAAAAGGGGAAACATAACAATAAAACGCTGTGTACCTGAAGACACCTCATTTCCCGCGAACGATAAGAAAAGCTCCTTGGTCAGAGCGCCGCTTTCCACCTTTTGAAGAAATTCAGTTTCAGAGAAAAAGGGGAAGGGACTAGCCGAAACCTAAGGGGAGAAAAATACATCTGGGAAAAAAGCGGCGTGAAACAGGTTAGTCATGGACCGGCAATGTAACGGGAAACAAAAACCTATGGTTGTTGGGCAAACGCCTACTATCAAGGCGACACGTAAGGAAGCAATTAGCCTATCCACACTATCTCTCCTGGGGGAGGACAAACAGCGTCTGTTTTGCAGCACAGGGAAAGGGAAAAAAGGGGAAATGTGGACGTATCAGGAAAAAAAAAAAGGTCAGAATCATCTACCCCGGCGCGCGAAAGAGACAGACCGTCAACTATAGAACGAAGAGTCGAACAAGCTGAAGCGGAGGACGAGGCGAAGTGAGTGCAGACTCACAGCGGAGGGGTCGAGGTGAAAAGAGGACACAAAGAGACGGGTTACGCGCGTCCAACTTCTCGGAACATCCGGGTTCATGAAGACAAGACCGACCTCGCATCAGCCAAGGATTGGTTCCAAAGCAGAGTGTCGAGCCCCGTTAAGACGGCGTGAACAAAAAGAACTATTGTACGCTAGAACAACCATACAAAGGGGAATGAGAAGTACGATCTGAGAAAGTTTTCTTTCTCAAAGTGAGGAACGGGAGGAGGAATGCTGGACGTCAGCGCCGCTTGCGCCTGAGCCGGTTGACAGGAAAGCGGCAGCGGACTTTAGAAGAGATTCGTCGAAAACAACGGAGGGAGAGGCCGGCCACAGCCAGCTCCAGGCGCGTCGCTCAAAAGTAACACGCTATTCGCTTCGGCGCGCAACGGGAAACACTGACGCTCAGGAATAAAAAGCCAATTTGCAAAGGACCGCCGCGGACTGGAGGCCGATCGAAGAAGGGAAAAAAGGGGATGGGGATCTGCCGGTTACTCGCGCGGAAGCGCTGGTAGAAGAGCGTCCAGTCACGCTAAAGAAGGAAAGAACAAGAGCCTGAGACGCGAACGATCACGGGATAAGGGGCCGAATCCGAAGGTTTTGCGCCGCAGAGAGGGTCCTTCACCGAAATCGGAAAAGAAAAAGTGTTCGCTGTGAGGTAAGCATCCGGACCTTTCTTGCGTAAGGGGGGATTGGCAAAGGAAAAACCTTGTTGGGGTATCGGGACCTTGGGCAGGCTCCAAACGAAGAAGAAGATGCCAAGGTCGATACAACAGGGGGAAAGCAAATCAATACGAAAAAAGAACAAGAGGTAAAAGGAACAAAGACCGCAAACGAGAAGGGGGGAGATTAAAACCATACGTAAGTGGGAAGGAAATCTCTGCGAAATGAAAGGACGCCCGGAGCCGGGGGGGGATCGGGCATGGATAAAGGGCAGATCAACGTGGAAAGACGACTTTCAAAGAAAACCTTCTGACAGTAGCAAACCGCTCATGGACCGCGCCTGAAGCTCGAAAGAGTACACAGTAAAGGCGACACAGAAAGAACGTTTCAAACCGGAAAAACCCAAAGCTATGGTGGGGCTTCATCTCGTGAGCAGTAGGGCCCTTCTGCAGGTCTCAGCAAGCGAAAGGGGTTGAAAAGGTTGGTAGAGGCCACGATAGTGAAAAAGCACGGACAGACTATCGAGATCCCTCTTGGAGGTCGAGGGGAGTATTTGCCACGCGCGGCAGGGCGGAGAAAGGTAAAAGACGGCGCAAGCGCGCAAAAGCTACGGCCACCTAAGAGCCCGCGACCACCGCGGTCGCGACGGTCCTCGGTAAGAGAATTAGGGGTCGAAGAAAGAGTGACGTTCAGCCCGTCGTGAACGCCCAATTACCAGGGGGGGGGGGAGTCAGGAGAGGGATTTTTTGAAAACCCGGAATGTCGAAAAAAGAGGTACGCGAAAGCAAGCTTGTCATCCGGGCACTACAAACGCTAAAAAGCAGCGGCCATCCTTGGGGGCGAAAGGGGCAAAAAGCTCGAACAAATCTGTCTTGAATAGTCTTTGGAAGCCAGCGCTCCGTTTACGGACGTGCGGAGTGGTTGAAGGATACCCCGATCGGTAGAAGTCAAAAGAGCCGATTGGAGGAAGAAGCGATTGGGTGATCGGCGAGCAAGACCAGGGCGGACGAGATCTGCCCTGATACGCGGGATTTGACCACACCGAACGTGGTGAAAGTTTTAGAGAGCGTTCGGACTTGCGCGAAAATATGTAGAAACGAGAAGTCGCGAAAATCGCCCACTGGGGTTCAAATAGTCGCGGAACAGGCAAAGAGGCCAAAAGAGACGCTTATGAAGCTGTAGCTAGGAACCCGAAGAGTGTGCGTATATCGAGCCTGTTAGACAAAAGGGTCCCCAAAGGGTAAGAGGGTTCGCTGACCTAGGTTTATTGGGCGTCGGGGGACCCTTTCAATCCGCCAGGCAGAAAAGGAAAGCCGTAAGCAAAGCACAGGGGGCCTCATGAGAGACGGTGAATCGGATCTCGGATCAGGAAGGGGATCACCTAAAGTAGTAAGACGACCGGCAGCAACGGACGGGCCATCTGGGGAGATAGGCCAAAAACATTGTACTTGGAACGAGGCAACCCGATCAATATCGCCAGGCGCAACGGCGCCAGGTTGGGGAAGAAAGAACCAAATAGACACGGAGGGGGGCTCCTGGCTTAGTGAATCCTGTTCACAAGTTCTCAAAAGGCGATGCACGACAGTAGCGTGTAGGGAAAGCATCGGAAGGCTCAGGTCCAAACACAGGTAGAGTGAGAGGTCGACCCAGTAAACGATCAATTAAAACAAAAGAGAGGTGAGACCAATTCTAAGACGAGGAAAACGAGGAAGACTTAATGAAAGAGGGAAAAAGATTGGGTGCCAATAAAGCTTGAGCCGGGCCAATGTCCGCACGGGGAGATTCTAAAAACCCAACCACCACACCCCGCGGAAGGGAGCACTCAACTTCGATGGAACAGGAAGACGAAGAGCGAGGGCGGGCAAACTGGGCGGAGCTTTCGCAGCGTTTGCACCGGATTCGGAGGGAAGTACTTAACTCAAGGAGCGGCGCCTGAGCACCCGGGGAGCCGAGAGCACATGGCTACGCGAGGGACTTCCCGACGAGACGGAAACTGGATGGTTTCGAAAAGCTGAAAGAGAGGCACCGCAATGAAAAAGGTCTCAAAACGTGAGAGAGAGCAATATCTCAAAAAAAAGCTCGAGATTCGTAGCCTTCATCACAGACACGAAGGGGGGGGGGGAAGCAAGGGACCCGGGGTGCAGCATTGCGTTTTTTAAAGTTCAGCTAGAGAAAAATCAAAAAAGGAAAAAAGTTCTGATGGGCAAGACAGGAAAAAAAAAGGAGCGAACGAAAAGGCGCGTTAAAGGAAGAAAGGGGGTAAGATATTCGCAATCTCATTCCTTACGACCCGGGGGAAAACCAAGAAGACGGAAGAAGCGTATCTTATAAATCGTGCTGAAAGAAAATGAGAGAGCAACATCGGCCAGCACCCGTGGCGAGCGTGGGCAACCAATCACCGGGAGCAAGGGGGCATTAAAAGAAGGTCAGTTTTCCATTGAGCTAAGACCTAGTGGGCGTGCTCTACGAGTAGGCGCTTGCATAGGCGTACTAGTAACACAGAGTCAATATGGGGGGGCGGTCCCCTTAAAGCTGGACCTCAAAAGAGCAGATGAGAGGACCAGCAAGAAGCGGAGTTGAAAGAGATGCTAACAAAGTAACCGAGAGGCTTATTGGTCTGCTACTCGGCCAACCGGTCGAACGAGTTGAAAAAAAAAGCGCTGGGAGGGAGAAAAAAAGTGGGATCAGCCAAAGAGGTAGTAGTGTCGCCCAAAAAACTGGAAGGGATCGAGACAAACGAAGGAAAGAACTAGGGCGCGTCATTGGCTGTAAGCGGAAGGTGAAAGCGCCAGGGATCCAGAAGGTCCTAGATAAAAAAACTTCTGAGTCAAGGAGGAGTTCGGGGGGAATAACGCAAAAGGCAGGTCGTAAGGGGAAAAAGAAAGAAGAGGGAACAAATGTCCCCAAAAAGTGGTGGCCAAAACCTACCGCCCGGGGAAAATACGCACAAAACTACTTGGCCCTAAAGCTTGAAAAAGGGTCACTGTGCCGGGGAACGTGCGTTGGCTAATCTCGGACCAGCTACTCCCTAGGCCGACGAGAAAGCTTGCAGGACATCTGCAGGAGCTCAGTTCTAAGGAAATGTGGACCTTACCTTCTACGCACCCCCTATGTAAGGTTTTGACAAGAAAGTCAAGGGCTCAGATCGAAACGTCCGCGCGCAAGAGCAAGGATCACCGATCAACGCGTATGCACCAGCAGGGTAGGGAAGAATTGAGACGATCTGAGGCCGGAAGAATGGTACTCTTCCCTAGGTATGAAAGCAAAGAAGAAACTATCCTCAGCAGATGGGGGGGGCGAATGCGCAGCGGCCAACGAGTGCAGTGAGGTGCCGCTGATCCCAGGATCAGAGCGGAAAGGTGGTAGACCAAAAGAAAAAGCCGAGGTTTGACCGAACTCTCAGAGCGAAAAGCGGTTCAATCTCACCACAACTAACCGAAAAGCATACCCACGACAAGGTCCGGGGAGGGGAACAACCCGAAAATCCTTCCCAACTCTGATCATTGTAAGCTCAACATATGCACCTTCGCCTTGAACATAGGACGGGGGAGAGCGCGTCGGTGTTGGAGGCGTTCGGTCGCTGCGGAAGGGAGGGCCGGAAAGGGGATTCACTGACCTTGCCGCGCAAGGGGTCGGCGGCCGGCCGAAACAAATTGCTGAAGGGGAGGAAGAAAACGATGAGATCGATATTACGCCCCAACGAAGGGGAAGAGGGGGCATCGACCCAGTCTAGTTGGCTGGGAAGATCGCTGCAAGTAGGGAAAGAGAACCTAGATCGGAGGCAACCGTTTAGAGCCGCCAGGTAAGCCTGGAAAAAAAAGAAGAAATCTGTGCCTAGAACGCTTCAGAGGAAAGGCTCTGTCCAAAGCAGGAGCCGGAAGACAGAAAGCGAAGCCACGGAAGACTTGAAGCGAGAGAAAAGGCAACCCGGAAAACGTATAAGGAAAAAGGTTCTATAAGGGTCCTTAACCAAAAGCTGCGACTACGTAGGGGCGGTAGGGGTGGGAGCGTCGGGGTGCGTGTTATTACCGGAATGAATGGATTGGGGCGAGGAGGGTTTTCATAGAGCAAAGTGGGAAGCAGAAACAGGCTACCAAAAAGGAATCTCAAAACAAGACACGGTCAGGAAAGAGGGCAAACTCTCCAAAGGGGAAAACACTAAGTTCGGTCTCAAAAAGTCGGGGGTAAAAGAAAGATCGCAAAATACGATCGCTCATAGTAACGATCTGGTCAGGGAGAAAACGAGCAAGAAAAGGGAAGGCGGGCATGGAAGAGCAAGCTTCATGCAGGCAGCAACAGCGCGGACGAAATTACCGCAATCTCGCAATCGGAACAAGGCGGAAGAAAACTTACGCCAAAACGGGCGTCTAGGTCAAGGGGCATAGAAAGCTTAAGGGAGAACCGCTGAAAGGCGAAAGCAAGCGACTGTGAAGTGGGTCTCCCAAGAGTGGGGCGGAAAAAGGAAAGGGGAGAAGAACAAGATTCGAAGTAACGTAGCGCCGTCTGGCCGGGCCGCCATGAAAACAATGTTTCAACGGGATATGCGAAAGGGGAAATCGGCCCAAAAGAAACCAATCACGGAACTCAACCAGAAAAGCATGTGCGACGGCTCGGCCGCCGGGATGTTCGTGCCCTTCGTACAAGACAGTTATAATTTAGGGGGACACAACCGTAGTAACGGGCTTAGCAGATGCTGGAAAGAGAAAAAAGAAAAATGCGAGTCGTGTGAAAAGAAAAGGATGTCGCATAGGCGCGGAAGAAAACGCGCGTAAACGACTTTGGGGAAACCACACGACTCGCTAGGTCATCCGGCAACAATTGGCGAAAAGGTAGGGCAGGGAAAGAGCAGGGGAGGAAAATCGTTGAATCGAAGTCTGCATGATCGCGCGGTTCGGCAGAAGATAGGAGGGGTTTCAGATACTCAGAAAGGACCGGGACCAGCCGCTGGGTGGGCAACAAGTAAGAAGAAAGTGTGGAGGATCCTTGAAGCATCGGACGTGGGGGAACGGAGAACGGAGCTCGCGGTATTGACAGCGGGGGAAGAAATCACGCTGTCCCTGAAAGAACTCACAATGACCCGCACGATTGAAAAAGGTCAAGATCAGTTTAAGCAAGGGGAGTATGAAGAACCGCCGAGTCGAGAAAACTGACAATTTGGAAAAGCTATGGTACCAGAGAGTTCTTATAGTCGATCGAAATGGTAGTCTGGGCAGGAACACCACCTCTTTTCGGGTTATGGTGGGGAAAGTTACAGGTGGTAGGGGGAGGGGTTGTATCCCCTTCCAACGAACGCAAAGCGAGGGAAAACTCTAGCGGATGGGGCTAAAAGGGGCGCTACAAAAGAAGAGCTGAAAAAATCTGCCGGATCACCTTGCTCGCGATAAGGGACTTGAACTGGAAGCCAAAAAGTGCACGTCTAGCTGTTCAAAAGGCCAAAAATTGGGAAAGGCTCCAACAAAACCCGTCCTGGAGGGAGGCGCGACGTAAATTAACAAAGCGGGGGTAGTCCAACAAGCCAAGACAAAAAGCGAGCGTAGCGAGTGTTTCCGGGAAAAAACTTGGCAAGCAGGTTCTCCTCTGATGGCACCGGAAAGTGGAGGTCCCCCTGAAGGGGCGAGGGGCATAAATGCCACAGGTTGCCGGGGCGCAGGTGGACGCAAATTGGGAAAGCACCAAAAGGAAAGGCGAGAGGCACCATTTGAGGAGACGAATAGATGAAAGTCTGGGTTCCAAGCTTAGGAAAAACAGGTGATGGGGGCCAATGAAGAACAGGAGAAAAACCGGACCAATGAATCTCATTTGGGAGGCGCTGACCACTACGGCACCAACGTCGACAGGCTTGCGAGATGGGGCGGGGAACTGTGTCAACTGCAGAGGAAAAAGGTCTAAAAGAACGCAGTGCGTGAAGAACTCTAGATGCCATATTAGCAAAGGCTAAGCTCTTCCCGTAGACAAGGTGACATTCTGCAGGTGGTCGAGAAAAGCAAAATAATGAACGGCACCGCAATGACACCCTGTCAATCCAAGAGGGGGGAAAAAAAAAATACACAACACCACAAAGGGAGGAAGGGGAAATATGATCTATACAGCAGAAGTTGGCGAGCTGATGACGGTTTTTAACGTCAGGTGGGACTCCAAGGGGGAGGAGCGAAATCAACCGGCTTGCAGCACGACCGAGCAATAGCCAGAGAAAGGAAAAAAAACGGGCTCACGGAGGCTTGAGGAATCTCTGCGGCAGGAACTGTCCTAGAAAAATCAAAAGCCAGGAAAAGCAGTGCCAAAAAATCGCAGAATGTACTCAGGACAATCGGGGTGAGCCATTGGGTCCAAGCCAAAAATGAAGATGAAAAACTCGAGGCCAACTAAGTTCAGTATGGCACAATCACCTAATGGTACGGAGGGGGAAATCAAATGAATAGGTAACTACTATCGTGAAAAGGGAGGGACAAAATTGGGGAGAAACATTGGCCTCGCCAACGCTCCGGGTGAAACTGCCTTCAAGCCACATCAAAACAAAGCGAAGGCCGCTGCACCGGGCTAGCAAGAAGAAGTTTAGAACCAAGGGAAGCTAAGCGAAAACCGGCTCGGTGGTTTACTAATCTACCGAAGCGCCAGTTCAAAAAGACCTGAGAACGACGAGAAGGTACAACACGCCCACCCACCCCAAACCAAACCAAAAAACACAACCACCCACACCACACAAAAAAAAAAGACCGTGGTCGACAAGGATCTTCAGAAGACCCACAAGCTTGCTGCAGAAGATTAAAGACTGTACAGCAGTGGGGAGCAGGGGTTCCGAAAAAAAAAAAAAAAAAAAAAAAAGACAATCAGAAGGGGACCAATATGGGAAAAAAAGCTAGTAAGTTCCCTAAACCGAAAGATGGGAAAAAGAAAACACAGGGGACCTACAACAGAGGAAAG
>Ga0179593_1338125_pt1 | contig 12962 bp, 14 predicted proteins | sample CZODoug2_1_08_16_FD_185931 | JGI IMG/M metagenome (GOLD analysis project Ga0179593, IMG submission 185931) | Vadose zone soil fungal communities from Angelo Coast Range Reserve, California, USA - CZODoug2_1_08_16fungal (PacBio error correction) | ecosystem: Environmental > Terrestrial > Soil >...
GGGCGCACGTCGTCCCTGAGGGGGGGGGGACGGAGTGAAGTTTGAAAAGCAGAGACGGGGGGTTGAGCCTCATCGGGTCAACGGACGAGATGGTGAACGCGGGGATTGTGTCTTTTCCGGCATCCGAGCTACGTCCGACAAAGGGGGCTGGCCGAAGGAAATTCTGTAGGAAAAACTTCGGAACACGCGGGAAAACGAATGCAGTTCATTTATAAACCTTCCAATTAAACTAAGGTGTAGCGTTGGAGAAAAAAGGGAAGGGCTTGAGAAAGGACTCAAAACAGATGGGAGAGGCGGGGGGGGCACTAACCTGCGAAAGAGGGGGCAATCACTGCGAATGGGTAAAAAACCGTAAGCAGTTATCGAAGCGGAAGAACGGGGAATTCAAGGGCACGCTTGACGGCGAAACATTAAACCTTCGGGCGTGAAGAGAGCCAGCGAGAAACAGTCTTTCCAAACTCAAATTCAAGACAAGGTCACGCTGTACAGTTGTAAAGATAAAAGGACGAGAGTCGACAGCAGCGCCTTGCTGGGGGCAAAAAGGGGGAAGCGGGGAAGGCATCTGGCGTTGGCGCCCCTTCCCTGAGTGAACGTGAAAAGGGAGGTCGGAAAAAGGAGGGTTCGAACTCCCGGTCCGTGGCGTCACCAAAAGCATCTACAGGAAGCCATCCTCTTACTCATAAAAATCCATGATCCGAGAATGGAGGGGTGAAGATAGCAAGGGGAGGGAGAGTAAGAAAAGCAGATGGACCTCGCATTGGAAAGGCTAGAGAGATATCTTGCTGACAAACCTCGTTCAAAAACGATATTGAAGGAAAGGGCGAAAAATCGAGGAAAGGACACACAATTCTCCAGAAAAGCTGGGCTCAGGGAGGGTATTTCATTAGTCCTTTGTGCCATAAAAAAGAAAAGGATCTCGTCAGCTACGAAGGATGAATTAGAACGGATGAAACGGGCCGGGTTCGGTGAAAACGCATCCCAGGGAAAAGCGGATAGTGGAACCGGAAGTGAAGGAAAGAAATCATTGTAAGCCTCGGACAGCAGCCCCCCAAAGACGCCAGGGGGCATATGCTCAAAAATCACAAGTAATTCTTTCTACGTACTTTGCCGAGGAAGGTTGCACCTACGAGGGAAACATATTCTTACCTATGAAAACTCCGTCTAAAAGACCACCAAAACAAAAAAGGAAGTAGGTTATTCATCCTTGAGCCCTAAAGCATCACGGAGGGGAAATTGCCAACCTAGAGCGGGCGAAGTCTCAGTGAAAGAAAAAGGGGGGGGGAATGCATAAGAAAGAAAGAGGAAAGGGTTGAGCCAAGCAGGTAACCTAGAAAACCGCAAACCGGAAGTCCCAGTCGCCACCTTCAGAAAGGGGATTGAGAAAAGCAAGGAAAAGGGGAGATCAGTTCAGTTCGTCCTGGCCCTCTCACCATCGCCTCGGGCAGGAGAGCAGGCCGATCCCAGGACCCAGCTCTCTCAAAAAACGTAGGAGAGGATATAGATGGGCCGTCGGGCGTACACGGGGTCCTATTCGAGGTAAGGGGTCTGGGACTTCGGAGAAAGAAGGAGAGGAATTTGGGTTTCCTCTTGTCGGCAATAAAAAAATTAAGTTCCGAACCGTGTCTGAAGGGCCGGCGAGGAAAAAGGAGGGAAGTGATGAATTCAACCGTGGGGCATTTATGTACACTATTCATTCAACCCCGTATAAATCCAAAACAGGAAAGGGGAGGGCAGAAGGCCGCTCGGAAGGAGAAAGTGATAGTTTCCAAAAACGCGGAAGACGGAAGGGGTGCGGCGGAGGGGGGGAACGGCGGGATTGAAAGGGAGTAACCTTTCCTAGGAGGGGCAAGCGTAAGGGTTAATAACTTCAACAGCCAGGCGGGTCCAGAAGCTTACTCTTACAGGCAGAGAGAGCCGCCACGGGAGGGAGGAAATGTTTCTAAGGGCTTGGAAATGCGAGAACCTGGCGTGCTGGGAATTCAACCAATATCAAAAGTCGCAGGATGGGAAAAATTTGGATAGGGTAGATGACGTGAAAACCCAGCCAAGTCGCTCAATCAAGATCCAGAAGTAATCTACAACAAAAATGCGAGGGAACCACCTTCTTTGGGTCGAGCAAAAGTAATCTAAAAGAATGGGCGGGGTTGAGGAAGATGGGGGGTGGGAAGATATCTTCTTCTGAAGGCTGCTTCAATATAAACAAAGCTGATCACGGATCATGAAAGAAGTCAGACAAGCATCGAAAAGTTCCCTTATGTGCTGAAAAATTGAAAGTGATGCTGGGCGGGGGAGAAAGACAAAGTCTCTGAGAAAGTAACCATCAGAGGAGAAGAGAACTGGATAGGGTGTCTGACTGCTAAAAAAAGACTTTTCGATAAGAGGGGGAATGGGTGACGAAAAGACGGGGCGGGGGAAAAAGACATGGGCAGGCAAAGACAGAACTGGTGTAACTCAGACGTGTCTTGCGAAAAATACTATTCCGCCACGTCGTTCAATTAAACGAAAAAACATCAACCTACACAAAGCTCTGGGGAAAGAGGGAGAGGGACGCGGCGAAAACGAGAAGTCTCAATGCTTGGGGTTGCTTATATGATCATCTACGTGGAAAGTATAATGATGACTTAAAGACAAAGCCTAGAAGTGTCCGGACTTCATAAACTTGACCCTTAATACGTTCCCGCAAAAAGTGATGCAGAGATAGATATGCTCTTTGACCTTTCCAATCTTGTGACTGAAAAGTTCTAAATTGCGATTGCCACGCCATAGACGGGATACACGTTAGCGGACCTGCGAATTCAGAAAGGGTACGTCAAACGCGCCCTAAGGTTCGGCGGAATTCTTTCCGAGAAAAGAAAAAGCATAGGGAGAGTGATGGGACTCTGGTCTTATCTGGAGTGCTGCCGCGGGAAGACCATCTTCGTTTTTGCGAGGAAAAAATAAGTGAGGAAAAAGAACAGGAAGAGCAAGCAGCAATCCATAGAGCGGAGCCAGCCGTCTCAATAAGCAAAATCAGGAGGGAAAAGACTCCGCCCGAAGACCTAATCAGGGACCAATGACAGGGGTGTGAAGCCGGGATGTGCAGTGATAGGAAGAAGAGAGGCAAGACTGCCAGGGGCCGGAAAAACGGCTTAACCAAACTGGGGACTTGAAGTAAGCTGAGAAAGCAACAGTCGGGTGAAGAGAGAAGAACATAACGATGGGGAAAGGGTCATCATCGACACAATGATTGACAATTGGGGAAGCTAAATACGAAAAGTTGGCTATAAACACAATAAGGTCAAAGAGGCTTCCGTCCACAATGGATTAAATAGGAAAAGAGGCCCTGGAGGTGGATAATTAGATGTTGTCGTCATTTCCATCCGTTGTACGGCGTAATTGGAATGAGGATGGTCTGCATCATAAGCATAAAAGAGGAGGGGGGAACAGGAACCCAGGGTTGGGAAGCCTATGTATAAAGCTCGAACGAGATAGTTCGTAGGTTCATTCCAACCAGGGCGGTGATGTAGAGGAGGGAAAAGCGTAGGGGGAGAGAGGGGAGCCGTAGGAAGAGAGAGGAGGCCGAGGCAATCCATACCGAGGACATCAGCAGCGGACATGAAGTGCAGGGCAACCAAGGAGACTAGACACATCTGCAGGCTATTTTTGGAAGAGAGATAGGAAATGCCCTAAAACATAGGCCACCTTAGACCACCACGCTTTGAGGGAAGTGTTAGGTACAACTTAGAGAGCAGGGTCATGAGATGACAGTAAAATTTTGCAAAGCCATCCTCCTGAAAAAACACCGAAGGATGAGATGGGGGAATGCCCCATAGGAGACCGGATAGTAAATCATGGAAGACCAGGCGGAAAGTCGGTTCATTCCGACAAGAAAGTCAAGCGCTACACTGCTGGGAAGGGGAGGCGAGGCGAAAGGCCCGTTTGACAAGCTCTACATATGGCCAACCAACACAAAGAATGCACGCAGGGGGGTGGGCAAACTGCATCTCAGGGGGGTCTCGCGGCTAACTCTAGGTATGGACCAGAGCGAAAGGTTTCACGGTATAGGGAAACCGAGTGAGGGAAGTGCAAACCCATGGGGGGATATTTGCTGAGGGGAAAGGAGAGATGGAGATGCTTGGAAAAAAAGCTTCGACACCGTCCGGTAAAGGGGGGGTATGGGGGTCATAGACGGAAATGAACGGGGAACGGTAAGGTTGGAGAAAAAAAAAAGAGAGTTAAAGGTCTCTTGCGCCGCCGTAAACAGCAAGCGTAACGGATCCAGGGAAACGAAAGATGAAAGAACTACAACTACTTGGGATAATCTCATGTAAACAGAAAAGTAAAAGATAAGAAGGTTAAAAGGATCCGCATTCTCGGGGCGGGGGTGGGACCCAGAAGCGAAAAATGCTTATACTTCCACCCACCGCTCGGAATAAAAAAAAACTTATGGAAAGGAAAAAGAGAGATTGTGGGGCGGAAAAGGCATGTTATCTGAGGGGTTGCGGGCAACGGATATCCAGTTCGGTAAACATTATCTGAACCATCGGCAGGGAAAGAGGGAGTAACATCTCTTCGCGACGGAGTGTTCGCCTTAACAGGTCGAGGCGTTAGGATGGACTGGGAGACTTATGTCATCTGGGAGAGATATATAAATGGAGATACTTAGGGAAAAGAATGGTTAACAGGTTTTCTGCTTCACAAGTGAAAATCGCGTACGGGATCTTGGCGGAGGAAGGAGGAAATAGAGAACAGATATCGGAAAGCGCCGCATTGGGCGTGCAGGTCGAATGTCGCCCCCGATCTTAAACCGATAAAAAAAGGAAACTGAATGCTGGTCACTACGAGATGCAAGGGGGGGGAGAAAGAAAGGTGCTCTGAAGGGAAAGAGATTACCCAAAAATGAAAAAAAAAAAGGGCTGTTTTGTATCATAATGGAAAAAGAATTGAAAAAGGCGTCAGGGTCCGCATGGGGGCCTTGGAAAAACTGCCAAGGGGTGAGCGAAAGGTGCGAGAAAGGGGGAGGAAAAGTTGCACCGGGAGAGAAGAGAAGGGGAAATCTCAGGCTCATTGAAAAAAAAAATGAGAATTCTGTGGGGGGGGGGCAGGCGGGCTGGAAAAGATTGAAAAACTTTGGGGATTCTAATGGTGAAGAAAAAGTCTCGGCAAGGAAAAGTTTCAAACGGGTGGTGTAAGGGGAATAAGGTAGGTCGGGCGCAGCTCTTGACACGAAAGCCGCTAAAGATGCCAGCGCCTTGAGGAATCTCCTCTAAAACCTGTAATGGAGAGAGAAGGTATATTTTATGAAGCGGCGCAAAAAGAGAGGAGACGAAAGATCGAGAAAGAAACCCTATGAAGAAGGAAACCCCTCGAACTTGTTGGGAAGGGAAACGAAAAGAAGAAATAAGTTGCTGAGAAGGGTACATATGCGACACCAGCTGCAACGCGGCTCCTTCGATTTCCTAAAAAAATCCGTCCGCGACAAAGGGCTTCAAGAGGCAACATGCAGGCTCCACCACAGGGGGAGAGGGGAGGGGGGGCACGTACCTGCGCTTGGGGACCGCAAATGATTCTTTCTGGTAGCACGAGTGAGCAGGATAGGACCGATCTCAAGTGCAGGTTGGTACGGGCGGCCGTTCCGTAGCGCTGGGAAGGCGGGCTCGTGCAAAAAAACGACGGGACTAAGGGGAAGCTACTGGGCTTCAAGCACTATATGTAGACCTTTAAATCAAGTAAGGACAGGAGTCGGATCAAAGGACAAAGATGGTAGAAAGCTGTGTCAATTCGTTATAGGGGAGGACCGCCCTGGGAACCAGCTAGGAGGATTGGTTCGCCTAATCATAAGCGGGAACGATATCGAGGATGGAGGGCGAGGGAGGTAGGGGTACTCATCCGGAATCCTACAAAGGGAAGAGGGAGGAAAGCACGGTGACGCCTATAAACGTACATTGGGACACCGTCAGACTAAAGAGGAAGGGAAAAGTGCGACCGGCCTATGGGGGCACGAACTCTTTGGGAAAGACAATAGTGCTTGGCGCATTCCTCGAACTGCGGAAAAAAAACGTGCGTCATGGCGTGTGCCTCGCCAGGAAAAAGAGGGAGAAGCAAAGGAGAGGGGCACAACCAAGACAAGCTGAGAAATAATACTGGGTCGTCTCGGGCACGGGTCCGGTAATAGGCTAAATCTGCATGAAAAACTGGTCTTTCATCAGATCCGGGAAGCCGCGAGGAGAGTCACGAACTCAGAAAACGGGAGGGGTAGTCTGGTGTAGAGAAGATTAACAATCCACATCTCCTTTGATTGCAAAAAAAACTTTTGTCTAATGGGGAAGAGCCGTGTCAAAAGGGCCTCGTCGGGTAGAGACCCCTTGAATACAGAAAAGTTGGCGTCAATCAAAGCAAGGGAGACCACTCCCATGGAGTGCGACAGCAAAATCGGGATCGGCCTCCTCTTCCCATAAAAACATATACAGTATCTGCAGACCTTGATGGGGGACGGAAGAAGCGAAGGAGAGAAGGGGGAAGCAGCACAGGGCCGGCAATCCACCCAGGCCCGGCGAGGAAAAAAAATACGCGGAGTACTATGCAGAAGAGAAATAGGGGCGTATATTTGCCCGCCGCCAACGCGACCGCTTGAGGCCCACATCAGAAAAAAGGACGCCGTCCAACAGGGAGGGTGACTGGGGCGCGAACAAACGGTGGGGAACAAAACGGATATCAGGCGACTTGCCAAGCTGATAGAAAGGATTGGGGAAAAGGACGTGGACGGGTGCAAGGGGGAAATCAGAGAAACCGACTAAACGCGGATGAGTGCAAAAAGGTATCGGCTAAGAAATTCAAACAAAGCCCTCGAACGCACACGCCCAAAAACGATACTCGGGCCTTAGCTTCTCTTCCGCAGAGCGGCATGCGACAAACTCCTGGGAAGGAGGTCACCGGGGAGGAAAAGCGGAACCGGGTCCGACCTGGAACGGAGCTCTACCGCAGGAACCCACTCCGTCGCGGAGTGGGGAAAGGAAAAAGGGAAAAAGTCACACAAAAAAAGGAGGCAGAGTCTGGACAATCCATCTCGGCAACAGGAAATTCGCGAGAACGGGTGTTTTAAAAGGAATAGGGGAAGCCATCTAACAAAGGGTGAAAAAGACACGAACTGTCAAATGAATAGCTAAGAAACCGCACATTACATTCCTCAAGTAAACTGCGAAGGGGAATGGGTGGTTGTTTTTGTTGGTTGGTTGGGGGGGGTGTGGGTTTTTTGGGAATTGGGGTGGGGGGGGGTTTGGAAGGAACAATCAGGAAAAAAGTTCTCTTGGGAGAAACACTAACCCAGTAACGCTAAAATCGCCTCGGCCAGATGTCGGCAAGCCGTCCCCAGCCATCTCTCTCAACAACAAATTTCTTGGCTATCCTTTTAGTCTGGTCGGCGGACAACCGGGCCGAGGAGGATGGTGAAGAAAGCTTTAGGCAGAAGAGAAAGAGAATCAGATTTCTTAGGCCATTCCCGAGGTGGCCCGTGGTCCTAAGGGCCGAGTGGGACTATTCGACCAGTTGGGCAGGAAAAACCTTGAAAGATGCTGAAAATGCATTCACCAAAAGAGCCTCGCCTGAGCCGACCGCGGGCGGGGAATCCAGTAATGATGGCGGGGGCGAAATTAAGATGATTGGTCCACAGAAAAACGAACGTACTTGACTTTAAAGTAAGGATGTCGAGGGTAAAGGTCACCCGGAATAAGAGGGGCAGAGTCAAGGTGAAGACCGGCAGTCTAGAAAAAGAACCTTAACCTGAATATGAGTCTTAGATCTCCTAAGTAGAGGGAGGGGAGGTGCGGGGAATGGGATGGGAGTATTGTGCGATAAAACTTCCAAACTTCAGAAAGGCAAGACGCCTGGAGAGAGATCCTGAGAATTCTGATGGAAGGAAGTACACAAAGAAAACAAACCAAAAAATCAGTCGAAAAACTCATCAGATCCAGAGATGACCGGGATAGAAGAAGTGCAACACCTGGAAAAAAAAAGGGTCGGAGAACGAACGCACTCGACAGCAGAGGGGGGGGGCTGAGTGGGGGGGGTCGAAATCTATTCTTGCAGCTCTGGATGAGGAATAGGAACCGAACTTTCTTCATTCTTAATATGCTAAAGAGCGTCGGAAGAGCAGGGCCAGCGTGGAGAGCCGGCCCTGTCTGGGTTATTACTATCCCGACAAAATTCTCTTTCAGAGTAACCAACAGAGCATAATGGATCTTTGGGCTGAGGAGAAACGGGGGACGAAGGGGGTTTAGGGTGGTCTCCAACAGTTCGTTGTACGGGCCAGATGGCCAAGGGCATCACTTTTGAACCGTTCTAAAAAGACCGGAAGGCAAGCACGAAATATCAGGGGTCTCCAGGAGAGCAACCAAAACGAGAATGGGACTGCGAGAGGAAGCGAAGATACCAAAAGCTAGCGCTTCTCCAGGAGGTTCTTGAACATCATCTCAACAGGGTTAAGATAGCTGCTGGCTTCACCACGGCTGAAGGAGTGGTCTGACATGACCTCGGAAGGAAGTTCCAGAAAATAAGAATTTAGCCGAAAAAAGAAGGCATCGTCTTTGATCCAGTGAACAGCTGCATTTGCCATGATCACGAGGGGACAGGGGCTTCCACGCCATTACGCACGGAACAAACGTAACTGAACGGTCTCAGGAACTATGTCTTCAAACGGGGGGGCATCATTCTCTGAATGAGTTGGGAAAGGGGGGCTCCATACCGTCAATCTGGCACGGAAGTGTGAACTAATTAGAATTCGGAGGGGAAGGGCGGGAAAACAGACCCGAGGCCTGTTTGAAAAGCTGAAGACAACACCGAGCGATAAGAATCGATCTAGGCGCTCGAGGAAAACGTGAGGCCCAAGATATGTGAAATCCGAACGATCAGAGCATTCTACGCCGTACCGGGAAGTGGACATGCAATGAGAGTGCTCCAACCTTTCGAAGGGAATATAACGGACTCTTAGTATTGTAAAACCAAAGAGGGAACGATAAAAAAGCGCTGAGAGGGGGAAGCTGCTTGGGACCTTCACTAAGAAACGCGAGGGGGACTTCCGAGATCGACAACACCTACTTATAATTTTTTCGGCATCCGCGCAACTGAGTGCTCAAAAAAGTGAAGGGGAGGGCGCCAACGTTGGGGAAATGACAATGAGTCCCTGGAGGGGGAGCGTGAAGTTGTGCGGAGGGAACAAGAAATGGTAGTCTTTACCGTTGAAGGATTAGGGAGGATGCACTAAAAGGCTCCCTGAGGGAAAAGGAGGGGCGCCTAGGGCGGAATATAGACACTGGAATATTGCGGGTGCTTTTCATCTAAAAAACAGATCGTGTGGGAATTCCGAATAAATATCGAGAATTGAAGAGAGATTCGTGGCGGCCTCGTAATCACTATAAACAAGAACCTCTAAAGAATCACGAATTTCCGTTTCAGGGAGCCCAGAAAAAGGAGACGGAGGGAAGGTCATCCTAAGAAGCTAAAGGCGATTAACGAAATACCGGGGGGGGACCAAACTCCCCCCATTGCCTAAAAAGGAGGGTACTGTAAGCGCAGCCCTGAAGGGGGAAAAATGGCCCATACCCAGGCAGCCAGCAAAAAAAAACATGTGGATTCCCCATGAGGCAAAGGGGGGAACAACGTCGAACTAATCGTTGAATCCGCGAACGTCCAATTGAAAGGGACCGCTCGCAGGGAAAAAGCCTTCGACCTTGCAGGCGAACGACGTTTGGGGAAAGCTCTACAGGAATAAAAACAGCCACCCTCATGGTTGTGCAAGAGGGGAAGAAAGCGCAGTGTCGCGCAAAGGAATGCGGTGGCCAAGAGGAAAAAGGGGGTCGTAAGCAAGGGGACGAAGTCTAACTGAAAGAAAAAGGTGCAGATGACTTCTTTGACGTGGAGGAAGGGATAAGTCAGTAGAGAGTCAGGCAGAAACGTCGCCGGACGCTTTCTGACAAAAAGCCGGGGGCAACAAGAGGGAAAAAAAAGGTCTAACTAAGGTCAAATTACACTTCTATCGATCGAAAGGAGGGTATCTAATCGACAGCAAAAGGACGAAGACGACCGGGCTGAAGAAAACGACTTCGCAAGACTGGTGAAACACATACAAAGAATACGAACCTGGACTACTCAGGGCGGACCGGTACCCAAAAATCAAAGTCGCTACTCCAAAACCCATCAAAATCGTAGAAAAAAAAAAGAGAAGAAAGGGAAAAAGGAATGGTGGTGAGGTAGAAAGACTTGAAATTCTGGGGTTCACCGAAAGGAACGTCTGCAGGTAAGAGAAAGAATAGAGGGTCACATAGCTGATTACGGAAAACTCTTTGGGGGAGACAAGTCGGGTGGAAAGGAGAATCGGGAGAGGGGCTCATGTCAACAAAAAACAAGGAGGGGGGACGATCTATCAGACTTTACCATAGGGAAAGGGAGTGAGGTTGAATTGTGTCGATGTTCCGATCTCCTAATCTGCGGTACGCGAACGGTTGGGGGGAAGGGAGGATCGAGAAAGTAACGGCCCATCGACAGGGTGAACCTTGCCGTAGCACTTTCGCCGAAGAGGTGACAGGATCACCGTTAACTTCGAAGCTTGTTTCCCAACACTAGACCGATGGAGAAAATCTGCGGATTAAGGAAAGCGACCCCAAAAAGGCGGGAAGTCTGTTTGGGGGGTCATGGAGAGCTGTGAAACGGGGAGAGCCGCCGTTCCATTTTATTAACACTTCATTATCGGCAGGGGTCGATTATTCGCCAGCGTTGGAGCCGCTCGAGAAGGGGGGGGGGGGGGGAGCAGAAGTTGCGGCAACGGAAGGTTTGGGGGAAGGCTTAGGGGGATTCGGGACAGAGTCTGCAAAAAGGGGACTGAGCGAGTGGAATTGGTCTCCACATCGGGGGGGGTTGGTTTAAAAATAGGGCACGTTAGAAAGCTAGACGAAGAAATGCACCGCCGGTACAGAAACGGGTAAAAGAAAACGTCACCGGAGGGGGATTTGGTGGCCGCGGAGTGATGCATAAACCTGAAAAAAGGATAAGCAGAGTGGCGAGACGGGGGAATAAGACGATTAGGGGGGACCATAACTACGGTTGGGGGGAAGGAAAAAGGGGGGGACTACAATACAAAATGGTACCATATGGAGACACGGCAGGGCCGTCATTGCCAAACAGCATTCATTAGAAGAACTGAAAAAGGAAAGAGCGACGACACCTTTTCGTAAAAATAAAAACCGGCGAAAAATCCATTTCTCGGGGGTACGGGAGGCCTGAACCGTTGGAAAGAGGCACTCACTCTTACTCAGTTGCGGGGCGCAAACCGTTGCGAGGCTCGAAAATGTGGAGCAGACATGGGGAGAAAGGAGTCGTCCAGGGCGCTCTTAGACGAGGAAAAGAGCGTCTCTCTCAGAGACTAGTTGAAAGAGGTCAAGGGGGAGGGAAAAGGGGGGACGGTCTCATGAAACCCTTACGGGATCTGACCTTCGGTCATTAAAGCAATGGCGGAACGGTATAACCCAGCGAGGGGTCAAAAGAGGATTAAAAAAAAATGAAAGGCCAGGGGATTTCTACGGGATAGGCGGTCGAAGGAGAGAGGAGTTGAGCTGCTTTAGGTTCGGAAGGAGCCAGAGAGCCGGAACCAGGCCGATGGGCGGAACAGCCTGCACAAAAAGAGAAGAGTGCCACCGAAAAAAAAAGGAGGACGTGTCTTGGAAAGAAGAATGTGCCTCGCATGAAGGAGTGCACACTTTATTTCGTGGTCGGCATTAAGAGACGGCGAAAGCAGCGGCCGTCATGTCGAAAAGTCGGAACGACGAAACAGGAAAAGCAAGGTCAGGGGGGGGCAAGAAATCATATCTCGAGACTGCATAAGGGGGAAGGGAATTCTACTTTCCGGGAAGATCAGGATGGGAGTCACACAGGAGGGAGGAAAAAGATAACGCATAAGAAGGGTATTCTAAAAAAGCACCAAACCAGCCTTTCTCCGAGGATCTGTTTGGGGGATATAACGGCAAAGCGCTCCAGCCTTTTTTATTTTTGCTGTGAACATTAAGATCGTGGGGGGCATCGGCGGGGCAGCAGACACTGAGGGAGTAAAAAAAAACTGGAGGCGGTCGGCCGGACTTGACGGAAAAGCCCAGGTTCGAACCAGCAAAAATACATAGACAGCCGCGGGACGCCAGAAAAACCAAAGCCAAAGGGATGCGGACCGGGTTGAACTTCTCTGCCCGGGGCTCTAGGCAAAAAGAGGCCTTCTCAAACAGGGGAAAGGGAGATTGAAGAGCGCTGGCTCGACCGGCTCAAAGGGTCGAGATGGAAACGCAGGGATCCTCACGGAATAGTGGAAAAAAAAGACATAAAAGCCGAAGGGAATTCTGTAGCGCAAATGGTGAAAGGCAGGGAGAGGGGGAATTCGGGCCGATTAAGTCGAAGGGGACTACGTGTTCCCGGTGTCTTGAAATAAAACAAGCCCCTCCTCATTATCTGCTCATGGACTTGTCGGACTGAGAAATCAAGGAAACTCAAGCTCTGAAACAGAAAAAAAACACTTAAGCGCTAGACTCGAGCAGGGGGGGGAATACAGCTTCATTCATGGCCGTACTTTGATGGCAAGATGAGGAAGTCGTCACACTACTATTGCAAACACCAAGAGTCTGACCGGGTCCGACAAATGGCGACTCCGTCCGCCCGACCACCCAGTCTAAAAAAAGGGTTGCAAAGGAACCATTACTCCCTCATCGGAGGCCCTGGAGAAAAAAACGACTTTAAGGGAATCTCCTATCTTATACAGTTTGAATTTCAATGGGGAAAGACAACGGAAAAAGGTTGAAAGAAAAGACGGTCACGGAAAAAACCAGGATGAAATGCCAAACAAGCCATTAAAAGGGGAAAGCATCCTGACAAAGGATAGAGTTCGGAGAGAGGAACCCATGGGTAACGCAACATTCGCACGCATGCCGGAGGCTCAGGAAGCCCCATCCGCC
>Ga0179593_1648448_pt1 | contig 12962 bp, 12 predicted proteins | sample CZODoug2_1_08_16_FD_185931 | JGI IMG/M metagenome (GOLD analysis project Ga0179593, IMG submission 185931) | Vadose zone soil fungal communities from Angelo Coast Range Reserve, California, USA - CZODoug2_1_08_16fungal (PacBio error correction) | ecosystem: Environmental > Terrestrial > Soil >...
GAAAAGAGCACCGCGGTTATCGTAGGTTTCGAGTCACGATGGGAGAAGTCGAGGAATCGGAAAAAGGAGGAATCAGACTCAACAGCCCCTTTCTCCAACTTTCCCGAGAGGGGGGAGGGGGGCTCAAACGAATCACAAATCCATACCATACGAAGAACGTGTAAGTGAAGCTAACAAAAAATCGGGAAGGGGGAAGACAATCATCACGGAAAAAAGGAGGTGCAGGCTACCACCCTTAAAAGCTGTATTAAAACCAACATTAAAACGTCGAAGACACCAAACGAAGAACATGAATGGGAAGGGAAAAAAAAACAAGGGTCGATGTTTGGGCTCACCGGCGCGGGTTCCAAGGAAATCTTAACAGATGGGAAAAGCCTTGAGACGGTCGGTAAAGAGGGAAGGGTCCAAGGGAGGGAAGCGGTCGATGTCGCCTTGAATAAACGAGAATGGCCTATCGGAGAAGGTCGCCAAAGGAGGGGATGCCTTCTTTCGCGACAAAATGGGGTCCACGTGAGCAATAAGCAATGCAAGAACAAACGCTTAGCGCAAAACTTGAGGGGGTTATTGAATGAGCTTATTGGGGGAGCTCATGAATCACACCCGTAACGGGGCTTGCGATCAACTCCCTCAGGAGGGGGTCGGGGGAGAAGCGATCCTTTGAAACTTCCACCCGAGGGGGGGAGGAGTCTGATGGAAGCGGGGACATGATTTAGAACCCGTCTTAAATGAAGAGTGGATGGGTATCTAATATAAATTGTAGGGCCACAGAGCTTGGGATCGTTGCTGAAACACACCCACAAATGTTAAGGGGAAAGGAGATGCCAGCGTACCCAACTGGTGCAAAGACCGCTACGATAAAAAAGTGACGGAAGGAGGGAGTCATGGTGATCAGCTGCTTAATGGATCACGTTAGGCGAGGGAGAAGGGAAGAGAATTAACTCAGGATTTGATCCGAGAACTTCGAGGGTGTCGAAGTCCGAACAGTTCCAAGGGGAAATCGGGAGAAAGAAGACGCATACCTTCAGACTCTGAGATGTATGGAAGAGATGAACCAAGGGGGATCAAACAACTTCTTCGAAGACGGCCGGCTGTCAAGAGCTTCGTAAAAAGGGGGGGGCGGGAAATCCGTTTACTTTGTGAAGCGCAACAGCCATTGGTCGACCCAAAGCCAGACGGTTGGAAAAAGGGGGGGAGGACAAAGGAAAAAGAACGATACACAAAAAACGCCGATATGGAAAACGTGTCGGGGAGTCAGCGCAAGCAGGGGAGAGGCTAGCAACTCAAAATCAAACTACATCAAAAAGAATGATGAAGGAGGGGAAGTCGGTTGGGAGCAAATAAAAACTGTAAATTTTCAGAAACTTAAGGGTCGACCTGGACTATATCTAAGCTTAAAAAAAAATGATCCTGGGGAAAATCTAGGAGGTTCATTTACCTCGCGCTTTTCCCGAGTCAAACTAAGGAGGGGTCAAACGGAGCACCTATTCCCCTTCAACACCATGAAAGCAAGGGGGGAGTGTTCGGAGTAAGCATCAATTCGGGAGTTTTCGTTCGGTCGAACGGAACATAGAGTGAGCTTTTTGACGTTAGACGGTCCAAAAAAACCGCCGGTAAAAGGAAAAAAATAGGTTTTTCTCAGGTGCCCGCAGCTTTGTGAAAATCTCTAGGCTGCTGTTAACGAAAGAAAAAAGCAACCACAACAACACGAAAATGACGGAGAAAAGGGGGCCAAGAACATCGGGAAAGGAACTCTGCTTCAAATCTACCTCGAAAAAAAAAAGAGGAGAAAAAAGAGTAAGAGAGAAAGCCTGGGGGCTGAGTGCCCAAAAGTGTATGGTCATGGCGTTTTTGTTTGGGGGGGGGGGTTGATAGGGGACGAAGAAAAAAGATCTCAACTCTGACTTTACTAATTGCAACCAAAAATCAGGCGTTCAAACCAGTCTTCTTATTGTGGGGGGACCGGGGGAAGATGCGAATGGATTACGTTCGATCGACGAAAGATAACACTCGGAGGGCTCCGAACCTCCATGAGGAAGGTAATCCTTTTTAAGGGAAAGGGCGAAGAAGAGAAAGGGAAATGGCGGAGCAAGGAATGAAAAAAGACGGCGCTTTGCCGCACAGGAAACGAATCGCTGAGATCCAAGCAAACTCATTTCAAAAGAATCGAGAAGTCCAGTGATAGTCAGATTGTCTCAGGGGGGTACCGGGTGGATTGTGCCGAGCGGAGGAAAAAACAAACGGTAAACACTTCAGATCTTTGTGGGGGTGTAGGGACCTGCAGGGGGGGGGGAATGCTATGAGACAGCGCCCAATAAACTGCGCATGAAAAAATACTAAGCGGAAAGAAGCTTCATTTTGGGATCGTTGACTTTGTGGGGCGGTAGACAGAGGGGAAAAAACATACAAAAAAATGGGAACAAATGCGAGTGTTTACAAAGAATTGGACACTGAAGGGAAGTACGAAGAGCGAAGGGCAAGACTCCAGCAGGTTGTAAAGTCTCCACTCTGTGGAAAAGCGGACAAGAAGGTAAACATGAAATGGGAAGTCCGGCCGTTGAGGGCAAGAAGAAGGGTATTTGAAAAAAAAGAGGGTGGACGAAGGATCAAAGCTTCCGAGACCTCCTGTCCAATGGCGGGGGAACATGAGAGGAAAGAATAATTACAAGCCCAGGCCAAAAGAATAGCCGCCCAGAAATCGAAACCGAACGAACTTGTCAAAGTGGGGGGGTCTGACCGGAAACCTATCGAAAAGGGGTTGTAAGAAAAACAAAGCGGCGTTACAAGGGGGGGCTCGAATACAAAGCGCAATTCTAATACGAAATCATTGGGGGAAAAGAAACTCCGTCGGAAAGGGGAACCTTGGACGCGTTGAAAGGAAGAGCGGCCTTCCCTAAAAAAAAAAAAGTTCTGATGTCAGAAAGGGGGCAAAACAACCGAAGGACTTGGGGAGCAACATGAGATTGATCCTTAAAAAACCCATAAGACTAAGAAAGCATGTTGAAAAAGAACGCATGTATGTGGAGCCTCGGGAACCAAGGTCGAATGACCAAGGGAAGGCATCGTACAGGTGAGGGGATCGTGCTCGAGCAAGGTCCTTTTATGCGGAAAGGCTCAAATGTCCGCGCGGAAAGCAAGGGCGACTGGGCTGTGGAAAAGAGAAAGGGAATTGATCAAGGGGGGAACTCAGGTCTGAAGCTAAGCCTTGAGAAGGGAAGGAACGACCAACCTTGTGCTTTGGACAAGTTTCAAGGGGGGGGGGTGGTCAGGGAGGGGCGTCGGTCCCGTAGTGTGGTTGTATCTACCATCTTTTGAAAGGGGGGGGGAAAGAATCGCGGAAAAGGGGAAAGGAAAACCATCATAGGGGTGAAGCAAAAGAAACGCTACCCGGTAATGGGCGGGAAGGGGACGATGGTGGCGGTGTATTGAAGGGGGTGGAGGGACGAAGAAAGGAGGGAATCCAGGTTTGCGGGCGAATCCCAAAGATTCGCGCGACACGTACCATCTTAGGAGCGGGGGGGAAAAGAAAGGGGAGCGGGATTGGAAGGGAGGGAACCAAAAAGACGGAAAACAAAGGAGGAGGAGTGAAAAGGATAGATGTTACCAAAAAAGGAAAAGGCTGGGGGCTGTTGTAGGGCGGAGTACGACGGGACTGGGAAAGCCGAATGGGGGGAAAGGGGTGCGGACTTCGAATCAAAACGGAAAATGAAAGAGAAGCAGCAACGCATGCCATTCGTAATAAGAAGTTTGCATCAAAAACATGCTCGAAAAAAACAAGAAAGGGAGCGTGAAGGGCCTTTTTAAAAAGAAAAATGAGGAAAGAAGTAGAGGCAGGCTGACCACCCGAAAAAAAGCGGTAGTAAGGAAACACTAACGAAATCGCCGAGCGGACGAAGACCAACAGGAAAATCGTGTCCAAAAAAAGGGGGGTCGAATTTGTAGGCAAAAGGTCACGCCCACCCCAACCCAAACCAACCCCCACCCACCCCCCACCCCAACAAACACCCCCCCCCAACCCCCCAGGAAGAAAAAACAGCTGTCCCCGAAAGGGATGATCGTGATCAGCCTTCCAAAAAAAGTACTTGACAAAAACAAAAGAAGATGGAATTGACCGCGTAAACGGACATGTCGAAGGGGGGAAGCCGGAAGGCGAACTCCGCCAATCGCAGAAAAAGATTGACCTTCCTTCTGACACAGGGACGCGTTAAAAGAAGTTCGAGGGCGGCATCATCTTTAAAAAAAAAGGGGGGATGATGGTATCATGGAAGGATCATGGTGCAAAAACAAGTCACCAAAGAAATGTGGATGGCGATATACGACATCAAACTTCTGGGTCGGGCAAGCGATCCTTGAAAACTCGTACTCATTGGGGAAGGACGACAGGAATGGAGGGCAAAATTCACAGAGGAAAATTTGCGAGTGATGGCTCGGGGAGAAATTTGAAACCCAGGGTGCCTCCTGCAAGTGGAGGGGGTAACAAAACAAAAGGTTCAAGAGAGGTGACACCGGACCAGCAACCAAACGTGGGTTTGGACCCGCTTAGGAAGCCTTCGGAATTCAAAGGAGAGGGGAGGGGCGAAAAAGGGGAATTATAAAAGGCAGATCATGAAAGATGACAATGCCTGCGAGCAATGGGAGAGTGATCCGATCGAAGTGCAGGGGGGGGGGTCGACAGAAGGGGAAGAACGGACGGACGAAATTTAATGCACACCTCCTGAGGTGGGAGGAGTTAGCGCACCGGCCGCCACAGTCAAAAAAACCGGAGAAACGTCTTTCGTCTTAGGACTTCGCCCTGACGTCAGTGTGAAAAGGTGACTTTGTAACAAGGACACCGCAGGGTGAAAGGCACCCGTTTTTTGAGGCCTCGCGTGAAGGGGGAAGAGGTCTACAACAAGCAAAGACACGAAAAACCACGCGGAAGAATTCGAGCGGAGGGAGTGCGCAGGGATGGAATCAGAGGAGTCACCCAGAAAATCAACAGAAGGCCATCATGGGCTCCCGACATCAAAAACTTAATATATGGTTGTCATCCGCTACAAAGTGAAGACTTGCAAGAGATTCAGATAGGCCTAGAACTGGACGAGAGGATGAAAAGGCTTGGGGGAGTGTGGAGAAAGCACGTAAACGGGAAAGGTTTCGGTGACGCTACAAGCTGAAGCGGGAAAAGAGTGGAAAGAAAGCGTCAGGAGCAGTCAAAAAACCAGTAGGGTGCTAGGGGTTAAATTAACGAGAAGAGTTAGGGGGAAAAAAAAAAGAGAATAATAGAATTAGCATCTTGTTGAACGTAGGGAGTGAAAAAAAGCTGGAACGTTAACATAGCGGTCATGTAGTTGTTAACTTAAAGGCTCGGCATATGTGCTCGTTCGGCTGAAATTTGGGAAATCTGGGGGAGGGGGGTAATACTAATCCTCAACCTACCCAACGAGAAAGCTGAAAAGGAAAATGCACAAGAAAAGGAAAATCCACTTCACCAAGTGACTCTTCTAGAAATAAACGGCACAAACTAGGAGGAAAGAGAGATTCTTACTCATAAAAAACTGTTTGAAGGAGGGTAAAGGCTCCTAATTAGGGAGGGGGGGGGATATGATGCAGAAATCAAGAGAGGGGAAAACGAAGGAACATCAACAAAGGGGGAAACGACGGAGATCGCGTTCTAAGCTTGGGGTTTTTGGGGGAAAGTGGGGCGAAAAAAATATTTAAAGATGCCGATTCTCAAATAAATAAACCCGTGCGTTCGGCACCCGCATCCGGCCTTAGTCCTGGGGGATTTTACTACGGAGAAGAACGAGGGCAGTTTGCTCCTCGGCCGCTTGAAAGGGAACTGGGAACTAATCGCGACAGGGGAAAGGAGAACTCAAAATCAGAAAGAAAGAGGTCTCTTCTGGATATTAAGAAAAGGGCTGAAGGGGAGTGAACCTTGGGGTGCCACGCTAAACCCAACGTCACCTCAGAGAATAAAAAATGGATGTGGTCGCCATGCTGGAGGAGGTTGGATTTTTCTTACACTAGGCTCTTACCTCTCCAAAGGCTCGGGAGCTAAAAACTTGAGATCGGGTTTTGGGGAGATGGACTTGGCGGGGAAAGTATGAAGAGTAACACAACGAAAAGACCTTGACAGGGCTGGCCTCCCAATGGGGGGGAAAGAAATGGGGTGTGGGGAGAAAACAAACGGAAAAGGCAGTCATTGACGACGGAAAGACGCAAGAGTAGAAAGGGGGAGGAAGTAGGTGCACGGCGGCGAATCAAAGAAGACACTCAAAATCTCTTACTGTAAGGAAATTGGAGGGGAAGGAATTCGGTCAGGCCTACAAAATCGAGGAGATCGGAGAAAAGCGGGGACCGACGAACTCAGGCCGGCATGGACTGATCGTAGCGAGGAAAAGGAATGGCAGATCGCGACAAAAACGCCGTCGTAAACTATAAGGAAACGGTCAGGAATTGAAAAAAACAAGGGGGTATGACGCGGGAAAATCCGAGAGAACAGGGGTGGGCGGTAACTATCCCAAAAGGGCAGGTCCACGACAGGGAACTGTTCTAATACGGAAAAAATGACTAAAGACTTGGAAATAAAGGGAACCCAAAGAGAAAGGAGCGAAGCAGCAATTCTTCCGGGATGGGAGATATGCCGCGACCCAGAAGTGGGATGGTGGAGGAGGCAATCAAACCGTTAGGGGTTTGAACTGGGGGAAAAGAAACAGGAATTGAGCATTATCAAAGCGCACTCCATGAAATCAAGTGGGAGAGGGGAACGATTTATGCGACACCGGTACAATGTGGTCTGAAAGGACAATCGAAATATGGTGGTTCTTCGTTTGCAAATTGAGAAAAGTCGCAAAAAATTTTAAGAACTCGACAAAATCAGGACGATGTAAGGTGGGGAAGTCAAAGGTGATCACTATAAGCCGTTCAAAGCTTCCAAGGACAAAGACGGTGAGACGACAATATCATCCCAAAAGTGGGCTGGCAATTGGAGGAAAAAGGGTTGAGATGGGGGGGGGAGCTCTAGTTCATGGGGGGGGGGGTATACCGAAAGCGAGGGTGGGGGCCTGCGAATGACGTTAAAAAAAAAAAAAAAAAACAACTAAGCGAATGATCTTGGGAAAGCCCCCTTCACGGAGAACCTTTCGGGGCGGGGCAATGGTAATGAAGGATGGGTATCGTTGGGGAGACAAAGTTTGATTAAGAAAAAGAGGGAGGAAGTGGGAGGGGCCGCGTTTGCATACTATCCGCAACGGCTTCGAATAGGCTTCCACACCAAAGTCGACTAGAACTAAACGGGGGGAGAAAAAGAGTTTAATGGTAACATCAAAAAACAAACAAAAGGGAGGGAGGTAAAGAGTTGAAAGAAGAAAAAACAGAAAACACACTCACCGAGGGTCACTTGGGTGAGATTCGACGGATAAACGATCGGGAAGTGTTCTTAGATACCAACATAGTCCCGTTCGCCAACCTTGAGTAAAAAAAAAATAGTCAAACGTTGGAAGACCACCACATACCATCTTACAAATGCCCCCAGAAGGGGGGAAAGGGGTGAGTAAAAAGGAAGATTATGAATCAAGAGCAGTTAAATCTGCAATGGAGATGAAAAAAAACAACGAAAGCTGGATAACACCACATGAAACAATACACCGTTCGAGCAACACCCACCATAGACACTAAAAGGAAAGACTGTCCAAGCAAAAGGTGGAGGGAGAGAGGAACTCAATGCGCTGTGTAAAAGGAACCAAAAAAGCGGGAAATCTGAGAGTGCGCAAAGAGGAAGAGACTTCAAAAGGCGCCCGTTATTTGAAAAGGGATTTCTAAATGGGCCTTGGTCAAGGGAGGCGGGGAAAAAGCTAACAGTAAAGTCGATGCGGCCTTGGAAGAGAAGTGTCACACAGCAGGAGACCAATACTGCTGGTGATGAAACAGGTGAAGCGGGGGGAAGAGGTATGGCAGGAGAAGGGATTTGAGAGACAAAGTTTCTTCCCAGGACCAAAAGCCCCAAAACGGTTTAGGGAGGGAATCCAGAAAAGGAGGGTCCCGACGATCAGGGAAAAACTCGTCCAGGAACTTGGAGGAACTGCAAAGGCTAAACGGGATGATTTTTCGGGTACAAGGGAAAGTTCAAAAGGGTAGTGTCGAGTGGAGGATCGAATTAACATGGGAGTTGGCAGGGTAAGGGACGTGGATCTTGCTACGACACCAAAAAAGGTTCATGAACAACTGCTGTCCCCTTCAAGACCAATTGCCCAGCTGAGGAGTTTCTAGACGACAGAGGAGGGCAAAGAGCTTCAGAGAGGATGCGCGACGCATGAAACTGCAAAGGGGCCAAGTGGTAAGTGTGAACAGGGAAGACCGGAGGCTTTCGATTTTGGTCCGGGGAAAACAAGGGAAAACAAAAAGACGACATTTGGAAGACGATTAAAGTATTGAGGCTGACTGGCGACAGGAAAAAAATTCTGGGGGGAGGAAAGAGCTGCAGACGTTGCGGCTGACGCTTATCACTGACGGGGGGGACCAATTGTTGAAGGAAAAGGGATCGAACAACGCCCAAGGTGACCAACATTTTTGGAGCAGCAAGGGAAAAGGACAACAAAAGGGGGTTACACCCGCAGAAACGATCAAAACCAAAAATCTTACCACTCGAGTCTTACGGGCATCACCTGTTCTCGGTGTATAAAGATCCAAACAACAAAGGACAGCACAACCTAGAAAAATATAACCTCAAAGAAGAGGCAACGATGTGGGACATGCCTGTGCAGTACTAATCAAAACGGTAATTTACAGACATGAGGAATCTTACAAAAGAGCACGACGAGGTGAGCTTTAAATGAGGAATTTAAGGACGTCAGCGGGTCGTTCAGGAAACGGGGAATGAGAGAAAACTAAACGGATGTTCGAAGGAGGAAGGCTTCGAAGATTCCCGAAAACAGGAGGAAGGGAGGTAGGGGGGACTGCGAAAGGGGAGGGTGATGGAAATTGGCGGGCAGCTAATCGACCTTCGCAGAGTGGTTTGAACGTTGAGACGGTAAAAAAAGGGACCGATTAGGGGGGGCGGGTTAAAAAAAAGGGTGTTTGCAGGAAATTCGCCGCGGGTGGGAGGCGTGCGTTCTTGCATGAAAAGGACAATCATCAAACAAAAAACCAACACTCCAGACACTGAACGGAGCCATGCACTAAATAGAAAAATCCGGGCTGCTTCAAAGAAGAGCTAGAAACACCACTGAGGAGGAGGAAAGAGCTAGAAGGAAAGCCGGGAAGTGAAGGCTCCGTTCTTTCATTGGCGTGTGTTGTTTGTGGGGACGTGGAAGAAGGAAATGCAAGAGAACGCAGAGAGCAAGGATGAAAACGATTCTCTGGAAACATAGGCATATTTGGGGCTCGAGTGAACACAGGGCAGAGATACAGGGGAGAAACAAACTCTGAGGGGAGACGTCCTAACCTCCATAAAGAATTTTCCTGGGTGAAAAGGGATACGAAGAGCCGCAGGAAAGAATTCTGCTTTGCACCTGGTCCGATTTGGGGCGCGGGAAAAAACGAAAGAGAGTATGGATTAAAAGACTCTTCCAGGAGAGGAATATGATCATGGATTTCCACGTTAAAGTTGTAAGTTGAGATCGACCCACACTGCACAAGGGGGAGATCTTGGGTTGACCAAAGATGGACTTCGAGGGGGATTTGCCGTGAAAAGGCCCAATCAAAGTCTCTGGGCATGAGAACGAATGAAAGTGGGGGATCGTTGACTTGAGGTGGGTATACTCGGACCAAAACGGGGAGAACGGGAAACGGGCGGGCCTCAATGGGGTCGCCCTCAATGTGCGATCCTGGGGGAAAAAGGGAAGGTGACACAAAAAAAGACCGGAGCCGCAGACTTCGAAGAGGGGAGTCAGTATCCCCTATGTGTAGGACGACTCACCGACAGAATCAAGCACGGAAGGGTCTGAAGGACATGGGTGCCAGTCGGGCAATATCAAAAATTGGGGTCACATTTTTCCGGGTCGACAAAAAAAGAAAGGGAGCAAGCGGAAAAAAAAGAAAAAGGGATGTACAAGATAGGAGAATAACCTGGAGTGGAAGGAATCGCTGATCAAACCCAGCCCGGACGCAGTTCGTACGGAAAAACCGGGGACGCGTGGAAACGTGTTCTGACGGAAGACCTATCGTAACCTGGTTTTGTCGCAAAAAAAGATCCAAGGATGAAGGCCAAAAAATTTGAATTTCTCGGACATCACAAAGAAGTCCTAAAGAAAATGAACCCGAAACTGACCTTTTACGTGGAATCACTGGCGGCCCTGTGGGGAAAGTGGAAAAAGGGAGAGGCCTGGCCCGAAACAGAAGGTTCTGATGGAGTCGGAGAAGAAAAAGTTTAAGTGGGAAATGAGCAGGGAGCATGATCCCACTAAAGAACCCAAAATAAATCAGGGGTTGGGAAGGGGGTGAGCCGAAAAAAAGCATGTTATTTGAGCAAAAGGGGGGGAAATTGGAAAAAAAAAGGGGGCGTCGGCTAGGGAGGATCGTGCTCAAAAAGGTCATTCCCGACCGCGGAAAAGGCGAAATGGTCCGAGACGGTTGAAGCCATGGACGGACTTTTACTGTGGAAATCGACAGGAGGAGGGAACTCCGAAGCCGAAAGCTATAAGGGGGGGGGGGGGATAAAAAGGGAAAATATCATAGAAAAAAAATGGGAAAATTTGTTGGGGTCGATTGTGGGTGTCTCGACGTCGGAGAGGGAAATTTTAAAATTTCAGGGGTGGGACTGCATCGCCTTGCAAAGGATGGGGAGGGGCAGGCATGGGTGGAAAAAAGTCAAGAAAATCTCGGGGGAATTGTCTTGAAGGTTATCGGGGGAGGACAACGGGCTTGATGGAGCGAAACAGGAGGAGGGAGGTTTTGGGGAAATGTCCTCGGGTGCGGGGAGAACGAAACGAATAACTCGCTCTGAAATCAAACTTCGACGAGAAAAAGAAAACTGGAAGCGGGGATTTTGTACGGGGGTATCCAAAGTCTCAACAAAAAAGTAAAGGGGGTGGGGATGGAGAAGAGGAGTTGTTACCAATCACTTACACAAATCAGAGTTCAAGGGGGGGGGTTCGGTCGACGAAGGCTGGAAAGGCGCGAAGGAAGTTGTGAGGAAATAGGACGCAAAAAACCTTTCTCCAACACCCCAAAAAAACAACCCCCCCCCCCCCACCCCAAAAAAACAACCCCCCCCCCCCAACCTCCACCAAACCAAACCGGAAGAGAAGGAAAAAAAAACCCCAAAACAAAAAAAAAAACCCCCCACTTCCCGCAACTGCGTAAAAAAAGGGGGCATAAAAGAAAACGGACAGACCATGAAGAAACCTTGTATCGGGGGAGGGAACAACAGTGACGAAAAATCAAGATCATTCTATGGTCGACCAAACATAAAAGGCGTAGAACAACATGAAATAAAAAAGACAGCCGACTGACAACCACCAACGACCAAAAAAAAAAAAAAATCGTGACAAGCTATTCGCTCCCGGAGGGCGTTTGTCCAAGAGACGCAAGGCAAGAAAGGAGGGAAGGTGAAGCATGAGAAGCGTCAAGGAGGAACGGGATTGGGGAAAGTCGGAAATTGGCGTTGAATAAAAAGAGGGCGTAAAGGAGCAACTATAGGAAAATAGATGATGCCGTTCCTTTGAGTGCACAGGAAAATGAAAAGACGGGAAAAGACATGAGGGGGAGCGGCTAGAACCTCAGTTAAGCGAAAAAAGGGGAAGGGTATGGATGAGCCCCATGAAACCAAGAGGGTTGCTGCGAAGAAAATGGTGAACCTACGACCATCAGAACGGGTCAGGTCATTCCCCGCGAGACTTGAAAACAAGGGAAGGGAAGGGAGGGGAAGTCCGAAAAAAAAAGGAAGGATGGGGTTCTATTTCACAACTGAGTGCGATTGATGTTCGAGAAATTAAATGGGGTTCCCTATGGCCAATCTATCTGCGACCGACACCAACAGGTTAACTAGCTGCCTTAATGCCCCGCCAGAGGAATAGTTTTTTTGACAAAAACCTCTTCGGATCGTGCCGAGGGAAGGGAAAAACAAGCGTCATGATCGACAGACGAAGAGAATGAGCATTTGCCTGCGTCACGAAGAAAGAGTATAAGAGAACTGGACTATTGTGGTCGACGTAAGGAAACGGTGAGCGGCCAGAACGGCATAAATTTACTTCAGGGTAAAGGATGGGAAAAGGAGGAGGAGTGATTAACAGGCCGCCATCATCGTTTGATGGAAAAGAAAACTGAAAAAGGGGGGCCGGCTAAAAAGTCTCGTAAAAAGACGGCCAAGGCTTGTAAGGGATCTCAACAAAAATTGATGGAGAACAAAAGTTGGAAAGAGCCGTTAAGATAACGGCTTGGTAAGAGTATCACCGGGGCAACAAAAAAAAAAAAAACCAGAAGAGAATTCAAGCGTATGTGGGGAAAGCCTTACGCGCGCCTTGGCAGTTAAGAGCCTATCAACCAAGGAAAAAAAGAACGAAGATTGCGACAAAAAATCGGATGCTAGGGGGGAAGGGGGAGGTTGTTTAACAGTCTAGGATTGAGCGACATGAAAGGCAATCGAGAGAGCCCATGGACAGAAGACAAAATACGGCCACGGGAAATGGCGTGATTTACTTCAGAGCGGAAAGGGGAAAGGGGAAAGAAAGCGCAAAAAGCACACGAGTAGCAAAGAGAGTCTAAAGAAGTACGGGGCGGGCTTTCTGGAGTCCCCTTCACAGACTAAGGAAGAGTTCACGGACGAACCGGGTGTGAGGGTTTTAGTGCGGGAACAGAAATATAAGGCGCATTTTTGACAAGGAAAACGGGGGGGGCCAAAAACCAAAATCTCTGACAATTCGTCCCGCAATGGGGGGGGGAGAGCGGCAGGTTCTTCATGGGGAGGCCGGAGGAAAATCAAAAAACAAACATGCCAAGACAAGAACGGAGAAAAAGGGCCAGACAGGAGGAGGATCTGCTTCCGC
>Ga0179593_1347182_pt1 | contig 12961 bp, 14 predicted proteins | sample CZODoug2_1_08_16_FD_185931 | JGI IMG/M metagenome (GOLD analysis project Ga0179593, IMG submission 185931) | Vadose zone soil fungal communities from Angelo Coast Range Reserve, California, USA - CZODoug2_1_08_16fungal (PacBio error correction) | ecosystem: Environmental > Terrestrial > Soil >...
AAGAGTATGAAAAAAAAAAAGAGGATGAAAGTCAGGAAGGGGGGGGTGGTAGGCGCTGGACAGATAACTCCGGCAAAGGAGGGGGAACAAGGGGGAGAAAAAAAAAGGTACACCTCTCAGGAACTCGGCCGGAGGTGTCTAACTTTGAAGGGGAGAAGGGGGGGAAATGTGAGTCAGTTACGGCCAGTAGACCATACTGGCAAACGGAACATGAAAGGCAGGAAGATCAACAGGAATGAAAGAGAAAAAACAAGATGAAGGGGAGAAGCAAATAAGGGAGGGACGGAGAGACGAGAGAAACTGAAACACGGGAACTGTGAAACGAGGGTATGCCGCGGGAGGAAAGAGGGAGGTACAAGAAATTGGACGAAGAAAAAAAGCGTGAAGCTTGGTCCAACCAGGGGGAGAAGACAAAGGGTCTCCAAACAGAAAAGAGGCTGACAGGTGGGACTGGTTTTTTCATCGCGAGTACCTATGCGGGGACAAGGGAAAAAAGTGGAGCCGAAAAGCTACAACAGTATGCTCCGGCGCAGATCAGGAAGAACGGAAAAAAGTACTAAAAGAAGCAACACCAAACCACACAAAAAAAGAAAAACAAAGGATGGCGAACTTACGGGGGGACGACACGCTGAAAACGGGAGGAGTACATGTCGCCGGGGGGCCGTGTCTCAGAGGGAACAACAGGGGCGGGGGGAGAACAGGGAGGAGGGGGGAAGGACAACTAAGTGCACACTTAAAGCGTCACTCATAAAGGACAGGGACGATTCCGGCACCACGGGTATTAGAAGAAAAAAAGTCAATTCAGCCGAAGAAGTAACACCAGTCGAATAACACCGAGGGTAACAAGGGGGGGCGAACAGAACGGACAGCGACGGATTTGGGGGGTTGAGGAACTTCAAAGAAAGGGTCAATTGCAAGGGTTGTATAGAGGTATTGAAATCTGACGCCGAAACTGCATAAGCTCCGGATGTGGAAATACGGTCAGGGAAGACTCGGGAAAAGGTGAAACCTATGTTCTACAAGTTCCTGGATGGGAACGGAAAAAAAAAAAAAAAAGGGGTCACCCTAAATAACTCCTCGTGAAGCAAAACGAGGGCCGGAAGGGCCCTGGGCAAGAAACGAACGGCTTCGAAAGGGGGGAACATCAACAGCAGGGGGGACTCACCGAGTGGAGGGGGGGAAGGGGGAGAGGTGCAAGTTCTCGTTGTCAACAAGGGAAAAGGGGTGTGGCTTTGTTAAACCGAAAAAAAAACCCAGGAAAAACTAGCAAAACTCTCCATTGGGGGGGGGTTTCAGGAGTAGACGAGAAGAAGGAAAGTTGTTGGGGTGCAAATGGGGCCAGTGGAGAAGGGCAAGGAACCACAACGAATACATTTTATCCCACAAGGACACGACTACAACTAAAAATCAACCAGCAGCAAGGAAAAACAGGCAAGGGGGAGGAAAAGCGACAAAAAACAAAATGTTTTCAAGCGACTATGGGGGGCGCGGGAAAAAGGGATGAAACAACGACCAAAAAGCATAAAAAATCCGGTCGAAAGGAACCAAACGCAGGGAAAAACCAAAACACACCGGTGCGTGTGAAGCAAAGGATTGACCGAAGAGCGCGCCGGGGAGGATACTAATGGGAGTATACCCAGGAAAAAAGCACCGGCAAAAAAAAGCAATTCGGAGAATCTTTTGGGAGGGGGGATAGAAAAACCCCGACTGACGTAAATGGGGACCCTAGACAGCGCAAAACATGGTCAGCGAAATGTCAGGCCACTCACAAGGGCAAATCAGCCGAAACGCTGGGGCAAGAAAAACTGGGGTCACTCCACAAAAGGTCACAATTGGGCGAAAAAGACGAGGGGGGGGGTGAACAAGGGAAAGTGGTCAAAGAGCGCGACCGAGAATCGAAAAAAGCGAGATCCGTTAACCAAAAAAAAAAACGGGCGTCAAATTGGGCTGCACAAGAAGGGATCTAGTGATATCTCGAAAAAGATACCTCCAAGATGGTGTGATAAAAAAGGACGGGTGGTGTCGCGACACGAAAGGACGGCAAAATTGAAAAAGCGGAGCGAGGGAAAATTAAATATGAACGAAAAAAAAAAGGGTGGCGGGAGCTTTGTGTAAAAAAAAAGGGGGCGAGTCCCGGAAAAAGCGGAAGGGAAGAGTTGCAGGGGAAGGTGGGCCGCACGATGGTAATTGAGACAGAGAAGGGGGGGGGCTGTAAACAAAAAACCTCAAAGTCAAAAGAGTGAAGTTCCTGCAGGGGATGCAAAAAGACAGAACCGGGAAATTGGGGTGGTGAGGGGGGTCTTGTTGGGTTTAACTTTCGGATGGACGAACCGCTCTGGCCAAAACCCGGTAAACAAAGAACAAATGGTTGGCTTTTGGTAAAATTAAAAGGGGATCGCGAGCAGAACTGAAAAACCTTAAACCGGAAAATAAAAATATCCTTCGATGGGTGTGAAGCCAGTCTTGGGGCAAAGAAGGTACACATTAATACTGTGATCTGACGAAAAGAGGCATGGTGTGGGGCAACGTCGGGTCTTTCAAAGCCCAAAATACACCGTTCTCAAACAGCTTGACCTACCACTCACTGGCCATGGGGAAAAGGGGGGAAGTGGGGAAAATAAAGTCTCGTTACAAGGGGATCAAGGGGGACAGCGGACACGGAAGGGGGGTCACGGTTGAAACCCGGGGTCAACACCTACTTCCCGGACTTGCCCCAGAAAATTGTAATTGTGGTGACCAACGGGACTTGGAAATCAAATGGGCAAGGGTCGACGTTTGGAAGAACCTCCACGATGGACTCATCCGCCGGGTGTATAACCTTGCAGGGGCTTGGGAGAGGGGAAACAGTGGGGGGACAAGTGCCCCAGTGGGGATGTCTGATTGCGAAAGGAATCCTGGAAAGAAACTATCTTAGTAACCGTCGCATCACGCAGACGACAAAGGCAAAAAAAGAGTAAAACCAATCAGAGGTTCAGAACTCTGTGGGCAAAATAAGGGAATGAACGAAAAAAAAAATCCGAAAACAAATTCCCTAAATCTGTTGATAACACAGAACACCGTTTAAGGGTCCACAGGAAGGTGAGGTTTAATCCGTTGGGAAATTGGGGGGCGCACCGGTACAAAAGAGAAAAAAAGAAATTGTGTATCAAAAAAAAGGAATTGTTTGTAAAAAAAGTCCGCTTCAGGCGGGCGAGACGGAGAGGGTAAATTAAAGTGCAAAATCGCAAGGGCACAACCGTGACACCGTAGTAAGTCGGTGAGGCTACTGGAAAAACAGCGTCAAATTCAATCCATTGGAAGAAGGCATAGGGCGGTCCGAAAAAAAGTGCGGTGCTAAGCGAAAGAAAGAGTTGGCAATGAGTAAATGCGGGGCGGTGGAATCACGGGAAGAGAAACGGTCTGCCTTGGTGTAGGATAGAACCGAACTAGAAAACTTTTTACCGTCCACAAAAGTTTTGGAAAAAAGAGGCGGGGATAGCCGAGCGGGGAGGAAAAAAAGAGTGCAGTTTTTTTTGGGGGTTGTTTTTGGGGAGCCAGGAACGTGAGCAAGTCAAAAGCAAAAAAATGTTTGGAAATCCTCGGGGGAACAGGCGTAGTCCCTGACACTAAAAACTTGGGGGGGGTTGGGGGGGACACTAAAAATAGCATAAAAAAGGGGGCACCGGATGGGCAAAACTAGAAGACGTCAAATTTACAGTGAATGGGGAGGGGGTGTCAGTAAGAAAAATGGGTCATGAACAACCAAAGGGGGGGGAGAGGAGCGGGGGCAAACCACCCGCACGACGTTTCAGACACGTTTGCTTAATTTTGGATGAGGCTCGTTCCGGACGGGGAAGTGGGGCCCGGGGGACGTCTAGACCATGAAAAAAAAAAAAAGTCAGTCACCCAAAAAAAAAACCACCCTAATTTTAGGGAGCTCAAACAGCAACAAAAAAAACGGAGGAGGGGGGGAAAGTCAAGAGGGGGTCGAGAAGTGGGGGCATCCAGGTTCTCAGGATACGACGTCAATCTCGGAAGGTCGACGATCCGAAGCAACAGCCTAAAAGACCACCATGGTACTTTCCGTGGGAATGGGGACCCCTCCGATCCTCAAAAGTCCAGAAATCCTTGAGACCGAAAACAGCCAAAGAAATTATAGAGGAACGAGGTGCATCCAAGGGCCGCCCATCGGGGGTATAAGGAAGACAGCGGCAAAGAGGTTACCAGACATGGGAAAAATAAATGACACAGTCGTCTAGTTGGGCTCAAGGCCAGCCTGGAGCCAAAAAACCGATCACCAGTGATCGGGAACTGGAAAAATGGGCAAAGTTAAAAATACTATAATTCTGGGACTAGGAATGTTCCTGGAAAAAGCAAGTAATACCCGGTAAGTCCAATGAAGGTAACGAAATGTTGAAAAGGGGGCTCAGAGAGGGGAAGTTGTAGAAAAGCGAAAAACTGTCAGACGACGTGCAAAAAAAAAAGAACTTGACAAAATTAGGTGCATTCACAGAAAACACTGGAAAGAAAGGGACTTAACCACGAAGTAAAAAAAAAAAGAAAGAAAGGAAATGAAAACTAGGGCAGAGGGAGAGATCAACAGGAGCCAGAGATGCCTGGTTGACCACCAAGCAGGATCCAAAGAACTACAAACAATCTTTAAAAAGCGCAACAATAGAACGAGAAAATAAAAAAAAAAAAAGACGTGGGCAAATCCAGGTTCATAGGCCGCGTGGAAAAAAAAAATTGCGGGTCAAAAAAAGGGCAGAATTGCGTCACGGCCGTTTTGGAAGAGAACAAACCACGTAAAATTGTGGTCAGATTAAGTGAGAAAAAACTGCGAAAAAAAGGTCATCACGGGATCGTGAAAGGGAAAGGATGGTCTTGCAGAAAGCACCGGACATGAAAAAGGAAAAAGGGAAACCATCAAGTGGTCTCAGATAACACGCATCCCGACACTGCATAAATTGCGAGGAGGGAATCGTGGAAGGGGGCTTCACAAAGTAGACAAATTCAGAGGGTTCACAAAAGAAACGGTCACGCAGAAAAACGGTAACAAAACAGTGCCCTTTGGGGTGAAAGGCTGTTTGTTACCGGGGGGGGGGGGGGAAAAAAGGGGGGGAAAAAGGGGAAACTGCGAGGGTCCTACTAGAGAGAAAGGGGGCCAACATCGGGTATCACTGACACAAGGCCCGCATCAGGTGGCAACGGGGGAAAAAAGTATTCACCGTCAAAACGAAGCTCTAAATGGGAAAAACGAAAAAAATAAAAATATTTTTCGAAAAAGATCAGGTCACTGGCGACACCGGCGCAGACAAACAGATTGGGAGACTGGGCTATTACCAATGACAGGGAAGGTCGAGCGAAACTTTTGTTACTCAGGAAGACAGGTGTGTATTGGGGGTTCTCTTTCCACGCGATTGGCGAAGAAAAACTAAACGTAAAGGACTGCGGCCACAAAGAACGCTAAGACTTTTTTTGGGGGAGGAGGGGGTTTTGAAAGCAGCCTCCACGGTTTCCAAAAACAATACAGAAAAAAATCGTAACCCAAATTCCCGCTCAGCAAAAGAAATCTTCAGAAGGGGGTGGGGCTAATGAAATTCGAAAGACTCGCGCACGGTTGCATCAATAAGGTTTCCCTTCCTCGGCTAGCAAAGGGTTTCATCAGTCCGGCGGGAATTCACCACAAAATCCTATAACAAGAAAAAACAAAAAAAAAGAAAAAAACTGAATGAACCAAAAATGAAAGAATTAATTCTTTCGAAAAAAATTTGGTAAAAAGTTAAAATGAAAAAACGAGATCGCTCTGAGGTATGAAAATGAGTGGTCATTGGGGCAACGAGCGAGGGGGCAAAAGCGGCGGGAACTCAAAAAAAGGGGGGAAAACGGGGGCGGAAGCCTACCAGGGAAGGGGGATCATGGAAGACTTTAGTTAAAGTGGTTCCACAAGGGCCAGGACTGAAGGGGAGGGACCGTTGGGCTCTTGAATGGGTGGGGGGGGGGCATTGCACCGGCCTCTTTGTCCGAAAATCGGCAGGGAGAAGATTCCTGTTGGTGCCGGGTGTACGAGAAAAGATCAGGAATTTCAAAAGAGAGGACGGCGGCGGAGGGGCAGAACAACTTCGCCTGATAACGACCAGCCAGGTTGGGTCTGAACGTTTCGAAAAGCGAGGGAGATGGGGGAACATGTGGAAAAATCTTTGAATTTGTACGGTAGGATCACACCCATATGGAAGCGGGAATAGTGAGTGTCTCGTGCGACAAAAAGGTTCAGGGTTATTGGGAATGGAGGTGAGGGGGGGGAAGAGACCGCTGTGTGATTAAAATCAAAAAGAGGCGTGGCGACGTGAAGGGAAACACCTGAAAAAAAGTGAACGGGGGAATGTGACAACAAAAACAAAAAGAAAAAGAGAGCGCGACGTGGGGAAAGGGTGAAAATAGTGGGGAAAACAACGCCGTAATTGGGGTTCGACGCAACGGTCAAAAAAAATCAGCAAAAAACCAAGTAAGGGGGGGGAAACTGCCGGTGAAACCTGGACAGGGAAGGAAGCCCCCTCACGGGGGAAAGGGGGCCAGCGACCCAGGGAACAAAGTAGCTGTTGACAAAACAAACGGATCAGTATAAAGGAAGCAGGAATAACCAGAAGGGGGGGAGAAAGGGTTTTAAAATGGTGAAAGAGGGAGCAACAGTAGTCGGTAAGCAAAAAGTCCAGAATGAAGCGTTTAAACAAAATCGAGAGGGGGGGGCACGCGAGGGGAAAAAACAGACAAGTGTGCCGAAGGGAATTCGATGGGTGGGGGTCCGTTTAAACAGCCCGCATTGGAAAGGATACCAGGATCAAAAAAAAAACCCGAGGACATCGGGAATTTGGGGAAACGAATCTTTATAAACAGCCGATGCGGGAAACATGGTGGGTAGGCAAAAGGAACAGTCGGTAAAAAAAAACCTCAAATGTCGCGAAAATCCGCTTAAAAGGGCCATGGTCGGTGAACTAAAAAAAAAAAATTCGGAGCTCAGGGGAACGGCTGGACGGACAAAGTTAACGTCCCGCACAGGAAACGAGACTAGGGGGCAAAACGGGAACAAACGTCCGATGAGGGGGGAAAGGAATTGGGGTGGAAAAGCAACCCAAAACGGACGCCGAGCACGGGGCCTCCGGGGATGGGGGCGCAAAATCGAGGGTGGGATAAAAAAGTGGTACCGGGGGGTGGGTGTTTAATGATCTGGGAAAGGCGGAGGGGGTCCACAACAGGGCAAAAGAAAACTGTACGTCAATTGTGAAAAAAAATCATCTAATACAGCAAAAGGTAGTGGTCCCCTCCGAGAGGGGGGGGAGGGCAACGAAAAGAGAGTTCGGACGGGAAAAAAACGTCTACCGAATTCACCTAAAATCGAATGTGTCAAACTGTTTGACGGGGGGTAACGGTGGAATACTGCAAAACAGAAAAAAAAAAAAAGAACTGTGGACAGCCGTAGGGATCAGGGGACTGAAGGGAACTGGAAAACTTGGGGTGCAAATAATCTCACTGCCGAAAAACTTTTTGGACGACGTGACACATGTAGGGGGAACACGTTGGCAAATGGGACCAACGAAGGCGGGAAATTGAGGGCCGAAGATCATAAAAATAAAACTCGCGGTAAGAGGTTATCCTTGGGGGTGCTCAGGGCCATGGGGTGTAAAAATATCACGGACAAAGGAAGTGAACTATGTTCAGAAAAAAAGGGGAAAGCAAAAAATTCGAGAAGCCCGCGCAGAAAAGGCAACGGAGGGTTCAGTGGGGGGAGAAAGGGGACCGAAATACCATGGGTGGGGGGGGAAAGACTGTAGGAGAGGGGGCGAACCTTTGGGATGGAGCAGACAAAAAAAAAGTTTTTCTCTAGGAAACAGACCCAAGGGAAGCACCCAAAAGCGGATTGTAACCACGTCAAGGTGGGGAATACGGGGGGAGTCCGCGCGAAGCGTCAAACCACACCGGGGGAAACGATGTCCACTTTTAAAAGCAAAGACGTGCTGTCCTAAAAAAAAAAGAGGGAACCTGGAAACCGCCCGTATGAAACAGGCAAAAACATAAATCAAAAAAAAAACGACATCGTCATAACAAAAAACAACCAAAAAAAAAAAAAAAAAGGGAGGAGGGATTAAAAAAAGGGGAGAGCAAAAAGTCGGGGAAAAAAAAAAAAGACCAAATGCCCACTTTAAGACGGAAGGCATGTCACACGAGAGCTTACATAAAAAAAAGGGAATATTACACGGGTGGCAGAAAATGTGGTGTGGACGAGTCCGAACGGGTCAACCAGGATCCAATAGGCTTCAAATCAAAGGGTAAACAAAATAAGACAGGGGCGGCATTGGGCGGTTAAAACCAGGATAAGCAGCAAAATGGGGGACGTTCTCAGCAATTTGAAAACACAACCTAAAGAAAAAAGAACCTGGGATTGTAGGCAAAGTCAGAAAAACGATCTCGGGACCTGCGACGCGCGTGTGAACGCGAAGGAAGGACTTTCGAAATAGAACCGGCCCAGGGTGTCTGCACCGAGGGGAAACAGGGTCCGGGGGGTTGGTCTAGTGCCAGCAAAACTCGGGGAAAAACGGAAAAGATACTTCCTGGGGATGCCAGTTTTTCGGTGGGGGACAAACTAATACTCAACATCACCAAAGGGGGAAAGGTACCGACTTGGAAGTGGCCGGGATAAAAAAAAGTGGTACTTGGTGAAACAATAAAAGACGCCACTAAATTGGGGGCGAGGACCAAAAAAAGATCGGTAACCTGCCCGGCCAGCGAGGCAAACTAAATAAAAACGGGGGGGTCCCTCAAGTTTTCAAAATGTTACTGAACGGAAGGAAGAACGTGACCTTTGCAACAAAGGAAATTGGAACGGGTCAAATCTGGAGGAGGGAAGGAGGTAATAAGGGGGGTTGGGGGAAGTAAATTGGGGAGAAAGGATGTAGCGGGAAGATAAGAGGAAGGCTGTAGTAGACTAGGATGAGGGTGACTAAGGAAGAGAAGTTTTAAGGGTTGGGAGATGGGAGGTGCGCTGTGAAAGGTGAAGGGTAAGAAGGGAAAAGTAGAGAATGGAGTGGAGGGAAGGGGGACGTTTCTGTTGTTCCTGTTTCTTCCAGGGGAAGAGAGTTTCCGAAGAAGGACACTCCAGAGCACTCTCCTCAAAACATGCTTTCCTTCGAGAATGCCAATCGCCCGTTTGCAGAAGGTGCCATGGGGTCACAAAAGCGAAGTTAGAGGGAGTCATGCCAGACACACCTACTAATTATAAATCGAGTCGAATATCAGTTGGCGTGACTACAAAAAAAGATTGATATGGGTTAAGTGCTCTGAGGCAAGATGGGTCCCCTGGGTGCGGGTCCAACTGCTGGCTTCTCGAACTTTTTTTTGGCAAACAGGGGGGGGTAACGATAATTTGTTAACAGGGGTACGTTCCAAAAACTAAAAGACGGACAGGTTAACCTATCAAAAATGGGAGCCCTCCTGGGCCTAAGGGAAGGAACATGGCTTAACAACCGTACATGTCCCTAAATCATCAAAGCTACCAGGTCAACGTGCTAAATAAATGTGCCAGGACATGTCACAAATTTAAGGGCTGATGGGGGGTGGGGTATGACGGCGGTTAAAATACCCTAACAACACTCCCGGAAAACCAAGAGGTTGGATACTCAACTTGGGAGAATCCGGAGCTTTAGCTTGAAACATGAAACGGGGCGGGGGGAATTAAAACAAAATTTATAGTAAAAAAAACTGCAAAAAAAACGGGCAGTCAGGCTGAAGGAATCCCTCAAAAACTTCTGGGATGGGGGTAAGAGAGGAAAGAACGATTATAAACACTAAAAAAGGGGGGGGAGGTCCAGGGACAAAGTTGGTAAAACAAATTCCCGGGGGTTTTTCAACTACCAAAAAAAATCAAAAGAAGTATTTACGCCGGTTAAAAAAAAAACAAAAACGATAGTCCAAGGTTGCGAAAAAAAAACAGAGAAAAAAAAATGTGGCAATTCCAAGGCAACGAAAAGGCAGGTGGAACTAAGGCCGAAGCTTTTCAAGCATGTAAAGCAACCTAACGGTAAGGGCAATGAGCACGGTTTGAAAGACAGTTTGTTCGCGGGACGAAAAAATTGAAGGCAAGGTTTTGGGTACCTGGAAAAAAAAAAAAAAAATGGGGTAAAATAGCAATGCTCTTACTAATTGAGGGGGTTTTGGGTAAAAACCGGGAAAATTGCAAACAAGCGGGGGTTACCATGCGAAAGTTCTGAAGGTCGCCAAACGGAGACGGGGGGGGTGGGAGACATGCAAAAACTCAAAAAATAAATAAAAACAAATGGGGAACAAGCATCAATCCAATTGGGCAATTCGAGGAAAAAACAAGGGGGAAAAGCAAGTTCTTGGGAGGGGAGCACAACGGAATAATAACAGCAACAAAAAAGTAGGGTCCGAAAAATGTAGAGGGCAAAGAGAAACAAATCAGGAGTAAAGACGATAAAACCTTAAAACAGGGAAGGGATACTCGCAAGGGTAGATGGAAATATGGGGGGAGGGAATGGGACGCGGAAAAAACAGGAAAACACGCATTTTGGGTTGCCGCCGCCTGTGGCAGAACTAGAAAATGCGGCACACACAAACCCGAGACTCTGCAGGGTGCCACCACATATAACACATCATCACCACCAGGTCGGGCGAAAGAGTCTGAAACGAGGCCCAAGCTGGACCTACCACCGAGTGAGCTCAAGAAAAGAACGAATTTAGGTAGCTTGTGGGGTCACCTACAACACCGGCGCCATTGGGAAGGGAAATCCTCGGTGTTGACTAGTAGCGACAAAATTTGGGAATAATGACAATATGTCGGGATGAGGGAAAAATATTGACCAGTTTAGAAAACAATACGGAACTTGTAAGCATTTAGAAACAGGTATCTATACATCCTAAGTCAAGCCGGAAAGTGTGTGATAGCTGGGGAAATGATAAAGAGAAAAAAGGGGAATGACGGTATCGGCCAGGAACGAGAAGTTTAAAAGAAAAATCAATGGTGAGGATCCCCTTTTTCAAGTCGAGTCGACAGAACAAAAAGCGAGATGGACCAGATGTGCGTGTTTACCAGGAGGAGTGGGGGGTGTGGTGGAAAAGACAGAGTGCATCTGGGACGAACCACCAGTAGGAAAAAGTCAACCCCAGCCTTTTGGGATATGGGGGGGGCTGAGGACGAAACCGGGTGTGGAAGGGGGTCATAGCATAAAAAACAAAAACTGGGGGGGCAAACGATAAAAGGAGACAATTGGGGGTACACCGAGCAGAAGATTGACGAGAAAGGAAAGAACGGGAGGGCAAAAAGGGACTCGATCATAATTAGGGGTTAGTAGCACGAGGGTGACTGGCGCATTAGGAAAACCGTCTAGGATAAAAATATGTCGAAAGGAAAAAATTGTGAACATGTGTACATCGTCCTGACTCAAGAAAAGGGAAAACAGGACACCTCAACGAGCAGGGGCCTACTTCTTGGCGAAGGTGGAAAATAGGGGGACAGCGCCGAGTAGGTCCAAGGGGAAAAGCCAAGGACGGATAGGGACAAAGTGGACCACCAGGAAAAACAACTCAGTCAAAGAAAGCGTCAAAGAAAGAAAAGTAGCTGGAAGAACTACACAAATGTAATGCAGGGTGGATAAGGGTTGGGGAAAGCCCCTAAAACCCCCCAAGATGCTCCCAGGCTCGACGCGCATCAGACACGCAACGGAGTTCATTGAGATAAATCGTATTGTTGTAGGTGTTGCGTCGAAAAGTTGAACAAACGTGGGGGGGGGGTATATAAAACATTGTTGACACCCGGGCCATGGGGGAAGGACAGATTCGTGAAGGGGAACGAAAAATGGGGGGGATCCCGAAGCCAGGGATGAACATCCCAACGCTGAACAAAAGCCAAATCCCTAACCCACCCAGAGGACCACGGTTGTGGTTCAGAACTGGGCCAAACGGGCCATGCAAAATCGGAACGGCCAAGAAAAACTAGGTTGGCTAAAAAACTAGAATACAGGTAAAAATTCCACGAAATGAGGGGAAAAACAAACCCTAGTGAAACCTCAAGTGGGGGCTCACGGGTGCAGCCAAGAAAAAAAAGGAAAAGGGTTAATACAGCACCGTTAATAAAGGATTCCCTGGAAAGTCGGGGTAGCATAACAATCACAATCAGCCATAATAAAGGGGGGTCATCAGGGAAAACAGGCCACAGGTGCCGTCCTGACCAACCGACGTGGGAAAATCTACGCAAAAAAAAGTGTACGAGGTATGAAGTGAAAGTGGGGGAAGGGGGGGGAAGACAAATCGGGAGGGGGTATGCACAGTAATAGCACGGGAAAGAAAAGTAGACACACGATAAGGAGCACAAGGTGGGAAACCAAAAACTTCTGAAGTTCACTCAGTGGGTGGGACACAAACAACTCTAGGGGCAACAGACCTTAATGCAAAACCAGGAAAGGGGGGGATTAGACCCAACTGAAAAGACAAAACCCTGAAGGTGAAAAAGAGGCACTCCTGTTGGGGGGGGACGGGAGGCGGTCGGGGGCCCAAAATCGGCACGCTGCGGGGGCTTTGTGTTATTGTGGCTCCACGCACTGGGGGTGAGACCTCCAAGTCTAAGATGGCCTGCAATGCCACGGTTGTAAAAGAGGAAAGAAAGAAAAAAAAAAAAAAATGTGAAGTCCTGAACAAGATGGTACCGTCAAGTCGAACCCATAAAGGAAAAGAAAATTCACAAAAAGAGCAGCATCATTGTCGGTGGATGGATTTGGGGTCTGGAGGGGGAAAAAGTGCAGGACCGGGGGGGGAAGGGCTCTTGGAAATGGGAGGCACCCAAAAGAGCAAGGGAATCCTGGAACGGTTATGAGGATCTGGGAAAAACTGTAAAAAAGGGGGGGGCCTTGACGAAGAATCATTAGACAACGAAATGCAAATCAAAAAAGAACCAAAAAAATGTGAGAAAAAAATA
>Ga0179593_1508895_pt1 | contig 12961 bp, 6 predicted proteins | sample CZODoug2_1_08_16_FD_185931 | JGI IMG/M metagenome (GOLD analysis project Ga0179593, IMG submission 185931) | Vadose zone soil fungal communities from Angelo Coast Range Reserve, California, USA - CZODoug2_1_08_16fungal (PacBio error correction) | ecosystem: Environmental > Terrestrial > Soil >...
TTGTGACATCTGTCGCACAACGTGGAAAAAACCCTGGGGTAGTTACGGTTTGGAGAGTGAAAGTCAAGAAAGACAAGGGAGGGGGATTAGACAATGCCATGTGAACACGAAGAGTCATCTACAATGCCGAATACGAAAAAGGGTGTGGGGTGAGGAGGAATGAAACCCCACCCTACTCACTATCCTGGATGAAGGGTTTGCACTGGAGAACGGAGAGACCAAAGTGGAGGAATTCGGTATGGCCAGGGGAAACCAAAAGAAAAAAACTCCGGAAAGGGGGAGAGGACCCGTTAGACCTCTCAGCCCTTATTTACCTGGGGCGATCCGAGACTTAAGAGTCAAGGCCAATGCACCGGCGGCAACCAGGGGCGGTATCTGCATGATGAAGTTTTCTCACCGAGTGCTTTGTTAGGAGAAAGAGGGGGGGGAAGGGGGGGGCCAACGCAAACGGCGGGACGCATTCTCCACGCCGATGGCAGACGAGAGGTAGCGAGGTTCAGGGCAGGGGAAAGGGAAAGAGCACGCTCGACAAAAGGGAGATAATCCCTCTAAGGGTCCTTAGGAACAACAACTTTACCGGAGTAGGAGAGGAACACCGCACGCGTTTTCCCTAGGCTGTTTCCTTCATAAAGGTGGGTATCGGTTAGCACTTTCCACCGGCCTGTGGCGTATCTGGAAGAAGGGAGGGGGGGAGAGCCACCTCTCCCATCCGAGTATATAATCCTCTGTGTAACTTTCTTTCGAAGGGGTATCTGGCGTCAAGGTCTCTTTGGGGGAGAGTGAAAAGGCATGCTCCAAAGTCAACGAAATCTGACGAATAAACGTCTCATACAGTAAATCGCCTGGGACGAAGAAGAAGGGGGGCCCAATTTAGGGCCGTAGCTCATTGTCTCTCTCTGGACTTTCTCCATCCTTCTCGTGCTCGGGGGAAGATGGGGAAGTCTAAGCCGAGAGGGGAAGATGGTTATCCGACGCGTGTATTGTCGCATACGTAGATCGGTACAGAGGAGGGGGAGCCAGCACGGGAACGCCGGGAAGGTCACTCCGTCGTCTATCATGGAAGGGGGATCGGACCGGGGGAGGAAAGAAAACGGGAAAAAGTGAGAGTGGGAAAAAAAAAACAAATATACTCCGATTCAATCTCACTGGTCTCCGAACTTGGACCATTGAGCGCGCTCGATTTTCTCGAAAAATCTCCGGTTTTTGGGACGAAAGGTGAGGCCGAACGTTTGGGGCGGGTCGTCGTCCACCTTCATCTAAACATGGACTTTGAATGAAGGAGGAGGGGCTGTGCCGGTGACTCCGCGCCCGCCATCACCCGTCTCTGGGACGCGAAGAGGGAAAACTCGAATAGGGAGTCATGGGTCGGGTGGAGGGGGCTCCATTGCCCTCCATCATGGGTTCCGGTTAATGTGGAACCTGTGGCGGGGTAGTTAAAACAACTTCTAAAGTGTTACTGGTTATCGTCGCTTCCTTACGTATGCCCCCCGCACGAGAGGTCGACTCCGGTCACGAAAGACACTCATCTCACCAATCACACCAAAAACTATCTTTGAATTCCAGGAAGAAAGAAGGGCCCGACGACGACGTCGAGGAAAATCGACGGGACTCCGAAAACTCCATCTCCTCTATACTGGTCCGGGAAAGGTGTCAGACCGTAAAGGACGCCCAGACCAAGACAACTTGGGGGGTTATACAGGGCCCTTCGAGCTTCTCGGTCAGAATGGAGGCCAGGGGAAAGGATGGTCACGATGCTCCACCGGTCCTCCCTGCGACTATCACCGCGTTTCCCCGGCGCTCCTGCCAAGGGGGGAACACGAGAGTTCACAAAAAGGCTTAGAGGGAGGTACCAGCGTCTAGATATCCGCTGCCAGACACTAATTCGTAAAAGTAACTGGGTGGCGCAAGGGCTAGGGACCTCTGGAGGGTTGTCCTCTTCTATATCCATTGTCAAGTGAAAACTGAATGCGGGTGGCGAGCTAGGGAAAAGCGGCAAAAAAATGCCGCCACGATTTCTGGACATCTTCCCACGGTCTTTTTCAGCCTAAGAGCAGGCGATTTTCGAAATTTAGGAAGAGGGGGGAAAAAACGCGGGGGGCCGGGAAGTGTCATGAAGACGGGAATTTATTGTTGGTCGTAATACGTCGCCCACTTTCCTTACTCTTAATTTTCTTGACGAAGATAAAGAATAATCGCGTGCGTGGGGCTATATGGGGGCTGATTCTTCGTTTCGTTACCTGATAGACTCTCTTCGGGAATTTCAGAGAGAGGCGAAAGCCACCTCGTCAAAAACGTTGGGGGTGAAACTACTACCATGGCAACTTCGCGCCGACTTCGGAAACTGCGCTGAAGGAAGGCACGACGACACCGGCAAGAAGGGGGACTTAGAGGAGTTCAGGACTCTTAAAAGAGTCACCGGTACCATGGATGGAGTCACGGAGACAAAGCTCAAAAACCCTCCAAGCTCCAGTCACAAGGGACAAATCCTGGTGTTTCGTTAAAGAACGAAGACTTTCCGAAGAGGTCATTGAAAGTAAAAAAAGAGACGGAATTCCTAAAGGTCGCGACAGTGGAAGGAATCGGGAGAAGGTGCCGGAGTAGGCTCTCTTACCGCTGGCTTCGCAGGCTCTCTTCTCTTTGAGAGGACACGGTGGGTGGCCTTGGTCGGCGACCGTGGAGACGAGAAAACTCTAAGAGTTTACTAATTGGTGTTTGAACTCGTGAATGGGCGCGGAGAAGAAAGAGGGGTGGGCCCTGCTCATTCTCTCGCGAAAAAAAACCTCAAGAGAGGTCTCTCCGGTTACCCGATTCGGGGAGAAGCAGCGGAGGCAGGGCGGGCCGACACCAGAAGGGGATTTGTCCAATGTATGACGAAAAGCCCGGATAGTCGGAAGCTTCGGAGACAGGGATCCTCGTGGCGTCTCCGCGAGAGGGGGCGTCACTCTTGGATAGTTTTTGTATGAGCATCCCCGGAAACGGACGTGCTATATCATTCTGGTTTCAACGACTTAACAAAACCTGCTATTCCCATCTTGTTCTTTTTAGGGGGCTGCAAGACCCAGACGTTAAGGGGGACCACAGCTCCGGGTCACTTTATAACAGCGAAGCAGGATACGCAGGACAAGTCAAGTAATGTGAGAACTCGCTAAGCGGTTGGCGGGGAAGTCAGGCCCCGGGGAGGTCGGGCGTTCCGCCGTAACTAGTTACTGTGTGACACAGGAAGAAGCTGGGCTCGGAGGAAATCGAGAGAGATTCTTAATACTCAATTGGGGCGTGCCGGGGAGGGGAACCTCTTTTTTTATGGAGGGAGAAGACTCCTCTGAATGCTAACCCCCAAGCAAGAGAGCTTGGGTAAATGTTGCCGCCTGGGGTTGGGAAGAAAAAAGAAAGAAAGTGGGCCGTCCAGAAAGAAGGAAGGCGAAAGGGTCGAACGGGTAAGAGGAAAAAGTAAGGCTTAAAAAAACGGGTTGTAAAAAAACGGTAAGCTGGTTCAGCAGGGTTGGGGGGGGACGAGGGCTCGTACAAAAGGGGGAAAGTAACTCACGATACGGAGAGGGAAAATCGGATGTGGGGTTAAGGTGCCGCGAAACAACAGTTCCATTCTCAAATACGGGGGGGGGAACCAATTCACGCAGGAGAGAGACATGTAGGTCCAATCGGTGTTAGAATTCGGGTTCGAAGAAGACTCCTTTTGGCCCCATAGCAGGCAGGGGGGACGCGAGAGGGGAGAACTGAGGGGATGCATAGAGGAAACCTCCCCGGCACAGGGCTCTACATGAATTACAAAACTATCTACTTCTGAGATAGGGGGATATTTGGGGGGGGGGTGACGCACAAGTCCGACGCAGGCGGTAATTAGTAACAGATCGTTGGGGGAAAGTGAGCTGCCACCCATAGGTGCACTCGGGTTCACGGCATATCAAAGGGCGCGTATAAGGAAAAAAGGCGCGAGTTGATCAGGTCAGTCCAGGCAGTCAAAGCGGTGAGATTCCGGGGGAAGAGCGCAAGACACAAGGGTCCGCGGGGAGACCCGGGCATCGACGAATATTCGTAGCCGATGAGCTATTCGGCCTGCCCTCGTAGCAGGGATGCCTGGGTGAAAGGGATCAATAAATGCGGCCAGTCCTTGCTCGGCACGTGTTCCTTATCTCTCCCGGCCAAAAATATGTTAGAGTTTGGCAAAGTGGAGAAGGACGGGGAAGCACGGTAAAACCCGAAGTTCTTTGAAGACGTCCGAGCCCGGCGGGGAAAGGGGTTGAATTTTAACTTCGAGGGACATTTGGCATCTCCCTGGGCGGGTGAAAGGGGCAGCGTAGAGCTAGAGGGGACCAGCGGTGACAATGTACTTAAATCAGACTACCCGGGGAGTATGGGCTTGTGGTAGATTTCCAAGATTAAGAGGGTAGGATTTCCATGGTAGGGGAGGGGGCTCACCGTGGGGGTCTCGGCTCACCGGAACGCGCTGCGGTCGCGAAGACAAGGCTCTTGAGGGGAAGGGTACTTCTCGCCGAAACTACGAATTCGGTCATGAGGCCGGAGAAGAAAAAAGAGAGCCGACGGTTTCTGTCATCTCGAAGTGAGGGTGAACAACGAAGCGAAGGAAATCGGGAAACTTTCCAGGAATAGGGTTCGCTCTCTCAAACGCTCAACCACAACGAAGGGGGGGGGGAAAAGAAGGAAAAGGGCGACGCGACGAGGGGCGTGGAGTGCGGCTTGATCGAGACGTGGGGCAAAAATCGTTACCAGATGTAGCTAGCGAAGAGAGGGGAGACTCTCCGTTCACGGCGAGGGAAAAAAACCGGGGGACGGAGAAGGCGTTACCAGAAAGACGCACTGAAGACCGCGCAAGGTCGTCACGGGAGGCCGAGCAACACTTTAAAATACACTAAAGAACGGGAGAAATCTGGAACTCGGACCTATCCAACGGGGTTGCCTTTAGGGAGATCATCCTCAAAGTTATTTGCCTTAGTCGTAACCTGGGGGAGGACCATTGGGGGTGAGGGTGTACACCGCCCCATGGGGAGAATCTCAGTTTCCTGAGAAGGCTAGTGTCTAACCAGGGGCAATAAGATGGCGAGAGGTAAAAACACCTACCTCACAGGGACCGTCTTTCCCGAAAATGAAGTAAAAACCTGAAATAGGTTGGACAAGAATCTTGGCCCGGCGACATCCTCGTCAAACTGCCTAGAAGAAGGTTCAGCCTTTTGGTGAAGAAAAAAGGTCAGGTCAGAGCGGGGAAAAACTCAGGGGCGGAGAGTCTAAGAAAGGACGTCTACTAGAATTTTCGGGAGCGAGGAGATGGCCATGGAAAGACTCTTGGAGTGCTCGACGCGAAACTTAGCTATCGCTGAGGGGGAGCCTTGAATGAATTAAGAAAAAGAGGAGCTCAGAAGACGACCGGAGCACTGCGAGGACCAGTTATACCACGCGGGGGGGAAAGTCGTGGTAGGGCGGTCGAGAACCGGAAGGGGGGCCGGACCCACCTGCAGAACCGGTGATGGAGACAAGCCATCGCGGCGAGCCCTAGGCCGAAACGCGCAGCCTCCAATACTTAGGAAGAACGTTGGAGTTGCCGATAAGAAATCACGCATCGGGCGACACGGGGCTGTCCGCGGGGGAAAATATATCGCGGCAAGGGTGTGTGATATACAGGAAGGAGGGAGAAACAGCAATGGGGAAACCTCTGGAGGGGAAAGGAAAAGGATGGCTAGCCTCTTGGGAGTGCGCAGGGAAACAACTGCGAGACGTCAGAATCACCGTCTGGGTCGCGAAAAATCGAAACGCCGAACCGAATCGACATCCTGAGAGGAGGGGGGAGGTGAAAAGAATTTGGGCACGAGCTACGAGACGACGGGGATTCCAGCTGAGGCCCAATACAAAACCAACCAAGAATCTACTGGCGAGTGCGTTCGACCGCTCGAAGGACGGAGTTAGCGCCGAACGAAGAGAGCACACTCCCGGCGAAAACAGAAAGCTGACAGAGCTGGAGAAGTTTCCAAGAGTGATGAGTTTCTCCAGCCCCACACAGGAGGCATGGCACAAAAAGAACGAGGAAAAGGAAGATACTCAAAGAGCCTTAGACGATGAGGTAGAGTGATTTATTCATGGCGGGGGACTGGTAACCATGGGGGCGGCCTACATCGGTGCGATCAGAGAACCTGAAAAGGTGAGGACACATGGACATCTTTAGTCGGGGACCCAAATGGTTAAGGGGGCAAAGCTGGAAAAGAATGAAGTTTTTCGAACTAAAAGATCTTTTGCTCACAGGTATAGTCTGACTTGGATCCTCGGAAGAGGAGAATAAATTCTTTTATCTTTTGAAAATATATCAAGGAGATGCGAAAAGAAAAGTCAGGAATGGAGTCGCAAGGAGGGAACCGCATCAGAGGGGGCAACGTCCGAATCTGTCGAAGAGGCAGAGAAAGCCATCGGGGAGACTGAAAGGGAAACTCACTAATAAGGTAGACCTGTCTGGTGAAGGAGGATAAAGGGTCCTCTAAAATATCCAAGGGTGATCCTAAAGGAAGAAGGGTCAAGTCAATGTTCTCTTGACTAAAAAAGACTGGTGGGGTGGAAAAAAGGGGGTTTCTCTTACATGCGAATTGTTAGAAATCAAAAGACGCATGGAAAACGGGGGGCGAAAGGGGGAGCCCTGAGACATACGGTCTTTCCCGTTCGTCCTATCGGCGGAGGTTATGGCAGAACGGGAAGTCCGTCAAGGGGTCACCAAATCTGAAGTCCCAAACCTCAGGAGATCGGATGAGAAGCAGAGGACGTGAAAAGCTGGATCCCCCAGCCTTGAAGGGAAAAAGAGCGCGAGATGTTAACCTGGCTAGGTGGGGGTGCACAAGAATAGTTAAGATGGCGAATGGGAGCGGTCGGCTCCCTATCGGGAACATGGACTTTCAGGGGGACCATGGGGGGTGCGGAGCTGGGGTTGTAAAATGAGCTAAACTCCAGGGATTGCGTCTTCCTGGGGGATTCTCACGTCAAGAGACAGGCGTTACTTCGTGGGCTGGGCTTAAGGAGAAGCGCAAGGGTAAGACTCCAGTCAGGTCTCATGAAGTGGTTTCCTGGAGGGGTTCCAGACCAAAGTCTTAAGAGGAAAATGTATGCTCGCTTGAGAGAAGATTAAATAAGTAAAAACTAACCTATATTTTTAGGCGGGCACGAACGACAGAGGGACCACCTAGCAAACGGGCAATACTAGCAATTAGGGGAAGGGAAAAATCTAGGAGCCTTCACAAAGTTACCAAGGCCTAGGAAGGTGGGGAAAAAGTATTATCCAACCACTCAAATCAATCAGACGGATTCCGGAGGATTCCCTCGGACAGTACCATTGCTTCGGCCCCTCCTGCATGGAGGGGGGGGTGGAGAAAGACCGAAAAATGGTCGAAAAGACAAAGGGGGGGGAGGGCGAAGTTTTCCCAAAACAGGGAGGGCCAGCCGTTGCACGATGCGAAAACATCCATAGCTCTCAATGATCGGAGGGGCAACATGAAATCTCCTCGAATGTTCACCGCTAAACAAGACCAATTCGCCAGTTACCTGGGGAAGGGATCTCTCAAAAAAAAGAAAATTAGGTAGGAAAAATATAAGGATATGAAAGAAAGGAGTATTGAAGCTTTGAAACCTCGGGATTGTACGGAGGGGAAACGATGCGTGGGTCCCCGGTCAGATCCAGTCCATCGGTTGTGGGTTGGGGGGAAGAAGCGGGGTGATCTTCAAGGCAGAAAGCCTCCTAGAGGTGGAGGAACCTCTCTACTTCTTCGCTGGACAAACAAACCAAGAGGGAAATCAGGTGAGAAAAGGGAACGGATCAATGTGAAGGTCAGGTGAAAAAATGAAGCTCTGGAATGTCATCTAGGTAGGAGGGTTCGAGAAGAAGAAGTCGCCATCATCGACCGTGTTATGTGCACAGGGAAGCGCTAGACTGTAACAGAGAAATAGGGACTTAGGTTGTGCTATCTGGGAGCCCGATGCTTCGTCGGAAAAAAGTGACCGAAACCAAATCGAGGGGGTCTAGGGGATGATAGGGCCGATCTAGCCAGGTAACTGGGGGGGTGGAACTACGCCAGGCAACTTCCACGGCAAAAAATTGAGAACTGTTGATTCCGATCCTGAAGGAAAGCCCCTGAAGAAACTACTCGAGGAGTTGAAGGTTAAGAAAAGTCCTGGGTACTGAGAACGAGGGGACTGGCGGGAACCGAACTGAAGAAAAGGAGGCAACAGCCCCCCCCCCACATGGCCCTGGGGCATTTTGAGGTGGGGGTTTAGACGAAGAAACTGTCTGAATGGCTCGCAGAACCTTATGGGGACTAGTCTTTAGATCTCTATAGGAAGGAGTATTGCGATTCTATTAAAGGTGTGGGGGGGTATTAGCAGCGGCGTCATGAGGGGGTTGAGGGGGGGAAAAAGGCAACTCGGGTAAAGTTTCTGGGGGGGGGGGGGGGGTTCCGCTGACGCGGGAAAAAGAATCGGAGAACCGTGGAGAATGAGAGGAGAGACGCGTGCCGAGCGGCGCAGGGCAAGAATACTTTCCAGTATCGCTCTAAACAACCCACGAGCATGTCGATAAGAGACCAGGGACGTTCCACGGTGGGGGGTGACACGCCTAGGGGTAGGGAGTTAAGATAGTCAAGTGAGGCTACTTATAGAGGGCATTACTGTTTTTAGGGGGGGAAAGAATGTCACGCAAAGGTTCTAGTCGCCTGAAGGTGATAGCTTTTTCTACTGGGGGGACTGCCCTAATCTTAAGTACGCTTACTGGCCTCTGGAGAGGATTATCGCGGTGCGGCCGGAAGGACCAATAGACCTATCTTAGAGTACCCAAAAACAAGATGCAATGGGTATCTACATCTGGTTCGCGTTGATATCTCATACAGGGTCATGAACTTCAATAAAGAAATCCCAAGGCTTACGGTTATAAGATAGGTCGGTAAATTGAAAGGTCATCATTAAGAAAAAAAGCTTACATCTGTCTCATAACTCGGACTTTGGCAGAAAATGAATCCCTGAAGGAAAGATTTCAAGAGCGGGCTTGCGTAATACGAAGGGTTTGGCCTTGTCCTCTAACTCTTGGGGCTGGTCGAACCACAAACGAGGGGAGTCGCAGAAATCGGACGCGGTGACGGGGGGTCCGCCGGGGCAGGGCTGTATTCACGGCGTTGCACCTCCGGAGATGCGGTTAAAAGGGGGGAAAGGAGCGGCTGACGGTTTGGGTGGAAACGTGCGAGGCGGGGAATCATTGTTCATATCTTTACGTCTCATTGCGTCAGAGCAAGATGTCGTGAGGAAGGGAGGTACGGTTGCAGTTCCTAAACATCACGTGAAAGCATGAAAAGGCATCAAGCTGCCACTGACCGAAAGTGAAGGGAGAGCATCATGTCGCAAGATTGGTGTTAGCCCATAGGGGTGAGTCATCTGAAGTGTTGCAAAAGGAACAGGAGTTCAAAACTAGATCGTGGAATCGAATCTCGGTTCTGGAATACAAAGGCAAAAAGGGGGACGGTCCCCGTATGGGAATTAACCGGCGGCCTCGGAGAGCACGTTATCTGCAACGGGAGACTCAGTACAGGGAAGGAGTGAGAGTGGTTAAACGTCTACCGCCTCGCAAAAAACCATGGGGGGGGGACATTTATCACCGAGGTGGCAAGGGAGCGAGGAAGAGCTCAGTGGGAAGCCAGTAATCCGCAGATCAAAGATTGAGAGGGTGTAAAAAGCGATCTCCACAGGGGGGGAGCTAGGAAAGCTTCTACATAGACGAACCTTCGTAGCGTCTCGGCTACCCCATATCGCCAATGAAGGTGGGATCAGCAGAAAAAAGCTGCAAGTCCGGCGCCTTGAGGACGCAACGGCACAAAGGGCGGGCAACTCGGTGTCAAGAGGCAGACAGGGCCCAGGTGGAGGGGTACGCTAGAGGCCGCTGGAGTCAGTTTGAACTACGTAGAAGGGAAAGGGCGAACTCCCTTTCGGTGCGTAAAAACTTACGCCACATGGGGACTCACCTGGGAAAACTCTGACTCGCACGAGGGTCGGTAATTGGTTACAGGGGGGGGGGACCAAGGGGTCGGGGGTGGGCCGAAAGGGATTAGGGAATGAGGGGCTTGCGTTTGCTAGCGAAAAATACGTCTGTAAACCCTCCAGGGAAGCTGGAGAGACGTGTCTCCGAACGTAAGGAAGTGCAACGCCATGGAAAGAAGTCGGTCTGCGGCACTTCAACAGTCTTTCATCTCGTAATTCTTTGGGAAAAAGGAAGGGATCAAAACTACCTTGGACTCACCGCCGAGCCGAGGGCGCGCTCGCATCTCTTCAAAACAAAGAATGTCGTGTAAAATAGTAGATAGAAAACAAGAGGGGGGGAGGGAAGTGGTCGATGAAAGAGTGGGATCGCGGCGGTGTCACCAAGCACGGAAAAGAGAGTGCAATTTTCCAAAAAAAATGCCTTAGGGAGGGAACGGAAGATGCCACGTACCGGGGGGGGGGGAGTCGAAGCTCTGCTATCCAAAAAGAGCTAATCCTGAAAAGGACAAAGCGGTCTTCGTCACTGGCGACCGATCAACAAAGGGGGTAAGGAAGACACCATAAACGGAAACCAATTAAAGCAGAAAAAAAAACAAAGAAAATTTTGGCCCCGGGGACCACAAAAAGCGATCAGCCGCCAAGGGGAAGTCTTACTCTGGCTGAGAGAAATTGGTGGAAGGAGTGTTGAAAGCCCGGCGGAGCCGAGGCCAATGGACTTCCTGAGGAAAAATAGACCCCCGAGATACGATGAACCCAACTGAAAAAATCTGCCGACTTAGAAAAACACAACAAACCCAAGGTTACCAGATCGTGGAGGAGAAAGAAGGGAACGGGGGTTCCTGCTGCCCGGAAAATGGCCGCCGGGGGAGTATCTGAAGAAAAAAACGTCACAGGAGAAGACGGTTCTGTCACCAGTAGCAAAGAATGTTCTCTCGGGAAAAAGGAACTCCTACAGCGGCCAAGCGGCGGGGTCTCGAAAAAAACATTATCCAAAAGTGATTAAACGAGGACCGAAATCAAGGGGGCACTGGGAGAGAGTATAAACGAGGGGAAACATCGGTTTTCTAGCCTAACTCAAACCGCCTGGGAACGGCCTGAAAAAATACACCTTGGTTCTTAAGGGAAGAGCCAATCTCCGAGATCCGTTTCAGAATCTGCAGAGGAATCTCAGCGTGTTTTGCAATTCATGAAAATCCGCAGTTAGACAAGGTCGAAAATAAAAGGAAAACAGGGAACTTGATCTCAAATTAAATTCTCAGATAGCGAAGCCCTCCCTAATGTTCTAAAACTACATGGCCAAAGGTTTGTACAGGGGACCATAGGTCGAGCTCATGGACTACGAAGGTGGAAGCACCATACCTTAGAAAGACAAAAGGGATTCTAGATTGAAAATGGTTCTAAAACTCGTACCAGGATTCAAGGCGATGCAAGACCAAAAAAACCCGCCTCTAAGGAGTAAGACGATCACTTCTGGAAGGAGCGCCGGGGAAGGGGGGGAAACTAGAACCAAAAAAACACAGTCCAATCCCTTAGGGAGAGTTGGAAAAATGCGGGTGGGAGGTTCCTCGACAAACTAAAAAACAACGAATGGACTCGTCACGCAAAGTGTAAGGTACTCTTCAGAAAAAAAAAATTAGGTAATCGCGGGATTTCAGGGGCTTCAACGGAACCCAGGACACTCCTCTCTTGGGGTCGGCTATGCGAAAAGGCAATGAATTCAAAACAGGACCGCGTGCGAACGAGGATCCCCGGGGCACGTTCCGATAAGGTCTTAAGGGCATCCTGCGAGGGTGGCGCTGGGAATAAAGGGCCCAGATTCAAGTAGAAATTCCAAGTAGGTTAATCATCTCCTCGCCCCCCTCAGCATCTTATCATCGAGGTGAGTGTGTCGATACCGATCTCATGAGATTCCTCAAAGAAGAAAAAGTGCATCTCATGGCCCAATCCGCGGGAAAACCTTACCGCACCGGCTGGTGATCTTCTCGCGATGAACAGGAGTACCAACTCGGTTCCTCTTGCTTTCCCCCTCAAGAGTGATGAGAGGTACTCCGCAATTCTAAAAATAAGTCGGTGGACATCGGGCGCACTTGATAGTTTTGTCGCCTACGTCGGCGGCGCCCGCGGCGACGCTGTAATTCTCACCCGCCGAACTGTTAGATTTGAGTCTCAAAGATCCGGAAGGGCGCGAAGCTCCTCTATCCTTCACCGTCTCCCTGTCTCCTCTCGGATCCCCACGTTTCTCTGTAGCTCAGCAAGAGTCGCCTTTAGCTGTTCTCTTCGAAAGACTTTCGTGAAAGTGTCATAGGAGGTTCTTGTCTGTACAAGCGCCAAAAACGAGACTCGGAAAAGGCTAAGCAAGCGGGAGAGGTCTCTCACGCTAAATGAGGGAGGGGCGCGAGGACTGGAGGAATCCCCGGCTCGGCAGTTCTACTGGTTTTTGGCCCGGAAGAAAAAGCTTGGGCTGTACTTGGACTGTGGTTGTTACTAAAATTTGACAACAAGGGGGGGGACGTTCGTGACATTGTTGAAAAAAAGGTAAGGTGGAGGTTCGTTTAGCGTCTGACTGACCCCCCCCATACAACAACCACACAAACCCTCGTCTCTCTTTCCGTTTTACCTGAGACATCCGATGCTAATCTTTGGGAGGGGAAGGGCCCTGGTTTGGTGGGGCATTAGAAGCGATGGGGGCAGAAGCTCATCTTCTTGGGGGGTCCGTCGTACGTTCACCAAAAAAACGCGACGAGGTCAACGGATAGGGCCGATGGCTGTCTCATCAAAACCTACGGTGAGGGGGGGCGGTCCCGGTCAGAACGACGGAAAAAAAAAAAGGAAAGCAAAGAAAAACAAGATAGGCACAAACAACCCGAATCATCGGAGGGAGCGGAGAATGCTAGAAAAAAAAGAGCCCCCGGCGGGAAAACACCGTGGAGGACTTCTT
>Ga0179593_1255306_pt1 | contig 12960 bp, 24 predicted proteins | sample CZODoug2_1_08_16_FD_185931 | JGI IMG/M metagenome (GOLD analysis project Ga0179593, IMG submission 185931) | Vadose zone soil fungal communities from Angelo Coast Range Reserve, California, USA - CZODoug2_1_08_16fungal (PacBio error correction) | ecosystem: Environmental > Terrestrial > Soil >...
ATCATGGGGAGAGGGGCTAACGGGCCGACCAAAAAACCGTCGGGACGGCCGAGGGAGAAAATCACATCCTAACCGCGGGAAAACCGTCCAGCATTTAAAAAAAAAAAGAGCCAAAGAAGGATAGTGGCTCTAAAGAAAAGTAAGCAAGAGGGGGACGCCCTGGGGAAACGTAGTAGTTCAGAGGCCGGTAGCTCCAAAAGAAAACGCCGACTAAGCTCCAAAAGGTCAAGCAAAGGCAAAAGGGATTAAACGGGGGGAAGGGATTATAGAAATTTTAGGAAATGAAACAAGAAAGGACACGAAAAAAAGCGTAAAGAAGGGAAAAAAAGCAAGCCCCGACCCAAAAAAACTGGGACAAGAGCGCGAAAAACAAAAAAAAAAAAAGGGAAAACGCTGTGTGAGATCGTGAATATGCTAAGAAGTGGAAATGCAGCGGAGCACAAATAAGGTATAATTTCCTGGCTCGGTGCGAATAGGCATAACCTTAGCAAACCCAGCTCTACCAAAGGGTGAAACCAACCCGGCTAGAAAGGGGAAAAAAAAGCGACCCATGAAAAAGGAACTTGGTAAAAGGGAAGGACGAGGAAAAGAGGGAAGTAAAAAACGGGAAGGGATGGTCAAAGTACACCCGGATCTTTCATCAGGCTCAGGGAGTAAAATGAAAACAGATCTCCGAAGGGAGAAGGGGAGATAAAGGGGCGGAAGGGAGGGAAAAAAGGAAAGAGTGAATACCCTAAACTGTCAAAAAATGAAAAAAAAAAAACTCATAAAACAAAAAAGAAAAAAGAGTAAAAGGAAAAAAAAAAAAATCCACAATGAAAAATCCTGAATGGCGGCCATTATAGCCACGTGCTCTGTTCAGGCAAATCACCCATTCAGAGGAGGCAATAAACCTACAACTTGTCTGGTATAATGACGAAAACACAAAAAAAAAGAGAGACCAAAAGGCGGGACCCAAAAGCGGCAAAGAAGAAAGCAAAAAAGAACGGCGAATCACCCATTAACATACGAGTATATTGTGAGAAGAGCGCGGATGCCACCCAATCAACGGAGTGGAGCAAACCAGGATCAACCAATTTAGAACAGGTGACCCGTACACCTGGACATGAGGAAAAGACATATAGAAAGAGAGGAAGGGGGGCCCCTTTGGAGCAACGGCGCGGCGGATCAGAGCATTAAGATGGGGGTGGAGGGAAGAACAAGGAAAGAAAAATGGTCGAAATCAAAAAAAAAAAAAAGGCAATAAAAATCATCCAGAAAAAGAAAAGGGGAAAAATGCCCACCCGTACAAAGAACACTTAGACTAAAACCAGGGAAAGACAAGAAATCTGTCCGACGTATAACAACGAAGACGAGAGTCCCAAAGACCAAAAAGAAGATCCCATAGTGCAGATACAGGTGAAGACAAAAGGGTCAAAAACCTAAAGCAGAATAACGAAGGAGCAATGAATGTGGGCTCCACTGTGACCGAGAACCAGGTGTCCCCGAATCCAACCTGGAGGGAAAAAGAAAAGGGGGAAAGAAAAACCAGGAAAACCTAGTAAGAAAGTTGTAACGGAAAAACGACGAACGCCAACGCTATAAGTGATAGATCAGTCCCCAAAAGGGAAACAAGAAAAAAAAAGGTTAAAAAGAAAACAACACTAAAAGTAGTCAACGGATGGAAAAAGAAATAGGGGAAAATTCCCTGGGCGAGGTCAAACGAAGAGCAGGGAGGAAAAGGAAAACAGAAAGAAGGGAATTTAAGTACGAGAGAAAGGATATCGTTGGGGCTGGTCGAAAAAGGAGTTAATATAAAAGCCAAGAGGAAGGAGAAAAAATGTATAGACGAAAAACAAAAGGAAAAAATGCACCGAAAGGACCTCAACAGGGTCAAGGTTGGAAGAAATCTGCGTCCGGGAGCATAGGGGGGGGGGGGGGGACAAAAAAGGGAAGAGGGAGAAAAAAAAAGGGAAAAGAAAAAAAGGAAAAAACCTTATAAACGGTGAAACAGAAGGAAATGCGCTAAAACACCACGACCCTGTCCGGCGCACCGGGTCGTGAAATGAAAACAGCTTTTAAAAGTAATTGGTGTCATCAACTAGAGCTCAAAAATTTGTCCTGGCCAAAGAAAAAGGGCCAAAGGGGGGGCCGGGGCCGAGGTGGGCCCCAAGCTACGCTGGGGCAAAAAACCCCCATGAATAAAAAACGGGTGTCAACGGAGGGAAAGAAACCGAAGATCAGAAAAACGGCATAGAGCTGTCACACGTGAAAGGTTCACATCACAAGGCTGTTCAATCAGGGAGGGGGAAACATAGAAATAAAAAAAAAAAACCCTCAGTTTGGAGGAGAAAAAAAGAAAAAGCCGGGGAAAAAAAAAAAGAAAGTCGGCCAGGACAAAAAAATGGAGACCAAATCGAAAGGATCAATATTCGAAAGTTGAAAAAGAATCCCAGAATAACCCGGGGGAGAACACTATTGGCCAAGGGGTGGGTTCGGAAATGGAAAAAGAGAAAAGGAAGAACAAAGGGAAAAATGGACAAAAAACGGTGTCCGAAAATTGTAGAGAGTTGAGGGGACGGGGAAGAGAAACAAAGTATGACAAGTGTGAATGCTCCAATAAGCTTGAGTCCAAAACTTTTTATTAAAAAAAAAAAATCTAAAAAACCTGAAGTGGTAGGGTTTTGACACAAGGAGAAAGGGACGTAAAGGTCCCCAAAAAGAAAGGGTCCTAAAAAAAACCGGCTGAACAATGCCGAAAAAAGGACTGGTGTCGACGAAGGGAAAAAGGGACAAGGAAATGACTACTATAACATTGTCGATTGGAAAAGACCAAACGCAAAAAAAAAAGAAAAAAAAAAAAAAAAGAAGAGAAAAAGGGGGGGAAAAAAAAAAAAGGAAAAAAAAAAAAAAAGGGGGAGGAAAAAAGCAAGGAAAAAGAATAAAGGAAAAAAAAAAAAGAAGGAGGTCCCCGGGGATAACAGCAAAAAACTCAAGAGGGGGAGAAAAGAACAAAAAAAAAGAAAGGAAAAGAACAGAACCTAGGGGGGGGGGGTGTGGTGACAGTAAAAAACAGGCGAAGTTCCCACGCTACGAAGCACACTGGAACGTGAAGGGGGACATGGGACAGAAGAAGAGAAGAAGGACTGTTGCAACAGAGAAGAGTCGTTCGTTGGGGGGTAAGGATAACCTGGGAAATGTGAAAAAAGGGGTGGAAAGCTCACGTAAAAAAAGGGGGGGTGATGACGACTGGAACCACCGTCTGAAAGAAACACGCGCCAAAAGGGGGGAAAAACAGGCGGCCAAGAGGGGGATTGAAATTCTCAGCGGCGGGGAGGCTGGGGGCAGAGGAATCAGGCGGTCAGGGTGTTAACCACAGTCCGGAAATACGACAGAGGTCCAATAGGTCTGAAATGCAGTTCAGTGACAAAAGGCGGTAAAGAAAACCAGATGGGAGCAGATCAAAGACGGCTTAAAAAAGGGGGAAGAACACCGAAAGCTGTGGGTGGCATCACAATGGGGGGGGGAAACCCTGACGAGGGGCGCGGGTGGTAAGGAGGGTTGGAACAAGAAAACGGAGGGGATGATACAATGCAAGACCGAAACCCAAATCCCCAAAACAAAAAAAAGCGCCAAATGCAAACGCATCCACGGTCAATGCGGAAGTTCTGGTGGGGACTGGGGAAACTGGAACGGACGGACTGTGCAGAAGGGGAGGGACGGGAATAGGGGTAGGGCTGGCTGAAAACGGAATAATGACAAAGAGGGGACAAAAAAAAAGAAAAAGGGGGAGTCACGCTGAAAAGGAGTGTAACAAAGGGGGATAGGAAGGGGAAATAAAGAAGACAACAAAATCAAAGGAAAACAAAAGGAAGGAAACGGGTATAAGGGAACACAAGGACCGGGAGGAAGGGAAAAAGGGGGCTGGATTGGGGGCTAGTTGGCTAGAAAACAGGAAAAGGGCCTCCCGGCGAATAAAAAGGACGGGGTTTTTGACCTGAGTGGCGGCCGTGCCGAAGAAGAATGGGGCGCAGATATCGCAACTAAAAATAAAGAAAAAAAGATAGAAGGGTCTGCCCGGAACCTAACTGAAAAAACCAAGGAAAAAAAACGGAAAAGAAAAGAAAAAAAAGGGAAAAAAAAATCCTACGACCAGAGAAATCAAAGAAAGGAGTCGTGTTGTACATAGTATTAGCCCGGTCAACCAGTAACGCTAGCAGTAACAGAAACTGGCCGTTTCGACAGGTAGATGCCTAAAACGGAGAGACGGGATAGGCAACGGGAAGGAAGAAAGACAAAAAAAGCCCGGAGAAAGTAGAGATATCTACAATAGAAAAGGAAACTAGCCGGGAAATTTGTCAGGACTCTGAAGGTCGGCTGATTAGCAGGGCAAAACAAAAAAAATTCTCCCCTAAAGAAAAATGGCCCTTTACAACGAAGAAAGTGAGAGGCACAAACAGGAAAAGTGCCATCTGGGGAAGGAAATTATTACAATAAACAAAAACTTGGTTGCCCTTTCAAAGCATCGATGTAACACAAAAAAGGAGAGGGAAAAGGCAATGAAATCCGTCGTCCGACTCCGGGGAAACCAGCAGTAATCAAACAAGTCAAATGACACCCGAAAGACAGACCGGCCCGTGCCGCAGGGGAGGTCTTATTGGTTAGGGAAAATCCAGAACAGGGGGAAAAGCTGTGGAAGGTCCGATGATCAAAGAGAATTTTTAAAGGAAGGAAAAACGGAAACCACCGGAGTTGGAGTGGGTCGAGAATCGGGGCGGAGGGGAAATCTGAAGGCACTAGATAAAATACAATCGGGGGCGGGAAAACACAGGAAGAGTCCAGGAAGTCCAGGGAAGCAAGCTGGGATTGCCGAAGAAATTTAAGGTGGAAAGAATGGGGAATCCAGAACAAATCAGAGAGAGCAGAAAAACAAAAAGAGAACAAAACGGGGAGGATGGGGAAAAAAACTACAGAGGTTGAGGGAGATCGAGGGCATGAGACAGAGACGTCGTCCCACCAACCTCCGGCTAGGAGAAAATTGCCTTGACCTTCTTGAAAAAGGAACAAGGGGAAAAAAAAAAAGAGGACGCAAAAACAAGAAACTCCAAGAAAATCGACGCCCGAAAAAACGGACAGGGTAAACGAAAACGGCCAGCAAAGTCAAGGAAAAAACCGGGGATTGAAAAGGACGGGAGGGGAGGGATGTGTGACAGAGGAAAAATGCACAGCAGAGGCGGGACGGGCAAGACGAGACCGGCAGGGTTGAAAAACGCGGAGCGCTCCAATAACAGGCAAAGGGGCCAGGAGAAAGGGTTTCAATGGCCTATCCCTCAGGAATTTGAGCCAAAACTTGAAGAAAAGGAAAAAAGTAAGCACGCGGGGGGGGGGTGCCGTCACGACATGGGCCGTATAAAACTGCAGTGAAGCCAATAAGAATACACCTGTGACATTGTGTATCGGAAACGCAGCGCAAAAGGAAACGATCCGGGAAGAACGGCAAAACAAAAAGAAACCACGAGAGAGAAAAACTTTCAGACAAAGGAGAAAAAAAAGACAATAGTAGAAACGTAAAAAGTCACGAATGAGCAGACCGAAAACCCCGGCAGCAGGAGTGCGAAGGGTAAAGGTAGAGAGTAAAGAGGCAACAAAAACCAAACCGAGATGGAAAGGAAACAAATGAGGGAGTTGACAAGTCCAAAAACAGGCTCCAAGCGGGAAGATATGAGAGAGCTTTGACAGACCGGAAAAAAACACCTCTGAAAAAACAAAAGAAGGAGGGGCCAAACAAAAGCTGCACTGGGAAACTTCAGGGTAGAGGTATAAAGAACACAAGACTGCAAACGAATGGGATGTGAAGGAAAAGAAACGGAAAAAAAGACAGCTTCGCAGGCTGGGAAGCACTCAGCGTGTACAAACGGTGTAGTACACGCTCCCGGAAAAAAGCGGCAGGACGGTACATAGGGCAGAAACCCATGACCACCCAAACCGAGCCGTCCAAGAAAAAAAAACCATCGCAAAAAAGGGCAAACAAAAGTCGCAAGCATACGTTGCACAAAGGTGTCGCCCCCCACGCCCGACACCGTAGAAGAGAAGGAAAAAAAGCACAGAAAAGGAGGGGAAGCCTACGAATTGAGGGATGAGAAGGGTCTTGATGGCCCGCAGGTTTCCAAACCCTCCCAGTCGAACAAGGAGAAAAAAGGTAGGAAAAAAAGATGGAAGCAAAAAAAAAATCCAAAAACAAGAGGAAAGAGAAAAAGATGGCAGCGCTGAAATCTGAGATAGGAAGGGAATCAACATTATAAGAAAAATCAACAAACCAATGGTACCTACCCATCAGCAACGAGGCCAGTAAGTAAGTAAAGGCAAGTACGTGGGGAGATTTGAAAATAAAACCACAAAGAAGAACACACTATGGCCCATAACGGAGCCCAGAAAGGACCAACGCGGGAAAACGATCCACACCGAAAAAAGGAAGGGAGAAAAACTCTGGGGACACGGACCCATTCTTTTCCAAAACGAAGCTGGATAGACACCTGCCGAGGGAGGGGACCCAGTAAATCAGCCAAAAACCACCATGAAGAGACCCACCCAAGGCAAATGGGGCAAACAAGAGTGCGAAGGGATCCGTACAACCGGAAGACTCATTTGTACAAGGATCGCATGCGAGTGTAAACAAAACGGCAACCAGCAAAAAGGCCTGGGTGTCGTGAAGGGAAACCTCCACCTGAAGGGAAATTAAAAAGGAGTCCCACCGTAGGGCAAGAATGAGGGGAGGGGGGGAAAATGAACCCACAAAGATCAAAGAGGGTTTCTAAAAGACTGCCGGAGGAACACAGAAGAGGGGCATCGCGACGGGCGTGGCAAAGATGACAGAGGGCTCGGGAATGAGAACACGGAACCCCGCGAACTCATATGCTCATCAAGGTAGACTTTTTTTCACGTGGACCGCGAAACAGGAATACGTGGCCCTCACCCTAGAGGGGGAACCGAACGGAATTACACTGTCATGGTCCGGCCAAGAGAAGAAGATTGATGGGAAGAGGAAGCCAACCGGAGGGGAGAAGGGGCACGAGACAAAAACCTGATTTTAAAGAGAAAAGATAAAAAAGGAGAGGGAAAGGAGTCGATTCTTAAGAAGGGTACGTTTCGGAACCTCTAGGGGGTGGACGGAAAACCAATACGAGGGGGAGGACCGCAAAAAAATCCTGTGTAGGTAGGGTGACAGAGAAGGGGGTGCATGAAGAAAAGACAAAACAGGGGTAAACTCGGTCCCCAGACACGGAGCCGTGGGAGGTGACAAGTGAGATCCGGTTGGAGGCAAGGACAAAGGAGCTTGAAAAAAAAAAAATGGGTCCGCCAGTAAAAAATGAAGGGGGGCAAAGGGGGGGACGTGTCGAACAAGAAAGATACAGACGAACAAAAGACTGAGGGGAGAGGGACCGTACACGAGGGCCAAGGAGGGTTGTGCCAGCTGAAAGAGTAAACAGGCCCGATCAAAGTGGAAGAGGACGCTGAGCGTAGGGGAATTGCACGCGTGTGAGACAAGGGAGAAAAAAGCACCACAAGTCATCAGGGTAGGCAGTGGGGGGGGGACAGAAATGTTCAGGCCACCCCAGGATATCCCTAGAAACACAATCAAGGGGGAAAACAGTGGGTCCAAAAAAAAACAAACGGAAGACCGACGAGAAATCGAAAGCTGATAACTTAAAAGGAGAAGGGGGGCGAAAAAAATAAAGAGGTGAATCGTCGTGAATTTTTAAACTAGCAAGAGGGGCGAAAAAAGGAAGGCGAGAAAAAGGCACGGGGCAAGGGGCAGGAAAAGGGAAAAAAAAGGGAGCAGGGGGACCCATTAATTGGTCGACCCAAAACAGAGCAAGGCAGAAGGCCAAAGTCATCCACCAGCCCAGGGGGGCCAACAGGGGAAAGGGGGGTTCGAGCAATGAGGAAAACCCACCCCCCGACCAAAAGGGGGGCAACGGACCACTGGGGGAATGGTTGTACAAAAGGTGCGGCCGGCAGCGAAACACAGAAAATGAAAAAGGCCTGGGAATGGTGAAACTGTTTGCAGTTCAAACAATCACCGTGGGACAATGGATGCAAAGCGACAACAGGGGTCTCGGTCCTGCGGTTGAAAATGGGTGCCGAGAAAAGATAAAAAGCCAAGGTCCCGCCCGGAAGGCAAAAGGAAAGGGCGGGAAAAGATCAAGGCTTTTGAGTTAGCTGGAAGGACAGGAAAAAGCAGACAGAGGGCGCGTGGCCGGGGAGAAACCTAAAGCGAAAAAACACCTATCTCGGGTGGGATGGGGAACAACCAGCCCAGGGTCATCAATTCGAGATAACAATACACTATGACAAAAAAGTGGGGAGACCCGGCTAGAACAGGTGGGGTGGTAAATGGTAGAGCTTGACGGCAGGAAGTAAAACATATAAAAGATAAACCGATGACGAAGCTGCAAGGACAAACGAACAAAAATACTTCCTACAGGCAAAAAAAAACAACCTGGGAAATCGCGCTGTAGATGGAAAGCCAAAGGGATGGCGCGGTGAACGGAGACTTTGAAATCAAGAAGAAAGTCTTGCAGTAGAACGGGGAGAAATCGGCAAATCCGAAGAGCTCCGGGGGGGGAGGCTTACGAAATTTCACCATAAAAGAAAGAACAAGACCGGTCAAAGCCAAAGGAACCGCACGTGGGAACCTAGGAAGAGTGGGAAAGAAGGAAAAGGAGATAAGGGGCTGTCTTACGACGTCACGAAAATCGGCGTGGGAAAAATCGCCTTGGAAAAGGACTAGACTCGAGAAAAAAAAAAAAAAGGAAAGAAGTGAGGAACAAACTGGGGAAAAAAGAAGGGAAATCAGGTCCAGCTACTTCCAACGGGAGCAGTGCCAAAAAGAACAGACCAAAAAAAAGGAACCGCGGCCCATACAGGTGTGGAAAAAGAAAAGTCCATGAGAGGGGGGGAAAGCAAAGCTGGGAAGGGGGGAGAAAACAAAAGAATGGCGCCTGGGACGGTCCCACCTTAACGAAGCAAAAGATAGCAAAAAAAACCAGAAGCAAGAAAATCTAAGTCGACAGAACGATGGGAGGTAGCCGTTTTAGAGAGGCCCTCCCAGGGGGCCCCCCTGGAGAAGAAAAGCCGACCAACGACCTTAGGGGGTTGTAAGGAAGAGGAGGACTTTGGATTACCACAAAGCAGATGGGGTTCCAGCAAAATAAAAAAGAAAAACTAAACAAAAATTCACTACAAAACACAAAAGCGCGAGAAAGACGGCGAAGGGGGCCACGGGGGAAAATGCTGATGATGGGAGGGTTAAAAAGGGAGAGTAGGAAAAAAGGCTGGAAGACAGAACCCCGGATCGGGGTGCCTTCGCCTAACATGGGGAAAGTTTACAAACATCGCATAGAAAGGGGAAAGGCCGATTGAAAAGGACCTCAGCCGTAGAGAGAAATGAGAAAAAAAGGGTCCATAGGAAAGGAAAAAGGGGGAACCTTAAAAAAAAGGAGACCAAAGATCCTAAAAAGAAAAAAAAAAGAGGGTTGCTACGGACATGCAAACCAAAAAAAAACAAGGTAGTCAGGAAAGGCAAGCGTAAGGGACCCAAGAACGGGATGTTTGAACGAAAAACAAGAAAAAAAAAAAATACAAATCGAACAGGAAAACAGCGAAGGGTTTTGTGAGCATAAGAAAAAAAAAGAAAAAAGGACAGCCAAAAAGCAAAAAAAGGCCACAAAGTTGACTTGAAACCAGAGGCGCTATGACCAGCCAGCGAAAAAATAAAGAAAAAAAACTTGGAAAGTCGGCGGAAGGCTACGGCAGGGGTGGTGGGTCGGTGTCCATAACAGGGCACAGGACAGGATGGGGCCTGAAGGAGAAAGCCTGGATGAGAGCACCCCCGGAGGGCAACCAAAATACCCAAGGATCAGCACACGGAAGACGTGAACAACAGGACAGGGAAAAATCGAAGACACGGAAGCACAGCAAAAAAGAGCAGGATTTGAAAAAAAATAGGGAAAAAAGCAAAAAAGGGAATTGCGGGGGAAGGAATTTGGCGGGACGGAGGGTTCCCAAACAAGGTGAAACTAAAATCCAAACCCGGACGAAAAGGGGCCGGACTAGAAAAACAACGGAAAAAAAGAGCATAGGAAAAGAACTTCAGCGTACACACAGACAAATGAAGAGTACTGTCCAGGGGGCGAGATGAAGTGACCGGGAAAAGACAAAGAATGTCAAGAGGCGGTTGGATATCGTCTTGAGACACAGGGAGGGAAAGAAAAAGAATCCAAAGAGGCAAAGAAAAAAAAAAAGGACAGTTAAGGACCTACCAGGGAAAAAAAGCCAAGCGAACTCCTGAGAAAAGGAAAAAAAAAGCAAAACCGATACAAACGTGCAAAAACGAAAAGGAAACAGGATCCGGAAGACCGGAACCCCACCACGGTTGGTGTCAGAAGCCGGGGCCGCGCAACCAAAGAAAAGAAAAAGACCGGGGGGCACACAGGAGGGCCAAAAAGCCCGGAGAAAAAAGGAAAAAAGGAACGGGACGCAAAAAGCAGAGGTGGGTACCGACCCAAAGAAGCAAACGAAAAGACAAGTTGGAAGAAAAGGTGTGTAGAAAAGAAAAAAAAGAGAAAGAAGCGGGCAAAAAAAGGTGAAAGAACAAGGGATGGAGAAAGGGCAGGGGGCAGTGTGCCGGCAAAGAAGTAAAGAAAAAAAGCAAGGGAGGAAAAAAAAAGGACAGCGGGGGGAAAATAAACGTCAGGAGCGACGGGGAAACGGGCCCAGGGGAAAAGGTCGGGTTCGAATCTAATCAGAAGCCGGAGCCAGCACAAAGGCAGGGGAAAAAACAAGGGGAAAAGATGGGGACGGAGGATGCAAAAATAGGAGGCTAGGGACCGACACGGAAAGGAAAAGAAAGAAAGAAAAAACTGATAGAAATCAAAGGAAAAGAAACAAAAACCCGGCGTGGAAATTTTCCTCCCGAAATTTGGCGACGGAACAGATAAGAAGAGACTGGGGAAAGTGGAAACAAGAGAAGAGCACCTACAGGAGAAACCACATTTTACTAAAAACGAGAACGGACGACCGGAAAAAGAGAAAAGAACCCGCCAGGGGGCAAATAAGCAGAAGGGCAAAAAGAAGAAGAAAAGGATATAGATCAGCCACGAACTCAGTTTACATTAAAAAATAAAGGAAGGAGGGACCAGCCTGGTGGGGATCTTAGTGTCACCAAAAAAAAAAGGGCATGAAAGAAAAAAAACGCCACATGCTATACAAAACCATCAACTGGAGGGACCACGCCAGGTCAGACAGAGGTGGTGGGAAATGAGCTACCCTGGCAGGAAGATAGTCGGGCTTCAAGAAAAAGCATCCGCCTCGGAGTGGACCGAAGCCTTAGGATGAGACCGGGGAACGAAGGCAGCCCTCTGGCAAGTGTACCGTCAGTGGGAAAAAAAAGGGGAGGGGCGTGGGGACAGCTATTAGGACTTGCAAAAGAGTAAAAAGGAGTAGAAGAACTTCTAAAATCTTGTTGGGACCGCGCCGCTTAGGGAGGACCTTGAATAAAGGGGGAGGGAGAAAGAAAAAAAGAGTTGGAAACAGAAACTCCGGGCAATACAAAAAAGGGGAACTACACGGACCGGCGGCACGGACAGGACATCAGGAGTCAAAAAAAAAAAGTCTGTCGGAAAAATGTCTTAGGAAATCGGTTCTTTACCTACAGACCATGCGAAAAAAAATTTGACTCGAGGAATGGGAAATTGTCCTGAAAAAAAAAACCGGGCGCAGTGCCGAGTGACTCTGGAGAAAACCTGGTTTTAAAGGAGCGGACGTGGCATACCGGTCCGAAAAAAAAAGGGGAAAGAGAAAAAAAGTGAAGGCTGGTGCAGGGGATCGGTAACGGGCCAAGAAAAAAAAAAAACACCATCAGAAAAAACTGGGAAAAAAAAAGGGCAAGGAGACGTGAAAACCGAACAAAATAAGGGACAGCCCCAAAGGGGCGAGCAGAGGAAGGAAAGGTGGGGGGGGTGGCCCATGTACAAGCTTGGGACAAGCAACCGATCTCCACGAATCCCAAGAAGGGAGGAGTCTTGGGACAACCGTGGCCCAAAAAAAAAAGAGAAAAAAAAAAAAGAAGGAGAGAATAAAAAAAAAGACGGGACGATACAAACAAAAAAAAGGAAAAAAAAAAGAAAGAGAAAAAGAAAAAAAAAAAAAAAAAAAAAAAAGAAAAAATGCTGGAGGATGCAGTGTAATGTGAATGAGAGACTCAACGGAAACCTTCAAAAAAGCAAGTAGAAGCAGACAACGACAAAAAAAATTGGGGAAAAACGATGCTGGAACCAAAAGAAAAAAGGAGGAAAAAAATGGGATTCTAGGCCTGAAAAAGGCAAAAAAAAAAATGAGCTAGTAAACAAGTCAAAAGACAAAAACAGAAAAAAAACAGTATCAAAGAGCGAAATGCACCAAGGTTAACTTGGGAAGGGGATCCAAAAACTGCAAAAATAAAAGGACGTTGACAAAAGAAAAAAAAAACCGGGTGGAAACAATTTCTGAGCAAGAGAGGGGCAAAAAAACTGGAGAGGGATAGGCAAGAACGCCCGGGACCTACAAAACAGCCCTAGGACAAGGAAGCCAAGCGCCTCCGAGAAGGGACACGTTCAAACGACCATCGCCTGCAAGACAAAAGGATGAACAAAAGTGAAGAGGAAAAGCAGCACTTCAGGGTGAAATCGGGGGGTCCACATCAAAAAAAGAAAAGAAGCGTTCCCCGGCCGGGGAAGCAAGGAAGGAAAAAGAACGCCCAGGCTTTGGACAGAAAAGGAGAGGGTCACAGTACCGGAACCTCAATGCTGATGTACCGACAAAAAAAAAAAGGGGAAGGAAAAAAAAGAAAGAAAATGGAAAAAAAGTTCTCCTCGAGCAGAGGGAGTAGAGCACTAGGAAGAGAGAAAGGCCCTAAAAAGTCCGAACAATAAAAAAGGAAAA
>Ga0179593_1620086_pt1 | contig 12960 bp, 10 predicted proteins | sample CZODoug2_1_08_16_FD_185931 | JGI IMG/M metagenome (GOLD analysis project Ga0179593, IMG submission 185931) | Vadose zone soil fungal communities from Angelo Coast Range Reserve, California, USA - CZODoug2_1_08_16fungal (PacBio error correction) | ecosystem: Environmental > Terrestrial > Soil >...
AGCAGAACCAGGGATAAACGATCCCCTTCTGGGAAGGCAACCGCTTAAGCGTGGGGAGGTTAAGGCGAAGGCTTTCAGCATTCTAGATAGAGAGGAAAAACACTGTCTCTTTCCAAACCGCGGCTAGGGGTAGGAGTGCTCTACCCGGTCGAATCACTACTTCAAAGGTTCTGAAGCGGCGAAAAAGCCAGACGGAGGGTGGTTCGGTCCTCAACAGGAGCTCCGAGCATGGGGGGTGATACTTGTTTGCGAACTCATTCCTGCTGGGAAGGAGGGCTGGCCAAGGGGACGCCGGGGAGGATACTTCATCTGGGAAGCGGACCGTGGGCCAGAACCTAATGCGGAAAAACTAGTAAAACGGGGTTGGCACTTCCAGAAAAGGAATGGCCGAACCACATTGCGGTCCAAAGCGTACTTACCCGGCCCCCCCGAAGGGCTGGCATGAGCAAAAGAAAGGTCTTAAGGGAACTCTTAAAGGCCTAATCAAACCGGAAAATATTCCCTTCAATGCTGTAAAAGAAAAGACCGACGGGGGACTACATGAAAAAATTCCCCAAATTACATTAGACTGCCTGCACAGGGGAAGTACTGACATGGGTCCACCAGACCCAAGGGAAGCTCTTTAAGGGTCGTTTTAAGGAGAGTGGGGCAGGGGAAAAAGGGGGATTGTCCCTAATGACCTACATCAAAGCCTTCCCCCGGCAATGACTAGTATGCGTGAAACATAAATCGAGTGGGGGAAAAGAAGGCGGCTGGGAGAGCTTAAACTTAGAGTAGGGGTTTGTCCGGGCTTCTAGAGGGGCTTCCAGGACGCGAAAGGGCTCGTTTTAATCCCCAACGTTTTCTCCGGAAGCTTGGGGTTATCCTTGGAGCTTAAAAACTGGGCAAGGTAGTTCTCTCTCTAGGGACTGTCCCTCTCTTCTCGAAAGCTTTCATTGACGGGTCTTCAAGGCAGTTTTCAAGAAAACCACCCCCGTTCACACAGTCAACGGAGAAAAGGGAGATTTCGGGAAAAAGTGGACCTGTCGCCTTCGCGAAGAGCAGTGCCTGGCATGACCAAGCCACGCGGACGCCACCGCCGTTTGGGTCCGAAAACCCTCGTAGGGGATGTGGTCATGAGTACGGAAGTGGAAGCTGTCACAGAAGACTGGCAAAACCCGGTTGGAAGGGATCATGACCCGGGGGGAAAAGGGTTGGGGAATGAGGGAGGTTCGAGGAAATAAAACAACCGAAGGATCGAACCCTCGGGAAGGGACAAGATTCAGGACCGCATCTTGTGAAATGTTCTCGGGGAAAGAAAAGGAGACCACAAGGTACCATCAAAATGCATCCGGTTCGCCAAAGAAGGAGGCTGGCTGCTCGCGCGGTTCGAGCTATCGAAAGGAAGGCAGGGGGTAGGCACGCCCGAGTAAAGGCAGCAGGCGTGCGTCAATCCCAAGTAAATACCACGGAATTAAGATATCCTTCGCTTGGAACAATCCCCCGACTACGCCACTTTAAAGAGGGGGGGTTGGGGTGAGTCAGCGTCTAAGAAGGAAAATCCTTAAAAACGCAACTTAGGGAAGCATCCTATTGAGGATCAAGCGCGGAAAGGGGATAAACCTCAGAGAGGGATGGCAGTAAGGGAAAAGAAAAAACCTGCGGCTTCGAGCAGCTCGGGCCGCATAGAACAAAACCCGTTATCCTTGGAAAGACCATGCCTGTAATGAGAAATCACTGGGAACTGAGATGGGACCGCCCAAGGGCCGCACCTGAAAACGGTCTCGGCCAGGTGTTCGTCGCAAATCGCGGCAACGCCGAGTGGAAAAAGGAGGGGCCTAACGCTATCCCAAGTAGTGACAGTTCTCGGGGCCATCCTCAGGAAGCTGGCGACAAGGGGACCCGCACAAAATCTAATAAAGAACGACCTAAAGGAAGAGGGTTCTGCTACACGCGGAGGCTGGCTAGAAATTCTTCCAAAGGTAGAAGGGGAGACTGATAAAGGAGTGCCGCCAATAAAGAAAAAAGGCCCGCTTTAAAGAAAGGCCTAGGAAGGAGGGTCGGGGGGAAGTGAAAAAATCTCCGTCCAGTTCTACGAAACGCACGTTCAAACCCAAGGAATATGTTTAAAGGACTTAGGGCATAAGGCGTTAAAAAAGGGATGATTGTGGGTCTTCACATCGAGAGAAACACAACAAAAGCGGAAACACTAGAGGGAAGACTACCAAGTCTTTTACCGTCGGAAGGACGTCTTGCACGAAGTCCAATGGGGGGACAGAAGGGGAATCCTAGGAGATTAGGGGAACTGCGGTGCGTCTTTAAAAAAATCAGGTGATCGAAACTGTGAAAAACGGTACTCGACCTACACAACCTTCTTTTTCTTCCCTGAAAAGATCATCAGAAAAACTAAATTGGGGGGTGCCATCAAATGTATCCGCAAGAAGAGGCCTATCTTAAAAAATCTCTTACATGCAGTGCTGCTTTGCGCAGGCAGGCATCGGGTTTTACAAACAGACCAAAACAAAAGAAACAGGACTCAGAGACTCCTAGATGAACATCCCGAAGGTCACTGGCTGAAGTGCGTTTAAAGGTCTAGCCTAACGGAAACAGGAAGCCATAGGAAAGTATACAGTGCCTGAATTTCCGTGAAATATTAATAGAAAAGGGAGGGGGGGGGGATAAACAGAACAGAGTAGGGAACGCCAGCTTATGCATTCGAAACGGTGCCAGTCCGAGGGTGACGGTACTAGAGACACTACCTGCTAAATGGCGTTACGCCCTTGAATTCCCGGAAAAGGTAAAAAAGGAGCATCTCTTCAGATGACTCCTGAGTTGCAGGTTAGGTGCACGTTCCGAGTGCGCGGGGAGCCGGCCGGAAACAAATGCCTGTGAAACTAGAGGCTAATTGGGAGTCCCTCAAAATCATTAATGGGGACATTTTGAGGGGTCAAAACCCATTTAACACGGAACCATTCAGGGTCCTTCCTTCTTGAGGCTCCATAAAGGAGTTTCAAAGCATCCGGATCGGGGGCAAGGAGCAAAGCAGATGTGAGTATAGGGGAAAGAACGCACTTGAGGTCCTGCGTGTAGAAGGGTCAACAACTAGTTTCCTTCTGCATGAAAAGCAAAACCAATGGGGAAGAGCCGCATTGGGGTTGGAGGGGAAGAGAAGCTGGAAACGAATGGTCCACAACTTTTATCCACTCGGAAATTCAGTGGTGAACTCATCGTTTTGGAGGACTTCATAAAGGGAAAAAAGGACTAAAGAAACGGAAACACGGCCAGAAAAGATCTTTACGACTCTTAACAGTCCGTCCGGGGGATACGCGAAGTCAAGAGGAAATCTGAGGCGAAAAAGAGAGGCGAAACCCATAGGAGTGACTTCCCGGAAAGAAAGGCTAAGAAATGCAAGACCATAGAACAACTGCAAAGGGGGCTCCTAAAAGCGGGCAAACCTAAAATTGACCTGGTCAAGAGGTTCATGTCCAGTCAAAACTCAGTCTAACGCTTAAAGGGGGGTCTCCACCTCCCGAAAGGGGGGGGGAGCGCCTAAAACAATCATCGTACAACCTTAATGGAAGATTCTCGGAAAATTAGGTTGGGAATAGCAAATCAGATGTGGCAACAGGGGGGCTTATGCGTTTGGCGATCTGAAGTCAGGGGGGGCCTGTAAGAACAAGCGCCCATTGAGTCACTAAAATAGCTGGACACGGTCTCCATGGAAGCATTCGCCACGCCGCCAAAAAAAGTTTCGAGGGTCCTGTTTCCCCCCGGGAGGGGAAAAGGGTAGGGGGAATTTGTCGCACAAGGGAGTTTCTCCTACCGCGCCTGTGAAAGATGGGGGGGATAGAAGGATTGGCTCAAAGGGAATTCAAGGGGATTTCCAACCGTGTTCTTACAGCCGAAGGGAACGGTGAACGCGCCGAGAGAGTTGAATACCGGACTGGTCGGTCAGATAGTTTCTAAGATCGTGGCATTGGGGTCAGAATAGAAAAGGAAGCATGGAACGACGTAAGGAAAGAACCTTGCCAGAAAGTTAGCTCGAGCTCTGTGGCTACGTGCGATTAAAACCGACACGCCTGTAGGGGAAGCCTGGGGGACAGAGTGTCCATATAAGGGGGAAGGGGTCACCGGAGGAGAAGAGGCCACATACCAACAAAACGGCCGTTTGAAAAAATTGTCAGCGCGAGAAGGACCTGCTCACGCAGGACAAAAAAACAAGCAGATAAGCGGAAAAAGGCCCACCTTTCCTCTAGAAGGTAGAAGCGTATCCTCGGGAGAAAAAGAGATGGTAAGGGGGGGGGACTTCGACCAGTATAAGAGGCCCTGCTTTCAGGCTCCGCTGAATCTTGGGGACTGAAAAAGAGGAAATCGCATTCCTTAAATAAGGGCTATGCAAACGTGACGCGATGTGGGTTCGTCAGGGAAATTAGAAAAAAAAAGCTAAAGGGGAAAAGACTTCAAGGATTCCCGTTGCTTGGGGGGGGCGTCGCCTCACGGGGGGAGTGGAGTTTCCGAGCACATCGAAGGATCTCGAAACATCGCGTGGGACAGGTGAAGGAGGCCGGAAGCGAAGGAAGTAAAAAAACCAGGGAAAGACCTAGTCCGACGGAAAAAAAAGGCCTGGCTATTCATAACAGGGTTGCACGTAAAAGGGGGAAAAGAGGCCAGAAGGGAACTGGTCAGCAGCCAGGGGGCTGAAGCCCACGAAGTCTCAAACTTTCGGGAGAACTAGCCCTTTCAAAGAAAGATGACTACGAAAAACAGGTCAAAGGAGGACGGTAGTAGGGGAATACTTGAGAATTACCGAGCGGGGAACTTGCCAAAAAGCGCCTCTGAAAGCCGCATGTCCGAGGCTGATGGCCTGTTTAAAAATGGTCAAAAGGCCCTAGCAAAGGCCTGGGGACTTGGGGAGAGGCCTTTTTGTCCTCTGAGGAACCCTTCCAAGATGCGCAAGAAGACGCGGGGGGGAGGGGCCAGGAGTCAAGAGGCTGCTTTTAAAAATCAAAGCCAAACACTACGTCAAAGTCGCTGACAAGTACTGCCTTAGTTCCCTCTCTAAGGAAGTTCCACAGGAAGGGAGGGACCGGGAAAGGGGGACCTTCATTTGAAACGAGTGGTTTTTACGGCCGTTTGCTCTGGAAGAAGGAAATTCGGAGGGGCAAAAGGAAAGAAGAAAGGGGGGGGCGAAAAGGGCAGGGGGGACAAGGGGGTAGGAGAAGGGCGAGGGAGGAAGAGACAAGGCGAAAAAAAAGGATATGACGGGGTAACGAGTAGGGAAGGAGCGGAGAGGCGGACAGAAGAGAAGAGGGAAAAAAGGGGGTTGGAAGAGAGGCGAGAGGGAGGTGTAAAGAGGAAAGAGACGGAGCGGAAGGGGGGGGGTGGTGGGAAGGAGGGGGGAAGGAGAGGGGGGAGTGGGGGAGTGGCGGAGAGCGGGGGGGTTCAGAAGTTAGGGAAGGAAGAAGGGGGAAGAAACGAAGGGGGGGGTGAAGGGCGGAGAGGGGGTTGGACCGCTTCAAGGAAACCGCTAACTGCCAAGGGACTGAACTCAGCGTGGCTTCCTGTTTCATATTAGAGGGAAGAGTACAACGAACCTATTCAAAGGAAGGAGAAGTGGTGTGGTGCCGCATTCGGATCGGCTCCTGGGAGATAATCAAGGAAGTCCCCGCAAAAATGTCCCGTGGAAGGGCTCAAGACGTATTTCCTGAGGGGACTTCGGTCTTGGGAGGAAAAGTAAGCAATGAGGGGGCGGGGAAACCAAGGAATCCTAGCACGGGAATTAAGAGACAGTCCCTCCAACTCGTCCTGTCGAAACTCCAAGGTGAAAAGGGGCAAGATAAATGGAAGACAGTGTAAAGAAAGGGAAACAGTGGCCACCGGCAATCCGGTCTGGCCCTTCAAGTTGAAGAAGAAGTCTTTTGGGAAACCTGTCAGTAAAGAGGGGCCAAAAGATTTCGGGAAAAGCCGAGAATGACCGGACAGCCATGGGTAAAAACCTTGTGAAAGGGAAAACGGGGAAGGCTGAAAGAGGGTCTGACGGAAAACCCAGCGCGCAGTGACACGGCGGTGGGTGAAAAACGGGAGAGTCCAATCAGGTCAACCAAACTGGCGACATCCGATTCAGGTTCTCCAGCGGGATGAAAAAAAAAGGGGGGAAAGTGGGTTGCAAATGGGCAGCGTTAACTCACGCGGAGGGCTGGACGGCGCAGTAGAGGCCAAGCAGCTGCCCGGTAATCGAGGGGGAGAGTACGTTCATAATAACCACGGCGGAACTTTGGGACTCCCAAAAATGGAAGTAAAACACGGGGGACCAAGGGAACTTCCCGAGATGATCGGGACTAGGGGACTCGAAATGTTCAGGGGGGGCGTGAAGACGGAAAAGGCTTGCTTTCGGCGGGAATGCAGAGCGCTGAATAGAGTGGGGAAAAAGGTGGGGGATAGGGGGGAACCATCAGTTTCCGAGCGGGGGGGTTTGCAGATCCCTCCCAAAGCTTTCCTGTATCTGAGAAGAAGAAGGTCCAACAGGAACAAGGGGGATTAACGTCTAACACGCTTGCGGGCAGGATATTAGGAAAAACCTCTGGATTGTCCGTGAGCGCGCTTTCAGACGAAAGGCCAGAACGGGTTAGACCCGGAAGAAAAACATGAGAAAACTGAGTTAAAAGGTGAAAACACGTCTCCAAGTCCCAAAAAATAAAAACCAAATTCCCACAGAGGGTACAACCTCGTCAATCACTTCAGGTCAATAACAAGTAAAAAAGGGATAATCACCTTGAAGAAACCAAAACATAAAGAGATATATGAAAGACATGCCCCTATGGGGACGGGGTGAGGGAGGGGGGAACGAAACATATGTTAAACAAGGGCACGTGGAGTCCGCAGAGGGTCAGGGGAGCGGGGTGAGTATCACAAGGGGTCTTAAGGCCTGTTGTATGAAGAAGGTAAAGGGGAGCAAATCGAGACGCCAAATTGTTGCGGCCAAAAGACGAACAAGTCTCCAATAGAAGTCCGAAGGCAGCACTCGAATGAATTTATGGTATGTTAGTTACAAGAGATTGTCGTCGGAGGTACCAAAGACTCGGATTAAAGGCCAAACCCGAAAAACCTTGGACGGGGGGATGCGAATGCGGAATGGCCCTTAGAAAACAAGGCGGGCAGGGAGAAGTGAAAAGAAGTTACCTTAAAAATTATTAGGGCGTGAAGGGGTGTGAGCATGGTAAGCGGGAAGCTTTACCTAAACAGGAATCGATGGAAACGTCGCAGGCGATGTAAAATGAAAAAAAATAATTCAGCGGGCGCCGAGGGGCTTTAAAAGACGAAGAAAAGGGGCGTTTAAAAAGCGAGCACTAAATGAAAAAGAAAAAATGAAAGTCAAATCTTGAAGGGGGGGGGGTAGTAAAACATGCAGGCCGGCCTTAAAAAAAAGTTTAAAAAGAGGGCGCGCCGAAGAGCAAAAAATAGCCTGTCAATTTCTCAAAGAAATGAAGAGGAAAAGATGGGAGTCAGGCTAGGAAAACCGATGGAAGGAGGGGGAAGCACGAACAGGACGAAGAAACAAAAAAATTCGATAAATGAAGGTCATAACGTATGGGGGTAGTGCCCTGCTGAGGGGTACAGGTTTACGGCATCTTGCCGCAACCAAACCTAAGACGGTTGGGAGGGAACTTCCTAATGAGAATGGCCGCCCCTTTTACGGGGGAGAAAAAGCAACTAGGGGAAAACGGATGAGAAAAGAAGGGGATTTTACGTCAAAGAAGGAAAGCAAGGGAAACTAAGCAAAAAAACACTTCCAAGAAAGAGAGCAGAAGTTAAAAGATTGGATAAAAAAAAGGATCAAAGGAAACTAGAGAATTCGAAAGAGCATCTGCGAAGCTACCGCGCAGGTCGAAAAAAAGGGGATTTCACTGTTGTAGGTTGAAGAGGAAAGAGTTAAGTCAAACAGATTGGGGGGAAAAAAGCTTCGAAGTATCTTCCCGTGACACTTCCATCAAAAACAAGTAACAAAAACGTCCATTCGAAAAAGGTCTGAAATCCGGGAAAAAGGAACGGTCGCTAACCTAGAATCAGAAAAGTAAGACCTCAAAAGGAGACGATCTAGTGAAATTGAAAAATAGGCGAGTGCCCGAAGGGCCACTCCGATAGGGGCCGGATGCAAAAAAGGTTAAAACTTAGGGGTGAATCTTAAAAAAAAAAGCACCGAGCCCAACTCAAAACAATGCCAGGACCCAAAAAAAAAAAAAAAAAAAAAAAACACCCAAAACACCACACCCCGGCTGCCCTGGGCCTCAAGTGAACAGATCCCGCCGCCACGAAACAAGGAAAAAATTAATGTGTTTGAAAGGCCAGGTCACTTAAGCTCGCTTTCTTCAAGCTTCTGGGGGGGTTTCAAAAAAACTGGGGCAGATCCGAACGGGGGGATGGATGCTCTTTATTAAGGGAGTTATTAAGGACCGACCTGTTAAGGAAAGGGACTGGGGACAGGTAGAAAGGGGGAACGCGAAAAGAAACTCATTGAAACGGGAGGTAGGAAAGATTTGTCCTTCTCGGCATAACTGGGCGAGCAGGTTAGCCTGAGAAAAGGAAGAACAAGAAGAAAACATCTGCAGAGGAGAAAGTGATAGTAGAACCGAATCCGGGGAAGCATCAGAAAAAAAAACCGCATGCTTAAGGAGTACCTGTTTGAGAATCTCCAAAACTTCTCCCCATAAGAAAAAAAAAAAAGCGGACAGAGGGTCAGGATCTAGAAAAAAGAAGCTTCCCTTGAACTCTTCAATGCATAGAAAGAAAAACCCGAAAACTAAGGAATAGACTGTGTCGAAAGGTAAGATAAGCAACTTGGGATTACGCCACTAGCTGGAAGGGACCTACCAGAAGGCATCCACAGCGGAAAAAGAAAAGAAAGGGCTTGAAAGAAGGGAAGACTCTCGCTTACACACAGATGGCAAGACGGATGAGATATCCGGGGGAGAGAGGAAAAAAGACTGAAATGATGGAGGTGAAATCGGAAGAAGGGCTTCGGGGGGATAGTGGGGAACGTGCCTCGACAGGAGTGGGGGCCGCGGAAGACTTTTCAGAAATTGGTGCAGTTCTACTGAATTAGAAAGGACCTTCATAGAGCAAAAAGGCTGACCTGAACGAGGCCGACAGAACAGGGTGTAAAAAAGCTTTCCTATCCACAAGGAAAACTTGAGGGGCCTGGAGCGTACGAAAACCGCGTATGGACAAAAAAGGAAGACGTATCTCCATGCCAAAGTCAGGAAACCGAAGATTCGCCCTGGAACGGCTGCGGTAGGTAGAATTAGAACCGACTTAAGGTTGACGAGCCCACAGGGGACCTAAGAAAAAGACGTAAAGAAAAGGTAGTTTGGAGCTGTTTCCCCGGTCAACAAAAAAAGGGGGGGAACATTGAGGAATGGGGGAAAAAAAGGGCTCGTTGCGGGTAACTTGGGTAGAAGTCGAAATACCAAACGTACAAAACCGTAAGCGAGAAGGGTGTCCGTGCGGGGAAGGGTCAGAATGTAAACCTTACGAGAATCCGGCGCCGGGAGGGAACTTAGGGGGGGGGGGGGGGGGGGGGGGGGGGGTGTTTCAAAAGTGAAAAAAAAACGGAGAAGGGGAGGCCCTGATGGCAAAATTAACTGAATGGACTCTGGTTTAGGAAGGTTTGAGGGAAAGAGGACGTGGGAGATGTAGTTCAATCAAGCAAAAAGGCAGGGAAGCGCGCGAGCACTGTTCGGACATGGTTCGCAGAAGGTGCTGAACTGCAAACCAGAACCATCAAAAATATACTTTATATTGATACGACAGGATCTGGGAAGAGTTTCTAATTACTGGCCATGCTAAGAAGTGGTAGAAGGCTCTCCTCAGAGAGAAGGCCCACAAAAAAAAAAAAACCTGGGGTGGGGGAGGGAAAGACTTAATGCCGAAGATACAGAGGAATTACAGGCCAAAAGGATGTCGACCCTGAACGCCCGGTTCCGCTTGGGAGGCACAGTGTTTGGGACACAAATATCGGAAGTCCCCAAACTCCCGAAATCACCCTCCCTGTGCACGGGCGGGGGGGCAGACACAAATAGTTCTCGGGAAGGGGCAAAAACTACAAAAAGAATATAAAGGGACCGGTACGTAGAAGGGAAGGAGGCTGGCTTCAAAAGAGGGAAGTGCTAAAGAGCAAGATCTTGTCAGGACAGTAAAAGGAAAAAAAAGGACCTAGCTGGGAAATCCCTTTGGAAGACCACGTGGAATGAAAAAGAAGCGAAAGAGGAAAATGGGGACAGTGCGGTGTTTTCACTTAGAAGATTGAAACTGCCCTTGAAAATAATTAAACAGAGGTGACGAAATCCGGAGGAGGGGGGAGGTTATACTAGTGGAAAAGGGGGATGGATCAACTCCCCGGGGCCTCATAGCAATAGGGAAAGAACTCAAACAAAAGATAGTGACAACAAGAGTCAGGTTAGAATCGAACTCCTCAGTGAAATCATTTGTTGGTGGGTATCAGGAGTACAGATCACCTGGCAGGAAAGGTAATGAACTCGACAAATAAAATTCACGCCAGAAAAATCGTTACCTAAAACTTAGGAAATCAGCATTTGGAATTCAAGCGACGGGACAGCAGGGGGACCGAAGTGACAAGGCTAGGGGGGGGGAAGTCGAAAAAGAACCGAAGACCAAGGAGCTGGTCAGAAAACCAGCAAAGACCACGCTGGCGCAACCGAAGAGCTCGGGTCACGCGCAACTGAAAAAGGGGGAAAAACTCGTACCGCAGTCTACTTGTAGTGGCGTCCTTATTCGGTTAAAATATGTTCAAAGGTGGCAAAACACAAGCGAACGCCTTCTTAACAGATATAAAAGGGCTGACCAAAACGCGGGGTCAAGACCTTCACCAGTCCAGGAACGGGGAACCAGTATAAAACTTCGATCCTTCGTTCACCATCAAATCTACAATAAGAAAGTCAGACAATGTCTTCACATCTTAGGACAAAAAAAAAATAAAAAAAAGAGTGAAACATGCCCCAGAGAGGAGGTTGCGGACTAAAGTCATGGGCAAAAAAAAGGGGAAAAGGTTTGTGCAAGCGTCTCTGAGAACGGAGAAGTTAAAGTTCCACAGCGTGGAACACGGGGCTCGGAAGGGAAAAAAAAGATGTCCGCAAATGAAAGCCACGCAAGGCCGTTCAATCACGGAAACGAAGAGGTTGAAGTCGAAAGCTTTTAGAGCGAAAAGGCTCAGAAAAGTACAAAGCAGAAAGGGTCTTAGGCCCGAGGGTAAAAAAGATAGGGAAAAGAAAAAAATGGGAATTAAGCACTCGCCGAAAAAGGACCTCTAAGGCTTGCAATCAGCCGGAAGAACACCTGAGACGAGTCCCAGGATCAGGGATGAAGGTCGGTTACGGAAAAGTTGGAACGGATAGGGGACCCATGAAAGGCAGGCCGGGGGAGGACCTGGGAAAAAATGCGGGAGAAATGACTTTGAAATGAGGGGTGGGGAACGGGAAAAAGCCGCCGCGTTAGAACAAACTCTTGAAAGCAGACCAAAAATCGCGCGGGTAGAACAGCGGGGAAGGGTATAACAAAGAAGAATTACGAAGGTTGCGTTGTGGGGGAATGAAAAAACGACAGGTGCGAACCAAGGAAGGAAAAACAAACGTGTTTAAGTGCTCAGGAAGTAGGAAAGAAGCGAGATACATGAACGTGGGATAATCCCCAGGAAAAAAAATAAAGAGGGGAACGGGAGATACGGCGTCAGAAAGAGACGGGGTGAATCAATACAGCGAGAAAAAAAAGGGACTTCAGATCCAAGAAGGCTGGGGGGGGCTCACTGCTGTTAAAAGCCTTGGAAAATGGGTAAGAGGGAAATCGGGAATGAGAATTTGTTTGGAAGAAGAGAGCCTAATCAAAAAATGTTCACCCCTGTTTAAAACAACAGGGAAAAAAAGGGCACAGGGGAGAGGGTACCAGGAATGTAATTAAAAAAGCCGGCTACTATGTGCGGAAAAAAAATTTGTGAACTTGGGGCGCTGGGGATGAGGAAAATGAATTACACAAGACGATAGCGAAGTGCAGAGTAATCGAGAGACGAAAACCGAACGAAATAAGGATTCAGGAAATTGAGTAAAACAGTGAATAAAGTAGAAGAACGAAGGGAGGCATCCGAGAAAGCAGATGGAGGCGCTCGAAAATGGGCCAATAAAAACGCCCCGAGCCAAGAAAGCAAACGTAAAGAAAACGCTCCATAAAGGGCCCAAGGAGAGCCGGTCTCGACACAAGAAGTACGATGGAAAAGATCTGCCAGTCTTTTGGGATGTGTGGAACCGCAGCTAGGATCTTGCAAAGGGATGTTGGGGAGGTAGGCAAGATGGTAGGAAACCAGTTCACAATCGTACAGGACACGTCCAGAAGACCAAAACTTCCCTGGTTATTGGGAGGCCAGGGGAAGGTCGCGCAGCCAGAAAAGGGAGGGCATAGTGTGGAAAGGGAGGTCAGCTTAAGGGAGTAAAAAAGGGCAAAAGAGGTTGAGGTTTATACAGATCCAGGAAGCTGAAAGTAGGGCTCGCAGGTAAAAGTGTCAAGGTAAGGGAAACTAGGGTTAGAAAGAAGGGCTTAAGGGAGTCCGTAAAGGGGGGACCATGATTGGGCCGAAAAACTCTTGGTTAAAGGAGTAATGTTAGAGGGTGGAAAAGGGGAAGGTCGAGATGAGGGTGAGAAAAATATGCCCACTGGCTAACATTTGAAAAAAAAAGTGGGAGACAGTACGAAAACTAAAAGCCGGCACGTGCGAAACAGAAAAAAAAGGGAAAAAGCACGGCGTCAAATCCAAATCGACGGGGCGACCGGGTCTAGAGACACCGTTCGAAGCCAGAAAAAGGAATTCGGGAAAGTAAAGAGATATCTAAAGGAAAAAAATCCGAAGAAGAGGAAAAGTACAACTGGGGGAAACGGAAACTCAGTCCAGAGGAGAGGGCATATACCTGTAGGGATCAGAGA
>Ga0179593_1352147_pt1 | contig 12959 bp, 23 predicted proteins | sample CZODoug2_1_08_16_FD_185931 | JGI IMG/M metagenome (GOLD analysis project Ga0179593, IMG submission 185931) | Vadose zone soil fungal communities from Angelo Coast Range Reserve, California, USA - CZODoug2_1_08_16fungal (PacBio error correction) | ecosystem: Environmental > Terrestrial > Soil >...
AAGGAAGTAAAACCCCTTTGGGGGAGGAGCCTGGAGCTATAAAAATACCGTTTTTTGGGGGGCCCGGTACTTCGCCCTGGTCTAAAAATCCGATGGAACCATACGAGAGAGGCGGAAGCTTGGCCAAAACCAGAAAAACGCTCTGGCGCATAAACAGAAGAAGAGAAGGAGAGAGGTCGAAGAGGAAAAGGAAGCTGAAGGCAATGGAGGGAAAGGTTCGATTATTCGGCACGGATGGAAGGGACCTGGTTTGGGAGGGAAGCAGAGAACGCCGCATACGGATCTCGAGGTGGCGCCACCAGGCCAGTACAAACTGAGAAAAAAACGTTGAAACCTCTCACCCTACGCTGTCTCTGCAGGAAGAGGTCATAAAGCAGAGAACTTGCAGAAGTGGAGGGTACCGAAGAAGGACAAGCGGATAACAACTCAATTTGGAACTCAGAGAAAAAGAAATGCTATCAAAGAACACACCCGTGTCCCAACAAATACAAAAGAAACACACATCAAAAAACGCCTGGAACTCTATGCTCAGGGGGGAGGGAAGACAGGTCAGAGCTCCATCGTAACAATCACCCACCAAGGTAAAAACGAAGGCTGGGGAGGATCGAGTTGGATGCACTACCCAGGAAGACGCCACAATCCGCGGAAAAATAAGATACGGCCGAGGGACAGCGCTAAAAACCCTCTTTCAAAAAATTTGAATCCAAGAGGCAAAAGGGGGGGGCGGGAGGAAAAAATAAAGAAAGGAACCGCCCGGCCGAGCAAGCAGGTCACAAAGGGGCCAAGGGACTTTGAAAAAAATATGGGGATCTGGACGGCAAGGGTCATTTCGAATCTAAATCGGCGTTATTAAATTTCATACATCTGGAAGTAACGAAAGGGAAGAAGTAGGGATTCCGTTGGGGAAAGAAGGGGGAATTAAATGACCAAAGGGTAAAGGATTTGGCATGTAGGGAGGGCTAGACCTCAGAAGACTGTTGTTTAAGCAGACCATCCAACAAGGATGGGAAGAGACAGGAACTGTCGAAACATGAGGTGGCAAATCAGCTTAATGGAGACAATACCGAAGGTCCGGGGTGGCAATCCGCATAGGAAGAGTTAGAGGGGAGTGTGGGGCGTCCGAAATTACGATGGCCGCCCGAAATCAAAAAAGGGGGAACAACTGGACAAACAAAATAAGAGTAAGAACCGTATCCAGAGGGAAGAACCAAAAATTTGAAGTTGTAAGAAACAACGGGCTGCGGGGGTCCGAAAACCAACTCTCAGTTGTTCGCCGGCTCCCCTCCCGCGGGAGGGGAGAGAGGGAAAAAGTTTTCGGGGGTTTCAGGAACCGACAGAAGGAAGAGGGGGGACAGAGAAAAGATTTCTTGAGATAAGAAAATGGGCGGTATAACAGCGCTTGGTTTTTGGTGGTATCTCATGTTTCCTTTTCTCTATTTCTTCCTTGTTATTTTTTGGGGTGTTTATGTTGGTTGGTCCTTTTTCTTTTTCTGTTCGTGCTGAGTTTTCTATCTTTGCCTCTGTTTCTTGTTTATTTTTTTTACTTTGTTTTGTTTTTTGATGTGTATGAGTTGTTGGAGGGGGTTGGTGGGACGTGTGTTGGGTCTGGTGTGCTGTTTTGTTGGTGGGGTGGATTTTTGTTTGCTTTTGTTTTGTTTTTTTCTTTTGTGTGGTTTGTTTTGTCGTGTTGTTGGGTTGTTTGTCCCATGCGGGAAAATGGAGGTGTTGCTATGTAGTGTTGGGAGTTACTTTCTTTCATGGGGGTGGGTGGTGTTGTGGTGTTGTGGTAGTCGGCGGTTGTGTGGTGTGTGTGTTGATTTTGGTTGTTCCAATAGCAGAAAAGAAAAAAGGGGACGACGTGCAGCAACGCAAAAACAAAGGGGGAAGAACCGAAGAAAAGAAGAAACTGCTCTGCAAACCCGGGGAAAAGCAAAAAAACGTTGGAGACAAAAGAACGACGCGGATAGCACTCGCAAACCATCAAATACAACTCCAGTGTGGGGGCGTTTGTATAGTGGAAGAAGTGATTTTGGTGGTGTTGTTTTTGTTTTGTCTTTGGTTCAAGTCGGTGGGTGAGGGGATAAGCTCTAGCAGACACAAAAAAAAAGCGAGGGAAAAAGGATACTACCCCGAAGAAAAAATCCAAGGGGAGCCAGTAAGGGACAAACAAAGAACTGAAAAAAGGAAAAAAACATATTCATTTACTGTATCTGACATTGATAGACTTAATCCATTTCAAAACATTGTGACTAGGTGAGTAATTTAGGCGCATAGACTTCGCTATCACACATTATGCAAGAACAACACAACGTAGTGTAGTGGCGAATAAAGCGCGGGACAAAGGAGGGGGTGGTGTTAGGGTTCACCATGGGTTTTTTGTTGTCGTGGGGCTCACGTCGGCTCTTTTTTGCAACCCGGAGGATGTGGAGAAGCGGGAAGGGGCCTCGGTGAAGATCTGTAAAGAGATTGAAGCCTAGAGACGCAAAACAAAACAGCGGGGGAAAACTGGTGAAAACGACGTCCTGACAGTTGAACCAGGGGGGGGGTAGATAGAGGGTGGTTTATGTGACACATAGGAGGGAAAGGAAAACAGTATAGACGCTCACCTCCTTTTTAAGCGATACTAAATGGAAAATAATGAGGAAGGGCATGAGGAAGAGGGAGTTGAAGTATTGCAGCCATGAAGGAGCAATGACCTTCTCGCTGGGAAAAGCTATAAAAGGTGAAAGGAATAAGAATCCAAAGAGGAAAATTGGAGGGAATAAGGAGAAGCGCCTAAAGGGGATACGGGAAAATCCGGGACACATTACAGGTGTCAACGGCCTATTCTCATACATCTGGCAACGCTAGGAGGACAGGAGAGAAGGGCTGCGTCAAAAGAACAAGAAGGTGAATTTCAACTGAGGGAGGGGGCTTTCTTTATTAAACTGATCATAGAGCGACGCTGCTTTGCTCGGAAAAAGTGTGGTCCGTATACTGATATTGGGGGGGGCCGCAAGAGTGAAGAAGTCAATTTGCAAAGACGAAAGGGAAGGGAAAAACTCGACTCAACATTTGGCTGGAAAGGGGCGAAAGGGGGAACCACAGGACGGGAAGATTAGATAGGAACTTCCCTGAGCCAGGGAAAAGAAAGAGATGGAGGTATGACCTGTTCCTTCGGGAGAACCCCGTCCGCGAAGCGGGTCAGGAAGCATAAACCAAATCAGCGTAAAAATAGGAGAAGCCGATTATTATTACCCAAGTGAGGGGCAGGGGGAGCGGGATTAAGGGCAATGATCTCACAAAAACTCATGAAGGAGAATTTTAAGGAGATTTCAAAGGAGCCGCGGGGGGGGACAACAAAATCAGATTACGGAGAGGATCCTCGGTTTATCTGGAGGAAGAGAGAAGAGAGGGGACATTTTCGGGTGATGACGTAGCACGCTTAGACTGAATAGATCGAAAGCCACAAAGTGGAGAGTAAAAAATAGATAGGGAAACTATTGAGAAACACTCCCGATTACTTTGATTGGTGGTAGGAACGAGGTTGGTCGTGGGCGGGTCGCGCGGAAGTCCCCCGAGGGGATCGGACCCTACGGGAGTATCAGGGGGGGACAAACCCGGGGAAGAATAGGATCGGCAATACGTGTGCTGCGGGGAGGGAAGTGTGACTGATTGTGACGTTTGACGTCAGGATTCCGGTTAGTCGCGCTGGGCGAGCTGAGAGACAGGGGAGATAAAGAAGGAGAGGTAGTATTTTTTGGTTACACGAGCGACTTAAGGGGGAGGCGGCGGGGGAGGGGAGACAGACATCACAAAAAAAAGGAAAGGCAATGGGAGCAAAAGCGGCAAGAACCAAGGGTCCCCGCAACCCAAGAATGAGAAAATCGTTGCACATGGGGGATGTCGTGCGACATGAACAAGAGAACGAATAAGAAACGGGACGCTCGGCGTGAAGAAAAAAAAAAAAAAACCATAACTTGGAAATAGGGGAGGGGGCCAGGCTAAGGAAATGCGTTATCGCCCTGGGCAGATCGTTGCCACTGGAGCAGCCGAAAGACAGTGAGGAAAGAGCGGATAGACGACGAAAGTCAGGATGTCGACGGGAAGAGCCAACGGTCATGTATATGGCCGGACACTGTACAAAGGGACGGGTGGGAGAACGTCGGGTGGTGGATCAGATGTGCGAGTGTATCTCCATAAGAAAGGGAAGGACAGGGAACTGAAAAGGGCAGGAATTGCAGGGTTGAGATAAGCTAAAAAGGAAGAGGGGGGAAAGGGAAGTGTTCGAGTTATAACACCATCAAGGGGGCGAAAAAAGGGTGGGGTAAAGTGGGACAGGAGAGTGGCGAGCGGGGTACAAGAGGTTTCTGTTGCGGAGAGAGGGATAAGGGGGACGATCACACTCCGATGACTACCTTCACCGAGGCTCAACGCGTCCGAATGTAACTCTTAGGGGGAATCAGTAATGCAAGGGGGACTTTCCGTTTGTTTGACCGCCGCAATGAATGCGGGTGGGGGTGGGGCCGTGGGGGTGGGGGGCGGATGGAGGGTAACCTACGTACGCAAGTGGAATGGGCGGACAGCGAGAAGGGTTTTGGCGTCTGCCGAGGCAGACTGACGAAGAAGCGGGTTGGTTTGGGTTGGGGGTTTTGTTGGGGGGGCTGTTGTAGGGAAGCACCTACAGAAGGGAAGGGGAAGAGGAAAGGAAGAGGGAGGGATTGCGTTGAAATACGGATGGAGTGGGGGGGCATATCAGCAACGGGGGGGGCAGGAGGTGAGAAAAAAGGGGGTACGAATCGCAGGGGGTGGGGAAACACGTGTCGTTGTGAAGCAAGGGAGTGGCGGGAGGGGAGGAAAAAACGCTTCGATCAAAGATGTGGATAGTGGCGCCAAGGGTAGGCTGGTTTTGGGAAAGGGGAAGGTGACGTAAATAGAGAGGGAAATAAAAGGACGAAAAGGCGTTTGACAGAAAGGGGCAGTTGGCCAGAGGCAAAAAGGGGCTTACCAGAGCGGAAGTGATGTTCGACTCGCAAAAAGACGGAAAGTAGAAGAGAGAGGGGTGAGAGTGAGAAAACGGAGGGCACAGGGGGGGGTCTAAAAACGTAAAACGAAGTTCGTAAAGAAAACTGGGTATCTTCCAGGGCTTCCAAAGAAAGTGTGGGGATAAACGCCCGTAAAAGAGAGGAGACGAGGGTGAGGGCGGGGTGGAAAGTGCAGGGCAAGCGGTCCCTTATGTCATATGTGGAGAAAAAGGATTTTATCTAGACTGAGAACTTAGTAGGGGGAGGGAAAAACGAAAAAAAGTTCGCAGAGAGAGGAAAGGGGGGCAAAGGGGCGAACCAGGTTGGGGGTTTAGAAAAGGGGGGGAGGGTACGGGAGCACGGGATCCAGAGGGGGGGGGCATGGTTCGGACTAGGGTTACAAAATCAGGGCAAGGGGAATTATGGGTCGGGCGACGGGGTACGGGGCAACCGGATGGAAAGAAACTTTAGAAGTTAAGCTGTGCTGGGCCGTGAGACAGGAAGGGACGGAATGGGTGAGGGGGGAAAAAAAGAAACAGTTTCGGAGGATGGTCGCCTTTGCAATGCAAGTGCTTATTAAAACTGTGGCAGGGGAATGACCGTACTATAAAATCGAATCGCTGAGGTTAACGAATTAGCTGGTCAGGAGGAGGTAGCCGCCAAGAAGGGAATGACCGGGAAAGGAGACAGAATCTGAAAAGGAACTTCCAATGTTGGGTGACCGACGACAGGGCTGTACCTTCTGAATAACACCACCGCTAGTCAAGTGGGTTTTGAAATAGGTGTCGTAGGCGCTGGTAAAGAGGAGGGAGGCTGGGTCGAAAAAAAGAGGTGGGGTGGCGTCGTCCAGGGAAATGGTATACAGAGGGTTAGAACAACAAGGTTTACACCCGGGGGATGGGGTTGGGTGATGTGATCTCGAAATAGAGGGGGAAACCAGTGTGCTGTGACTGCTTGAGTACAATTGTTTGAAGGAAAAACAAGGGAAGGATTGAAGGGAGAACTTGGGGAAGCAGAACAAGCGTCGGGAAAAAGGTGTTGGAAAGTGGGACTGCGACTTTTTGTGACTGCGAGGGGGGGGGGGGGGGGGGGGGGGTTGTGGGGCGCTGATTAGTATCGAGTTGTCGGATATGCAAAGGGACCCAGTCTGAGGGGAAGGGGGAAGAAGGAAGGAATTTAAGAGCACGGGCCGGCCGCGAAAATGGCGAAGTGAATGCTGTAGGGGGGAAAGAGGAGCGAAGATCCCCCCTGAAGGTGTGGAAAGTAACCGTGGGACGAGGGGTCATGACGATCCATTGAAACACCTTCAGAAAGGAAAAGAGTGGGAAGGGATGAAAGAGAAAAGGGCGTAGAGGATGCGTACGTTATAGATGATCAACAAACAACGGATGAGAGGGAGAGGAAAGTAAAGTTGAAGAGGGGATGCGAAAAGTTTTTTTAGTCAGGATTATCCCTTTCATAGAAGACCTGGGCATGTGGTTCGCCGGGGGGTTAAAAGGGATCTGCCTGGACATGGTTTTTGTGGTTTGGAGAAAAGCGGTTTGGGTTGCCAGGAAACTAGACACACCTGGTCAAAAAAAAATGAAACGATCTCCTCTACGAGGACCAATCTAAAGGCGACCGAGGCCGGCAGGGAATCGGATGAATTAAAAGGGTCGACAAAAAAAGGGGGGGAATTAAGGGGGGGACCTGTTTGGCTGGAAATCAAAGCGAAAAAGAAGGAAGAACTCGAGGGGAAACGCCCACAAACGCAGTACAAACATTAGGTCAGATAAATAAGGAAAACTGCGAAAGCCCGAACGGGTCGCCAGGGGAAGAGAAAAGGAAAGAGAAAAAAAGGGTGTCCAGGACAACAAGGGGTACTTCACTAAGGGAATCACTCGGGGAGGGACGGAGAAAACGAGACAAGCTGCCCTTCACAAACAGACAATGTCTAATGGCCAAAAAGGGTGTAGGTAGTGAAAAGCTGGATACAACACAAAAAAACTAAACCGCGCCCCAAACATTAATCCGCTGCCAGGTAGAAAACTCAACATGAAACGTCGGGACAGGGCGCTAAACACGATTTCACAATTACAGAGGTTCAAGAACAAAGGGTGGTAACCAGAGAAACCTTGGGGGGCGTGGCTCGGCAGCATGTAAAAAAACCGGAACTGGCTCCTCGGCAAACAAATTGGGACAACCTAATGGAAAGCGCCTGAAGGGCAAGTGGGGGAAAGCGATCTAAGCAGGTTCTACTAGGAATTCGGAGGAAGGCACCGGGCAGCAAGGAGGGGAATGCCGTTTTTGGGTAAAGCCGGGTCATTAAAGCAAAAAGTGGGGGGAACGAAATAGGAGCTGGAGGCTAGCCTAAGCGGAAAGACGATGGGGGGGATGGTGTAGGCACCTAAAAAGAGTTAAAGGAAATGAAAAAACGAGTTGCCAAGTCATAAGACGGGAAAAGGGGACGATTGTCACAGCAAACACTTACACTACGAGGGTCCATCCGAAGAAAGGGGACAAAATAAGCTTAAAGGCTCCTGAGTGTCAGGAAAGACAAGATGGGATCGGTCGCGTCCGTACGCAGAGTGAAAGGACCAAAAAAACCGGTCGCCTGGTTGCGCCAAGCAAGGTCTCTTGCGACGTGTTTTTCAGTGGTCGCGCTCGCCGACGAAGAATCCAAGAGACGAGGGGGGGAGAAATAGGTGGAAGGAACTGGACTTGGTCAAACTCGCGAAATGGAGTAGGGGTTATTGAACCAATAAAGGGCGGGTAAATAACCACTGCGCGGAACTGATGGGAAAGAAGAAGACAAGTGGTAAAAAGGGTCTTTTCTTGTGTGTTTAAGGGGGGGGGTGGGGTGTTGGGGGAAGGTGAAATGGGCGATGGGGTGGGGGGCGGTGGGGGGGGTGGTCCGTGTGTGGCGCGTGAAGAAGGGGGGAGAGCACCGGGGGGGATAACCTGGGTCAAGTCACTTCTGTGACAAGAGGGCAGCGCTCCTTAAACTCAAGGTATCTAGGTGTGGGGGCCTTCAGGGGTCAGGGAGGCCTCTGGGGAAAAAGAACTGCAAGCGGATGCAGGCCAACTGATCCTACATAGCTATCCGTGCGGCTACGAGTCTGAAAAAAAAAAATACCAGGAAGTTGGTGTGAATGCGCCACCCATGGGGAGGAGCGAAGGGCCGTTGGGTTGTGTGTGTTTTGGATCACATGGGGTGTGGTTTGTTCTATGCGGGGGGTGGGGCGCCGGGACAACGCGGGGGGACGAGACCAAACGAACCCCGCATTGGGGGGGGCCGTAAAAAAGGTACTCAAGCAGCTTGGGATCTGAGGGAGTTCAAAGTGCTGGGGGGGGGGCATAAGGAACTGTTCGTTGGGGCGGAAAAAAAAAAAAACGGTTGAGAGGGAGGCTGGAAGGCCCAATAGATCCAAAGGGTGCGCCGGATCCGCTCTGTGCGGGAAGAAATGTGGCCCGGCAGCATCTGTATGATGGTGGTTGTGGTTTGGGGGGGGTGAGAGGGGGGGGGTTCTGGTGGAGGGGGTTTTTTATTGGTAAGAACGCATTCACGGGACGTCGGAAGCAAGGGGAAGGATGGACTAGGGCTAGAGGGAAACAACAGCACATGTGGTGTGGAAACGGAAAGGCAAAATCCCCTCTCACCAATCAACTCCATCATCTTGAGGAGCGATTAGAGAGTTGGTTCTGTTTGGGGTGCTGTGGATGTTCTGTGGTGTGTTTTGTGGTTGTAGATATTTTGGTTTGGTGTTCGGGATGTGTGAGGGTACGGTTTGTGGGGGGTTAAAAACTAAATGGGACTCAGTCTCTTTAGCTGTCTGGACTTTCTCTTCTATATCACCTTCTCTATGATAGTCACCCTTGCGGTCTTGTCTGGGACGGTTTCTCTTAGTCCGCTATGTTTGTTTTGTTGTGTTGGTGTGTGGGTTTCGGGCTGTTTCTGTACTACTAAGTTGTCGGGATGGGTTGAGGGTGGGTGTTTGGAACTGCAACCGAAGAGGGGCAACCAGGAGGGCAAGCGGGGAGAAGCGGAGACCCGGAACGAGACCAACGAAACCGGGGAAAAACCGCCACAGCAGACGTGTGGGACATTCGGGGGGTGTTAGTTGTTGTTGGGGGTGGGTTGCTTTCGGGGTTTTTGGTGGGGGGATGGGGGGGGGTGGATTTGGGGTGGGTGGGAAGAGGTGGTCGGGTGCTGGGGTTAGTTGGTTATCCAGCGGGAGGGACCGCGCACGGAGACTGGGTGGCACAAATGAATAGAAGGGGGGAAAAGTATAGGGTGTTTGGGTTGGGCTGGTGGGGGTGTATGGAGGGGGTGGTCGCGTTCCTGGAAGCGAGAGGGAACCAGATCGGACAGGAAAGGAAAAGGAGCCACAAGGTTGTGAAAACAAACCGGCGCGACAAGCACAAGGGAAGCAAAGACGAACGGGAAGTGGGGCAGAAACAGCCAATGAGCTATCCGCGCACCACGGCAAAAAAACGCTGGAAAAAGCAAAGAGGGGTAAACTAACAGGCCGTGAGCGGTGTTGTGTGCTCGGTACGGGGGTTTGTGTGCCGGTGGGTCGGGGGGGGTTGGGGGCGCGAACCGAGAGGAGGGAAGAGTTGCTTCCAGATGATAAAGAAGGCGGGAAGAGGAGAGGGAAAAACTACCGGTTCTTGGGGAAGACACGAGGAGAATTCAGGGGGAAAATGGAACCGGAGGGGGACCGGGGGTCGGCCGTAGGGGGGGCGAAAAGGGACCGAAAAAAGAGCAGTGCCTGCAGTCAAGGAATCAGATTGGGGGAAGGAAAAAACCGGCACCGTATCTCGCACCACACCGAGCAAGACGAGCGTCAGAAGAGGAGCCCATCTACGATAAGAAGATGAGGGGGTAAAACGCAAACCTAAAAGGGAATTAAAGGAAAGCCGATCAGAAAACCGGGACAGGAGAAAAGTGACGCCGCAGGATAAGGAACTGGGTTGATAAAAATCAGCCTAACACACAAAAGTAGAAGCCTCGGTGGATCGGGGCGGAAAAAGAAAGGAAGGATGGGGGGGGGACGAAAGTCTCTTTTGATGAAAGTAAAAACCTTGTCGTTTCTATTAAAAAGAATCGAATCCAAACACGGGGAGGCGGAGAGGGGATTAGAAGGAAGAAGGGGGGAAATACGGAAGACTCCCGATGAACATCATCAGATCTTGCTCGATCCCAGGGCTTTCCTGGGGGGGCGTCGCTTTTGAAGCCGCACCCGGCATCCTGCATGAAGGACAGAGAAAATAACTACCTGGACATAAAGGGGGGGGGGAAGACAGGAGGCCTGTCCTGAAGCATGGGGGCGAAAAGGCTAAATCAATCGCTTAGCATAGGGAACGAGCAGGGAGGAAAGGGCGAAAGGGGGGGTTAGAGAATAGAAGAGCCGTTTGCTCCTGCCAAGATGAAGAGCAAATGGAGAAGGGGGCAGAGATAGTTCTGCCCGGGAAAATTGTCAAGGAAAAGAGGAAAGGGGTAAAAAAGGTGAGGATGAATTAATCTTGAATATGTAAAAGGAAATAAAGAAAAAGCTTACTTGTAGAGAAAGCATCGCCAGGAAGGGGAGTCTAATCCAGAGAAGAGTCCCTAAAGTGGGTAGAGGGAAAGTTGAACGTCATCGGGACGAAGGCGTTCGCCCTGTGCTCCGGCGGAGGGGGACCAAAGAGGAAGAAGGCATGCTTTTAAAAGTTTTGTGGTAATGGAGAGGGAGAAAACAGACAGTTCAATCTCCGGATGCAAAAGTTTCAATGGGATGGACCTAACCGCTGTACAGACTAGAAGGGTCTTCCCCGTGCGATAGGGGATGAAGACTTCAAAAGACAAAAAAAAGGGAATTTAAGGAAAGGATTATTGGGACAGGTTTTCCTCACAAAACAATTGTAGGAATCTAGGAGGGCGCTCGATTAATCACCACCATCGAGTCCTACCCCCACTGTGGGAGGGTAAAGGGGAAAAGGGTAGGGGCTAGTGGGGGGGAGTTTTTCAAAGGGAAAGTGCGGGAGGATATACTAAGGTTTCTATCCCACTCAAGATGCTCCACCATTCCAAAAAAAAAAAAAAAAAAAAAAAAAAAACACAAAAAGCCGCTGGGTCAAATCCCAAGCGGGTTGACAAAATAGAGTGCAACCTTACCAATGTGAGATCATTCCCGACGCTTATCGGCAAAGTGGTTCGGAATAGCTATATGAAGCTTATGAAAATGAAGAAAGGTTTTGCCCTTGAAAGAATAATTAAATCGGTGATTAAGAGTATTTAAAGGATTTGGAGTTACTACGGGAATGGCTTGTGGGGGAAAAGATGAAGGGTGATGCATGTCTGGGCATGTGACCAGAAGGGGGTGCTAGCAAGGGGTGGTGGTGAACGCAGAGGGTCGTGGTGCGAAGGGAAGGCGCTGTTGCCTCCCAGCGCAATCAAAAGGAGTGAGTTTGGGCACAGGGACTGGGGGTTTTTTTGTATTAAAAAAAAATTGGGGGGGGGAGTGGCAAGCAGTCAGAAGAGGTCAAAGGAGGGGGGTAAAAAAAACGTCATTTTGTCCCGCTGCCAGGTCTTTTTGTCCGATTGGATGAGGGCGGAGCCACCGGGAAAAGGAGGGTAAAGGCAGATCGGTATGGGTAAAAGGGGGGAAAAAGAACCGGTCGTACAGGGTAGGAGAACCAGGTTACAGCTGGCGGGCAATCCAATTGGATCGCCCTGGGATTCACATCAGTGTCCGCGTGGGGAAAACCAGGTTGTGGGGGAGGGAAGGATCGAACGTAGGAGGGGTCGAGGGGGGGGGAAATGAATTGACCTGAACGGTCAAGGCCTGGGAGAAAGAGTTTGGTAATGTTGCCGAGACCTTGCGGAGGAGAACAACTCGCAAGAGATCGCCGGGAGGGGGAAAGGCGAAACCAGAGGGGGTTGGTGTTTAGACCCTCTAAGGAGCGGGACGATCAGATTCTGGGTCTGTAGTCCTCGGGCTTTAGGTTTGCCATGGTAATGGAAGGTAGGGGGAGGAAAGAGAAGGGTGTCGGGGTATTTGAAGGCTTCCGGTGGAATCACAAAGCTACAGGGGACACTAAGTCATTTTGGAACTTTCGAAATTTATGTGAAAACGACAACAGGGGAAGGGGCGAGAGGATCGCCTTTAGCCTTCCAGCCTCACGCGGGAAAAACTTGGAATGAGGACAGGCTTCACAACGTAATCGAATCGGGTGCCGGCCGGCATTCGGAGGTCAACGGAATGAAAAGGGAAGCCAGACGCTGGTAAAATTTGAAAGGGGTACCTACAAAGGGAAAATGCTGAACATGGGGGACGGGGAAAACAGGGGTGCAACAGAGAACAGGGCGGTTCTTTGCCTAGATGGGCACTCCAACCAAAGGATGTCAGGTGACCCAATCAGGTGGTGGGAAGATGGGGGGGAAAAATACGTCTTTAGGCCGTTTGCAACGTGAAAGTCGAAATGGGGGGCAAATGAAAGGTGGGGGGATGGAGGAAGGAGGTGTAGAAAAGAGTAAACAGTTTTACACGCAGTGAAGATTGGGGGGGAAATGATGAAAGGAAGATCATGATGATCGCTGACAGCCGAGGGAGGGGAAGGAGGGAAGTACAAATTGGGGGGGACAGTTTTCAAGGGGGGAATGAAGTAAAAGGCAAGAGAAAAGAGGGACGGTGATCGTGAGCGGGTGATGACGGGAAGGGGCGACAGAGAGAGTTCACAGGAAAGGTTGATTTAATAGCCCCAAGCCACTTCATGCAGGGAGTGTAAAGAAACGAAAGTACATTGGGGGGTTGGGGGGATAATTAAGGAATGGACGAGAGGGGGGGGAGAAAAAGGGAGGGCGTCGTAGAAGATGTATAGATCGTTATGGTTTGGCATCCCCGTTGACGCTGTCATATGTAAATGTAAAACCACCCGTATGCCTATTTTAGCTTAAAGGACGAAGAAAACCGGAGAGGGGAGAGTAAAAGTTAG
>Ga0179593_1469875_pt1 | contig 12959 bp, 15 predicted proteins | sample CZODoug2_1_08_16_FD_185931 | JGI IMG/M metagenome (GOLD analysis project Ga0179593, IMG submission 185931) | Vadose zone soil fungal communities from Angelo Coast Range Reserve, California, USA - CZODoug2_1_08_16fungal (PacBio error correction) | ecosystem: Environmental > Terrestrial > Soil >...
ACGTTCAGTTGGCGCCACTGGGGGAAAGAGAAGACGGGGAGGTATTTGTATACGAGTAGGATGGGCCAGAAAGGGAACTAATTCACACTGCCGAGCCCTTCACTATAGGCTCGCAAAAGCAGAACGAGAGTATACCGCAAGGAAAAAAAGGAACAAGCGGAAGAGCCCCGGTAAATGCCCTGAACAGGGGAAGGTTAAGGGAAGGGATATCTGGGGAAAGGGACGCAAGGGAAGAAAAAACCATCGCACCGAGTCTCAAAAAAGGAAGAGGGAAATCCGAAGATACGAACTCACTCACTAGAACAAAAAAAGCCATGTACCGGCGGAAACGACAATTAGCGAAGCCACGTCCCAGAAGACTTGTACGATGAGTCTCATGAAAAAAAGAAAAGCAAAGCGATGGCCGACTTGGGGAGCACTCGGGTGGGAAAAAAGGGGGTATGGTGGCAGAACAGGAAAGGCAAAGTCAGGAAAACGTGGATGCTGAAAGGAAGACGAGGGCCGTGCCAACCTCTGAGAAGTCTCAAGGGTGTCTGAGGCAAGGGGGATATTACCTGGCACACAAAACTTTAACCCGCAGCAGTGCGGGTCGATCGGCCCGTCGTGATGCAGGAAGGTCGGCGTGGACGTATAGACGGAGTCGAGTTATACCAAAAGGCAGATAGGCTGGGGGTGACGAAGAGGTATTTATAGAGACCAGAAAGGGACGTTTGGGTATCGACGTAGGTTTGCCGCGAAACTCCGGACGACCTCTCTCCGTTCTTCGAAAAGAAGGAAGGTCAGCCTTGGGGGGGAGGGGGGGGCGTGGGTGTCATGCCGCTGGAGGAGAAAGAAAGTGACTAAAATTCGCAGGAGCGATCGGCGAGGATGACGAGTGGGAAAAGGGACGGGTGAGGGAAAAAAAAAACGATTATGAGTCAGGGGTAAGAGGAGCGGGCGAGTTAGTCAAACAGTGGAGTCTGATGGGCGACTTCTTCCGATTGTGGGAGAAGCAGGCGCAGAAACGGCGAAGTCTTGGTCTCCAGCAGATCGGCTGGGTGGGGGGCGTATTTAAAGAAACAAATATGGAGCTGGGTATTTTCCCTGTTCAAGCACGTGGCTAAGTAGGGATGGTGGACAAGGGGACAGTATACAAACCAACGGATCGATAAGGGTATCCGACGTGAGATCACTGAGAGAGGTCGCGGAGTTGATGGGGTTGGGGGGGCCCAGAAGGCTGGACGGCGTCAAAGAGGCTTGGATAGATGGCGTACGACGCGTACGAGGTCCTCGTCGTTTCGAATCCGCGAAGACTTCCATCAAAAAAGGGGACTTGAAAAGAACCTCAAAGAAACCGTACAGGAGAAAAGGAGTACCGCGGCGTCTACCGTCAAGGAAGAGAAAGGCTCCAAAGGAACAGGAGCAACATCAAAGTCGGGATCGAGACGAGAAATCCTTGAAGGAGAGACAACACTCCACTCCCCATTAGCACGCAGCACCCCGCGCCACCGTAAGAAAGAAAGGGGGGGGGAATATTCCGGGAAACGGTTCGCCGAACCGCATGAAAAGCCTATCTCCGCTGATTGAAAAAGAGGTCACCAGAACAAAGGTGGAATGGATTCCAACCCAAACCGACCACCATCGAGGGCAGAGCAACGAAAAGAGAGTTACCAATAAAGAGGGGGGGAAAGTCTGGAAGCGAAGCCTGGGGACATCAGTCGCAGAAAGCGATGTTGGAATTCGTCGTGTGTGGAAGAAAAAGGGCTTGATGCGTTGCAATAGAAGTGAAAAATCCTCAAGGGAGTAGAGACGGATCAAGGACGACTTGAATAGTGAATGAGGAAAATCACACCCCGCTCAAGGTCTGGGCCGGTTTTTTACCCGTACAGACTGGTCATGTAGTGAAGTCAGGGCTGGAGAAAAAAAAAAAGGGATCACTGGTTGACAGTCGTCCCGGGGTACAGAGGGTCGAGCGTGTTCACACCGGGGGGAAAGTCGTGAACGTACTAAGGAGAGCCGGGGTCGCTAACTAGTGTGGACGTTGGCTAACTGTTGGTAGACGATGAAGAGGTAACTTGAGAGGGGAGGGGAAGGGGGGGCTATCAAGGGGGTGAGGGAAAGGGGTCCAAAAGCAGGTTTCTCGAAGAAAGGCTCACACGCCGAGACACCTTTAAAGGTCACGGAGGAAATCATCCGTGAGGGGGGAGGAATGGAAAGACGGGGACAAAAGAAATTTGAGAAAGAATGGAGAGCCGACGACCAGACGGCGCTGCCGTTGCGAAAACACCTCTTGTCTTTGAAACAGATCAAAAGGTCGGGTAGCGTCCAGTAATGAAGAGGAAGAATAGATAACCGGGGTTAGAAAAAGAGGCTGAAAAAAACATTCTGTGGGCCATAGACCACACCCTAGGCAAGGACCGCACACCGGCGTGGCGACGGCGGTAAGCGGGGAGGGGGGCTGGATGGGCGTCACAGAGGCTGTCCTGGTTAGAATTCCAGCTGGCCAACGACGGCCCCCGATGAAAAAACCGGCTGACCAGAAGATGTGTCGGTCGACGAAATGCTAATCAATCAGAAAAAAAAAAGAGGGGGGGCTGGAAAAAATCTAATAGATTCCAAGGGAAAAAAGATTGACTGGTGCAGACCGGAAAAACTCTTCCAGCGGAGGAGGAGGGTACGGCAGCGGCAAGGATGAAAAAAAAATCTACGACGCAGGATCCTACGCCAAATAAAGAAGGAGAAAGAATCCGTCAAATAAAGCGGAAAAGGGAACGGAAAGACTCATTTTTTCTATTTGGGTAAAAAAAAACGGGGGCAAAAGAAGCATACAGGCACTACCCGAATTCCTACCGAAGTACGCCAACCTCGACGAGGCGAGATGGGGAACACAAGGAGGTTCGTCAAAGGCAGAAAGTCATGCGGCTTCGAAAAGGGTCTCAATTGGATGGGTAGAAGAAAATCGCCAAAAGGAGGCCAAGAAGAAAAAAGGAAACGGACGGCAAAGGGGATGAGGAGGCGTGAAAAGGGGATCTAGAGAACATGAGGGGGCGACAGGACGAAAGTAAGAACAAGCCCCCTGGACGAAAAAAAACAAGTTCCGGGGAGAAGGGGGGAAAGAGGAGCCAACGAAACCAAGGGGTGACGGGAAAAAAAAGAGGAGCAGAAACCGGCCAGTAATCAGGCGGTGACACGCTAAGCCATCCTCTTCAAACAGTTACCACCACCCCACCCACCCCCTGTAAAAAACAGGAAAGGGACAAATACTTATCGGTGTCCGTAGGAGAGAGACTCAGACGGCCGACAGCCTCTTCCTGGGAAACTGTGAACAACTTACGAACTCAGAAATGTAAGGGATCGGGGAAAAAAGGGAAAACGAAAGGGCGGGAGATCCGGCAGGGTAACCCCAAAACTGCTGCCCAAAAGAGCACGCACAGAAAGAACAACGACGACTTCAACAGCTACATGACGGAGATTACCGCGAGAAACGAGAAACTGAGGGAGGATGCGGGGAGGGGGGGGAGAGGAGATCTATTTTTTTCTTCTGTTGGGGGGCAGAGAATCATGGACTGTGTCGGGACGGACGGACGAGGCGCCTCTCATTGATACGGCGCCGGTCACGCTGACATCAAAGCCGGGGGCATACGAGGTAGTACTGGAATGGCACTGCTGTTTGGAAGGGCAAACATTAGTCAAGTCGGGGCTGAGTCCGATGATAAGAGATGCTTCGCTGGCCGTTGAGCCGTCCTGGCGAGGCGTTCTCCGCCGCGGTCGCAGTAACCACTGGGGGAGAGGTTGGAGTTTACGTAACACGGTGGGATGCGTACTCTTGAGACGACACCGTATAGAGACCCGTCGCTACGAGTACAAAATCTCATACAAGCAAAAAGACGCGCAACGATTTAAGAAAACAAGAACAAAGCTCGATAGAGTTGGGTAGAGGGAAATAAGGCGAACTCAGACGGCAAAAGTCGGGCAGGTAATAAGGCCAAAGGCTCATCAAGAAAGAAAGAGGGACTACGTCCGCCACGGCTGAACGTGGACCTCCCCGACGAAGCGCCGTGGTCGGAACGCAGCAAACCGCCAAACAACTCTAGTCCGAAACGCCTGCGACGGAGAACGCCCTTGTCCACCCCATCGTCAATCGGGTCCAGGCTGGTCAGAACAGGAACCTAGGAAAAGGAAAAACTCCGCAGCAGCGATGGGGAAAGTGACATCAACCCCAAAACATCCCCGTTCCCAAAGAAAGAGTCATCCTTCCGCCTGCTGAAGGAAAAACCTGGAGGAAAAGGCATGGAAAAAATCTAATCAAGAGGAGGGAACAGTGCTGGGAAAAGAGAAAACTATGTTCCCGAACGGGAAAAGAAAGGGTCGGCCCGGGGTCAGCGCCAAAGACGCGTCGAGAGAACAAAAACGGCAATGATTTGGCCGAGCAAAGACTAACGCTTCCAAATAAGATGCGTCTGGGAATTTAGAACTGGGGAGCAGCACGACGTAAAACCGCCTTAATAATCAAAAAGGGATGATGAAGACCGCCTTGATGGCGTTTTACAGGGGGGGGGAAAGCAATTGAATCTGACACCACGGCATCTGAAAAATGTATACGGTGCAGGTTGGCACGGAAACAATCCTGAGGAGAATGAACGTGGTCTTAAAGCTGGAGAAGAAAGATTATTAATAATCTTAACACAGGAGAAGAAATCAGCACTCTCGTGGAAAGATCGGACGACTTCATCGTCACTCCTGGACGGCAAAAACGATGAAGAATGGGAGTGAGAAGGAAAATTGGAACTGAGGGAAAATATTGGGAGAATAGGGACGCGAGATCCGCTGGATAGGTAATCCGTGGAGGTGTCCGGACCAGCAACCGCTACCAGCTCTTACAGAATAGGAAAGATCGATGTTCAATTAAAGGGGAGAGGGATGATGAGGGGGAAAGGTTGGAAGGAAGAGGGAGCAGGAGAGAAGCTCTAAGGGAAGATAAAAACGAGTCCAGCTCGCATCGCCGGTGCACCTCGCACAGCTTCTCCCTTTCTAAAAAAGGGGAAGCCAACCATGAAGAGAATGACTAAAACACAACGGAGGATTAGAATAAAGAATATTGCAGGGGGAGGAAAAGTTGGGGTTTAAAAAATTCGGAGAAGGGGAACGAAGGGGGGGTATACTCGGGCGAGGCAGACCGCTGAACTAAGACACTGAACTCTGGTGGCAGGCCATTAAAGGCATAGAAGGAGAAGAGGGGAAGGAAATACTTGAAGAGGGAGTAACCCTTTCATGCACCCAGAAACGACTGGGATAATCGTTTCGAGCGGTTCCACGGAGCAGCTGTTCACTAAAAAAAACAAATCTCACTTGAGGAAGGAGAATCACGAGGAAACCGGCCAGAGGAACTAAACGAGTCGTACCATCCGCTCCGTGGACGGCGCCCTCCCAGGTGAATGCGAACTCTTCCCTTCAAAAAGGGGATGAAGTCAAGAGAAAACAAGAAACGCGATTCCTATTGGTCATAAAGAGGGACTTTAGTGCCCTCGTCCCGGCATCCGCCCTGCGAGGAAGAAAAGCAGGGTAAGTGGCACACACCTTCAAAGGAGACTTTAGGAAGAAATGCACGTGGCAGATGAACGTGCGGCCAACCACTTGTTAAACCAGCCGAAAGGGAATACACATGCACGGAAAGGGACCGTCTGGGAGGGAGGAGTCTTTGGAACGTAGCGGCTTTCTATTGTACAGTGCACGCCGCGGGAGACTGGAAGGATTAGGTCTTGGAGAAAGGGCAAAATACCGTCCGTGGGGGGATCAACGCAGGTATTTTGGGAGCGACAGTCCACGTGCTGACAACGAATTACGTATTCGTCGCAAGAGGGGGTACGGTCAGGGGGAATTTCGAAAGAGGATAGGAAGTCGCGGCGAGCAAGACCCTGTTCCTCCAGGTTGGTCGCATCACAACGGAGGCGGGATGAAGGGGTAAATGTAAGGTTGAAGGTTGAGAAGAACGAGTATTAAAGGCGTTCAACGGCGGCCGCAAAGTGGTCGCCAGAAGAGGCTGTGCCGATGGGGGGGGGGAGAAAGTGAAGGGATGACGGGGCATTGACTAAGGCTGGGTCAGACAGAGTGCTTTGTGGATGATTTAACGCTTTCCTAACCAAAGATAGGGCGGAGGGAGGGGTCAAAACGTGGTCACAGCCGTTGCAAAAGGAACGTAGTCTGAGGGTGGGAATGCAACATTGGAAAATGAGAAAGAGAAAGAAGCGGCTAAAGAGGGGAGGAACGCTCGTGGGAAGGACCTCAGATCGCGCGTCGGAAGTGTGTGGGATGTATCGCTTGATACCATCACGTTCACTGTTAGATAGGGAGGTGGAAAGACTTATCGGGGGAAGGGACTCTAGATCGGGGTCGAGCCGCAATAAATTCCACTCCTGGGTAAAAAGACAGAAACACACGCTCAGTAAAAAGCGTCGACAGCTGCGGAACAGAAGGAGGAGAAGGATCACACCGCCAAAAAAAAAGAAAAATCGTACATATCAGCGCCGACCTAAAGGGGTGAAAAAAAGACCGCTCCACACGCCCAGCATGACAAGGACCTCCAAGAAAGGTACCGAATAAGTCAAACTGCCGCAGGATGGAGAAGGCGCCGACCGCCATGCAGTCCTAATCCGAGCAGTACGCGACTTGGCAAAGGGAAAAAGAATGAAGTCATAATTCCCAACCACGAAGGAAAAAAAGGGGGAGATCAGCGACAAGACATGCAGCAAGTGAGAGCAGCGGCGGAACGAGGCGAGCGCCTGGGATAAAGAAGGAAATTGAGCGTAAGTGGGGGGAAGGACGAGGGGGTTCTCTTCCGGTGGCGGGGCCTGGACTAGGTGAGGAATAAGTCGAGTCCAATCTGAACGTATCGCCGACGGATCTGGTAACTCTCAAAAAACGGGAGAAAGATAAAGGCTCTGGGGAACTGGGGGTGTGAACCGTTAAAAGGGGAAGAGAGGTTCGACACGTATGAGAACGAGAACAGACGGCACCGGGGCGTGGTGCCCCGGAGGACACAGGGGTCACTGGGAGACAAAGCGTGTCAAAAAATCTTAGGAGTTGGGAAGGGGAGCAAGGCTGCGAGACGGTCGCGAAGCTTTTTTAACGGGGGAGGAAGAATGGCGAAACGCGTAAGAGAACTGGGAAGAGGAGAAAGGGGGGGGGGCGAGAAAGGATTTCTACTGGGACAGCAACAAATTTTCGCGCCCAAAGTCTTTCTCATTACGAACGGTAAAATTAGGTAAGGGAGGGAAGCAGCCAGACTTGAGGGGAAGAAGGGATGGAAAAGACGGCAGAAACAAAATACAGTGACTAACAGTGGGACGCCCTAAAATCACATAAATTAGAGACAATGGGGAGGAGAAACTCTTGTCGGGAAAATCTCGCCTTCGTACGAGGGAGTTAAACAGGGGCGCGGGATGAATGAATGGTTCGTAGTGCAAGTGAGGGGGGAACGGAGAAAACAAGTAGTGTTGCATAAGACCACTGAGTAAACGGGGGAAGCACCACCGGGCGATGCCCTGCCGACGTCTTGCGCCTCAGGGGGGGGGAGCGTCGGCTGCAGGACGGCGACATGTGAATGAAATGAAAAGGATAAGACTGAAGGCAAACGGAAAAAGGCAGTGCACGCAACATCGATTGTCGGCCCAATAGATAGCGAAAAAACAAAAGGGGGGAAGAAAGAAAAAAATCTTGAGCGGTCGCCGACAATCTAAGGTTGCAGCGGCAAGGGGCGGACAGAGGAGTCGTAATTGTTTCGGCAGCGGGAAACGCGTCTGACCTGACTCCGCGACGCCGACGCAATAATCAGGCGACCGCAAAGCTAAAAGAGTAAAAAGGTGGGGGGGGTGCGGGCCGGCCTCATTGGGAAGTTAAAAAGGAAGGGGTGCCGACTACAATCTACAAAGCTAAAAATCGACGTAACACCCTTGGAAAAAAGATAAACGACTTTCGATAAAAGGGAAAAAAATTAGGGGACAACTGCAGAGAAGGTCCTGCGTCTTCTGTTTTCAAATTGGGGGGTGGGGGGGTGGGGGGGGGGGGGGGGTGGGGGGGGGGGGGGGGGTGGGTTGTGTATAAAGTGTTGTGGGGTGTTGGGAGGGGGGGGAGGGGGGGGGGTTGTGTGGGTTTTGGGTGGTGGGGGGGAGGGGGGGGGTTTTTGGGGGATGGGGGTTGTGGGGTGGTGGGGGGGGTTTGGAGGGTGTTAGGGGGTGGTGGTTTGGCTTCGTCACGGGAGTTCGCCGGTCATCGCCTGGTAGGACAGGAATCCGCGTGAAGCAAGTGACTGGAAGTAGAGGAGGGATTATTACAGAAGGGAAGAACATTGATGGGACTTGACCAGGAACGAAAGTCAGGACTCGCCAAAAAACTGACGACTTCAGTGAAGCGAAAGAGCCAGGCCAATCAAAACGTAAAAAAGGTGTAGGGGGGCTAAAGGAGATGAAAAGAAAGAAAACTCCTTCGGGGGAACAACGAGATCCAGCTGTACCCCAAGTACGACGGCAACATATCCGGTGCTTCTTCTACGCAAACGAAGAAAGAATCTGCACTTAAGTGTAAAAAAAAAAGAACAAATAAGTGAGGGGGATCTGGCGAAGGACCAAGATACCCCGGCCGATCCGAATTACGCAGGGCTGCTGCAACGAGCGCCTCCCCCCAAAAAAAAAACACAAGTCGAGGGGGGTCATCAATGCCCCACTTCAAAGAAGACTTAAGAAGAAACTAACGTAAGGAGATGACAAAGGAGAAAACTCGACGTCGACGCTGAATGATTACCGCTGCTTGCTGTGCGGGAAACTGATCTCGCTGGTGGTGAATTATGGGGGGAAGCAAAAAGAAAATCAGGCTTTTTTTCTTTCCCTAGGGGACCTACGAGAAGAGACGGAAATGGCGGGAAAATCCCGGGCAACCGAAGAAGCGGCAGTTTCTGACGTGATGCTTGGGGAGAGGTAATGAAGAGGGGTAAGATCATAAAACTGCTGGAAATTTCAGTGCTTCTCTGGAAGAGAGAGGGAAAACTGAAGGGCAAAGGGCCTTCTTGACTGCGTTCGAGAGGGCAGAGGAAAAACGAACTTATTCAGCAGGCGTTAATTAGGTTTCGTTAGAAAGAGGGGAAAAGGCGGCAGATAGGGGACCGAGGAAGGAGGCCCTTAGAACGGTACCGCCATCCTCATACCACATACCTCAAGCCACAAAACAAAAAAACAAGGGCAGAACACAAAAGCCCGAGCTCATACGGAGGGTCCGGGAAAAAGATGTCACATCAGATACGGAGCGGTCTTATGGGAGGATTTCCCCATGCCATCACTCCTCGAAGCTCCGCAAAACCTTAACGTTGGGAAAATACACGAGAACCTGCTGGTGACGGAAACTTTCACATACCGAAAAAAAATCCTCTTTCCGACAGAAAGCGCCGGTAGAAGGAAGGCGACCGCCCTGACAACAAAACCACCAGAAACGAAGAACCGCTGGGGGAGACCCGAAAAAAAGCCCAATAATGATCGAGAAGGGCAAGACTATTGACTTAAAGACACAAGTACAATTACCAAAATTCAATACAGCCGGCCGCTGCTGCTAAACCAATTGGATTAACATGATTTCTAGACTCCGTCGAAATCAGACACAATATGCGAAAAGGTCCTTCACCGGACCAAAGAGGGAGCCGGAAAAAATTGATAGGGATGGTAGCCCAGGAGGTCTCGGCCCTACGGCTTCGTATAAAGCCCGAAAAAAAAACCAAGGAAGGGGGCATAGAACGCTTAAAGCGGCAACAACAAGGAAGAGGGAAAGGTCCTACCGCTCAAACCCTACAGGCCCGCTAAGGAAAGCACCGCCGCCTAATAAATCACGAACGGGCCTGATAACTGGACGAAATGAGAGTCGGTTAAATGTGGAAGAAATTGAGATGCCCGCATCGAAGAATGGTGAGACGTGCAGGGGGGTTCACGTCCCGCTACTGAAAAAAGTCAGCCAGAAAACGTTAGGAACGAGCATCCTCGAGGGACCAATAGTAAAAGAACACCGCATCGCCGTGGAATGGAGTGTCTGCGACTTCAAAGACGGACAACGTCTGCCTGGCGGCCGCAGGAGAGGAACCTGCAGGAGACCTTAAAAAGGGAAAACTGGACAGGGGAGAGGCAGGGAATTGTACGAGGAAGTGGTCCATAATGCCTTCCGGAAACGGGCGAGGTGGTCAGGGTGGTGAAAAAGAGGAAGACGGGAGAAACGCTCGACACGACCTAGGAAAAGGACGGGAAGTTTCATGAACAGGGGACAGCTATCAGTCACATGAGGTAATTTACGATCGTCGTCGCTGAAGAGAATTCGAGGCTCGTACATGAAAACAAGGAAAAAGAGCTCCAAATAGTCAGTAGTAAATACCAAAAAGGACCAGTCGCCATATTTCTAACAAACGTGGAAGACCAGGCACTATTAATATATAAAAACAACGGAGTGCTTATGAAAGAGAGAAGATTCAGTTTTCGTGCCAAGTGGGAGACAAAAAAAAAAAAAGCTTACTGAGGTCAGAAGTCTAGAGAAGCTGAAAAAAATCGACGGCCGGCCCTTCCGAGGGGCTAGCCGAGAAAAAAGAAAAAAATATCGTAAAAACCTCCTTGCGATTTCGGCAAGAAAACACGTTCATGCCCTTGACACCGGGAGATTGAGGGGAGATCGTGGTAGAAACGACTCATCTGGGTAAAGAAAAACACCGCGAACGGCGAAGGCAAGGAAAGAAAAATGAACCACCTTCCTCGGAAACAGTCACTCCCTCATTAAAAAAACCAAAAAAAAAATCCATTGTGTGACCATAGAAAGGGAATGAATGCGCCTCGGAACGTACAGGAGGACTGGGAAAGAAAGGGAGTAGAAAAACCTCAAAATCAAAGCTATTCGCTTGTTCAAAAAAACCTCGTTTACTGGATTTCCAATAGAGGATGGAAGAGACGCCCGATGACTGCTGAAAGCGCTGGGGGTGCCGGAAAACACAGGAAATGTCTCAAAGGGAGGAGAAAAGGGGGAACGAGGGAAGAAGTAAATGGTCATGCCACCACGGGTAACCCTCCCTCAAGTAAAGGGAAATCAATTCCCTGGGTGTGTAAGTGCGACGTGTGAAGGAAGTCTTGAGGAAGGTAACCGGAAACGCTAGTCGTGGTGAAGAGTGGCTGCTCTGCCACCTCAGGGACGTGGTTGGGTGTTCTCTACGAGGGGGAACTCGAACTACGGACGAAAGGAAGAGAGTGCCATTGGATTCTCCCTCTTTGGCCCGTGCAGCCGGTGGCGAAGAGGAAAGAGTGTCGCGGCTAGAAAAATGGGGAATCCGGAAAAAAAGGACTGCGGACATGAAGGGAAAGGAGATGTGGGGAAAAGGAGGGTGATTTCTCAAGAGGAAGGAAATGCAGTTAAGAAAAGAAGGGCAGGGTCCCAGCGCGGAAGGTGCCCGATGTGGGGAAAGGGAGAGGGAGCTCTTGATCAGGAGTTTTTCGGCACGAGCGGGGGTGGGGGAGGATGGCCTCATGAGAACGGAGGGGGAAAAATAGGAAGTATTCGTGAGGGTAAGGCAGGACCTGGGGAGAAGTAGTAGATTGTTGTAGAATACATTAGAACAAGCCCTACTCTACGAAAGGGTAAGACACGGGGGGGAAATTAGGAAATATATCGAGGAGGACTTGGGGGGGAGAGGTAAAGAGCTTGAGAGCGGATGGGAGAAAGATGGCAGTTAGATCGGGGTTAGATAAGTGATCATCGGTCGATTCTCTAAAAAACCAAGGCCTGGTGAACGCAGTAAACGGAAAAACAAACGCTCTTGAACCGAGAACCTCGGGAGAATTAAAAGACCGAAGGGAGAGAAAAAGGTCAACTAGGCCGCGCAGAAGCTCGATCAGCAAACTAGCCTCCGTTTCCCCTATCGGAAGATGACCCTCCAAAGCACCCCACAGAAAAAAACCAAATCGTAATAAGAAAAATCCCAGGAATGGAGGGACCCTCAGACGTAAAATCCCATTAGAAAAGGCCAAAGAACGCGAGTCCCTGGTCAAAAACCTACACATCATTGGGAAGTTGTCCACCACACGAAGAAAGAGAAAAAAAAACAAATGCAGTTCAAATCATCCAAAGACGGTCTGAGTATCCAAGGCGAAATTGGGTCACTCCGTCATGTCGAGGGGTTTAATTGTCGATCCTGGGAGGAGGACGCCTTGAAGGACTGGAGCTTATCGTCAAGGGAGACGAAGGGACGTTAATATGGGAAATCTGACCGCGGCCCTCTCCATAAGATTCAGACTTGTGGGGGACGGTACAGAGGGAGTGTCGGCCGTCTGCGTCGAAGGGGATCAACTTGGGATGAAGGGGCAAAGTGACCCGGGGGAAAGAGGGCTAGGAGTGTTCCCGAGCTTCGTTCCGTCTCCTAGCAAAGAACACAGGCAAGGCATTGGGATGTGGAAATAACGGTAGAATCTACGCGGAAATTGAACATCGTCGTCCAGGGGTCAGGATTGGAAGGTCCGGGGAACCAAAGTTTCGCGCCCGGAGTGGATCAAAAACGCTCCAAAAGGGGGAAGGGTCACTGATGGCAAGAGGGTAGACTGGGGACAGAAAATCGATGGACCGATCGAAAACTCCTTGACGACCGCGAAAAGAACGACCGCATCGAGAGGGAAGGGGGTGCTGAAAAAAAGTTTCGGAATAGAAAAAAAGGTAGAGAGTCGTTCCAGGGACGGACGTCGGGAGGAGAGAGAATAGGTAACTTCAGGAAAAACCAGTTTTCGGGGTTGCCAAAATAGAACACAGATACGGGAAAGCAGACACCGTGGAGAGAGGGAAACTACGGCCGGGGGCCCAGAGTGGGATGGCGTCAGAAGAAATGCAAAGGAGAGTGGTGAGGCCAAAAAAACGAGGAACTACGGAAGAAGGGAAAGGAAGCGTGAACCCATGAACTAAAAGAGAGATTGTCGCGCCATGCT